>Ga0116227_10000868_pt1 | contig 63453 bp, 37 predicted proteins | sample S1TSphgellanicum_FD_89693 | JGI IMG/M metagenome (GOLD analysis project Ga0116227, IMG submission 89693) | Host-associated microbial communities from peat moss isolated from Minnesota, USA - S1T2_Fb - Sphagnum magellanicum MG | ecosystem: Host-associated > Plants > Peat moss > Unclassified...
CCTGCCACTGTAGCTCCCCTTCCGGCCTGCCCACAAACTGTGGTGCTCTGTTTAGCACTCTGCCGGAGTCTCTCAGGAGTCTCACCGATCACCTTCCTGCTCACCTGCCTATCCTCCATAGCCATGAAAACAAAAGGATTTTGATGGGAACTTGATGGGAACAAGAGGAACTTGATGATATTTTTTTGGGAACTTGGTGAGAACAAAAGGATTTTGATGGGTTATTGATGGGAACAAGAGGAATTTGATGGGAATTTTTGGGGAACTTGATGGGAAATCAAATCCCCACCCCTTCAAAAAGATAAGAAACATCCCTTGGGAGCATGTTTGCACCACCCAATTGGCTCACCCCTTCAAAAATTAAGAAACATCCTTGGGGGCATGTTGGTGCCCAACGACACTAGCAGGTGCGGAGGCTCACATGAGCAAGACAAAATTTTTGAGAATATTCTATGCCATGTCATGAAATATTTTTTATATATTCGTTTTCCACGTGACAAATTTCAATTGATGTGGCAAAATATTTCATGACATGTCATCAAATATTATGCCATGTCATCAAAGTATTTTTTGGAATCAACAAAGGTTTATTGACTTGAAACATGGGCTTGGCGGACAGAGCTCTCAAGTGCAACCTCATGTGAGGGCTGATTATGTTCATTTACTAATAATACTTTCACAAATTGTGTTCAATTAGGTAGTTTGGAACTTTCCACTTGGACTACTACACTTTTCTTTTGCTTGGTTTCCAATTTTTTTTACATGTTACATCTCATTTCTTTATTCTTTCCCAAAATTATGTCTCTTTGATGCAAATCTAATGAAGAACACACTATGTACTAAAATCCTTGCCAAAGGGAAAGGGAAGAAAAAAAAATTGTGCAATGGAAATCATAATGATTAATAATTTGTAATTATTATTCAAGAGATTTTTTCTTTCACCCTTAGGTTCTTCTAATTAACTAGTCTTTCATACAACCAACAAATAGAACATTGTGAGGTTGCAAATATTTTACAACATTCTTAATGATGCGATAAGATTTGTCCCAATTGCCAATTACATTATAAGCATTGGTCAGACCTCGGTCATGGCCATTTGTTGCTCCCAATGGCCATCACTTAACATCTAATTTTTTTTTATTACATCATTAATCCAACCCCATATGAATAATTGTAAATATTTTGGGTTGCATTCATGAATCATGATCATAATGTTTTAAGTTGCCTTTTTAAATTTTTTTTACCAAGCTACTTGATATATATGTATGGGTTTTCATTTTATCCACTTAAATATAATATTTTAATCAAATACATTTCACCACTACCTATTATGTTAAGGCATGTTGCTTGTTCTTTAATTTAGTAGGCATTAGGCTATATTAAAATCCAGTTTCAAAATTAAACTAATCAATTATGCTCCATCGCCTTTCTAACCATGTTACCCATGCTTCAAACAAAGAGGAAAGTGGTTGTTTCTATTCATTATCAACAAGTTGAAACATTTTTGTGGCAAGAGATTGTTTCACACCTCATAACTTTGGAGTAGCACTAGAGAATCCATTGGGCTTTCTTCGATGCTACCTTGATACAATATATCAACCTCAGCTAAGTCAATGAACCTTGGTTTCATCATGTGGATCCTTTAGAGCACAACCATTCAAGAGATCTTTTAGCTCAGTGCTTGAACAATTGCAAGAATCCCTCAAAGTTACATGCAAAAATGAATACATCTTGGGTCCAAAGAAAAACCTAAGCATTTAGGGAAGAAAAGGAGCTCTGCACAAATCCTTGGTATTCCTTTCACAGTGGATGTTATTTGTCTAAGTCCTAATTGAGAGCCGGTTTTGAGCTAGGAATTTTTTACTACCAGCATGTGAATGTCATGACTTTGAATGCAACCTTGCATATAGTGTCCAGGAGCACCTCATCTTAGTGTAAATCTAATGTGCACCTTCTTCTTGTGCAAATAGGATTGCAGATGAAACTCCCTGCACAGGCTCTTAACCATGATCAAGTGCAAGTGGTGTCATTTGTGCTTTAATAATTCTACAGATTTCAACGCACTAGAGTTCTGATCATCTCAAAGGAGTTTCAGGGCTTAGGGTAGAAATGATTTTGTTTGGGTCGATTGAGCTCAATTCTTATAACATGAATTTCTGGAGCTACAGGTTAGAATTGATCTGCTATGGAGATTGGTTGATTGCAGTGCAAGAGGCTGCCTCTACATGAGGATCTTGATTTGAGGAACGAGCTTGGCATTGACTTCCATTTCAATATACATAGAAAATTTACCATCATGATGATGGCTCCTTATGCACAAGAGTTCAAGCCTTGCAGCCTGGAAAGGTGAAGGCCAGCTTGAAACTGGCTTTGAATCCAGAAACAATTTTGGAAGTGACTTATGTGATAAAATGGTCAGAATATTATCTTGTAACCTAAGTTGCTTGAGCATCTTCAATGATCAGTCAGTCTATTTGTTGGTCACACAAGAAAGGCTTCCCCTGCTTCAGATTGAAATTATTGGGTTCAATGCACAAGTCATAAACTCAAGATGACATGCATTTTGTTTCACACATGAGAGGAGGGTAGGTAAAATGTTCTAAAACACTCAATGTGCCAAAGATGTACAAATTTCCACACAAAGTACTAAAGTACCCATTGTGCATAAGATTTACAAATTCCACTCAAAATTATGAAAACACCCAATGTGTGTGCCATAGCTGTACATATTCCTTGCAAAGTACTAAAACACTCTCATGTGGCAGAAGAGTTTGGACTATAGAGTACACATGCAAGTTGGGTAACAGAATACTCAGTAACACACTGCTAATCCACCCCCAATTTTTTGTTTTTCTAATCATCTATCTATTTTCAAAAGCAACACTAACTTTCAAAATTGCCAAAGCAAAACACATGGGCTGGCTGCACAACAATTCCTTTAAGTGAAGAGAAAGGGTATTCATTTCTGTTGAATGAATAAGTAAATACCACTGCAATAATGTCAAGAGTTTACTGATGTCCTTTTAACAAATCGGCCCTGCATATTGCAAGACAAAACACACACACACACACAGACCAAAAATGTTATAAAATACTGGAACTGTGAAATTTGACAAGAATAAAAAAGCCTCAAAGAATCACTGGTTTTCTTGAAACAACTGGCAAATAACCAACAGTTTGGCAACTGAAGGCAACTTTGACTGGCCAGTTCTCAAATTTCTTGAGAACTGCAGTGGATATATCAGAATTGGTTCTCAGATAGTTGAGAAGCATGGTTTAAATGTGTCAGAACCTGGTCAAATTGGGAATTTTCTGAGAACTGGGATTCTAGGATCTTCAAGAACCGCCAGTTATCAGTTCCCCATTTCTGGAACTGCCCAACACTGGTATTGAAAGAAGATGGAGATTGGGGAAGACAAGGTGATGGGATGTCGAAGATGGGTGATGGCAGAGATGGTGAAGTTGAAGATGATGAAGATAATGGTGGTGGTGATGAATATGGAAATGGTGAAGTTGGTGAAGGTGAAGAGGGTGGTGATGATGAAGATGATGGTGAATGTGAAGAGGGTGGTGAAGGTGGTGATGCTGAAGATGATGGTGAAGGTGAAGAGGGTGGTGAAGATGGTGGTGAAGATGGTGATGGTGGAGATGTTGGAGAAGCTTTGGAATTTTAGGGTTGCAGATACTGTGAAGGGAAAAGAGAGGAGAAGGGGGTCGACTGACCTTCATGCGAGGTCGGCGCTCGGCATTCAGCTTGCGAACTTGGTACCGAATGGTTTTGGAAAACAACCGAGTTAGTCTCTTCTCTTTGTATCTCAGCACACGCGCTTGTCTCCCTACGACTACGTCTTCTCCTCCTGCTGCAATGCCGCCAATTGCAGCAGCTTCGGATCCTCCATGGCTCCGATCAAAATCTCCTTCACCATCCGTCGCCGTTGTTGTTCCTGGCAGCACCAGCTCCAGCCTACGCTTCTGCAGCCCCAGCAGACAGTCCTCCTCCAGGACCTGTCACAAAAACAACAAACCACATGCATGAAATCCCAAACCCCACAAGAGAAAAAAATCAAGAACAAGAACAAGAACAACTAGTCTTGTCGGGGGAGGATCCAAGATTTCTTACAGTGGCATTGGAGTCGACCCAATTCGGAACTTGTCTAGAACAAGAATTCTTTTGGCCGGAATCCATGATCCAGAACGCGTCGCGATCCGACCAGGCATTCAAGACCTCCTGGAAATCCAACCTCAAGCAAGGTACTTGCTGAAGCTCCTCCTTGCTCAGCTCTTCTAAGGAGCATCTCAGAATCTCCTCCGCCTCCTTCTTCACCCTCTCCTGCCCCTCGCCGCGCCCTTCCTGTAGCTTTCGTGGTAACCTCGGTAAGAACTTCGCAAAAGGACTTGTGGGCTCATGACTCAATTGCGGAGCCACAGCAGTAGCAGCAGCAACAATTCTTACTGTAGCTCCCATGGCTGGAGCTCCGTGAGCTTCATCGCAATAGGCTTCGGATTCTGAAGAACCTGGCAGCGGAAAATCGAAGTCTAGACCGAATTCATCGCACATTATATCCCTCGGCCCGAAATCCGGCGACCTAAATCCCTCGAACTCTGTCGCGGACTCGAATTCTGTCGAGGCTCCGGATTCTTCAGCTTTGGAGGAGGAAGAGTCTAGCTGTTGCAGCTGCTGATCTTTGGAGCTGCCGGAAAACGTTTTGATCTCTTCCTCCTGCTGCTGCCTGTTCTTCTCTTCTTTGATCTTGACATGAACTGAGGCGTCTTCCACAAGTGAGATTGTGCCATCGACGTCGCAGCAGATATCGATGCCGGAATCCAAGCAGCCGCAATCCGGGACGAGGAGGAAGTTCTCATGGTCTTCTGCCGCTGCTGCGTCGTCGCTGAGCCACTGGTCGTCTTCAAGCTGGGCATGCGCTTGCGCAGCTGCTTTGCTCTTGAAGAAGGGCGAGAACCTGCTGGAATCCGAAGCTGAGGTCCGCGAGTAGTAGTGGGCACCTTGGAGAACATTTCCTGCAGCAGCAGAAGTCTTGAAACTCGGCGGCGTCGAGATCTCGCGGGGGTCGTCCTCATGATGCCCATGAAGAAAATCTTGCCCTGCGACGGTGATGAATGCGGGAACTTCATGAGCTCCTCCGTGAAAAGAAGAAGAGTAGCTCTTGTGCGGATCGTCGTTCAAGTCCATTGTGTCGCAATCCATGAAATCGCTCAGGGACTCGATCTTCACTTGCACCATCGAGCTCTCGTCTACGGCACAGTTGCTAGACAGTTTCTGGATCTTGCATGATCGAGGACCAGCTCCTCCTGCTGCAGCTGCTCCTCGGACTCCTCCTCCGACGCCGCCAGCCGTCGAGCAAAGCCTTCGTAAGTGGTGAGGATGAGGTCGAGTGGTTCTCGATCTCTTCCGCGACGGGATGGTAACAGCTTGATCACGAGCTCGAGGAGATGGGTCCAGAACTGGAACTTCGCAATCAGAAGAAGTGGGTGGTACCGCTCGAGCAGTGTAAGCAGCAGCAGCAGCGGGGGATTCATCAGGATCAGAAACTCCATCGCCATTCTTGGAAGCTGTTTTGGAGGGAATTGTAGAGGACCTGGACGTTGTCGTCGTCGATCGCAGCTTGAATGCTGCTTTTTGCTGCAAGCTTCCTCCAGCAGAAGGCGTGAATCCATGCAGATGGGTTGGTGCGAGACGAATCCTGTCGTGTCGAAGCGCAAGAGCATTCGCTCCGTGAACCGCAGTATCGCATCTCGCACACAAGTACGCTTCGTCGGCTGCGCAGTACCAGCGTGCTCTCTCTATCCCGCACATATCACAAGCTCGCGTCGCTCTTCCCGCTATTGCGCCCATCGCAGTCGCCTGCACACAGCTGCTGCTACTCACCACCTTGTTCATCATCTTCGTCGCCATCTCTCGCTCCCCCGCACTCCCCCGCACACACTTCTGCAGTTCACACTCAGCTCCTTCCTACCAACCCAAATTGCAAGCTTGCCAAGTTCTTCACTCCCGAGCAAAACCCACAGCACCGCCGCCCGCCTTTCAAGCCATGCATATTTTGCAGTTCATCATCAATCTCGAGCTCTCTTCCAGGCGAAATCCAGGCACACCCATGCGAGTGTGTGTGTGATTGTTTCTCTCTGGGTCTTGCTCGTCTAAATTGAGAATTGTCGACAGATTGTGTGTCCTCTTCTTGCGAGGTAGAGTGGTACTTTATTGCTACTGCATCATCATCATCATCAGCATCCAAAGCCAAGGAAAAAAACAAAACAAAACCCAAAAGAACAAAAAGAATGAAACTACGAAAGAGCTTGCTGCAACGCCGCCAGGCGGTTTGTACAAAAACAACAAGAACCTCTTGTTCTCGTACTTGCAGCTTGATCCCAACACCCCACCAAAAAATAAATCAATAATTCTAAGAAGATCGTATGATGAAGACGACAAATACGATGAGGGAGACGATGAAGAAAAAGAATAAGATCAGATTTTCCTTCACGCGCAAACCGGAACCCGGAAGCCACAGGCAGAGAAAAGCACCGCACAGCGAAGAAGAAGAAGAAGGATGGAGGCATACTATCTATGAGTGTACGAGAAGTGGCCTTTTAGAGGCTGCTTCATTTAGTGTGCTCTACTATAAATGAGCATTTTGGTGGGTTTTTTCTTTGGGGTACGATGATGAGTGTGCTTTTAGGTGGGGCATTTTAGTGGGTGTTTTTGTAGGTACTGTGCGAGTATACAAAGTGGGCGCCCTTTTAGTGGTTGTTTTCTTTAGGGTACTATGATGGGTGTGCTTTTAGGTGGGCATTTTAATAGTGGGGGTTTTTCTTTAGAGTACTGTGATAAGTATGCTTTTATTAAGTGGGTGTTTTTGTTTGTTAAGGTAGTGAGTGGTATTATATGTGTGCTACGGTTGGGGTGATTTTAGTGGGTGATTTCTTTAGGGCCCAGGGTACTCTTAGTATTGAATGTTTGATGAGGGACAGTTTTCTATTCCAGTGAAAATTTACTTTCAGTTGGTTAAATGATATGGTGATTCTAGAGAATTGTGAATGCAAATACCAAAGTTGATTCTGTTCAATTGTGAATCCAATACCAAACTTGGAACACCGTTGACAACATTGTGATTGAAAGTGTGAAGACTTGGAATCATGCTTCTTGTATTCATCACCATGCAAGGCTTTTCTAAAAGATAACCATTAGGTTGAGACTTCATGATTTGGACAAAATTTCATGAGCTTTTTTTGTATGTTCTTTAGGCTTTTTGATTCTTTTTTCTTTTTCCCTCATTTTTGGAAGTTGGATGTATCCTCTCTTAATTAAAGTTCCCATCTCTATTGTGACATTATTATCATTGAAAAACTTTATTATTTGTTGAGTAGTAAGTAGTTGTACACATCCATCTTCTATGACTCAACCAACTCCAATTGTGGCTCATCAACTAATTATAGCCTTTTTGTGACCCCCATAACCTAAAATTTCTTTCTCAAAACATGATCTTTTGATGATGGTCTTTTGTTTCCCTGAGTGTGACCCTTGGCCCTCCAAAAAACCTGCAACAGAAAAAGAAATCTCCCCTCTAGAATTTTTTTTAAAAATCAAGATCTCTACATTGAAAATTGTGCCAAAAACTTATGTGTTAGAAAGTCTAGTGGTCATGAATCAAATTGGGTTCGTTTGGTCACTCTCTAGTCATTGCCAATAACAAGAGAGGAGGGGTGGAGCCAAAGAAGAAAAATAACTGAGCCAAAGTTGCAATTTCCTTTTTTTTCCCAATTTGTGATGTAGCCAAACTGGTGATCATCCACAAGAAGATTTAGCCAAATTTGGCTATATACGAGATGTGAAAGTAAAAAACTTTATGAATCCTAATATGCTTTTGCTACCCTTTGGACCTTGTTGTCGAAAAATCAGGCAATTAGTTTTATTTTTATTTTTGGAATCAGGTGATTTAGGCCCATTTTTTTCACAAAATCCATTTTTATGTGTCGAGTTGTATTTAGGTTTCTAAAGAAAAAGCAAACATTTCCGAAAGATGAAAAAAATTGGAACTCCGAAACCAAGGAGCCAAAAAAAGCTTGGAAAATAAATCCTCATTTATGGCGATACAAATCCTCACCTTGGGAAAGGGGATCAACAAATGGGCTCAAAATGGGTCTACACTATTATTGAAGTCCCGAATTATTATTATTTTTTGAATCGCATTAAATCCTTGTGCAGCCAGGTCCTGAAATGTTTTAAAGATTCATTTATTTTTTAAATGAATTTTTAGGAGCGAAAAAATAGCCACTTTCAGATTGGTCGTTAGAATCTGTTATCTTCAACCCTGGAATCTGATTGGCTGCTGAGGTCTTAAGAAAAAGGACACACGATCACGCTTTTTGATTGGATAAGATCTCTGGCACTTTAGTAACTTACCATCCTACTTTATTTGGTAAAAGAATCTACCAGATTTTACTATTTACCTTCAGAAAATTTTACCCTGGCCCGCATTCTATTATCTATGCCCTTGCCAACTGAAGTTAAACTATTTGCCCTAGTTCTTAGTAACTAACCCTAAGTAAATTACTTAGTTCTGACCAGTGTTCTTTTTTTTTCAATTTTGTGACGTTTCTCAAAGTGGTGATAGTCTTCATAGGTATATTTAGCCAACTATGGCGATATTCAAAATATGAAAGTATAAAATCTTAAGCACCCTTTCATATTGTAGGCAATTGTAGAGATTTTTGGCAATTTTTTTTTTAAAACAGGGAATTTATGTCAAAATATTCTTTTTGGAAATTATTTCTTTTGCAAAATGGCGAAAATTCGCCCAAAAAAAGCACTGGTTCTGGTTCTCATTGGTAATGGTTCTCATTACAATCTCATTGGCCATGGTACAACCTTTTTTTTTCAGTCCTTGGCACAAGTCTATCCAGTAGACCCCATATATTTTATTTGTACATACTGTAATACTTGGGCAAGTTTGGCTACACAAGTGCCAAATAATTTATTTATTTTAGGGTTTAAGATTTGTCAAGTGAGTTTTTAATTTTGGACTTTTCAACCTCTAAAGAATTTTGTTATTGAATTCTAACTCAACTTTAGAGTTCTCTTATTGCCCTTGCGATCAATGTGTTCACAACTAATGTGCTTATTTATTCTAGGCCAAGGTTCGATTTTAGATTCTTACAATCTAAATTTCTGGGAATTTTTTATGACAGGGCTAAATTTTTTTTCAAAAAATTTGAGAAAATAAAAATAATTTAATTTATGCTGAAGTTGCCATGTACTATGATATTTTATACACTTCTATTATAACCTTTGTTTGTATACATATACAGACACAATTAAAAACCAAAATAATTTTTTTGGAATTAGCATTGTGTAAAATATAGGTAATGACCATCAGTTGTGCATGGGAATTTCTTCATGTATGTGTTTTTAAAGAAAATTATGGTTTTTTTTCTATGTGATTTTGCCCTAAACAAAACAAAGCTCAAAATGTTCATGCTCAAATTTGAGAACCACAAAATTTGCAGAAGAGGTGTTTTGTGTCAACTTGAAGTCAGCATTCTCTACTTCTAAAATTTATTTTCTCGTAATGATTTTGAAAATAGATTCATATAAGTGTAATAGAGGAAAAAAACGATTTTTAAATTTTATTTTCATTAAATTTAATGCTAATTAAATACTGTTGTCATTTGCATGATACAGGATGAAAAGTGGATACCCCTTCTTTTTTTTTTGGTCTACTTTCCCATTTCATCACATTTGTTTATTCAAGTTATGAAAAATAATCGATTGAAGTTTTCGGCAATAGAAAAGTTATTGAATTTTGAGCATTTTTATTATTGGAAATTCAATGAAATTTTTTTAATCTAAACTTTAGGGGAATTGTGAGTGTTAATTTACAACCATTGAAAAGCCCTTGATGAGTAAAGGTGCACTAAGGTGATTTGAACAAAGTCATGCAAATTTTCAAAAATCTTACAACAAGTTTTTGTAAAATCCATTAATAAAAAGGAAGACTCAAATTTTATTCTAAGATTAAAAGAAAGGAATAAACAATAAACAAACAACAAGGAAAATCTTTAAAAGAATCAGCTCAAAATGACACGAGAACATTTTTGCCTTTAAGATGCAATGACTGATAATATTTTCCAAAAACCCTCTTTGATGCTTGTCGGGTGCTTAGTCGCTCATGATATGCACAACACCATTAACTTGAGCTCCCAATAAACTGTCCAAAAAACATTGCAATGCAAAAATGTCCCAAGAACTAAATGAGCTATTTTTGTTTAAAAAATTCCTAGTATTGCCACTAATAACCTAATCTCATATACAACTCCCTTGTTCTATCTTCAGACTACTTGTTGTAAATCCTTGGGATGACAAGCCGAAATCCATTTAAACATAAGTCATCCTAGTGTAGCATGTGCTGTTGGCCCAAAGTGTGAACAGGACTTTGATGATAGAGCCCAATTGTGAAAAAAACGTTTAACAGTTCAAATTTGCAGTGGCAAAAATTACTCAAAATTCAATACTTTCCTCACCTTAGGTATAAAAATTACAGAAATTTCATTTCTCAAGGGCTTTCCAATAATATCAAGTGTTTGCCCCTACTTCCCTCAATTTTTTTTAGTTTTGATTTTGTTGAATTTTTTCATTTCATAAAATTAATCCAAATGTTGAAGCCTGCCCAAGTACTAGGATAATAAAACAAGGGGGCTCATCACAAGAGTCTGCCCCTTATTAAAATAGGAAAAATGTTCCATGGAGTTCACAAAATATGAAATCAAGCCATGTTTTCCCAAATACCCAAGAAACTTTGCTCAGTGCCAACTTTGGCTTCCTTATGGTACATTCACACTTGGTGTTAGGGCTTCTAGTGTTGAGTCCCTTAACATCATGTTAGTCATTTAGGACTTAAACCTAGATACCATGAAATTTTTATGTTAAGTTTTAACATTCACTTAATATTAAATTATCACTTATTTAACATTGCATGCCACCTAGGATGCCACCTAGATTTTCATTTAATACTGACTTAACACCAAGTGTGAATGCATCATAATATATTACTTTCTTATTTCAAGTGACTTCAAACGACCACTACGTTAAGCCAATCAGTTGTACTCCAAACATACTAATTGGAACAGCCACAACAAACAAATGGGTTGGATCTAACTCAATAAGGACAAGCTCGTGATTTGCAATGCTTGAAACTCATCCCAGGAATAGAAAATTATCCTTTCACCACTGAATGAAAAAGCTATCCTTTTGACACAAAGGATGGAGACTTCTGTGTCAAACCAACAAGCACCTAAATTGTGGGACCCAAAAGGGTTGAAGGGAGGAAGTAGATTGGCAACTAGAAAAAGGTCGAATAAGAGAAAAGCGGATTGGTAACTAGAAAAGGTTCAAATGGGACAATCTTATTTATTTACTTGTACAACTGGGATGATGTTTAACATCCCCTTTCACATCTTTCAAATATGTACCATATGAGTGAAATTCTTTTGTTAGGCTCCATATTCACATTTTCATTCCTACCAAGAATTTTTCTTCTATAATTTAGGTTTTCACATTGCGTCCTCTATTATTCTTAATTTTAGAATTTGTTAATGTTGAGTTGAAATGGGACCAGAATTTCTTAGAAGAAAAATCAAAGAAATGGAGGTTAAAAAATCCCCAAAAAATAATTCCAAAATTAACCTATAATGTGTTTTTTGGCAGTTTGATCAGCTTTTTTATTTATCCTTTTTTGATTTTATTTTCTTTTTTATGGAAAGAAATAGGTACCTACCCGGTTTACAAAACCTTAGGAATTTTAAAGAGTTACTCAAGAGATCACGGGCTGGGCAGGCCGGCCCGGCTTTTCTGGCATCCGGCCCAAAAAAAGGCAAAATCTCGGGTGGGGCTCACCCGCCTGCGACCCTACCCGGGCCCCACCCCAAGACGCGACCGTAGCCGCTAGATCAAGCGTGCTGAGCAGGTGCCCACGTACGGACCCCCCATTGGTCCGGGTAGACAGACCTGCGGCTGTCCAAGTATTAACCTTCTGATAGATCCACTGGCCACGTATTCTCATAAAGGCCGTTGGATCCACCGAGTTGTTGTCAGGAAGACAAATCCAAATTTTTACGGATGAAAGGGAACTTCATTCGTAAGCAATTTTTTATTCTTAAGAACCAGAAATAACAAATAACGACCAAATTTTTAGAATTCCACCAATGGGGTGCTAGGATTTGGCATAAGAGAAGGGTCTAGCTTTACACCCTTCTGGAAAAACAGGAACTTCCAAAATCTGGAATGCCCAGTTGACATACTTAACCCTAATGTGAGTTTCATCATTAAATAATTTTTGAAAATAGTGAAACTAATTTTTGGGAAACCCTGAACGTAAGCTTTTGAAAATCACCATAATGATAGCAGGCTATAATTTGAATGATTTCATTCTTGATATGGCAATATCTATCACAAATTTTCAATATCAAAAAAATTTAATATAATATGTACAAATATTGTAAAATAATATGGTTATGCAAAATTTGTGGGTTGTAAAATGTTTTTTTTTAAATGTATATATAAACTTTTTTATATAATTTTTAAAATTTATTTATGATGTTTGGATGTGAAATATGTACAATTTATATTTTACTTAAATACATATAATTATCATGAGATATTTTTGCATAATATTATTCGATTTTTATATATTAAACATGATCACTTACATATATCATTTTTTTTTAAATGCCTCATTTATTTAAATATTTAAAATATTGAATATATATAAATATTGTTCATATTAACATAACATTCATGCGATTTTTGTGCAAACTTATGAAAATCAAATTTTCCTCAGAATTTGTACAAACTTATAAAACCTAATAAGTTTGTGATGTTATGCTAAATCATATGAATACATTTTATTTTTAAAAAAATTATTTTGATCATGTGGCTTTAGTACTACAATCATTTAAAATCCTTTTGCCAAAGGTGAGATAAGAAGAAATGTTGACAAAAATTGTTGACATCTTATTGTTTGTATCCACATCATACATGTTGTAGTAGTGCACACAAATTTAGGACGATCTTCTTCAGACGATAAGATGTGTTGACAAGTGACGACCAGGTGTTACACACTTGCATTATAGAATTGCATTCAAGTGGTTTCTCCTTTTGTCATTTAGTGCAAGGAGAAGCCTCGGGAAGTGAGCTGAATTGAATCGAACAATATGTAACGAGGACATTTTTTGCTTGGTTTGCCATTTGGAGGCAAGCACTTTTTGGAAGGTAAAAGACAAAGCTAATTCCTTGGACAAGTGGACAAAGTGAACAGGTGTAAAAGGTACTGAAAGCTATCATGGAACCGTTTGTAGGACCAGGCAAATCTCAATTGGACTTCCACCTATAAGACTCCATTCTACCTACCAATTTCAAGGTCATTGTGACATTGGCTTAAATAGGTCGGCAAAACTAAATTAATAGGTGGTATTAAATAGCGGCCAGACCACTAAGCCAGTACTTGAGAGAACCTCAAATTGTCAACTCCTGTGATGAGTTCAACAAGAGCTTTAGAATATATTCCTTCAGACATTAAAATATTGATTCAAATTGCACAACATTGCAGACTAATCACAATATGAAACTCTTTAGATTCAAAAGCCATTCTGGTTTTTAACCATCTGCATAGAGAGACAAGGGTTGTAATATTAACGTAGAAAATATACACAAATATGCAGGACCTTCGGAATACGCTTGTGCCTAGTTATGAAGAAAAGCCAATGTGGCCAATGAGGTGGTGAGGATGGGAGGCTTGAATGAGATTGTTTGAATTGTTTGAATCCTGATTGAAAGAAGACTCCTTACTTGCCAACTCTCTTATAGAAAAAAACTGTTCCTGACAAATCTACAGTTTTCAGTCCATGCAGATAGTGCGAGTTTTGATTACCTTGGGAATAAATGTAGAGACCACCATTACTGGAACCTTCATGGAGAGGAGTTGCAACCATATGAAGCACAACAAGCTGTTGTCTCAGTGCCATGTAGTGTGAAACCACTAACACCTGATGATCTTGCCAAAGGGATTTTGAAGCAATCAGGAATTTGGTGAGTTGGCAAACTCATATCAATCTGTCAGTAGTCACAGCTCAAAGTGCAAAATTTAGAAGGATAAGTTGACAATGAGAGATCTGAAACTGGGCATCACTCATCGATTTTGAGGGTCAATTAGCAGCAAAATCTATTTACAGATGGATTCATGATTATTTGGAGATAATCAAAAGATGTGAGAGTTAAAACACATTGACATGTTGATAATAAAAACTCCACAGTACATTGTAAGGAAGCCAATTGTACTAAACAACACAGTGATTTGACAAGCTAATAACTGCTAACCCACACCATACACTGAGATACCAAGTATTCAAGTACTTTCTTGGTGTTGTAGTTATGATTTGCCTCTTGGAACTACAATAGCCAAGAATCCAATCTTAAGGCATCTAGACCATTTGCACAAATTGGTGGTCTGAAAAAAGCCCAAAACTACAGTCCCTGACTAGAAAGCACAAACAAAGTTCTCACATGATTATTTAACCTGATCAACTCACATATCCTACAAATTATATCTGACATCATCATATAGTATTATCACAAGTAAATCAGGAGATGGTGATACCTCCTGCTGTACAAAATAAGAGAAGTGAAGACCTTCATTTCCTTGCTTCTTGGAACTCCACAGTATTGCCGTCAGGATCTCTTGCAAAAAGTTGAACTCTCCCATACATACTAGTTGTGTAAAGAGTACCTGCAATACACCTGCACATCATTATTCCTTCTCCCAAATGATACTCCCTCTTTCCAACAAAACACCCAATGGATGAACACAAAATATGCAAATGAATTTGGAACTGGGACCAGATCAGGAGACACCACTCCATGTAGGGTGTGCGTATCATCCAAAGAGGATGCAAATTTCCTGGCAGGAATGGGTGTCAATTGAAATTCCTGGGTGCAACATCCCATTCATGTGGGATCTGTTCACTGGGAAATCCTACCATAAAAAGAACCCAGTGTTGAAGACAGGTCACTACACTACATGATTCCTAAAAACTTCATTACCATATAGCTGATTATGTGAATCATGGATGCAGACTTACAGACAGAAAATTGATTCTACAGTTGAATTGGCCATCCCTTCAACTTTGTTGTCACATAGAAATGGCCGACAGTCAGAGCAAAGCTTTACATCCCAAAGTAGATTTCCTCTGTCCTCTTCTGATTTTTATCAACTTACCAGTTTTGTCAAAAAGGGCTTTAAGTGGCTTGAGATCTTTGACAAAAACACACACATGGCGGTCTTCAGCACCTTGCTCAGGGCGGCCTGTTGTAGGGTCAGGATTTGGAAGCTCCATCAAGTGAATCATCTCAGAACCCACATTCAGCCAGGCTCCCCTGTATGGTAACTTAGAGTTTGGTCGATTAGGGTTTGTCTCAAGCACTACAAATCATCACAAAACAGGCTGCTTATTGCACACTACATCTAGTATCGTCACATAAGTGATCTCACATGTAGATACATGTCAAGATAGAAGTATGGAAGTAACCACACTCACACTAGTGACAAGTAAAACTTCATCATTGCCATCATCAAAACTAATAAACCTGTGTCAATAGTTTCATCTATATGTCTGTTTTGCCAGTCCAATCCTTTAAACCTAGTTTGCAATATGGTTGTTTGCATGGCCTTTCTGGTCTGAATACACAGACATAGTGCAGCCATTTTCTTCTGTCATGGTTTCATCTATGTGTGTGTGTGTTGTGTGTGCTGAAAGCTACATTCCATGTAAAGTGTGTGATGATGATACTTCTTTCCAGGTATGTTATCCATTGGTGTGCCTAAACCCCTTTGACAGCTGGATGTAAAGAATCTGAGGGACTTACCTAGGAGACCGCAGTAGAATTCCATTGATCGCTCCAAATTCTCGCAAAGAATGCCAACATGATGCACGCCAGAGAACTCAAGAGCTACAACAAGATTGAAAGCCCACATATTAGTTTCAAGGGTTACATATTAGTTGTAATACAAGTTTCATTTGCATTACAATGAACCATCTAGGATCCTGCAATATCCACAAAGAAGAAGAAGAAGAAACATTCCATGTGGTCTGGTGACCACTCCTTCAGGCTACCACCTCCTTGAACAAGGACATGTGCTATTAATTTCTGTAAAAGAGAAAATCTGGTTGTGTGATCTTCTCCACAGACTTAGAATTCCCAGGGTTTCCTGCTATTCTTGGACCGAGTGAACCTCCAATTACAGTCACCCATTCAAGTATCATGGGTGACATCTAGCTCGGCAGAGTGGTGCCCTGAACCCAGAACCATCACTGGCAGGGCGGCTATGCTACTGATCTTATCCACTTGGGCTCTGGCTTAAAGCTACATTCCAGAAAGTACTACTGGATGTGAGACAGAATGTTTAACCTTAAACTCCTGTCCCCAGATTCAGGTTTTCCGTCTCCAATAAGCCCCAAAGAATGTAGATTTGGAAACGAAGAGCCATAGCAGACTGCAAGGAAACTTATCATTCTAACAGTAACAAATAGGAGAAAAAAGTACCAGGGACCCAAAAAGCTTACGTACAGTTGACAGTGGCTGCTATGTCTTCATCAGTAGCAAAACTTTTCTCTGCAAGAGCTTCTGAAGAACTTTGTGCAATGAGTCTGCGAATTCCTCTTTTATCATCTACATTGAAGCCATGCAGCTGACTTAACTGCTTCATGCAACTTGGCACAAATAACTCCTCCAATGCAGCTGATTTTATGCTGGCTTTCTTCTGCAATTCAGAGAGACCAAATCAGGTCAATTCATTAGGAGCAGTTTCTGGCAGAACTATTCTTCCAAATTACACAATCAGAGAGGTTTACAAAAGAGAAATCAACAAAACAGACTATCACAGCCATCATGTGAAACGTCAGAGGCGCAGTTTAATTTTGACAAAGATTTCTACCTATCATTGCAGGAAGCCTCTGTATAGATGGATGATCCATGAGTCAGATTGGGCAATTGGGTCAGGGAGCAGGCTAAAAACATAGGTTCTGCTGGATCTGGAGAGAGAGAGAAACCCTAAACCCTACAGGATCTTCATCAATCAAGAGATCAGGCCAATTGCAACTATCCTTGGCAACATATAGAGAGCAAGATCCCAAATCAAAACATCAGAAGTCTTGACAGATTTCTTCGGTCACAACCCAAAACTTCCTAATCAACAAACAACGCTCTCTCTCTCTCTCTCTCTGTGGTCCAAATCACAAAGGAAAACTATGCATGTTCAGTATCAGATGGCATATACAAATGTATACCACCTTTGGAAAGACCATGACCATGCAGATTAGGAAAGAAGAGCATCAAATCTTCTGCAAAGAAAACTAAAAATAAAAATATATTTAGGGTTTTGCTGAGGCACATTCAGCATTCATTCACATGTGTTGCACAAAATTCCAGAACAGTAGAGTTCCCGATGCCAGGGGTTTGGATCCAAAGAGGAGCAAAGTACCGGTGCCAACATTGCATAAGGGACAGAAACAGGCAGTTTGAAGAAATTTGTCACTCCAAGCGCTGCCATTCTTTAACTGCTGCAGCAAAAATTCCATTTCAGCTCTCCATTGAATCCCAAGAATGCTAGCACAAGAATTTTTTTTTTTATGCAATTGACAGCAAAAGTATGAACAAATCTCTTCACCTTCCTACTTCCTTTCTGGTTATAACATGCTTCCTTTCCTTTGCAACAAAGACAATCTCTTTGCGAAGAAGAAGAAGAAGAAAAGATGGCACAAAATGCAAGGGATGATGATGATGGTGATGATGATGTACAGCTGAGAAATGGCCAAGAGAGAAGAAACGACTTTCACGTACCTTGTGAAGAGGAGTTCGGCCTGAGGCTAAGGGAAAACAAGCGAGAGAACTTGAGTAGCAGCTCTGATTGTATTCTCTCAGTTTCTTCTTCTCTGTAACCTCTCGAAATGAATGGCGTTCTTCTGGAATGAGATTGCGGATTTCAGATCGCAGATCGAGTGCGCAAAGATTTACGACTTTGTTTCTGCGTTGTACAAAGCAAAATTCGGCAGGAAGAAGGCGCAACGAGCATGGCTTTAGCTTCTTACGAAGAGACAAATCCCTACGAGGTGAGAGAGAAAGCCCTCGTGCTCGTTGTTCTTGCTTGCTGCCCTTCGATGATGCGTTTCACAGCACGTGTGCGGTAGATTTGTGGCGTATTGATGCGATCCGGCGTACTGTTGAGCGGAAGATTGTACGCTTCGTCGCGTGGATCTCTGTCCGCGATCGTCACTTTGTTCCAGAACTTTGTGGTTTCTTTTCTTCGTATCATCCCCGTTCGCTTTTGGCTGGATATCTTGATGGAAGCAGATCTTCAACGAGGTGGGGGAAGTAGAGCAGGTGCATCTGGGATTACGCGGGATTTGTACAACTCCTGTCTGCCGCTTGCTGCAGAATTCGATGCAACGCAAGAAGCGGAGAAGGAAGCTTTCTGCCAGGCTTAAGAGGTTTGTTTGTATAATCCTTGTTTCTTTCTCATTGCTGCAGTGATTGATGCAATGGAGAAGATTGTATATGTCCGTCTGTCTGTCTGTCTGTCTGTATGTAGCATTTTTCTTTGAACAAGCAACTTGTTTTCCTTGAGAGAGAGGATTATGCCAGAAGCAGATGAATCATCAACGTATCATCGGCTACTGGCCGGCGTTGAAGCTTTGTGCAATCTGTGTTCTCATTGCTGGAATGATTGATGCAACGAAGAAGGTTGTGTCTGTAGGAGAAGGTTTTGTTGTAGCATTGTCCGTCGAGAAGCAGCTTGTTTTCTTTGAGAGAGGATCATTCCAGAAGCAGATGAACCATCAACATATATACTACTGGTGGGCTCATGAGGTTTTGCACAATCTTTGTTCTTCTCCAATGGCTGCAGTTATTGATGTAAAGTGGCGAAGGTTGTGTCTGCCGCATTGTCCTTGGAGAAGTGGCTTGTTTTCTTTGAGAGGGTATCCCTACAGAAGCAGATGAGTGATCAATATACATGCTACTTTTTCAGCATTTGTTCCACAAGCTTAACCAGTTTCTGAATTCTGTGATTTTCTGCAATGTTGACAGTAGTTTGGATTCTTGTATTTCACAAGCGTAGTTATGAAACAGGGTGCTAAAGAGAGTTTTTCCACAGGAAGGATCTATCATCTCCACTGGGTTTGATTTATTGGGAGACAATGCACACAGCTTTGGACTCCAAACATGTATATTTTCTTCCCTTCCTTCTTTGTGCTGCTAAGAAGTTTAAAGCAAAGTGTAACCCTTGTCTTCCTTTTCTTCATGCAAGCTTTTGAGGTTCCATAGAAGACCCCATGAAACCTAGATTCATCAATGCAGCTAGTTCTACTTCTCTCTTAGAGGTTTTGAAGTGATCTGCTGCTTCTAGAAAGCTATCCTGCCAGTAGGGAATGGCCTGTTGGTTGCAAAGTTTACAAGAAGCTGATGTCCCCTTTGAGAATAGTTGGGTTCTTGGGTTCTTTAAAACCTCCTTTGGAAGTAGTTAAACTGTCGAATTGCCCAAGATCTAATGCCAACAAACCTTCTTCCGTTTTGTTGCAATTCTCTGATTTCTCAACTCAACCAGGCTTTACACAAAGATCAAAAAATCAGATTCAAACTTACCTAGAACAAAATTTCTAGGATTAATTTTTTTGATAAGGATGCTCAAGTCATGTTGTTTTAGTCTTTTTTTTGTGCAGATGGCAGCCATTAACCTCAGACGTGTATGTTTATGGTTGAGGAGTAAGGTTTTAGACAAGGTCAATAGAGTCCCTCTGTAGCTTCAAGGTAGCAAAAGCTTGGCTGCATCTCCTTGTAGATAACTTGTTCCTCATGTTTGTTTGTGTCAAATAGGAGCAGGCATTTCATTTTTTGACACATCCACCCTCTCATTGTCAATTTTTTTCTGTGATACCTGCTGGATATCATGGGATCTTTTCCTTTTTTCTCATAGGTCCTCACACTGGGCAAAGCCCCCCACTCCTTGGGCATTACCTACACTTCTACACCTTCTCATTAGAGTTTGACTTGTCAGATTGTTGAATTATTGAGTCTAATTTTTATTTGGTTTTGCTCTATAAGCTATCTATAGTAAAAAGGTTTGTACCAGTGTGGGTCTAGTATCAACTTTTGAACATACCAGGCTGGTCCTGGTATTGGGTCCAAGACAGATTTTTGGCTGGTATGAGGCAGGTATCTACCTAGTTTTGAAATTGATATAAAACTAGTATGAGACTGGTATTACCTTAAGTCCCTAGTACCAGGCTGGTACTGGTACAAGGCTGATAGGTATTGCCTCAGGTCATATGAGCATGGTTGGGTCCTTCAATACCGATGCATAGACCACACTATATACCATGCAACAGGCCTGTATACCAGAGCAACACTCAGTTGCACACAATCTTAGAGAATTTCCTAGTATCTGTGATTTCTCCAACTTCCATGTATTCAGATGAAAAACTCAATTGGCAATGGCATACTTTACCTGCATTGATTTGTGAACTTGATTGCACTTTCTAACAATTTCTGTTGCAATTTGTTGTCTGCCTGTCAGAGAGAGAAAATATGGAACAAACACAGACTTCATTTGGTCCCACATTTTGAGGAATGTTCAACAGGTGCTACTCTGAACTGCAAACTCAGTTTTTAGGAACTTCATGGAACGTTTCCTATTTAAACTCTTGCTGGTTTGAACTTTGCTACAACCACAAACTGATTACTTGATTGATCAGCTGCTTGTTAATGGTATCCTGAAGATTCTTAAATATTCAGCGAAGAGCTTTTCAAAGCCAAATGGTGTCTTCAAAAGATTTTATTGCATTCGAATGACATTCGTGGATGGGGAAGCTTGATCATTGGCAATTCAAGGCCAAGTCAGTCATTTCCTACCTCCCAACTCTAGTTTAATACCTACCTATGTCTCTTAATTTGGTATCTCCCTACAAATGTTTGTTTATGACTTACATACTTTACTCTAGGGTCAGTTTTGTCATTAAATAATCTTTAAAATAATGAAACAAATTTTCATGAAAATATTAGGCCTGAGGTGTTGAAGACCATTATAATTATCAAAGGCTACAAGCTGAATAATTTCATTCTTCATATAACAAATCATATCAGATCATGAAATAATAATAATTTCAAATTCATCTAAAAGAATTAATTATTCGTTTTGTCCATGTGAAAACTGACCCTAAGCTATGGTATGCTACTTTATGTTTCCTACCTCCCTACCTATTCTACTTTTTTTCCTACCTCTCTACCTCTTACTTTAATGACCTACCTATGTAACTTTGTTTATTACCACCCTAGTCTAATTTATAACGAAGATGTGCAACTTTATTTCCAACCTCTATGTTTTTTTTTAATGGCCTACATTTCAATGTTTTTTTATTAATTTTTTTGAAGTAGGAGTTGGTAGCAAGCACTGCAAGCTAGAGCTCTCGCAGGACTACCCTAGTTTTCTAGACTGTTTAGGTATTCATTTTTATTTTTTTGGAATTGCCAAAACAAAAATAAGTGCATGCCTTGCCAAAAATCTAAATGAAGCTCTCAAGCATAATAGCTTCATTATTTAGTCTGAATTTTAAATTATTATTACTTTATTGCTGAACACAATTGACAAAAAAAAAAGTTGATTATTAGGCACCTTGCTCCCAAACCAGCCTAGGTACTATGGATCCTAAATGTTCTCCAAACAGCAGCAAAGTGGAAATAGACATTTGGGGCAAATCAAAAATAAAAAATTTCCCTTTTTTATATAAAAAGAAGTGATTTTGGAAGTTTTCAATTGTTAGAGTAAAAGTCACCATATTTGTATATTTGGTTTTCAAAGTGTAACCAAAAATATAGAAGGATGTTTAAATATTTATGTTTTGTTTCTGGTTTGTAGCTAGATTTGGCTAAATCTCTCTAGGATGATTGACACTTTGTTTACAAATAAAAATTAATATAAAAACCCTACTTTGAACATCTAAGGCTACCTATCCAATGGTATGTAGGTGTCAAATAGAAAAACCTAAACTAGTTGAAGGGTAGAAAAGAGAAAAATGCAAGATTTAAATACTCATGTAAATGCCAATGAAATAGAAGACCATTCTTGATATAAACGGTAATTATATTTTACTTATTGTAAATTTGAAAAGATAAATTCACAATAATGTGAAAACCAATGATGTTTGTAATGTTTTCTATTATGCATTGTTTTTTTTTGTAGTTTCTTTTGCACATGATATTTTTTTGTTTGATTTCTAACTATGAATTCATTTGAGATCTCTCACACACATGTAACAAAAAAAATAATTATTAGGAATTGTAATTACAAATAATAATATTATGACTTGAAGTAATAATATGAATAAACATGAGAAAAATTTAATGAGCTTCATGGGCCTTATAATGAGAATCTTTTGACTAAATGCATAAAGTTTGAAGATCTTTGAAGTTAAGTTGCACACCTTTCTTTTTGTCACATGGTCCTTTTTTAGCTCCTATTATTGTGTTATTCTTACATATCCATCATTGTAGAAGGTGAAGAGTTATGTGTGATTTCGATATTGTAAAAATAACAATTGAACCCTTGTTTGTTTCAATTTCTTCGATGACTTTTGTTACAAATTTATTAAAAGCAATTATTATGAGATGTGATTTTTTTTAAAAATGTGTGCATATTTTCATGAATGTTTACCTGAAACTATTCCAAAGGTGTATTTGATGCATCAACAATTTTGATACCCTCTTCCCATAACATTTTGAACTTATCAACCAATGGTTGCATGCACACATCCAAGTGTTTTGATTTGTGATTTGCCAAATATAATCAAAGCAAGAAATATTAATGTTTTTTGTAATCATACATGATGGAATGTTATGTTTAACAAATTATTTTGCACATGGGCCATAATAAGTAATTTGTGTTTGATTAAAAAAGAAATTCACATCATCTATAATTAGCCCTAACTTTAAATGATTGGGTTCTTTTTTTAAATTATGTTATTTCTATTATACATGTTTTCAAACCTTTGAATCTCGTGGAACTTTCATCACCCCATTTGAACCACAATTCTCCTTATGCCACTCCATCTAAATAATTGAATATGAAGTACAGAGAACCTTCCCAAGTGACAAAAATTGTAAAACCTAAAACCAAATCATATGTACAAAAACAAAAAAATAAATTGTAATTATAATGTTAAGGTTTTAAAAACAAAACAAAATTATCAAGAACTCTTACCAACTTGTATGCATGTTTAAATTTTTTTGATTTTATGGTTTTTGTAAACACAACATTAAAAATGAATATGTCTACAATTAGAAAGTTGAATTCAAAACATGAAAACATGAAAATTTATAATTTATAATACTTTTCGAATGATAGAAAAATTTATTAAATTTAGCCAATTTTTTTATTTTTCACACATTAGACAATTGTTCAATAACCCATATTCCCCACGATAGAAAAACATAATCATTCCTAAAAGCATTAATCAATTGTGACTTTAAACCAACCTTGAAATGAATTTTCATTTCTTGATGAAATTGAATAAAAAGTTTTTGGGCGTAACAACTTTTCTTTCAAAAGCTTACACAAAATCTCACATGTTCATCAACAATGTGGGGTTGAATTTATAAAATTAATTAAAATTTTCCTTGATTACAAATTTACAAAATCACACAAATCATATGAAAAGGGTTTTTTTTTTTCCAAATTTTATCAAGTATGAATAATTGTAGCAAAAATTTAGATTTAGAAGATGACAAATTGAATTATTAAATCAAAGGAATATAAAAAACTTTATAAAAAACTTTCATATTTCATTATATATTTCAATTTATGATTTTCAAAATATTTCAAAATTATCTTCCTTTATATCAATGACATCACATTATTTTTTATGTCAAAAAAAATCATTTAATTAAGCATTTTCATAAATATAATGAGTCCATAATTATATTATATGAATTGTGATGTAAGGTTCTTGGCATTTCAAAAGTTCAATATGTTATGGTAATTCAAAATAGTCATGAAATTCATACAATGTGATCATATAACATGTAATATTATTTTTTTGAATCATTTTCATATTTTTTCATTTATATTTTGTTCCATGGTCTATGATTGATAATTTAATAAGTCGTAACAAGATTATGTACTTCTCTTTAATGTGTTTTCACCTTTGTTATAAGGATTATCGAAGTACAAGGATAAAATTAATATCAATCCATCCCTAAATTGCTTTCAAATTTAAAGCAAATTCATAGCAAATAATTTGTTGACAACATTTTTTTCCATAAAGGTTTATTTTAGAAAGTTCATTTATGGGATCGTTTTCAAAATTGTCATCACCAATGTGTTTTGGTCATCCAAAATTATAATCATATAATTTCCCTTAAAACATTTTTATTTTTCCAACATTTCAATGTTGGTTTCATGTTCATTTTACACATCATCTTCAATCATAAGCATGTTAATTAGTACATCATTGAAATGGAACTCACATAAATTTTATGTGTGTTTTTTAATGTATTTATAACTCCATGTGTTTGCATCAATATTGAATTGTAAAATTTTCATGTATAAATTTTCAAAAACATAACTCGTTCATCAAAAAATTAAAATTAATTTAGATTGAAATCAAATTATGAATGACAGAAAAATTATTCGTTTCTCATTTTACATAATCTTCAATCAAAGAAGCATTTACATTATAATTAAAGAACAATGAGTAATTTTGCACAAAGAAAAAAACTTTAGTTTTTATTGTTTGCAAATTTTTACCTTATTTTCACATAAAATTTAATCTTAACAAACCATTAAAAAAAATGTTTGTTTAAAAATGTAGATTTGCAAAAAAAAATAAAAATAGATCACTAAAAAAATTTTAAAATTTCAACCAAATTTTCATGTTTTAAGCTCATGTTTATCTCCTAAACCTAATTCCCTCCCAATGCCATATGTTTATAAAATTTTATATGACTTACTTTTAACTTTTGTTCCTATGGTTGAAAATGTCACACTTTTTTTTTAAAATGGAAGAAATCTTTAAATTAAACCTTTTGAATTAATTATGCCATATTTTATATAAAATTGTGTGAAATTTCATCATTATGATTTTTGCATTCGCTTCCAATATGTAAATTTCATAATTTTGCTACCTGAAAAATGTAACTATGGAAAATATATTTTAAATATGCAATGAAGGAAAATCATATTGTATATTATTGATATTCATCAGCTAGAAATTATAATAATAATTTTAATTATTAAAATATCTTAGAAATTTTTCAACATAAACAAATTTGAGAAAAAAAAAATCTAACTAATTTTTTTAAAAAGATAAAGAGATTAAAGTTGTAAGGAATAGAAACCTACACCCCAAATTTTTGAAAAATTAGAAGCTAATGAAACTAAAAAGTTAAAATATTAAAAAATTATTACCATTTTATCAAATTAGAAGCCAACAAAACCTCTAAAACTATTTTTTGTAACAAACTTTTTTTCTCAAACAATTAAAACGATGATGAATAATCAATTTGAATTTTTAAAACCATTTCGAAACCATTCAACCTAGAATTTTTTTAAGCCTTTTATAATTTGATTAATGTTGTTATTTGTAATAAAAGTGAAAAGGAATGAGATTTAATGTCTTTTTTTTTAAATTTTGATTTTGATTCAAGATTTTGAAAATTGGAAAAAAAATTTATTAGACAATTTGTGGAAATTTTGATTATGAGATTCTTGCAAAAATTGATTTTGAAGAAAAAAAATTTGGTGTGAAATTGATTATTATGCTAGTTGTGTGAAACTGATTATTATAAACAATGCATGGCATTAATTCACAATGGTAGTCACATAAGATGTGGCTTACATGAATTTTTCATCCATCCAAACTAGTTTACAAAGCATTATCATTTTACGATTAATTTTATGATTAAACAATGTAGTATGTATTCACATTGTTTATATTTATCCAAATTTTTATTTTTTAAAAAATATCATTTTGATATTAAAATAAATTTATTATATATTATTGGTAATTTCATTCATTTCAATTTATACCCTGTTGACATATGTCATTATATAGGTTAGACATTAAAATCTAGTTTATATTAACAATATAAACAACATATTATGCCTACCTAAGCCTACCTAACCGAAATTGGTTATGTAAGAAAGAATATTTAGTCAACATCTCACATTAACCACACCCCATGTCATTATAATATAAGAAATCATGATTTTTCAAAAAGTTCAATTTGACTAAAACATTCACATTGACCAAAAGGATATTCACTTTACTTAAAAACATGGGGCATGAAAGACACATGGTTCTTTTGGTTGGTTTTTTTTACTAAAATGATAATTTTAACTAAATGATAAATCATACATCTTGTCAAGAATGACAATTTTTTAAAATGGTCCATCAAAATACCCATGGCTTAGTCAAATCGTCCATATTTAATGGCCATGTTTAGTTAAATTGGCAATATTCATTTGATTAGTTAACCTATTTACTATGCCTATTAAATTACCTACCTACTTACTTACTTCACACATATTTACATATTTATGTGGAGTATGTATATTGTATATATACCTTATACATGTGTGTAAATATATAATACATAAGTGGGTTATGGATAGGTAGGTAAGAGGCCATGGTGGGTAGGTAGGTCATGGGAAGGTGGGTAGGTAAATATTTACTATTTATTTATTATTTACATTTTTATATTTATAAATTGATTTTTTTTTTAAAAAGAATTTGCGATGCCCAAATTTTTGTCCAATTTGACTAATCAAAAAACCATCAGTCAAATTGGACATGTTCAAATTGACAAGTCTAGTATGATTAAATAATCAAATTGACCAAATGTCAAAATGATTGGTTTCTTATTTAGTTTCATAATCAGATAATCTATGAATTCTTGTAATGCTAATTAGAATTGATCTTTGAACCCTTAACGATGGAAATTAACTCCTTTACCACCAAACACCTCACATTTTGTAACAAAATGATAATTTATATTTTATTTACTCTACTTCATTTGAAACATTACACAAAACATAATTTATGATATTTGATATCTTATTAATAATTTGTCCAATCACAAGATTAAAGTTTAATTTTAAAATACATTTATTTAAAGAAATAATATTTGAATTTTGTTATTGAATACCATTTCAATAACCATTCTTTGAAAAAACATTAATTCAAGCACATGATTTATAAATGGATGATATAATAATAAATAAATGTCTTTCATAACTTAAACCTTCATTTTAACATAAAAGTTATATCATATAATTTTTCTTTTGATGTACCATTATTTTACCAATAGAATTTAATTTAGATGTGTGATACATACTTTATTCACATATAATATTTATAAATGGATTATAAATTGCTTATACTACCTATTACTTGACTTATTCAATAAATGAATCACATTAACTACATAATTAAGTAATTAATTCAAAAAAATCACATATCAACATGATAAAGTACCTATTATTGAACCCACATACATATGATTTATTAGTTATTTATTACCTACTACCTATTACCTAACCTACCTAATTAATTAACTCATTAAAAAACACTATGACATATCAACATGATAAAATATTTATTACTTTTACTAGATGCATATTACCTATTATTTGCTAATTATATTTACTATTTCCTATCTATTACAATTTGTTTACATGACCAATTGTAAAATAATTATGTTTTCATCCATCAATGGATGCCCTAATAAATGGATGATAAATCTGTTTTTTTGCACCTAATTTAAAATTTTAAAAAATTGTATAATGTTAAAAAAATTCAAAATGGTCCAATTCTACCATTAATTACCATGGGTCGTCTGAAATTTTCACAAAACTACCAAATTCTACAACACATTTAACAATTAGTTCATTAAAAAAGTTAGACCTTTAACTCCAAAAATTTCATTGGCCACTTTTTTTTCAAATTTAATTACATGTACATTTGCAACTAAGATTTATAGTAAAAAATCAAATTGAGAAGATGTCACATGGTGTCTAATGGCCTATAAACAACCTTCCAAATTGCAAAAAAAAAATAAAAAATCATTTATTTTGGGATGCCACAAAAAAATGGATGATACAAATGTATTTTTCATCTTCATTTTCATGGGTGTATGCATTGTCCAATGGCTCATTTTAAGGAAATATAACATTCACAAGAATTATAAGCAAATTTTTATAAATGATCCATATAGATATGGTTTTTAATTCTAAGATCATTTCAAAAGGATTTTTGAAAACAAAGTCCAATTTTCAACCTTCCTAAAATTCATAACTACCATTTGGTTTAAGGTTTCACAAAAAAAAAAATTCACATTTAACTGTATGATTTCATTCTTCAACCCATGTTTAATCACTACAATTTAGAATGGAATTCAATATGAATTCTTGATTTTTTTAACAATATAATCAACTAATCTATTCATAATTTTAACTTTAAAAGTCCACTACTAATAATGAATGTTTTATTTTCAAAAAATTATTGTGCAAATGTCTTCATAATCAAGTTGTTAGTTTAGAATGAATCATCATTTAATGTATTTAAAATTAAATTGTTCACCATTAGCATTTAAACATAAAACACCCCACAAAAATTGTTGTTTTGACCCTAAAAATGAGCCATAATACCTTACATTCACCTTCCTCCAAATTGACATTAATTGCAAGTTTTAATTGCATACGTAACTATAAACCACTTTATAATCATTTTTTCTAAGTCCCATAAAAGATAATTACATCTATAGTCACAAAAATGGTTGACTTGGACATAAATCACAAACACATGTGTTGGAATGGACATGAATCCTTGTAGTGTTTCTTGTCTAGAAACCTTCCATCCAAGATCAACAACTTTTTAATCCTCCAACATTTAGACTTGAATTCCAATGGCAATTTGTTAAAAACTTTACCACCATAGCTTTTTGTCTCCACCACTTTGAATCACTTCGATTTGAGCTACAATGCTTTATTTAGGAACATTCGTGTAAAGTTTAACAACTTGGTGAATTTTGTGACTTTCATCTTGACCAACAACCATATGGAAAATAATGGTTTTTAGCAAATTGACAATCTCATGAAACTCCAATACTTCCTATATTTGCAATTGAATTTTCTTAATACAACTTTCACCTTACCTTTGAAACTTAGCCAATTGGTGAATATGTGTACCTAGATTTTAGCAAAAAATATTTTAAAACACCATTTCATTTTCCACTATTGTAATATTAAACTTAATTATGGGTAATCTCCAAATTGTTGTGCAGAATGTGAAGGACCTCTCAAAAGGTTCTTGTTTCACAAAGGTTTCAAAGTTTTTACAACTTTGAATCCATATCCAATGACCTAATGTTTGATGGGGATGAAAAGTATTTGCCTTTTAGAACACAAGATATTGGAAATGTTGATAAATGTTTAACATATTCTTTCAGTTGGGTTAAACAATGTTGACATTAAATTTTGTCATATTGTTAATGAATACTTGAATCCTTATCACATACCTATCACAATGTAGTATGTATACCTATCATAATTGTTGCACTTCATTTTTCACCGTGTTGATGTTTGAATATCACAAACCATCATTTTTACTAAAATCAATTTGAGTGTGCAATATCATAAAAATCTTAATTTTGGCAATTCACTTTGTTGCAGATCTTACTACATCACTAAAACTACATGCAATCTTTAAACATGTAAGCATTTTCATGGAAATGCTACTATTATTTATGTGACTCCTTCATGAAACCTTTCTACAAATTAGGTTTCATAGTTAGTTCATGAAATACTACCGTGGGGAGCCAATTACTGAGAATAAAACTAGCATAAAGCTTAATAACCTAACAAAAAAAAATCAATTAGGCCTTGATTTGCTTTCAATAGGTTAGAGTGATCTCCATCATCTCCAACATGTTCATTAAATGGAGGACATATAAGAATGTTTTGGTTTTTTTTTTCCTTAAAACCACATAAAAACCTATCATACACAATCATTAAGATGGACAAAAAATTTATTAAAGAAATGTTTTGATTAAAAGTAGTACATTCAAGTTGTATTTCCAATTCTTCTCAATAAATGATCCACAAAAATGAAAATGCAATCAATTTTCAAATGCTTATGCAAAGTAAAAAAAAATTGATGTTGTTCTAAAAAAATATGGCGAAACATTTAAATGTATCTACTAATTACTATGCATATAAAATGGTCTAAACAAAAAGTAAAAAAATATAACTAAAATGTCATAGTTGATTGATTATGTAAAAACCAAAAAATGAAAAAAAAAAAAAATCTTTGGAATTATTTTTTCATTTTCTTTCTACCTTTCCCTTTTGCATTGTTTTGTTTTGTTGCTTTTCATAGCTAGAATAAGACCACCAGAATTTGACTCATTTTATTTTCCTCTTTTAATTTCCTTTTTCCTTATCCTCAATTTTTTTTATTGATGTGATGCATGAATTCCCATTTACCCATGCATCAAATCTTCAAATCTTATTTCCATTTGATTTTATCCTCCCACACTTTTGTTACATATACCCATTCATTGAACTCCATCACAAAGCCAACAACTTTAACTTGAATGGATTGAAATTCTTCCCAGTCGCTTTTTGCAATGAGAATCATATTCACACATTCAATGTCAAAACCTTCAATACAAAAAAAATCCTTTAAAAAAATTGAATCACTCATTCAAAATGTTTTCTCATACTCTTCCAAACCTTTGTAAATGCACTTCATAAGTTAATGTCTTACATGAGTCACCATAGAAACTAAAAATGCTTTGTGTTTGATTTTTAAATTAGTTAAATGCTAAAGAAACCCACCTTTCATAACTTCGATCAATGTACATTTCTCAATTTCTTTTGACAACTCACTTGGTTTCTCATATTTGGACCTCTTTTTTTAAAGCTTTTCATCCAATGAAACAAGAATTTGTCAAATTGCATTTACTTTTGCAATTTTTTCATTTTCTTTTCTTACATTTAACCATCTAGCTCCTTTTTGTGTTAATTTTTCATGTCCACTTTTTATTTTTATCACTACCACTACAGGAAACCCCACCTTGCCTTGCACAAACCATGAAAAAATAATGAAAAAACCAAATTAACTTGTTGTTCAAACAATAGAGACAACCATCGAAACTAACCAAAAGTAACCTTAATCCAACATTAACCTTAATTTAAATGTGGGGACTCCAAATTACTACATTTATTTATGTTTCTTTCTTCTTTTTATTATCAAAAATTACAAGTAAGATATTAGGTTTGTAGGGAAACAAGCAAGGAGCAAGAATGTGAGGTGGCTTAGAGCAAATGTTGCGGATTTTAAAAGTCATGAACTCAAATTTTTGGCCACAAATCAAGAATTCAGTATTTTTCTAAACAACATTCTTGTGCTTGCCTTTTGAAGTAGTTATTGCATGTTATTTTGCAAAAGTTTCCATTTGTTTGAATTTTTTAAAATCACTATAATGAAAAGGAAAAATAAATGCATGACGAGGGAAGTTACAAGGTCAACTCATGGGTCCTTCTTAAAGTTGAGCAAAGAACATTTTTGAAATCCATCAAAACACCCACCAATTATGGTGCAAATCTAAAAAATGCCATCAATAAGAAGGGATCAATTTACAAGTCTCAAATCATACAACTTTTTCAACATGTTATAATACATGTGCACTATTAGTGGTAATCAAAGGTTGACTATTAATGGCATATGTGAAAACATTATCATCTTTTTAGATAAGTGTGGTGGGTTTGTGCTAAAGTGGTTGATACACAAGAATTTCCAACAATGGAAAAAGAAAATGTTGATGTTCATACTCTATTGGAGATGCATTTGCTTACATATTTTTTCGATTCCCAAGTTCATTCATTGATTTAGTTGGTGTAAAAGAAAATTTGTTGGCCCTTTGCAAAAGAGGAATATGTTCTTCATCAAAGGATTCCTAGAAATTTTGAAAGATTTTGTAAGACAATATGCTCAACCTAAAAGAAACATGATGAAAAGTTATTTGATACAAGAAACAATAACTAAGTTCCGTGATATGATTGGAGACCTTGATGAGTACGCCCCTCAAGTTTGGAAATAACAAAGCGATGTTTGGGAAATTGGTATGATTCTCATTTTTATTCAAAGTGATTTTTTTGATATTTATGAAGGACCAAAACACAAAAATGCAATATAACATATTATATATTTCATTCCAAAAAAAATTACAATAGAAGAAAATGCCATGACAATAGAAAAACAATGAAGTGAATTTTGTGTTCATCCTATTTTAAATTTTGCAAAAAAAAAAGAAATGGAAGAAAAATAATAAAGAGATTTGACAAAATCTTACACTTTGAAATAAAAAATAAATAGAAAAAATCATTTGATTTGAAAACCAAAAACAACCCCAAGTAGATGAACTTCTTGTGGTAAAAAAGGAGTCCAGGAAAACATCCCACAAGCATCATAAAAATCAAAACCTTTGTTTCCAATATCCTTGTAAATACATTGTGAATGAGCATATTTTATAAGTTGAAAACAAAACATTAGTAGTCACAATTCAACATCAATTTTATTTACCAATTTAGTAAAAAATAAATGGTGTAGTCGAAATCAACCACATGGATGATTCAATGATCCTATTAGCTTGGGTATGATTCTAAAGATGTGCTTGCAAAAAACAACCTTATGCTACATTATCAATGTACATTATCAAGCCTAATAAACAATAAACTTCCAAGGAGTTCAAAGGGTTTAAGAACCAACTTTGAAAAAACAATCTTGTAGATTGTGTGATTGTAGGAAGAATTCAACAATAGGAACACAATAATATATGTGTGAGAAATAAAAAAAGAGTGCACAAGAGCGAAACCATAGAAGGAAGTCCAATAAATCTTTTTGAGCAATTGAAGTCGAGTTGGTTCTTACTTCATTCTCTTCTTTAGGTTAACTCTATCTTATTATCAATTAATTATTCGTATTAGAAGGAAATAATTTGTTTTGAAATTTATAAGTTAACAAACAAAATTGCCTTTATTACATAACTAATCATTAATAAATGACTATTCAAATTGCTTCTCAAAAGTGACTAATCGAAAATGCCTACCAAAATTCGTCGATTGAAATTTCCTACTAAAATTACTAATCAAAATAGTTGAAATTGACTCCCAAACTTTACATTTTTGGCATTTCAATCGTCAAGATAGTTTCAAATGAGATGTTTAAAACAAGGTTGAAAAGTTCTTTCCAAGGCCTATAAGATAGACCTTTCAAACATTCAAATTGGAATTCATTTGAAGAAGTTATGAGAATTACTAAAACTTTTATGAAAAAATATTCATTTTCTACTAGTAGCAACTACTAACCAGGAGGATAGTTGACTTGATGGCAAACAAACAAAAAGACATAGCTTCAAATTTAAATACCACATTACCAATAATAGGTTAGTAGTTATAGCTGTTCAAATGAAAGGGAAATGGTAAGAGTAAAGAAGGAAAGATTTGAGGCATTATGGGAAGGACCATATGGGAGGAATAAAAGAATTAAAGGAGAAGAAGAACATTAATTGAAAAAATAATTGAAAGAATTTTGTTCACTTTCTTCTTGGGTTAAAATGGGAAAATAGGGCTATGCATTGAAACCTTCAAGATCATGGAAATGAATGTGGTTTTCCAAGTAATTAAGATGACATGAAATTATTTTTCTAAAGTAATAAATGTTGGAAACATTCTTGCATGTATGTGTGTACGTGTGTGTGCATGAATTTTTGTGTGCATGCACAACATTATTCCTTGTTTTAGGATATAAAATGTCTACATATGCGTGCAATTTTTTACCAAAATAATTATTAGATACATGGAGCTTAACACATAGAAGTTGATGCCTTGGTTCTTATGGATATGTGGTATTTGTAGTAATGGGGAAGGGCAAGAATCTAATAGTGATACATTTTTAATGTGTATGATAATTTGGGTGTAAAAATGTATTATGTTACTTCAAAGTGTTGTTAACACTATAAGAAAATGTGATTTTTCAAAAGGTCCAACTTGACTAAAATGTTTTCATTGACCAAGGGGGATGGTCATTTTGACTAAAGGTTGGGGGCTTGAAAAACACAAGTTACTTTTGATTGAAACATTTGACTAAAATGACCTTTTTGACCATGCAACAAACTAAACATCTTGTCAAAAAGGCCAAAAGTCAATCAAAATAACCTTTGCTAACCAAATTTACCATATTGAATGGCCATTGTGATTTATAATTAGTCAAATTGGTCATTTTGATTTGATATTTAATCAAATCAACCACACTAATTTGGTTATTTAATTTATAAGATTATTTGGCCTAGGGTAAACCAAACCTAAGTTCATAACTAATAGGCCCTAAATTAAGCATATTATAACTAATAAGTATTTATGAAATTTAATAGGTTACTTACATGCTACTTTTAAGCACATGTTGGTATTTAAACTTAATACATAAATTAGCTCATATTAATTTAACGATTAGTAATTAATACTCAATAATTAATATTTTATATAATTAATTACTCACCAAATAAATATTAATTAATAACCAATAATTAATTAATTAATCAAATTATTAATTGATTAATTATTGTTATCGAATTATCAATTTTATAATAATTAATGCTATGTCAATATATAATTATTGATAATTACTAATAAGTGATTATTTTGGGTTTCATCAACTAAATTGATAATTATTAATTCATAATAAATAATCAATAATGATTAATTTGTATCAAATAACCAATAATGAGTAATTAATAATAAATATTCAATATTGATTAAAGAATCAATAACTAGTAATTTTTTAAAATCAGTAAATAATAATAAATAATAAAATTCTAATGTTTAACATGTAATAATTTATATGAAATGTTCAATAATCAACCATTTATATTGGATAATTATTAATAAAATTAAAATAATAATTATTTAAAATTTAAAATTTAATAATTGATAGTAATTAATCAATCATTGCTATACATTTTTATTAATTAATTTTAATTGAGATAATAACATGTAATAACCTACTAAACATAAGTACATACCTAGATGTCATCTAGGTAGATACTTGGTACATGATATAAATTCTTACTTAGATAAATAATACAAAAATATTAAAGTTCATTGATGGATATTATAATAGTTACATCAAAACAAAAAATTCAATCAAGTTGATTATAATATGATGATAAAAATTTCCAACTTTTGAAATGGTAGTCTAATGGTAAGGACTTGATTCGTCAAAGTGGAGGTGAGGAGCTTAAGTCCTTCCACATATAACATTGGCTACCTAGGCTACCTTGGTTTTATGTGGTTTAAATAGCTAATGTAGGCCGCCTATGCAAATAGGTCTAAGTTTAGGGTTCACCACCTAGTTTAAGCTACTTAGTTTAGGGGGGTGTAACTAAATAAAGTAGGTAGGTAAAGTATTTTATTTACTACTGGATTTAATAAATAAATAAATAAATAAATTATTAAATTATATATTATTTTAAAAACCATATATAGTTGTTGTTAACGTATTGTTGACTAAGAAAAAAGACAGTTAAAAACTCAAGTCAAGAAAACTAACCAAAAAGACCATTAAAATTATTTAGTCAAAATGGTGGGGTCCAAATCAACTTGTCCAAAATGGCACTTTTGTCAACTTGAACATGGTGACATTTGGAGTACTTTTTGGAAAATTCTTCCAGTTAAAAAAACCAAATTTTCTTGTAGTGTAATGACATATATTCTAAAATAGTCTCATAGATTTATTCTTTCAAAGTGTTGTGGAATTTTTTTTTGTAGTCTCACAAATGTGGGACAATTATGTAGGAACTGATGTCGAAGACTAAATAGACTGCCAAGATTGTACTTAGATCTTTTATAGGCAAGCATGGGGGAAACCCTTCTTCCTCTCCTCCTATTGTTGATGTTGTAGTTGTAGTGGATATGGCACAAAGAATTCATACATCCAGGGGTAATGGGGATGATGCAATAGTCAAATTGCACAGGGTAAAAAAGATTCATGCTACAAAGGGTGCTAGGGGATATAGGACTCATCATCACAAAATTCATGGTGGGGTGATGTAACAAAAGAAAATTGCTAAGAAAAAATTAGAGATTGACATGTTTGGACTCCCATGTAGAGTTGAACAACAATCTTTTGACATTGTAATAAAAAACCTAATTTGCTTGTTTTATAAAGGTGTTCATGTAAAGTGGGTCATGAAAAAGTAGACTTAGTTAGTGCATCAATTGCTTGTTGACCTTCAAAAGACATTTCCAAGGGCATGATTAATCATTGCTTATATCAAAGAGTTGCAAGTTAGTAGAATGGTAGGAGATTTATAGGGTTAGGAAAATAGATTTGAGTTTTTTCACAATAGAGTAGATGTTTGTTTAGCTTTATGTATAACAAAAAAATCATTTGGCTTTTTCTTTCCAAGTTGTAATGTTTTCCTCGTAAAGGAACAATCACACATTGTTGACACATATTGCCATGGGAAACAATTAGAGACTATATGTGTTTAGCATTGCCTCAAGAATACCTTTAAGAGTGGGGGCACTCAAAGCTTCATTCAACAATATGTAAGACATTAATCTTTCAAGAGACAATCTATTTGTATATTTTTAGGTTTCTAGTTTGGTTTAAAGATTAATGTTGTCTTTTTAATGTGTGATGCTTGCAAGATAAAAGTTTGTAACATATGGGGAAATGTCATCAATTAAATAGTTGAAGGAAGCTAAAGAAATTGGAGTCAAGGTTTCCTTCACCAAGATGGGCATTGAAGTGTTGGTAATAACATCAAATGTAGCCACTCCAACTACTTCCATTAGGAGTAGGGAATCATTTGGAGCAAATGAATCTTTAGGTTGAACTTGCAACAAGGAATGGCCAACTCTTTAATTTTCTCATTTACTACTTAAATAAAACTAAATTGATGGTGGAAGAATTGACATAATTAATAATAGGCTTTTAAAGGTAATTCATACTACTACAATTTGGCTAAGACTATGGAAGGAGACTCCTTGAATACATAACATGACTTTTAGGCTACCAATACATGAAGTGTGTTCCTTTTTATATCATGAAATTGTTGCAATTGATATACTCATTGACATTGAATGATTTTGGACATGGATGCATTGGCTCATATCCTTAGTAACATGTGGTAAACAATGTTTTCTACTAGGGTTTTCAACTAGGGTTCATGTTCTTTGTTCAATTATTTTTTGATAGTTTGATGGATAGTCAATAGTGGTGGCATTGAATGAATTTGGAGTTTGGAGGTGGATGCATTTATTCATATATTTAGTAACATGTGGTAAAAAATGTTTTACAGTAGGGTTTCTAGTTAGGGTTCATGTTTTTTGACAGTTTGATGGATAATCAATAGTGGTAGTGGTTTGTTATTAATTAGCTACATTTTTTGAATTTGGGGACTTAGGGCATTAGTTGGATTGGGCACTATCGAGATGTAATGCCCAATTGTAATGTTCAATATTTTTTATTGATACATTTAATATAATAATTAATGACCAATGACATTGCATTGGATATCTCAATGTTTTTTGAAACAAAATGTTCACAATTGTTCCATGTATATAATTATAGGTGACCAATGAAAGGGCACTAGATATCACAACGATTTTAAAGAAAAATGTTAACAATTGTTCCATATAATATAACTAAGATAACCAATGAAAATGCATTGGATACCACAATGTTTTTAAAAGCAAAATTTCCATAGATCTTCCATGTATATAGATATGAATTACTAATAACATTGCATTAGATATCATAGTGTTTTTTAAAGTGGAATTTCCACAAATCTTCGATGTATATGCTAGTAGAAAAATGTAGATTTATGACTCATATGTGATTTTTTTCAATTACAAGCAACATTTACAACTAAATTGGTCGTAGTTGCACAATGACAAGTCACAAACGATAACTAATTGCAAAATGTGAATGATGTATTTTGTAGTTTAATATGTATCCATCCATTGCATGTGTACATAAATTGTTGTTTTTGCAATTACATTGTGACAAGGTAAATAAATACCTAGTAGGTACCTAGTAGGTAGGTAGATAGATATCTAGTAGGTAGGTAGGTAGGTAGTAGGTAGATGGGTAAGTATTTAGTTTAGTAAGTAGGTACCGAATAGGTAATAGGTAGGTGGCTACTTAATAGGTAGGTAATAGGTACTAATAAGTAGCTTTCACCATGCTTGTAATTACCATGGTCACCAGAACAACTATGTATATATGTTGTCATTTCTACACGATAGTAGAAATAAAAATAATGTGTTTGGAAAGATGAACATAGCACTAGTTGCAACCTAGTTGTGGGGAGAACTAGAAATCATTCAAAATTGAATTGTAGTTGCACATTTAACCAACGACAATTGCTTGTGACAATTAGTTACATTTAGTTGTAGAAACAATGGTTGTAAACAACATGATTTCTACTAGTTATATAGATAGTGATTATTAATGACATTGCATTAGATATCACAATATTTTTTAACGTGAAATTTCCACAAATATGGATTATGAATGATATTGTATTGGTGGGATAATACTTTTTAAAACATAATTTACACACATCTTCTATGTGTATCAATAGAGATTACCAACAATATTACATGGATGGCACAATTCTTTTTTAAAAAATTCACACATCTTATATGGATTACCAATGATATCATTTCATGGCATCCTTGAAACTATATTTTAAAATTTTTAATTAAAAATGCATTTAAATCTTATCACAAATTCATTAGAATAAGTCATGTAATATTGAATAATTGTATGAAACATTTTTAAATGATATTTAGACATATTTTTCATAGTATAAAAACAAGTTTCCAATGTTATCACATGGGCTTACACTCTCCAAACCATGGCACAACTATTACAAATGCATGAAAAAGACATTGTTCAAGGGTCAAATTGTAGTAGTGCATGTTAGACTTTAGGCTTACAAATTGTTGGTTTGATTGACTCTCTTTTCAAATTAGTTGTTGACACCTCTATCTAATTTTATACAACATCCACAACTAGCCCTTTTTTAGTGTGAAATTTCACACTATTGCCAAAATTAGAAAACTTTTGTTACAAATTCATTGACTTTGGGAAAAAAATATCGCAAAAAATGGAAAACAAAATAAAATCACTAGATTTCTTTGCAAGGTTCAAGCAAGTAGCAAAAAAATTTAAGGATATTTAATTTTTTTCCTTTCAATTAAAATTTTGGTTCAATCAGCTCATGAATGATCGCCACCTCAGCTACATCACAAAATTGGAAGAAAGTAATACTATGGACCACAATGTGACTTTTTTGGAATGGAGTTAGATGTTAAATAGTTGTGAAAGTTTAGTTTTATGGAATTCAACTTTAGAATTTTGTCTCGATACATTTGAATCAACCAAGCAACACTTTTCTTGTATAACAGATACACACATATGCATGCACAAGAAAAAGAAAGATCATTAATTATACATCTTGGTGTGTTTAATCATATAGTGAATGGTTATTTTAAAAATGGGTTTTTCTAAACAAATTGTATTTAGGCATGGACTACTGAAAGTAGATGGATCTTCGAGGGCAGTAGCCTAAGGGTGTAGGCCTGAAAATTAGGGGAGGCTCAAGCGAGCAGACCTTTCTCAGAGTAAAGCAAGAAAAGACTTTGATTCAAATGGCTGAAGGTTTGCATGTGATCAGTGGAAGGGTCTTTCAACTGACTAATGAATCTTCCATGCCCAGATGTGCTTTCAAATACAAAGAAAAAAACCTTGGAGTGCTTAATGATTTAGGGTAACTTTCAAGGCCCATTTAGTGTGGTACACAATGAAACTCATTCTTGGTTTTAGGATCAAAGAATGAGTTTCATTGTGTTGTGGTTTTGTTGGATGGGCACAATGCTTTCTTTTAAATTGTCACTGTGAAGTTTTCTCTGCAGTCTCATAGACAAGTAATAAGGGTGTTGAGCTCTAAGCAGAGTCAAGGAAGGGCCTTCCAATCTTCTTCAATTGTTGGCTGTGGAATTGAAATCACCAACTTGCACAAAAGCTAAATTGAACTCAGGTCATGAGTACCTGATCGTCAAGTTATGAAGTAATTGAGAGCTAAGCATTGTTTAATGCATTTGGTGTACACTTTCAACTTTGAATTTGACCATTGAAGTACTCAACGAGAAATATGTGTATCAACAATCCTACCTGTTTCAAAATTTGCAGATTTTTTTTGCTGATGATTTTATGCACAGCATTAGCAATAACATATGCCAAACACAAACAGAAGTGGATGATTCTGAATCTTAGGCCTTGGGAGTAAGGATTTGCTAAAATTTAGAGATGATATTGAACAACATATTACAAATTTGAGTTATCGAATTGAATATTTCAAGGTATGATAGTCACTAACTGAGCAGCAGCTTGCAATGTGTGTATACACTGCATTTTGGATGAAGTCCACCTTTAAATATCATGTGAATGACTTTGGACCTGTAAATGTGCATAGTACACAATCATCTCCACAACAAAGTCATAATGGGTTTCCAAGGGCTGATGCACTTGTGGGTGCTGAGTCACATAAGCTTGAATTTGTGTAGGCATGTCAAGGGCAACCCTGCAGGGAGATCTCCCTCAGGAGGGAGGAGAAGATGGAGGTTGGTATTTAAAGGCTAATTAATAAATTGACTACCTATCTCTGCGTGAAAAAGTAGCAAGGGAAAAAGCATGGCTTTAACACTTGATGCAATGAAATTTGCTGACAATATTCTCACAGTTTATTAGGCATTTTAGGACCTTAGTTAAGCAAGTTTATGATGGCTCAGAGCAAAGAGCACTCTAGTAGACAATTAGTGGCCTACTCCAGCCCGGTAGGTTCATGGTTAGTAGCCTATGTGGGTAGTCTAACACTGTAAGGTAAAATACTTGGAATTTGTGAATGGCAAGGATGGGGTGTAAAACTTACAGTTTTGCAAGGGTTTAGGGTTTTGATTGTGCAACATGTAATGGGGATTGTGCATAAACCCTAATCCCGAGCATGGTGGAGCACAATCAAAATAACACTGGCAAAAAATTATCTAGGGAATATTGTGTTCAAAATTTGTGTGTTTATTTTCTTGGAACAAATCAGCAGACCCAACTGACAAATCCACAGGTCAGCAAGGCTTTCACCTGCAAACCAGTGGGCTTGAACCCCAGAACCCATTTTTGAGGTCGCAAGGCCCCAGACAGGGACTACAACACAGCGGTCAGGTCAAATTGACCCCCACATTGGGATCATGGTAAAAACCCCAAAACCCATTTAAATTGCTTATAAATATTCTTAAGATTTATACATTTCATCTCCAAAGACTAAATCAGCGTCCCTGAGTCCAAATCTATAATTTTGGGGCCTAATATGGCCATTTAAATGGGTTTAGGGGTATGGCCCATCTTATATGGCCCATCTAATTAATAGTAGAGGAGAGGTGAAAATTGGTTCCTTCCAATAAGGGAGGGTTGAGTGGTGCTTTCTTCAAATGACATGATGCTTATCATTGCTTTGGTGGTGTTTGTTGAAGTTTAACAAAGGAGCAGGAGGAGTTATATGGTTGCATGTGAAGATGCTTTGGGGGGGGGGGAGGGGAAGATAGGGAGCCTGGCTACAACCACACCCATAACTTCAGAAGCAAGGAGAATAATTTGCAAGAGACATAGAATGTCTTTTGAGTGATAATTAACTCCTAGTATTAAAAAAATTGCAAGATATAATAAAAGAGAAGTAGGTGGTTAGAATGGTAAATTTTTGCTCTCGCAAGCCAAGAGAGGCAATGGTGTGTAACTTAAGTATTGTGATTTATTACATTGCATGGAATTGTGGTAAAGAACTCTGTTAGAGGAGCAAATATTGGGGCAAGAACCTTGCCAAGAACCTCAGCATGTGCACAGAAGAATATATCGAAGGGAGATCAGCTAGTAGAGAAGATGTTTTACTATTGTAATAACAATTGATGCAAGAATGTACCATATAGCTTGCAAAGGTTACCCAAACTTCTGTGAATCCAAGCCCTATTAAGCACATCTTTCCATTAGACAGTAGCTACTACAGATTCGAATCTGTGGCATTTCCATCACATTTTTTCACATCACTTGGCTCACAGTCATCTCACAACTACTCAGCAATCAAATGTAAGAATTGTGAAAGCGGTGAGTCAAACTGATCAAAATTATGTACAAGTTGTTGAAGTTGTGGGTCAAACTGTGAGTCACAATAAAGGTAACATTTCTCACTTTTTATATAGTGGAACCTATGTGTAACTACCAAAAGACAGCTCCAAAGTTGCTGAACTGTCAATCTATTAGCATTCAATACCTGTCAGTTTTAAAGCTGCAATGTCATTTGAAGAAAGCACCACTCAAGCACCAGTTTTTAAGCACACATTGCAGCTATGCAATAGAAAAAAGCAAATGTTGTAAGAGGCCGCACATCATCATAGGTTTCCAATGAGCTGCTTGATCACAGTAGTCCAATGGAAAGAGACCCTAATAAGTTGGCCAGAGTTTGTTGTGTTGTTAATGTACTAGACTTGTTGGCCAAGTCTCAAGTTTATTTCCTTTCACCAGAGTTGTTCTTTCATGACATGTGTTCTTGTGCTTTTATTTGCCTTGTACTTCTTTTTGTGGATGGGTTCCTATACCCTGCCTTTTCTTTTTATTTAGAGGGTTTTTTCATTTTCACAAGAGCTGCATGGGATGAAATTTCTTCCAATAATAACGTATTCTTATTGGTTACAAGGTGATGCTTCCAACCATGTAAATACAATACTTTTTCTTAATGGGTTTAGATGAGTGTAACATGGGCCACATATCATGTTCCTAGTGAACATTTTTTATTTTTGGTGTTTAACAACAATTTGATTTAACTGTCGCCTAAAATGCCAAAGGGTTGCAATTGAAAAGTTTTAATACACACTTAACTTGGTTGAATAATGATGACATCGTGAGTTGCACCACAAGCTAAGAGAAGTATGATCTCCATGTAAAGTGAGTGATGTTATTGTTCAACTAAAGATCCTTCTTGATGCTGTGTACAATACGACTTTCTTCGCATGTACCCTTTTATAAAGCAGATGTTATAAATGCAGGCCTATTCACAAAGCCATTTCTTTCCTAGGACATTTTACATGCTGTCAAAGTTCAAGGCCATATAGTAGTAGGTGGGAGAAGTACTTTCAATGGATCAATTTATTAGAGAAGGTGGGCACTGGGTGAGTCTCTTTTATACATAAATTTGCAATTGGTATATGCGAGTATTCAACATTGAAATAATTAAGTGTATTGACATGTGGATGCTGAGAGGATTCAAGGCCTCATTGAAGGGGATCCATGTCTCCATGGTGGATATCAAATGGTTTGTAATTTGTTGAGCAAAGCGAAATTTTCTAGTTAAAGGCGGGGGATTATTAATGGCTATTTCTCAGCATGATTTATTTGACCAAATTGGCCTTCCTTGCCAATTGTGCAGGTAGTCGATTCTGTTGTGCTTCTGGGGGTTCTTCGACTTTTTTACATCAGGGAGCACGCAGGGTTTAGCTGATTCTGGCTCCTTGTGAGGGTTTCTTTTCCCCCAAATTCCTCAAGTAGATCCACTGGCAAGGATAATAACCAGCATTGATTAGCATTAAATGATGGCTGTCCTAGGGGGGCTATAGCATTTGTATAAAACTGCTGATAGAAGTGGCTACCCAAGAAGTGCCTAGGTCTAGATATGGCTAATTTAATTATTATCATTTCAAAAAATGGCAAAAAAATCCCTAGACATCACAAAAAAAATTTGTTATACTTTTCCAATTTCTGAGTTTTTTTTTTGAGAAGATGCGAAATTTCACCACCAAAAAGAAGAAGAAATAAGAACCTACTCCTAGTTCCCAAGTAGCATTGCTTTGCCAGGCTCGGCCACAGGATTATGAGGAGCCAGAATCAGCCAAACCCTGCTTACTCCCTAGTTCAAAACTCTTGTTGTTGTACCTTGGTTGGTGCATGTATGGAGGGTTTCCTTGATTTCTCCTAGTCCGCTCCCTAGTACAAAACTCTTGTTGTTGTACTTTGGTTGGTGCATGCAGGGAGGGTTTCCTTCATTTCTCCTAGTCAGTGAATTACTGTTTCTCTTTCATTGGGTCTATTGTTGAGAAATGAGACTGTTTATTCTAGACTACCATAGCCTACCATCAGTTTCCACATTGACAAAATAAATAAATTTTTTTTTTCAAAAAGTGAATTCGTTTTCTAAATTTTGAAATTATTTTTTTCCCCACCATCTACTATAATATTGTGATATGAGTACTGAAATTATTCATAATGTAGCCTATGATAATTATGATGATTTTCAACATGTCAACTCCATATTTTCCCAAAATTTCATTTCTCTATTTTGAGGATTATTTAATGACGAAACTGACCTTAGGGTAAGGTACTGTCAATACACACTCTATGTTGGGTTCTCCTCTTTTGGCTCAGACTTGGGTGCTCTCTCTTTGTTCCTTCTTTTCCCCCTTGCTAGGTGCTTTGTTTAATGGAGTTTGTCAGGGTTTCCACCATACACACTCTAATGTTGGATGTGGTAGACTATTGTAGAGGCCACATGATTGGGTAAACCTGCTCTTAGGATGTGCAACAAGTGTAAACTTCTCATCTCCTATTATCCCAAAATCAAGAGTTGCATAGTGATTTTTTCTGTTGCGAATTTTCTTCATTTTGCAAAAAATATTTCTTAAAATGAATACTCTGTTTCAAATTCCCCTTTGTTTCTAAAAATGCTGGAAAATTAAAAATATTTTTAAAATCGCCAAAAATCACCTACAATGTGAAAGGGTGCTTGTGATTTTTTCTACTTTCAAATTTGAAAGCCAAATTTGGCTGAATATGCTTATGGATAATCACCAATCAATTGCGCAACATCACAAAATTGGAAAAAAGAAAACACACTGGAGTTGCTGGTTCTATTTTCCAACAATTTCATAATAACATATTTCTGCACTGTGTTGTTTAGTGTTAAAGGTTTTTTTCCTCCAATTTTGTGATGTCGCCATCATCCACAAGAGTAAATAGCCAAATTTGGCTACATGCCAGAGAGAAAAGTAGAATATTTTAAGAATCCTGCTACATTTTGGCTACCTGCTGGAATTTATTCTCTGGAACCTATTGCTTTAGAAAAGAAATCCTGGAAATATGGTGACTTTAGCACTTTTTTTTTCCACAAAAATCCTTTGTAAGAGTGGCAGAGGACCTTTTTATTTTTTTGGTCACCAAGTGACAAAATTTCGCCCAAAAAAAAAAGGTGATATTGTTGCCCATGCAACCAACATTTGCGTAAAGAAAGGAGAAGAATATTTTTGGAGACTGGTTAGACATCCAATAGAGGGGATTATGTTCCCCTTGCAGAATCAGCAGACCCAGCATATTCTGCATGCGGAATCTTGTCACTGGTCCTCCTAACATTCTGCCCATCGCAGAATATGTCAGGCAAACCTATCTCAGTTGATGCTGGGAAAGCTTGAGTCTAGCCAAGCCTGGCAGGACGAGCTTTGGGTGGTTTGATGCCCGTATGTGCTTTGTTATTGGATAACAAATTGGTGGTGGCTTGGGAGGATGGGCCAACTTTTTATGTGTTGGAAATGGGTCTCCATTCTTCCTTGACATCATAGGTATATGTTGGTTCTTGGACTCCAAAACCAACAAAGTTGGGGCATAAGAGCAACTCACTCTTTACAGATCACAGTGGTGCATTAGCTTTGATAACCTTGAACTTTGGAAAGTTGCCAAAAGCTTCCTCCTCTAGGCTACATGACATAGGTTGAATGGCAAAATATGTTATAACTGTGTGCTGGGCAGTCAGTTATTCCAACCATCCTTTGAGACATCCCCATCTCTCCCACATTTTTCTGAAAATGCAACTTTATAAACCTTGAATCGGAGGAAGAAACTCTTATTAACTTAGTCAGCCAACTTTTATTAGTATTGGAAACACCTATTACTTAGAGACATGTTTCCTTGGAGATTTGAACTACCCATGTGTTAGAAATGCCCAACAGTTGATCACCTTATTCTTCATTTGGTACTACCTTTGGTGACATAAAGCCCTGCTGCTGGTTTTTTAGTGTTTTGGCAGGGCATGTTATATAGTAATCTGTAAAGTCACCCTCTCTTTCACCCCCTATCCCCTCTTTCACTTGCATTCGCAAAGTAAGGAATTTTTTTAAAAATCTCGGTATGAAATGCTGAAACTCAGCTTTTAATGCACAAGGTTCGAGCGTCTTTACAGTGGTTGCACAGGTGGGAGCAGTGAAAATATATGTAGCAGCAGTGAGTGGAGGCGCTCAGGAAAAATGAAAGAGGGGATGAAACTCAGGCCGGGCCCTTGCCTACCACGAAATATCCACCCAACCTCTAGCATATTGTGGGTCACTATCACAATAGCTATCTTTTTTTTGCAATGGAGTTCCATTATGCAATGAAAGTCTCATCTCTCACTCTTTTCCTTTTTTGACTTTACAAGTGGAAATTTTGTTTTCACCTCCTGCCTTAGTGCTGGAAGACAATGATATTCCTTACTTTTTTGGAAATAAATGTAGTACTCTGTCCATAGGCGGATGACAAAAGATCCAAGGACAAACACCCTACACTTCAATCTAGCTTTGCAACTGAATCATAAGGGTGGGTGTTCATAAGCCTACAAATTGACAATTTGTTGAACACAATCTATGGAAATCTAAACACATACAAAGTTGGTGGGGCCATATAGGGTTACCATTTTCTTTTCACATAAACTAAAAAAAAGAGTACAATTTGGTCACCAATCCAAGGATTTCACAATTGACCCTTGGTTGACTAGGTAGTATGAGTGTTTGGTTTTACAAAGAGATCATCTCTAAAAATAAATAAATGGGCAATTAGGTTTGGCTCAAACCCATGCAACAAAAGCCATTCAATAATCACAATCCAACCAGCTCCATTCTGGATTTTAAAATAAAACCAAAACTGATCATTCTTTGATTTTGAAAATTATAAAAGAATCTAAAACTGGAGTTTCTAACAAAATCAAAGAACCACACCACACACTGGTTCTAACCACCATAAAACCCCCAAAAATTTACTGGTATCAAAGGATAGTGATGTTTGGGTTGTGATGTTTTGTTTCCATGAACCTTCGGGCAAATTTAGGGCCACAAACTCTTGATGGATGTCTGCTTGCCACAACCATCATCCATTGCACCAAGTTGGTAAGTTATTATGTTCATTATTTGTCTACCAATTAGAAATTTCCTCTTTGTTAACATTCAAGAAAAATCACAAGATTATGACATATGTGCAATTTGTTGTTTTCACAAAATACATTTGTCATCCATCCACACAATGTAAGAGCCTCGAGATTGTCATGTGTGCAATCATTGCCTATCAAAAACTTGTAGCCTTTGTAACATGTTCAATACATATGTGATGAGATTTATTAGGGTTTTATCCTCTTTGTCATTGACCTAACCTTACATTCTATATCATATTGGCTTCTTGAGCTCAATGAAGTGACTTTTTTGTGTATTGTTTGTATTCCAAGTAGATGTGAAACTTGTTGTCGAATGTAAAGACCTGGTAGATTTTTCTGAGTGTATTTTTGGGACGGTTACCTACCTGAATTTTGCACTGAACCTTTTGAAATTCGGAAGGTACAATTCTTTTTTTCATCTTTTAATCATCTCTATTATTATTATTATTATTATTATTATTATTATAACTTTTATTTCTTTCTTTTAAACTTTTTCTTTCTTTTAATTTAATTAAATCCATTTCTGATTTTCATTAAAACTATAAATGAAAAAAAATTGAAGTTCCAACACACACTTTGAAAAAAAGACAAGGAGTAAGAAACTAAAATAATTAAAATAAAACTTTCGGCCACCTAAAGTTTAAGTTAAGGACATTAAAAAAAATATTTTTGGCAAAACTGAAAAAAAAAAGTGTATGGAAAGTTACTATTGTCATAATTTTGTTTTATAAATTTACATTTTGAACTAATAGCCATATTTGGCTATATATCAAAGGACCAATCACGAGTTTTTTTACATATTCTTACAAGAAATCACCTTTTTGGGCTACTAAACTGTGATTCGTCTCATCCTGTCTTCATCATCATTAATTTATAAATTTTATTTATAATTATAATTATATATGTATTGAATAATAGCCAATTTTGGCTATATATTTTTTTAAGTTAAAAATTCTACAAATTCCTACAACAAATGGTCATTTTCGCTACTATATGAATTCTGTAATAGGTATACTAAAAAAAAAAAGGCTCCTCGTTGTGTCTTCTAATTGTTCAAATGTCCCTCCTCGAAGGATTCACTGTCAGCACTTTTCAGACTCCTCATTAGATCTGCCTTCCCTTCAGTGAAAGGACATGAGGCGAAAAGAAAGCATAAAAGAAGCAAAAAGATGAAAATATATTGAAAGAAAAATCTATCGAGATCTTCAGAGAGGTGAAGGTTTCACCCCGAAGTACCTTCTAAATTTTGGGGCCCCTCCCCTCAGCCTATCAGCCTCGGCTGGGCCCTCAAATCTCGAAGGTACTACCAGCAAAACCTTCTCCTATATCAATCACCCAAAAATAACAAATGGTGGTTGAAAACCTAATTCTCCCATCTTGTGAGAAATAGAAGCCAATCCAAAAAACTAAGTTACTTTTGAATGAGACGTACTTAGGATGCTTACTTTGGGAATGTCTCACTATATGCATATGAATGAGGAGTATCATATGTGTTGTTTCCAATTGTCAATTGTGGAGTGTAGTTACACATTCAGAGGACAAATTGTTCTTTTCAATCATATGATCATCTACTGATGCACAAATTATGAAAAATCTTTTCCAAATGACTTATCACACTAAAAACCTCCCAACATGTATGTGCTAGAAATTAACATTCAAGATTATGTTTTTCAGCATAAGAGGGCCAAGCCTCATACCACGTGACACTATATAAGACAAATAGTTGTCAATTGCACGTTTGAGCACTATATAAGCAACTTAGGCATTCAATGAATCCAAAACACCAAAAATATTAAATTAATCAATGATTAGCCAAAGAGCATCCCTACTCGGCATCAATATAAACAGCTGTAAGTAATGCTTTCTATGAAGTGCAAGCTTAAAAAGCAAAAAACCAAGTTTGGACCCTCAAGTATGGTTGGCCCATGTGGCCCAAGTGACGGTATTTGTATGTGTCTCATGCTTTATGTTGTCCAATTTTGTAAGGGGGTAAGGGCCAAGGTGCTTATTTTGGGAATGCTGCACTTTAAGGGTAATACTTGACCTGAAAACATATGAAATTTTTTCTCATTTTTTCTCATCCTACCCCGTGATATCATGGAACAAAATTCAAAAATAGGGCACTCTAAGGGTGTTACTTGACGTGAAGATGTATGAGATTTTTTCTCATTTTTTCTGATGCTACCCGGTGATAAATTCAAAAATGGGGCAGCTGTTTTCAAACAGTGAAATGCCCCACCTATCGACATTTCACTTGTCAAAATGCTTGCCTGTTGTGGAGAATTTTTTTGCTCTGTAAGGTTACCTCCAAATACACTTGAAAATTTCTCACAAGTCTTTGTGCATGTTTATTGTTTGGGTGGGAAGTAATTAGCACACTATGTGAATCTGATAAACACTAGGACAGGCTCAGATAGGGGGTGTGGGTGGAGATGCTCTAAGCACTTTGCTTTATACACCATTTATAAATTTTTCTTTAGAGCTGATTTATGAAAGCATAGAGATCAAATATGACTCTGAAAGGCCTAAGAACATTGGTGAATGTTGTGAATTCATTTTGGCCAGTTGAATTGAGGACTAATGTACCCTTGCAGTTGACCCAAACAGTTTTGCTCATCAAATTGCAAATGTGCAGTTGAGAGATACCTGGGCATCTCATGCTTTGCAAAACAAGATTCTTATTGCCATGATTAGGTGATTAGGTTATCTCTTTCCGTAACATTTGTACACATGCGCTTCATGAAAGTTGAAAACTTTGCAATGAATGTCTTCTTTGACAGCATGGCTGACTCGACCTTATCACTTTGTTACATACAACTGCATATTCCAAATGGTACATAAGAAAAGTACATGTTAGTTGGCAAAATCCCTCATGTTGTTGGCCCAAAACCCTAAAAAGCTTCTCACAACAAGCCAATCTAGCAAAATCCTTGTTGACGCTTAATGTTTTTGACTTTGCCGAACAAAATAGGTAGTTAATTTTTAAAAGAAGAGGTACAAGCCAGTGTTGTGCAGGTATTGATTTTAAAGAGAATATACAGGCTTGAGTATTATATAAATTATAAATTTAGTTATCTTTTTGGGTAGGGTTTTTGAATTTAACAAAAAAAAAAAAAAAAACCTTTGGGTACAATCTGATTTAATTTTCTCAACTCATAGCGATTATCAGGTATAAGGTTGTTGAAGTGGATGTAGTTTAAGGTATGCTTAGTAATTAGGGTTATGATTTCAAAAGTTCTTATTTAATTCAAATTGACATGGATTTTATCATTTAACTTTCCTATGCATCACATAATGTCACAATTTTTTTAAAAAACATTCAGATACATATTACATTTGTACAATAATGGAGATGTGTTATAAATAAAAAATGATATAGAAGCTTTGATCTATAGCTCAAAATCTTAGCATACTATTATCAATCATGATTTATTCAAAGTGATAGGAGAAACCCTAATACCTAATAATACATGTCTAAGACATTGAAACTCAAGGAGATCCTTACGAATTTCCTCCATTGAAAACATGCAAGTAAAAGGTTTTAAGTTTTATCTTGTTCTAACATGATCAACCATTTATAAGTAAAGGTCTACATTGAGTCCTAAATATTTAGATCTGATTAGGTCAAGTTCTTATACTTGAATCTAAAACCATTGATTTTTCACTTAGATTCGAGTACCCGCACAACAATCATATACCCAAGTACCAACTCTCTCTAAATGTTGTGACCTTACAACCTGTTGAGATGGATTTAAGCACCCCTAAAGGGTTTTGCTCCTACCAAAGTTTTAGTGTCGAATTTTGTTAGTGTCATATTTCCATCAATTTGAAACCCATTACAAGTTATGACTCACTGGTGGACTAATTACAATTGAGTTGGAACCTTGGTGACCTATCCTGTCAACCCTGCTACTTACCTCTTACGCTACCTATTCAAGTAGATATTATCATAGGTAAAGTAGGTAGGGAATGTAAGTGATTAGTATGTAGGTAACTAAGTAGGTAGGGTACTTCGTGGCTATTGGGTAGGTGTGGCCATTGGGTAGGTACATGCAACTGGATAGTTAGTACAAAGCTAACCACCATAGTTAGCCACTGTTGTTAGCCAAGGGACACAGATACAGTCATAAAGTGTTTCATATCCCCACACACACAATCCATCTTGCATGGTGTGCTGGTAGGAGCTGCTGGTGGGTGCAAGTTCACTCCTACCAGCAAAATGCATACTAGAGGCATTCCTGGATATGGACTTTTACTAAGATATGTGTTCAAACCTCGAGTATATTGGTTTTGATCGAGATATCCGGTGGGGGTTTCATGAGGAAAGTTATACCACCCAACACTTGTTGTTTCTATTGAGATTTGCGCACTCTCCCAAATTAAAAAAAAGCCCAAACACAACCCTTTCAGATTGCACACCTATCCTGGAAGTGCATGGTGTGCATTATTAGTTCTACTGGAATTGTAGGTACACTACCCACCTTCAAAGTTAGTTGCAAGATTCTTGGCGTTGTTTTTGCATATAGAAAACCCTAAAGAAAAAGCTCTAGAAAAATGTTAGGGGAAAAATAAAATTCCCCAATCACATGAACAAAGCAAAAGAAAGTGCTATTTCACATGTCATGTAACTTTTTGAGGAACCTTAGGGGCAAGGCGGTGTCCTCTATTGAGGCAGAAAATTTGACTGAGGTTACGATACCCTTCACCTGCATTATGATAAATCACCAGCTCTTTACACATAGGTAAAGGGCCTGGGTTTTCTTTTTTCAATTTTGTGAAATAAAAAAATTGGCAAACACTTCCCAAAAATAACAAAATTAGTCAAATATACTCTAGAAAAAAAATCCAAAAGTTTCTCAAAAAAATTGGGTAAAAGAAGCAACAAAATTTGTTCCAAAAACTCACTGTAAGGAGATGATGGGTTGTTAGTAGGGAGGTCATAAAAACAGAAACTGAGCTACCCATCAAGGTTAACTACAAAACTAGAATCCACTGGAAATGGAACAGTATTTTTCCTGGACACCCACCATTCATCTCTTAGGATGTGCCCTGGCTTCGGGCAGACCAGAGAAAACAAGCACCCACCAGGATGGATGGATGGTGTGAAGTCAGAAAACACTTTTTCATTGTGTTCCTGTCCCATAGCTAGGGTAAACATGCCCCCCACTGAACATCACCTGTGTCTGAACACCCCTCTTATGCATACCAGCGCTGTTGAATGGTCGCAGTCCTTTGTGCAAGCATTTGGATGCAACCCTGTGACCAAATGCCCAGTCTTAAAAAAATGTGTTCGATTTTTTTACATAATTCAAATGAATTTTTTGTGCGGCTATGGGCATGGAAAAAAACAATTTTAAAAAAAAGGCACAATGTTATATGTAATCATATTTGATTATGGGAGAGGACCAGCACATTGGATACGTAGTCATGTTTGGTTATGGGAGAAGATCATCACATTGTAATGCACATACTTGAAAACAAATATAGTGGTAAAGAACCTTTAAGGGTGAGATTAACAAAGAACCAAGATAAACAAAATGCAAATAAAAAAGAGAGTGCTTGGTTATAAGGGTTTAAGCTTCCGTTAAAAGGCATGAAACTGCTCATTAATAAACCCCAAACGCTAACAAGGATACAAAGCAAAGTATTAGCAAAGGACATCCTATTTTGATAACACATTTATTAGTCCCCAAATATTCCTACTATGCATAAGAATTTTGCATTCCCTCCACAAAAAAAAGAAAAAAAAGGACAAATCAAAGTTTAAATTTAAACAAGGTTTACATGATCATTTTTTACTTTTAATTTATGCCACAAATATGTTATTTCTATGAGCCAAGGTAGAAAAATAGTTCCAACTTTGCTTAGAATTTTTACATCCTAATGTTGTAATGCTAAAAAATTATGATTTGCTAGTGACAATAAAACATGTAAAGAATGATAGTATAAGTTTGAAAGTTTACTTGTAGAAAACAAGACTCAAAAAGAAAGTAGAGCAAGTAGAAGAGCAAAAACTAGGTTCAAAAATAGATTTGCAAAAGATGAAAGTAAAGCAAATAGAAGAAAAATCAACAATAGACATACATATTGAAACTATATTTGGATTACCATTGGATCCAAAAATCCATAATTCGAAATGTTATATCAAAGAGCTCCAAGAGAGCTAAGGATCAACTAAGTCATATAAATCACTCCTACAAATTTCTCTCCACTACATGCACAACAATAAAAATTGTTGATTTGATTGGGATGATTTTGCAAAATTTCATAAGTTATATATTCTACTATAGCAATCCATGAACATGCTATAGCAAAATTTCCAAATTTACCATTCTTTTTGGATTATTGGGTTGTTTACAAGGAAAAAAAGGTAGACCCTTGGTGGGGCAAAAACACATTCCACCAAGTTACTAAAGGTTGGGACGAAGAAAAAGAAAATCATGAATTGCATAGTCCTTTATAGGAGATGGAGCAACATGCTATATTTACAAGTAGTAGACCCTACATCAAACAAGGAGAATTTTCCCCGTACTCTTGATCCACAAAAAAAAAGATCAACACCACAATTGAATTGAATGCCTTCAACAATTAGAAGAAGCATGTGGATAAATGAAGCATTAGAAGCACCATGGATGCTATTGATAAAGAGGGACACATTCCTTAAGGAGGGTTAGCAAATCATACAACATCCCAATGAGCTCATTTTTTATTACATGAATGGAAAAAACCAAATTTAGGAATATGGGGCCAAGAGGTGTGCTTATAGAAAAAGAGGGTGCATCAATGATTGCATGGACATTAACAATGGATTAGTGTGGATCAAACGTAGACATCCAAAAGTTAACATACGACATGCAAAAGGACTAAAAATTTGTAGAACATAAGGGTTGACACCCAATTTTTGTAATTATTTTTACACTAACTTACAATCATTGTACAACCAACACAATTACAATTTTGATCATATATAGAACTTTGATGAAATAGGGATTCAAGTTGGTAAATAGTTTGGAGTAAGAGTTCTAGCTAGGAGAGGATTTAATGCAATTTACAACACCATCCAAAAATCTCGGGAATGGTTAATTGTAAACTATGCAGTCAATGCCATGCAAAGGGTGTCCTACTTAGTTTCTACATCTTCAAAGGTGAGAGACAAAGGGATCATTACATAAAACTCTAGAAACCATGTACTTGTATGGCAATGCATAAAAGAACATGGATGATTACTTTTTTGTTTAAAGAGTTTATATCTTTCTTTAACAAGTTAATTCTAGGAGGAATGTCCTTAAGCAATTAACACTTATTAGATGGACATGACAGCCATGTTACCCTAAAAGTAATAGAATAGGCAAAAGAGTTTGGGTTAAACATGATCACATTACCATCACACACATCCCATGCATTGCAACCATTAAATGTGTCATGTTTTAAACTTTTAAGATTGCATTTAGAAAAGTCAAGGATGTAGTTATGTTTAAAAGTAATCACATGGAACTAGATAATATCACTTTAGTTGGATGAGTGGATTAGGCCTTAGAGTAATCACTCACAAAAAAAACATTAGGTTTGGGTTTAAAACTATAAGGATATGGCCTTAGAACCCAAAGGCAATGGATAACAAGACTAGACCATCAAAGGTTTGCATTGCAACAAACATAAACAATGCATGGAATGAAGAAGATTACACAACAAAGGAGGAAGTTGAAAATAATCCTCCATGGGGAGAAAAATTTGTTGTTGTAGAATTTCTCCATATAATTGAAATAGATCAACATCCAACATCTAAAATTTTACCTATCTATAAGCCAAAAATGACTAACATTACTATGTAGATATGCCCTAAAACCCTGTAGTGAAATAATGGCCAACAAAGATTGTTGAATATATTCAAGAAGTGTTGTAGGAAACTCTGCCTCCAAATGTGACTCAAGAATCCATAGGAGTGCATAACATATTGTCATTGCCTCATTTACCTGCAAGATGCACCAAGGGCCATTAATTGATTATCATTAGTCACACGTTGTTACTAGTTCTGAATACCTAAACATCTTAAGGAAAAAAACAATGCAAAAGACATTTGTAGAGGAAATTAAAGTAGACAAAAAAAACAAGAAGGAGAATAGGTAAGCTAAACGAACAACAATATTGGGTTCTATAATAAAAGGAATAGCTCAAAAAGTTGTTAAAAGACGTGTTAGAACACAATTCATTATAACTTGGACTCCAACTACTGCTATTTGAAATGGGTGATCCCTTTTGCCATGATTTTCAAGCAAGTCTTTGAGTAAATATGCGCAAGTACATGGGAGTGAATCTAGGCTTCACAACATGGGCTCAACAATAAACAAAGGTGTAGACACAAACTAAACAATAATCACGAAGGTGACGATTAGAAAGGTTGTTACCTTCTAATGGTTGAAGAACAAGGAAATAATTGGTGTGATTGAGACCATATGTAGCAAGTAAAACAATTTCAAAAAATAAAATTATAAAATAGATCAAAAGTTTGAAAAAGAAACAACAATAATTGAGAAATAACAATTGTACAACAACTAAGAGAAAGGCAACATTTGAACAATAATTGAAAGAAATGTAACAATTGAACAACATATGAGAGAAAAGGTTAAAATGTTTGAATAGTAGTTAAGAGAGAAGGTTTAATTGAAAGAGAGGTGACAAAAGAGAATACTAGTAGTTATTTTAATGCAAGAAATTCGAAATAAGATAGAAAATCAAAAAGTTAGCTATTAAAGGGGAGAAGACCAACATGGATTGCCATGGCAAATCAAGGTCAAGATGGAGTTGAGAGAGCTTGGGCCAAGCTAGCCAAATTGGGTAAAAGGAAGAGTAGCAGCAAATGAAAAGAACATCTATAGAGTTGAACTATGTTGAAGTAGGTCAAAGGAGGAGTAGCAACAAACAAAGAGAGGACAATTATAAAGCTTGGACCCCAAAGAAAGTTGCAAGAAGAGAGAGGAGGTGCACAAGTACGAGAAACCAACAATAAAAAAACTCATAGCCCAAATAGAGGAAAGAGGGGGTGTCGATCACCCTCACTAGCAACAAAAGTGGTCAAAGAGAATTAAAAGAGGAGAAAGAAGAGCAACAAAGCTTGAAAAGAAGAGAAAGTTGAGAGAAATGAAAGAGCGGGTGCCAATCACCATCACTAGCAACTATGAGAGTCATTCAAAGAAAGAAAGGAACAACAAAGCTTAGAAAAAAAAACAACTTGAAAGAGATTTGAATGTGAGTTAAACGAGAGGATAAAGAAATAAGCAAGAGAGCTTCAAGGTCCAAAGATTGTTGAAAGAGAGGAGCTCATAACTCAAAGAAAGGATAAAGGGGGTGTCAATGCCAAGAGCAGAACAAGAAAATTCAAAGTTCCAAAATATTGACAAAGAAAAGTGCACAAGCTGTGAGAGAGGGCGTCGATTGTTAAGAGTAGCAAGAGAGAAACATGAAGTTCTTTGAAGGTTTCTAAACCTTAGATGAAGAGGAGAGAGAGCATAAGCTCGTATAAGCATGGAAACAGAACTCCCAACTTGATTGGGAGGTGTGAAACTTGGTGGGAGCTATGAAAAATCCACGCCCACAAATATTTGTAAAAGGGGTGGTAGAATTGGTGAATGGGACATTACTTACCCATTATCGTTGATCTAGAAGCCCTAATTTGGGTATGATTTGAGCCCTATGATTAAAAGTAAATGGTTAATTTATCAAAATGTTTCATCCCAATCTTCATCCAATTCAATGTAGGAGAAGATAATGCTCATTAATGGGCAAGTGTCTGATTGGTTTGAGATGATTACACAAGTCATCATGGGTTGCCATGTGTATGATCCATTTTTTTTAATCAATTTCTAACCCCCAAACTTTGAAGGAGTTTACCTTCCTCATTTTTGACCAGTTCTGAGTGATTTAAATGACCATGGGTGTGGTTTCTAATAGGCTACATTTTATCTTCAGACCATAATTGGAAAGGAGGCAGATCGAATGAGACAGAGATGACTGATACACTATGTGTTCAGTCACTGGCCTGTTTACCCTAACCACAGTGATTAGCTATGTACCAAGTTGCCAACCATCCAACGGCAAGGTACCTAGGTGAGAAAAAACCAGACCTTTGCTAGAAGTCTCCTCAGCTTGATTTCTGAAAATATAGCCTACATCCATAGGCTTTCAAGCTTCTGATTAGTCCTCCACTTGGTGTTCAGCAAGCATAACCTCTCACTCTTCCTTTCACATGAATGCATCATGCATCAGATAGGATGTCAGATATGAGTTTTCATCCATTAAGAACAGGGTTACACACTTTTTCATCCATCAACAAGAGTTACATTATCACTCTCAAACCTTTAAATGATAAGTTATGTCTAGTAATCGGGTCGAGATCATTGGTTATCAGAAATACCTTTGACACTCCTACACCTCACCTCTCCTATTTCATCCATCAACAAGAGGGTTACCTTGTTACTCTCAAACCTTTTATACTAGGTTATGTCTGGTAATCAGGTCAAGATCATTGGTTATCAGAAATACCTGTAACACTCCTACGCCTCAGCTCAGCTATTTTCTGTAACCAGTAACCAACAACCTCTCGGCCTATTCGCAGTTCATAGCCATCTCTAAACAGAATCTCGAAGCTGGGATTGGGTATTAGGTCACAAGTTATAATAACCTTCAACCTACATTTCATTAATGACCTACTATTAACACAAGGTACCACCCTTGGCTCACATTGGCCCAATGAAGCTGTCATCAATCTTTGCATAGATGAAAATGTGGTCATTGTTCTCTACATGGATGAAAAGAGGGAACCTTAATTCTATTAAGGAATGGTTATAGCTGGTAGTAACCAGTGAGAGGTAGTAACCAGTGAGAGGCGACTAGTTATTGATAATAGTCTCAACGGATTTGTGCCTCGATTGCTCTCAATGACCAGCACACTTTCACCAGTTACCCAGTCCATAACCAACTGTTCATGACCTGATTGGTTGTCTGGGCACAAGTTATAAACAATAATAACCTGTGACCTTCATTTTTGTCAATCGACCTTGGACTCACAACTACTCTACATATCACCATTTGCTCTCATTGCTCCTTTTAAAAAAAATCATCACCAGACTACATCTTGGACAAAAACATCAAAACTGCTTTCTTCAAGGATGAAAATAAAATTTATCATACATCCATTTCAAATACTTTATTAATGACAAAAAATGATGACAAAAAATGATGAAATAAAAAAGCATGATATTATAAAGTGACTGAGAGGTTGTCAAACTGTCTCCGTATGGCAGGTTTGTCTTGATTCTCACAGCAGACAGTGATGCCTCATAACCTGCTAGAGGGCCCTGTTTACGAAAACAATCTGGGTTATTCTCAGTTACCAGGGCCCTCTGGCTGGTTGTTATATAGTGCAAAACTGACAAAACCAACTTCCACACACACTAACACACAAAACAAATTGCACAAGTAATGTGCAAGAACTTGTCTATAAATAGCTATTGCACATTATTGAACTATGAGTTTGCTCAAGATACCCAAGAAAACAAATTAAAACCACTGAATCCAGCAATCTTATTAGTCTTCAAAAAGAACTCTTCAGACCTAAAAAATAATTATCCCTGCCTTCATTTCTGTTGTTGGTCATTTAAAATTCTCACTAACCTATCAAACCCTGTTAAAGCTTGAGCTGTTAGTTCACTCAAGATAACTAAGAAAACAAATTTAGACCACCAAATCCAGCAATTTCATTAGCCATTTGACACTAACACACAAGCCAATTCAATTCAACACACTCTGTATATGAGTATGTATATGAGTATGCTGGCATCTGCACTGAGTACATGATCCTGCAAAAATATTTCTCACATCCAAGTTTAGTTATTTACCCTTTTTTTTGTGGTGAATAGCACCCATAAAACTAAAACTGGGACTGCAATTAGGTGGGAGAGTAGTAAATCGCAACCCACCTGGACCAATCAAACTACATAGCCAATCAACTACTGCAGGTGTTAAGCTTTGCTGTGCCTTTTAGCAGCCCCCACATCCCCTGCGAAAATGGTGAGCCAAACCATCATGTTTTTGACTTTCCAGACTGGGTTAAAAAGAAGAAGAGTAGGAAGAAGGGTCCCAGAATCTCTCTCTGTGTCTACAACGGTGGGTTAGCAGCTGAGTGGGTATCTATTCTATTGTTATAAAGCAAAAGAGAGTTTGCTCAGTTGATGAGCTTTTGCCCAAGACTGACTGACAGAGAAGAAGAAGAAGAAGTAGCAGCAGAAGAAGACAAGATGATCAATTCTGTCACTCCGCTGCAATTTTCTCATGAGCCTAACTAGATCATTCACCACTGACCTTCACTCTTGAACAATCCATTTATTGTCATGGAAAAAAATTCTGCTTGTAGGAAGAAGGAAGGTTTTGATTGTTTTGAACTTGAGAATTCATCAGAATCATGTAGCTAGAAACAGTTTGCTGCATTGGAAGGCGCAAGATTTTCATTGTATTTCTGAAAAGCTTGGATCTTCATCACACAATTGTTGCAGTTGCAGCTCATTAGTAGCAGGGGAACAGCAGCAGCTTGTATCATGAGCTTGTTTGGATCCAAGCTCCATGAAGCCTCCACTAAGTAGTAGACTGGTCTAAGCTTCTTCTTGAGATGACGAAGGCGCTAGATGAAGAAGAAGCAGGAACAGCGACCAACAAAAAATTCTCGGAGAAGTCATGAGTACGTGAAACTGGAGGAAGGCGTGAATTCGAGGTACTATGTCTTGTCGAAGGAAAAATTTGGATTCTATTGTTTGTTTTGCTTTGTTTTCTTGGAGTATCTTCATCTTTGTCTTCTGCCTCAGACTTCTCTTCTTCTGCTGCTGCAAGCTTCTCTGTTTCATCTCTCTGAAGCAGGTTGTTTTTTGAAGGTCTCTCTGTGAATCTGTGTCCCTCCTGCTGTTTTCAGATCATTTTCTGAGAGAACTGATCACTCGGAGCTTGAAGCACTTTGGTGAGCACGCCGGAGGTCCAGACATCTCTATCTGCCTTGTGAGCTCGGTTTCTCGTCATCGAATTTCGCGCGGAAGGTTGCTACTTTGTGAGGGGAGAGCTTTTCTATTATGATTTTTTGTTTCTTTTTTGGAGTGTCGTCGACTTGAGCGAGACGACAAAGTTTTGTTCAGATTAATTTTCACTCATCGCATCGCGAGATCTCCAGATTATTGAGTTCTACAACAAATTCTACCTCAAATTTTGCGGTCTTCACTGCAATGCTCTCTTTGCGAAACTGTAGTCTATTCGTTACCTGGTCTCTTGAAGGCTCTGGATTCGCACAAAGAAGAAGTCTTTCAAATTTGTGACCGTTCCGGCTGTTACACTTTGTGCTCTCTCTTTCAACATATTTGTGACGGGCGTGTAGTTAGTTTGACATCGCAGATGTTTCTTCTCCCTCTGTCTCTGTGCGTGTCTCTGTCTGTCTCAAATTCGTGAGAACTTTGAAATCCTTCTACTTCTGTTGTTCGATTGAATTCTGTAGTAATTGCATTGTCGAGGAGATGGAAATCTGTCTACTCCAAAGCTTGAAGATCGAATCAGATGCACATAGATTGAAGTGCTGCAGCAAGGAAGTTACTGGCAGTGGCCATGTTTCCGAAGATTTTCGTACTTCTAACTTCTGTCGTTGAAGGACTTCAGAGCCTCTGTCACTTATCAATGTCTTCACTTCCAAATTCTTCTTCTTCTTCTTCTACTTCTTCTCTTCTTGAAAAATAATATCCAGTCTTTCTTCTTCTCTTCTTCGTCTTCTTGAAAGAAGAGAGCAAGCAGTCAGTCTCGTTTTCTGCTTGTTTCTTGAATCTCATAGATACCTGACGGATCGCAACACTCTCTCTTGTGTTATGTCTTTGACAATCTAAGTCCTCAAAGCATGATTTGGATATCCCAAAGTTTGAGACAAAATTGGCAGCTGCAGGAGTGAGGATGATGGCTTATGTAAACATGAGAGAAAAGCTAAGTCTGAGCATCTGATCAAACTTGATCCGGAAAGCTCCAGATTTTGAGAAGCAATGAAGGGGACAGGGTGCAGTCGGCAAAACAGTGCAATAGAGGCCTCAAGAACATCATTAGTGTGGAAATCCACACAGGAGGAGCAGGCAAGCAATCATCAAACCAAAACTATTCTATGCTAATAATAGCATCCTTACAGAATTTTGTGAAGAAATCATGTTGTTTTCTTTAGGTCTTGTTGTTGTGTTATAGTTTCAGTAGAAATACAAACAGCTTCTCCAGGTTGCTGCTGTTATATTATCACCAAGAAATTCTGTCATTTGTGTCTGCTCCAAATCAGTCTTGTACCCTGAATGTTTCAATGCAAATAGAATTGAAGCTTCTTGGGAGGAGACCTATTGTCTCTTTCTTTTCTATGTTTTCTTCAGAAATTTCTGCACACTGTAGCAGAAGAATTGTGGCAGAAACATTTCAAGAAGAAAACTTTTGCCTCTTGATTTGATTTGCTACACTTGGAAGAAGGAATTGGTAACAGGACTTGTGCTACATTTAGAACTGAAGGAGTTGATTCGATGAGAAGGAAATTTCGTTTGTGAGCAAGCAGATGTTTCTGATCAACACTCTGCAAAATCCCCGCCGCATGCAAAGAAAGAGAAATAGACCAAGTGACGGAGGTTTCTGGGCCTTTGGGTATGCAGAATAAGGCAGATGATTGTCACAACTTGGCGAAGGAAATGTTTCTTGAGCACATTAGCATGCCAGCAACAGATCTGTCAAGAGGGGGAGAGTCAAGGAGGACAAAGCACATGTCTTTATTGGATGCAATGGCAAGTTGTTCTTAATTCTTCCTTGGACACGTTCTTCTACCCATTTGAAAGTCAATGTATCTCTGATGCAAAAACAATTCTGCAGAAACAAATACAAGAAACATGGAATTGTAAGTGATTGTGTGCTAGGTGGAGGATCTAACCTACACTGACTTATTTTTGTATGCAGAACAATGTGGACAACAAGGGAACTTTGGATGACCAAAATTCAGTCAAGGAAAGAACAGTTGTTGAGCAAACTGGTGTCACAACATCAGAACTACAAATGAGGATGTCAAGAGTGGGACAGTCAAGAAGGAGGATTAGGCGGATGCAATTGGATAACTTGGCAAGTTATTCTTGGGCTTCAGATGATGTATCGTCAGGGAGTTGTTTGGATGTGTGCCCTACAATTCAAAACCTTTCTAGTGTAAGCCAACACTTACTGCTCCAGGATCCACGGGCTGTTCTTGATGGCCACCTGAGATCCACTTCATTGTGTGGTTCTCAAGCCCACAACAATAACATGCTTAGGTGGAAACAAAGCACATGGGGGGGAGAAAAGGACTCAGGGGCTCCTTGGGGTCCACATTGTCCTCCTGCACAGTATGTTATGCTTCATATGCGGTTTTCACAACACCTGCCCCCTGAAGACAGTCAGCCAACTATGCAGAAAGACGATATCTTCCCTGGAAACACAAAAGATCTGTCTCCACTCAAAGTCAAAGAGCTACTAGCATTCAAACCCCATGATGATGATTCTGAGAATCATGCTAAGCTAGGCCTGGCAGACTCACAAAACTCTCAGGAGCAGAGTAAGTTCCGAGTCATTGGGGGATCCTTCTCGAGAATTGATACAAGATCCATGAAAAGCTACTCAAATGGAGAACTGAAAGCCCCTTCATCTTTACCAACATCTCCACTGGGCAGCAGCCGAGAATCCCACAGTGCCTGGATTTTTCGTAAAATCTTACGCAGAGGCTCTCAGGTCAGCTCAGAGATTTCAACCCAGAGGACCAAAAGCTGGGAGCCACACAGAGAGAGGACATCCAAACACATCATTAGTACTAAGTCTGTAGTCTGTGAGAAATGTTCTGTTCCTAGAAGACCAGGGGCCACAACTCAAGCACTGCTGAGATCACAGGAAAGTTCAACAGGAAATTCTTGGTGGCCATTCAAGTGGAGATCACAGCAGTCAAAGGA
>Ga0116227_10000869_pt1 | contig 63452 bp, 58 predicted proteins | sample S1TSphgellanicum_FD_89693 | JGI IMG/M metagenome (GOLD analysis project Ga0116227, IMG submission 89693) | Host-associated microbial communities from peat moss isolated from Minnesota, USA - S1T2_Fb - Sphagnum magellanicum MG | ecosystem: Host-associated > Plants > Peat moss > Unclassified...
GCAACTTCTGCACCGTATTTCTCGTCAGAGTTGTTGATCATCGTCTGCCATTTGGTTACCAGTTCATTTGCACTTTCAAGGATGTAGTGAAATTGATCCTGCAAACAAACGCACACAGTAGTATTTAACACACGTTATGGAGTGCCCAAACATACCCATCGGCATCAATGCGTGCAGGACAGTTATAAATCTCTAGTCTAAATCGTGCAACTGCGAGTGAGTAAATGTCGGAGAGCTGGATTGTAGAAGTATGTTGAGGGGATTGAAACATACTGTGAGAAAGCTGTGCCGAAAAGCTGGGTTCATGATATGATTCTGCTCCTTCCAGTGTCCCTCTTCGGTAACAAGAATACTACCTTCACCTGCTACTGTATTGAGCACTTCCCCGGTTAGAGCAGACTTGTGATAGTGCCCTGCTTTTGCCACCAACACTTCCTTAGCTAATTTGGGATCGGACAATATGAGCCTTGTGGTGGAGCCCTGTTCGTAAACTGAAACTTTTCCTGAAACCCAAAGCATGCAGTTTGCAAGGTTAGAACAATTTAAGCAAACAGACAGCACCTTGGACAAGAAAAATTGCTATCATAACACCAAAACATATACAGAAGCTCGTGTGCAGAGCAGTCGACACTGGTCATGCAGCAATCCCGTTAGCTTAGAATGTCCTTACCATATTTTTCAGTGAATACGAACAATTCTAATCCCACTCGTCTTGCTGCAGTTTCTGAGATCCCGCAAACGTCCGGCACGCTGGCTTTTAGTGCCCTGATCTCCGGCAGGTTTCCAACGAAGGGCCTGAAGACCGGTCCCTTTATGCCTTGCTTCTCATAGAACCTCCGCCTACTGTAAGGCTTCCACAGCTGGACGTAGAGCGTGTGCACCAGCAAGAGTACACTCAGGACCGTGCATGCTGTAACTAGTACAAATCTCCAATCCCCAAAGTCTCTCATCCTCACGTCATCAACCCAATTGCTTGCACTACTAGCATTAGGCAATCCCATGCTGATCAGATGCCAAGATTTCTAATCTTCTTGGTACGTTAACAATGATCGATCTCTTCCCCCCCCCTATATTTCTAAATTTGTGCACAGCAATCCTCAAATAGACTAATTTAGAATGAGTGAGTCACGAGTATTAAGTAAGCCGCACAAAATCTTTTCACAATCGAAGAACACGAAGACAACTTAGTAGACATACGGTTACAATTGATTGTGAATGTGCTTGGCTAGTTTGCAAGCATCTGTTTATATAGAGGATAGCTTGATGGAGAATGTGCAACTGAGTCTCATGAGTTTGCATGTGAATCAGACTTTTTCCATACAAAGATAAGTAGATGAGGAGATTCTCCTGGCCTCGGACACGTACATTGCATGAAACCTCCGCTGAGTAGATCGAAGAAATCCACGACAGGGTTTCCTTGGATTATCGATGATGCATGATAGGAAGTTTCTCGCTAGGCTAGTAGATATTGATGGTGTCAATATGCTTGTGATCTTTCCCAGGCGGAGGGGATGCCTGAGAGAGTCTTCTTGCATACGATCTAGTTGCGCAAATGCTGTTGTCATGCTTGTGATATTTTTCTGAGGTGGAAGGTGTCGTGGGACATTCCAAAATCACCTTCCAAAAGAGCCAGAAGATGACAATTGGCAACCTTCCACCGCAGAAGATCCCGCTTGCTAAAAACCAAGTTTCTTCAGACAGGTAATGGAGCTGAAAATACAAAGGAAAAATTCAGGCCGTGCATTACGGCTACACATTACACAACTTAAAATGCTGCAAAAGTCAAATTGTGATTACAAATTATGTCACCTGGGAGCCATAATTTGACCAGGTGGCATAATTATTTTCTTACAAAGTGGCATAATTTTTAATTGTAGAATAACATGGTGGCAAAGAAGTCGGCAATGAACGGGAACACGTCGGCAGTAATCAAATGCTTTTCCTCAACTATGGGTGCATTTGAATGTGAATATGCTTTTTTTTCACCTCATGTCCTTTTCACTAAATGAAAAAGCGAATCTGACTGACGAGGAGTCTGAAAAGTGCTGTCAGCGGATCTTTCGAGGAGGTACGTTTCTTAATAATGAGAAGACACAATGAGGAGCCAAAACGGCCATTTCTTGTAGGAAGTTGTAAAAAAAAAAACTCTTGATTGATCCTTTAATACATAGTCAAATTTGGCTATTATTCCAAAATCATTCATTTAGAAATTAAATTTATAAATTAATGATGACAAATACACAATAAGACAAATCACATTTCAATAGCCCAAATCTCGATGATTTCTTGTAGGAATATGTAGAAAAACTCACAATTGGTCCTTTAATATATGCCAAATATGGCTATTATTCCAAATGTGTAAATTTATAAAATAAAATAAAAACTGCTGAGTTTTTTTCTATTGATTTTGGAAATATCCATTTTTTATTTTTTAAAAATTTTTTTAATTGCTTACTCCTTGTTGTGTTTTTTTCAGAGTGTGTGTTAAATTTTCAGTTCCTGTTCTAGAAATGATATCTGGTCTGGTTCTGGCTGTCTAGTTCTTACTAATCTGAACTGCAACCAGTGGTTAATTTCAGTTAACCCTGGTTTTTGGATTTTGGTTTAAAAGGTAGGGTATCCTCCTATCCTTGCCTTGGGGAGATCCTCCTATTTTCAAATGTTCCTGAAAAGATGGAGAGGTCTTAAGGATGGAGAGGTCTTAGTTGGCCTTGCCTACCAAGGCAAGGATATTGTGTTTAGATTCATTATAGAGTATAGTAGCTTAAGGGATTTTGCCCCCTAGGTAATAATAATAGGTCTATTTTTATATGAGGATTTTTGAAAGATGTATTTTGGCTTGTGTTGAAAATTGAGATTAGTTTAGAGTTATAATACCTTGAAGTATTTTGGTTTCTTTTAGAAGATTTTTTGAAGATTATATTTTTGCATGGTGAAATATTTGAGTTTTCATAATTCTTCTTTTGCCTTAAGATACTTTTTTTTAATGCAAATGGCAAGGCCACAATGTAACACACCCCTTGTTGCACTTGGGAGTTTAGGCTGGCTCACATTTTGCTCTTTACTACCATGGGAATTGCTTTGGCATTTTTTTTTCCTTCTGCCTAGTAAGGTGTTCCAGTTCGTCAAGTTGTCTCTTGCCTGCCTATGAATTCGGCAGCAGTGCAAAAGGTTAACCCATTTGGACAACTAAGAAAAATCTGGATAAGCTTGTTCAAAGGCACATCTTGCTTTTAGTTTTTTGAATGAATTTCTTCAACTCAATTGGAACTGAAAATACTTATCCTTCAATAAGACGGATCACACCCCTAACTATGAAGAATGAAATTGTGCATGAATGTTCCTGTACTCAAAGGTTCTCCTGACATTCAAGAGGGGTGACCTCACGAGGTCCTCCCTTGGGAGAACCCACTTGTATAGGAACCTCCGCTACAACTAAATGAACCTGATGCTATATTCCTTAGCACTTGAGGAGCCAGGACATGGCCAGCTGAGATAAGAGAAATCAGGTGATAAAGATGTATTTGCAAGGATGTCAAGACATTGCATGATTGGCAGTTAGCAACAACATTGTGGGGTACAAAAAAATCAATGTAAGGAACATGGCGACAAGAGGGGCAGCATGTGGAGCTTTTTGGTTGCTCTATACAATTGCATGGTAAAAAGCTGATGAATTTAAATAAAATTTGTAATTTATTACTTAAAAGGAGAAATGACCAATTTATGAATGAAAAATGGCTTTTTTCCCTAGTGAAGAAAAGGCTAAAGAGGGAGGCATTATTGCAAAGCATTATTACTTGTCACATTCGGTTAGAAATTTGGTCAAAAGCTATATTATATGTATTGACACACATGCATTAGTCAATTTATGAGTTGCAAAAGCAAAAATGAACAATAATGCACATTGTTATGAAATTATATGATATTTTAAAATCACAAGTTTGAGCCAATTATGATGTGTGTTGTGATCAAGAATTCTCATGTATTAAAAATCCTATTTTGGGAACCATTCAACAAGTCATGAATAATGTACAAACATCAAATATTTAAATTTATTTAGCAAATAGTAAATTAATTTCAATTTATCATTCTTGTAGTAAGAGTACAAATTTTCAACAATGGTGGAAGGAAAAAAATCAATAAACATAAATAACATGAAAATATTAAAAAGCTTTTACACAACCCAATGTCCAAATTTATTGTTGAATATGAAACATAGAATCATATATGATACATCTTAAAGCATCTCCATTAGGGTACATAAAATGCCTCGGCAACGGTAAAAAAAAAGTGACAATTAAAAAAACACTTGAAATCGCACCCCACTATTGTGCCTACAAAGTAAAAACCATCATGGCTACAACAAAAATCACTCATTTCACCTCCATATCTGTAGTCAATCAAGGGATCCTACTACTCTAGCTTATTGATGTCACCATGTGCAAAATGATGTCAATGAACCTTGTTGAAGCATATGGAGTTGCTAGTGATGATTTGCAGTTGCAATCAAAAACAAAAAATGGAAATTTTTTTGTTACTAATGAAAAGCAACAACTTTGTTCTTCATGTCTCACAAGACCAATGATCAGGAATGGGCAAAAGTTTGCAATATTTTAGGATAGGCTACAAAATCATTTCAACGAATTGCATCCCGTTAATTATGCTTCAAGATTTGCAAGGTCACTAGAAACAAAATGGGGCATCATCAATCATGATGCTACCAAGTTCATTGGAAACTACATTATTATGCTTGCGCTTTATGAATCAGGGACAAGTTTTGAAGATACATTTCACAAAGCTTCAAACTTGTACAAAACAAAACATCCAAAGCATCAAGCTTTCACATACCTTCATGTTTGGTATGTGTTGAAAGACATACCTTAATGGGTGGACAAGGAAAAAGAAGTGAAGAAATCTTCACCACCAATGAAAAGAAAAACCAGTCCAGGTGACTGCAACAACATAAATAGCAATGGTGTGCAAGTGCTTGATGTTGTTGGCATCACTTTTGATATGCCTCTAGCATCAAAACAACCTCCAAGTTGCAAGAGAGCAAAAAAAACCAAAAAACATCCAAAGTTGCTGAGAATAACAACATCATCACATAAGCACATGCCATTGTAGATATGGCAATTGCCACTTTGGAATGAACTACCATCATATGATGGCCCTATTCTCCATGCCCGATGATCAACTACATTCAAAGGAGGCATGCAAATATTTTTATCTTCAAAGGCAAGAAAAATTGGACTTGCTACAGCTCACCTCAAACTCAAACACAACAACACATAGACTTCCCAACCAACATAGACAAACGAAGCAACACTTGGTCCCACACTTGCTACAAACAAACCATTAATCATAGAGCCAATGCAAAAATGTGACGATTAGAACTGCATCAATTTGGTAGGAAAGATTGCATAGCAAAAATTTGGAAAAAAAAACATAATGTTGAATGTATATGCAAAATTTGTGTGAATTAAATAAAAATATCAAAGATGGTGGTTCAATCCTTTCAATGTCTAGAGGTGATCGATTAAATCATTCTTCAAGTTGTAATGTGTTTGTTGGTTCTCAATCTCATTTGTGCATTCAACATATTCTACAAAGGTCAATCCTCTCCTCATTTGAATATTATCAGGTAATTTGATTGTCGATTTCAAGACCAAGTTTTCCTCATCCTCAATTACCATGTTGTGCAATATGACGCATGTCATTAACACATCTGCAATCACATTGCAATCCATAATCAAAAAGGGTTCGCCATGATTTGCCACTTTGTTTATGAGACACCAAAGCAACATTTGACATCATTGCAAGCTGCCTCTTACAGCTAAGCAAAGTGTTTGCGTTTTTTTCCTTGCGACTCATGGATCATAGATACAAAACAAGACCACTAAAGGTAGATTCCATCGGCTAGTAAGTAGTAGCAAAAATGTCTATTTCCATTCATTTCAAAATTGAGGTCCGCACTTGCCCCCCCCAAAAAATCCCAAATCAAAAGACCTTTATCTAAAACGTTCAAATCATTGTTGCCTCTAAGCAATCCAAAATATGCATATCAAATCCACAACCTCTGATCGGCTATGGCCTCCAAGATGATCGATTTGTTCCCATCCTTGTTTGTGAATGAACCTTGCCAAGCAACTGGACAATTTTTCCAATGATAATGCATATAGTCCAATGAAGCAAACATGCCTGGCCAACCTCTCTCTACATTCACTCTCAAATTTTTTTCCAAATCTACTTGTGTGGGTTTCCTAAATAATTCCAATTTGAAAACTTCCCTAATTGTTCTCACAAAATGCTACAAACACTTAAATGTTGTGCTTTTTCCAATTTTGCAATACTCATCATAGGCATTAGTAGCTTGGCCATATGCAAGCATGCACATTATACATGTGCATTTTTGGATTGAGCTCAATTTGACAACACCCACAAAATAACTGTCGTGTGCACAAATGTTATCCATGATGTGAAGGAACAATGTGTGATGCATTTGATATCAACAACAAAAAAGTCAATTGTTGTAGATCAGATGTTCTGCAAAATGATTGTGCACAATTCAGCTATGGCCAACTTTGCACTCTTGAGCTACATTTAGGCTATGACCCAAGAAGGATCCCCCATGTTGCCTTCTTGCTTATTGTTGTAAGTTTTGGTACTTATAAATTAAAGCACCAAACACAAGATTAACTATAGCTTCATCTTCTAATGCTTGGGCAATCCCATCAAACAATTATTATCGCCATCATGCCATTTTGTTGCAACCACAAAAAGAAGACAAAGATCATGAAAACAAATGATCAGTAACAAAATATATTAAAATCAAGTCATGCGAAAATTTTGCATCAACGAGCTTTAATCACAAAATAAATTTCACGCACAAATAAAATCAAAGGAACAAGCTTCAAGATGCTCAACAAGCTTCAAGCAGCAAACAATCCACAAGTGCAAAAAATCAATCCAAAGCACACAAACATCGACAAGATTTCAAAAGCCAACATGTTGCATGAAAATGCAACCCCATAGTGACAATGAGCCATGATGACAAGGGATGGGTGGTCTTCACTTTGAGTTCTCCTTTACATATGACGATCGGCCCCTCCATCAACATCGTTAACTTCAAGTTACAAGAGTTTTTTTGCGTTTATGACTAGAAATGCTTTTATAACAAGAATCACATATTATGGCAAGTAGATGGTGGTAATTTGATGGTGGCAAAATTTGTTTTATTTCATGAATACACACCAACAATTTTGTTATGTAATGAAGGAACGATTGATTTGGAAAACAAAATCTTGAACAACATCAAAGGAACCTTCAGGTAAGGCATAATACTCTACTTTTGTTACTAAGTAAGGTGAAAACATAATAAAGTGAACAATTTAGATTATCATAGTCACAATTTATTTGAATTTTTCGGAAAGTCAAATTCAACATTAACATTGTTAAATATTTAATTATTCATGTAATATAAGAAAATATGGATGAGTTCCAAAAAAAAAAATAGGACTTATAACGAACTTTTAAAATTAGAACCCCTTGGTCGAGGAAAAAGCTTTAGATTTATGGAATGTGTTTTAATAATTAAATAAATAATCTTTAAGTTGTAATTTAAGCTTCATTTAGAAAATGTGAGAAAGAAATAAGAATAATAGTCAAGGAGATGAAGGTTTATCAATTTGATAATCATTTTAAAAAATTTAAATGTTATAATTTATTTTTAATTATTGAACATCATACTCTAAGGGTTATTTATCTTAAAATTGTATGATCATTTAGTATGAAAAAGAGTTTCACCACTATTTATGTCAATTTCAAATTTGATCTTCTTAGATAATATGAACATGAAAAGGCATTGTAACATGTCCCTTTGCATGTGTCCGTATGTGGGTAGAGGAAAAGAGTGAGGTAACTATAATTAAAAAATGAAAGTCATTTTTTGAAAAAGTATTAAAATAATTTTTTAATAACTTAATAATAACATCACGTACAAAAATGAATCAATTGAAACCATAGATAAATTCAAAGAATAATGACATATGGACTCAAAAGTTATGACATAAAAATATCAATTGTATTTGAAAAACTAGTCCCACATCAAATGAGCTATGTGAAATACATTGAAACTCTCCCAATATAATTTTTTTAATTAAAAATAATAATTTACATAAAATTGTCCCATTTTAATCATTGAAAGTCCATTTCACATTTAAAACTTCAAACTTTCACATGAATATTTTGACCAAAAGCATAAAGAAATGCACATTGGATAGCATAGTTTATTAAATGTCACATTGTGACATTTTAACTACTCTAAAATGTGGATAATCTAAAATGTCACTTTTGAGTCATTTAAATATGTTTTTATCTCATAGTGGGATGTCATTTAAAGGTCTACTTAATAATTTTTTCTCCAAATTGAAAGACATGTAAAAGTTGAAAGACATATTTCTTGTACCTAATATTTGTGAAATTGGTTACTTCATTACACATTCCTTTTTGGGAAAACAAAAGTCATATTCAATTATTCTTTACAAATACCTTAATATTTGCTTGACCAAAACCATGTGGGATGTCAAACTAAACGATTCATGTATTGATTGACCACTCTTATGTGATTGGATCTTGGGTTTCCCCAAATTTTGTATTTTGTCCTTGTAATTTCCTTAAATTTCAACATTACAAACAGATAATTTCTAGAAAATTTCACATTTTCAGAATGAATTTAATTATTGCTGAACCTTAAAAGGTACTACAATTATTTATATTTTAGATATGTGAAATATGGGATAATCTTATATGTAGCTTACATAAAAATGAATCCTCTAACTAATATTTTAGTATGAAATATTCTACAACTTTTACAAAGTATTAATCTCTATTTCTTGAGTTAGACTTTGTAAACCTTACTCAAAATTCCAATGGCATTAATCGAAATGATATTTTAAAAAACATTTGTGCTCTTAGGAATGGGTATTAGTTTAGGCCAAAGACGGTGATAACCCGTTTTACGAATAGAATATGCATGCAATGAGATGGCTAAACATGCACTCATGTCATGAGGGCTCATCTTTTTCCCTTGGGGTCTTTGCCACCAAAAACAAACATTGCTTGTAACATGGAAGGTTTATGGGTGCAAAAGACAACAAGGTGGGAAAAAAACAGAGTAAAGGGCAAAATGAGGGGAAATTTTTGTAACAATAATGTTGTATTGTATTGAATACATTAACAACTACTAGTGTGGCTTGTGTCATTGGCCCGAGTGTGAACGTGTTTCAAAATAAGGGAAATTCAACATATGATAATTGTTTTCTAGGGTTTAGGATTTAGGGTTGAATTAAACCTTAGAACCCTAGACCTTATATCCAATTTTTGAAGAGTTAAATATGATTTGCATGGGTGACCACATTCTCAATTGATTTTTCTTTCCAAAACTTGGTTTGTTTTTTTTTTTTAAATTATTTGAATTTGTGTTGACACACTTAAAGTTTGATATCTCCCACATCTTAAGTCCAAAACTTGCAAACTAGAATTTCATTAAATCTTGTTCATCGAGATCTTTCCAACAATACCAAAAGCACATCCCAATTCTTCATACTTGAATTGTATTGTAGACCTTCAAGTGTGACCACCACATTCTCAACTGATTTTTCACTCCAAAACTTGGGTTTTTGTGACTTATTTAAATTATTAGGGACAGACATCGCTTAAAGTTCAATATCTCCCCCGATCTTAAGTCCAAATCTTTCAAAATATAATCCATGAAATCTTGCTCCTTAGATCTTGCCAAGATCTTGCCAACAACACCAAAGGGACATCCCAAATCCTCTGAAGTTTTCAGTTATGATTCAATTTAATTTTCAATGAAAAAATCATTCAATAGTCAAGAACCTTTACACCTCAAGACCAACCGTCATCAAACCAAGTTGATCCACCCCTCCTCATCAAGAGCTTTCCAAAGATACCAATTAGATGATCTGCAGTGCCCTAGTTCGGTGGATCTCATAGTTACAAAACAAAACAAAACAAACTACCTTCGCTTCATCCAAAGCTACCAAGTACACAATCTGCAGTGCCCTAGTTTGGTGGATCTCATAGTTACAAAACAAAACAAAACAAACTACCTTGCTTCATAGATAGATGGGCAAATGTAAATTTCAGCTACAGAAACAGATTTTGATGTGTCTCATATGTAGTAATCTGAGTTGCGCATGTGCAGCCTCTAACACAGCTCACACCAAGTCAGTTCACAAAGGATATGGGAACAACTAGAGAGTACTATAACAGCCATTGTATAGACAAAATCGAGATACAATTGCAGGTTCAACTTTTCATGCTTCAAAATTGTTCATGATTCAAAACTGTCCGCTACTTCAGTAGCCACTTCTCTTTGTGTTAGGAATCAATGGTCATAGTTTGCCTACCAAGCTTACAGCATCATTTACAATGTGTAACATCAAGGAAAAATCCTCGCCAAAATGCAGCAGAGTTATTTCTAAAATGTTCAAATCTCCTGTGTAATAATCTCGATTCTCCAACCATGTTACAAATGACCAAACCCAACCAGATAATGGGTTAACAATCTGTATTTTGCATTGAGAAGGCTACAAAGGCTCATGCTGATTAAGAGGTGTATGGTTGCTCTTTGCAAAGTGCAAATCAGTAAAAGGCTACTGGTAACCTGCCAGCACTTCTGTAGGCATTCGTCCCAGGCAAATTCTAGCGAAATCCCTCATGAGATCTGCATCAAAGCACACCTTCCAATATGTGAAATTCTCGAGATTAGCCAACTCAATTAAAGTCACCAGCATTAATCTTGCTCGTTTTCTCCACATGTTGGTCTGTTCAACCCCCATACAAAGAGCAGTGAAAAGCAAAAATTATGATAAAAACACTGTGCAGTTTATCCCAAAGAGGACACAAAGCTTGAGTCAACATATTTTACCTTGGAACCTTCGTCTAGGATGGACTGGTTGTCGCACAGCTGCTGCTACAAAAAGATTCTTCTCTGACTCTGTGAGCAATCCAGGCCTTGCAAAAAACTTAGGTAAGTTGAGTGTTGCTATCAGGGCTGCCTTGCTTGCCTCTGCATAACGTACACAAAACCCATACAAAATATCCGAAAGTGCATTCCTGAAGTCCTCCACCAGTTCAGCACCTGTTACTGTTCTAAGCACCACCTGCTAACACATACATAAAAGGGGTCAATTATGTCATGGATAACATGAGGATCTTGAGAGGGGCTTCATGAAATCAAACAAACCAAGCATGTGTGTCATTTGCTCTGCCCCAGTTGTTCACAGATACTTCACATATGTAAAGCACCTTCACACACAGCTTCCTCTCTAGTTTTCCTACATACTCAATAGCTGCAACTTCCTAGGTAGGTACTGTGACTACAAGATAACACCAATAAATGTAAGCACACCTATCTGGATAAGTATTTGAATCTCTGTGAACAACACATCAGTTAAAGGATACAAGGTACTGCTTATCCACTAAATAAGAGAGTCACACCTCCACAATGAGAGCCCCATGAAGACCCACTGCTGCATCAACATATGGGAAAAACTCTCGTGGCAGCTGCCATACAATGCCCTTTTTACTGTCCTCTTCATCAAATCCCAGGCACATTACAACTTCTGACACGAACTTTGCAGCCGGCAGAGCTGGACCTAGATCACCTCTGTTAATACACCCTGAATTACAAGTGAACAAACACCAGCAAAAGAAAGAGATTCAGTTGTTTGGCAACTGTACACACATAACCACAATCACAAAATTTGGCACCATAATTCTTTAGACCTCCAGGTTACTTTCCACAAAATAGGTAACCAGATAATGTTGTAACCACTTTACTACGCCACAATCTCTCTCCTGACAGATGAGCAAACTTGTGAGACAAGGCATGCTTTCCCCAACACCAGTTTCATGTGCACAATGGGTAAACAAGTCAGCTGGTGGACAGTGAAAACAATGCCATGATATAACTGCCGCATTTGGCTGTATCTGTCTCTATCCACACAAATGTCTCAAGCAAAACCACGTCCATGATAGCTATGTCAAAGATAACATATGTATGCAATTGTGGCGAAAAGTCCACAACACCACCTTGAATGCCACACAATGTTGAGTGCAGTCATAATCTTATGAGATTCAGTCACAAATCATCAGACTGTCACCTTTGCCATGAATAGCAGTGATGCACTGCCATGACTACCCACTATGTGGAAAGATAACATATGTAATCTCTGAAACAATTTTCTTGAGCAAGAAGTAAAATGCTCACCAATTGCACAACGAATCAGATCACGAAAGGCAGGATATGGCAACATTATTCTTGGTTGAAAATGCAGAACAATTCGACCCAACTGGCAGAGGGCCCCAAGGGCATCTGCTGCAACTTGTTGCTGTTTTCCCTGCTTATTCTCCTGATTGTCCAGGCTTGCTAAAGCATGCAGTGTTGACATGCCTTTGTAGGTCACTCTGGACACCTTCACCATTTCCTCCAAAACACCAATATCTTTTGCAATATCTGCGATGCTTGCAACTAGACTCTCCTCCACTTGAGGGCTTAACATTGACTTGTGATATGTCAGGGCTACAATCTGCCAGATGCACAGAGCACAGATGAAACTGCTGATGATGCGCAAGAAACAAGAGAGAATGAAACCCAGTAGCCCATTATCTTTCCCGTGAGGAATGCCAAAGAAAGTGACTATGGTGAGAATTGCCAAATCTTCCTTTGCAGTTGTCTGATGATCTGATGAGCATAGGTCTAGTCACTGTCACTGTCACTGAACAAAGGTTCAAAACTTTTGAAGGATGGTCACAACTCAAGAAAACCTAAGCCCAACTGAGTATACAAGAGATAAAACAACAAATGACAACTTCTCATAAACTTGCTCAAAGGGACCACACCAAGAAACCATAGGAGGAGGTCTCACATCAGAGATGCAGTCAAGACATGTAGAAGATTGATGTCGCTTGAAGAACACAGTTGCTGCACTAATCACTGCTGGAAGAACTCCAGCCAGAACCATTCCAACTTTTCGTGCAATCATGCCCCAAAGCTCACACAAAGCTGATGTTACATTGGCATCAGTTGGCCAATGTGCAGCAATAGAGTCAAGAGCTGGCCAAATTTGCTGAAGAATTTGAAGGCTTGGGTGTGACTCCATACCCAGGTATGTAGCCACCCCACCATCAATAGCCACCACAATAACTCTCAGAGCCTCTGCAAGAATAGCTCCTGAGTCCTCCTTCCTATCCTGCAAAACCAAGTAAAAGTCCACTGAATAACATGAGTGGACAATGCATGTCTCATAGCAAACCACTAATATGAATATGAATATGAACAACCACTCCAGCTCATGCATGATTCACTGCTTGTATACATAAATCTCTTCCATCCATGTCAATGCCTCAATCTCAGAACAGAGACTGATCAAAGGTCCCTCCTCAACTCAATCACACCTTCCACAATGGAACAGAAAATAGGAAAAGGGAAAATTACTTGTCCTTCTGCAAGTGAAGTCACAGTTAAAACAGCTGTAGAAGTTAGATGCACTAGTGCCTGATGGGCTTCTTCTGGGGGTAAGGCACCAGCCACTGCAGCAAGGCCCTGCACAATTGCTAAGCGGTCATTTGTCTCCAGCCCTCTATCCGAAACACCCACTGATGATGCTACAGCTTCTTCACATGTACTCATAAGTGCAACAAGTGCCCGTGCTGCTGCAATACGGGGTGCAGCTGCTCGGCACAGCTCTCTGAGTGCACTTGCTGCCTCCCCTCTTGCTGTGGATCCAACCAAATGCCTAAGCTTATGAGAATCAGATACAGTTGTGTCACAAATAAAACATGGAGGCCATCATCCAAAATACCACATCTGCTAGAAAGCAGGATAAGTTGTGAAATGACAGAAAGTTTCCAAAACAAGCATATGACTGAATTGTCTCTGCACCCATTTTAGAGCTACTGTCTCCTTTGTACAATGCAATGTCTAAAGCCAGCAAAATTGTTCCTTCAAATTGAATTGAGGGAGACAAACAATAGAGATGGGCTGGGGGGGGGAAAGAGATAGGACAGAAGGCAAAGTGCTACCATCTGGAACATAAAGTGCACCCAGGGTGTAGCTCACACTGATCTCCAGAGAGCTTGCTTCCAATGCTGCCCATTCTGCATATCTCTCCAGTGTTCTCACCACCATCACCACCAGCATTGAATGTGGCAGTGAATTTTTATCTTCCACAACCAAACACATACATTAGCTTTGGGTAGTTCCCAGTGTCATGCAACTACATTCACACAAACTAGTCACTTTGCACTGGAAAACAATATCTTCACTGCAGTCTTCCAAAGTCTCTGTGAAGATGCCAACTCATTGATCAACATCCACAAAGTGGATTTTGCCAATTCAATGGTAATGAGCATGAAGAACAAGAAAGCACATTACTCGTTGTAAAAGCAAGTGTCCATGCATATCTCCAAATGAATGTGTTGCTGATGAAGATGTCATTGAACAATTGCTCTGAAGTGTTACCTTTCTGTATGACTGCAGTGCTTCCAGGCAAATGCTGAAAAATAGTGGACAGAAACAATTTGGGTGCTGTTTGTTCCTCCAACATGATCATGGTTGTCTGTTTCTCCACATTTGGGTCAACAATTGCCAGAACCTCATTGCTCAAAGAGGCCACCACAAAAAGGCAAACTTCAGCCTCCTGCCAGGTTTTGGCCTGGTGTAAACGCTCCACAATGTGTGACAAAAAAGCACTACCCAACTCCTTGAAGCACACAACCAGTGCATCTTTCGCTACCCCTTCCCGGAACCTGCCAGGGTGCAGTTTTAGCATATCTAATCATGCCTCAGATGTATAAAGAGAGGTGAAAGACCGAAGTGACATGATGATATGCCCGACTGATCTGTCTTAACAATTTCTCAATGTCAAAAATAAAACATCCATCGTATTGCCATTTAATAGTAGGTAAGAAAATTCAAGTTGTAACTGCAAAGCAACATGGCATTGTTACACACAGCAGCAAGCAAATGCAGTGCTTTCTTCAAAAGCTGCAATTGAGTGAATTGAATGGCCCACCTGTTAAACTCATCCTCGTCCACCTCTGATTCAGGCCAGGAGTCAAAACTGGCAGGAAACATGGCAACCTGCATAACTGCCTGCTTGCCAACCGCAGCCCCTCATTGTCATGCAGTTATACTACAGTTCTCTTGCTTTGACTGGGAAGTTTTTTCACTACTCCTGCAAATGTGAAAACATTGTCACTACCCACTGCCCAATTGCTACTTACAAGTTGACTTTGTCACTACAAGGATCTTCTGCACCAACTAAGCTGGAGGACAGCCCCCTGTTTTAGCTCTGGTGTGGCACAAGAAGATTGTAACCAGATTCATCAACATAAGTATAATATATTATTACTGACAGGAAAATATGATCCAACAGAAACAGAATCTCTGATGCATCCATGAATAGAGATGAAGACAGTGTCAGCGGTGACCTGAGCAGCAGCACCAAAAAAAGGGGCTTGCAATACATCCCTCCGTTTGGAGCGTGGGACAGCTGCAAGATATGGCCAACTGCTTGCAGCAATAGTGGCACCTTCAAGTCCAAGGCCTCCTCCTCCTCCCAGACCATCAACCAGCCACTCAAGCATTACTCCTGCATCATTCCCACCCTTTGCAAGAAGGAAAGACTCTGCTGAAGCAATGCCACTGACCAAAGTCAGCAGTCCTTGAGAATGTAAAATGTTCGACTCTGTTGGTTCCAAAACTGCAGCAGTGTACTCCCATTTCTGTGCTAAGAGTGCTGCAGGCATAAAGGCAGAGAGACAAACCACAGTCATTCACAAAGTATCAGTCCTTCACCTTCACCACAAATGGCAGTGACAAACTCTGAAGACCTGTAGTTGAGGTTATGAGTAGAGAACGTCTAGTTTGCATTAGGGACCAATACTACTGCAAGTAGAGCATAGCCAACATTTCAGGAAAATGGTTTGGAATAGTCTATCTTTCAGCAAGATAGATCTTTCAGATGTTGTAGATTTGGAAATTGAACAAGAAACCTTACCTGATATGGCAGCCTGTACAGCAGGCTCCCTGCCAGGAAGAGGGTCAACAGCAGCCACTAGCTCACACAAAGTGGTGACAGCTGCATTAAAGCATGTGTCAACTTTGGATCCAAGTGCCCCCAGCAATCTCTTCCACAATGCTGTGTAGTCTGAATATAGCTCAGATAGTGTGACCCCAGATTGCAACCTGCTTCCATGCAGACCGAGATGTCTGATCAACATCCCCTTCAAATTACTGGCAGTGCCAAACAATCTAGCAACATAGACTGAGATGAGGAGGTGATCCCCGAAGTGCAAGGCAACAGATTGCTGGACAATTCCAACATCAGGCCCTTCCACACATTGTTAAGGAAAACCTCACAAACTGACAAACATGCACAAACACCACTGGGTCCAAAACACTCCCACAGTTTCAACACCAAAATGATCTCTGAGTTAAAAAAACTAATGTGGCTGTATTTCAGGACTCCTCACAATTTCAGAAACACTCTCCCCTCTCTCAATGCAAACAAACATAATCAACATTTCGCACATGCCCAGGTAGCTAGAGACAGAAACATTACCATCTCTCGAGACAGACAATAGCTCTTGCAACAACCTCTTCCTGTACAGACGAAGTGACCATTGACTGCAAGTAGGTAAGAACTTGTGGAGCACAGTCCTGCATGCATTCTCCCACCTGTTCCAGCAAGCATGATGATGGTTATGTTACACCAGAAGAATGCATCGAAAGCCAGCAAATATCCTGCACTTCTTTGAGCAAATCAACAGAAGACAGGGAGAGTTTACAACTACATTGTGGAGAGCTTCAAAACACACAGGAGTTTGTGTCACCCTCTCAAGGAGCAACTCACTGCAGACTTGAAGGCCTTGAAAGAGAACTCAAAACCCTAAAACCCTGAACCTTTCCAAAACCACAAGAGGCACTGGGGACAAGAGCCCACATCTCTTTCCAAACAGCAACCTCCTCTTCTCCTGACCATCTTCTCAAATCCACAGTAGAAGAAAGTCCCACAGAAAATCAAGTGTGTTGGATGTACAGCATGAAATTGTACAGATGAATCTTCAGCAAAAGGAGAGTGTTTTAAGACAAATCCTCTGCACTGGATCCAAATGGGCAGATTTTGTTGTCTTCCATTTCACCCATTGCTCACATTTCAATCACAGCAAAAGAAAGAGGATTTGGAACCCTTGTTGAAAGAGGATTTTGGAATCCTTGTTGAAGGAAGATGTTGGAATCCTTGTTAAAGGGTTTTGGATCCTTGTTGGAGGGTTTATGATCCTTATTGAAGGAGGGTTTTGGATCTTTGGTTAGGGTTTTCTACAATGAGAAATGGGAACAAGAATGCTGCTGCTGTTTGTTTTGGGTTGCTACAGGAAACGGTGCAAAATCTTCTCAAATGTGAAAGGAAGCAAGTGACTGACTCGTACCTGCCAAGGTAAAGCAGATGATCGCAACAGAGATTCTTCTGCCAAACTGATCAGCAACTCCACTCCAAGGACAGGCTCAACAGATGGCCTCATGCTGGATTCACCTCCAACAATGCTCTCAACCAACTGCAACAAACAAACAAACAAAAAGCTTCAAGCACTCACTTTTGTCACAAAAAAGACACACCCATGATGATGTCTGTCATGGTCTCATGAGCTTCTTCTTCACCCCCCTTTCTTCATCACAATGTGGCAGACCCAATTGCAAGCGAGGTTGCGCTCTCCTTCTCTTCGATTACTCTACTACAAAATGCAAAGAATAAGAAGAAAAAGCTGGCATTGCAGTGAGAGAAAGGAACAAAAGGGTTTCGTTCCTTTTACCTCGTAACAAGTCTCTGCTCCTGCCATCGCTGCGGCACTGCTCACCACCAAGCACAACCTTTCTGCAACCATTGGGTTGCCGAGATTGGCAGGCAACTGACGCCAAAGAACCTCATAAATCTCTCGAGCATCAGCAGCAGCTACCTCCGACCAGTCCGACCTGATCTTGGCAAGGAGCAAATTGAGAGCAAAGAAACGAGCTTCAGGCACTCTCCCTACTGCCGTCGTCGTCTCCGGTGGCGGAAACGCAAGATACAATGATACACTCCACGCCTCCGGCAGCGTGACGAAATCGGTGATCCATTTGCTTGCATCCGGGTGATGGTCTCGCAGCAAGCTCAGAATGGCACTCTCCAGCTGCCTAGCCTGAGCTTGCAGTATTCTGGATTCCTTCTCCTCGTCCTCCTCCTGCTCATGATTCTTCTTCTCCCGAGCTCCAAGCTCTCCTTGTCCTGCCTCTTCCATCTCCCACTCCCGGCAATTTTTGTTGAAGATCTGGTATGATTCTCTCCCTCTTCCCGCGACGAACTTGGATGACACCGATTCTTCGCGTTGTCGGTGGTACCGTCCGGAAAAAAGCAAAAAAGAAAGAGACAGAGAGAAGAGATGATCGTTGTTCTCTTCCGCTACCGGTGTTGTTGTAGTAGCGCCTTCAGCAGCCGGTCGACGACGACGACGACCTAATACTCTAGAGACTCTTCAGGATTCTTAGCAAACCGGGATTGCTCGAAGCAGCTGCAGAACTCGAGTCTTGGAGTAATCGCAACACCCAACGGCAGATCACGAAGCGCTGCTGTTTTGGGTGCGTTCGATCGGAAAGCTTTTGCGAGAACACCGTACTGAGAAAGATTTTAGCTTGGCGAAGAGAGAAGAAACTAGTGTGCGCGATGGGACGCGCGAAGGGGGATCCAGCTCGCAGCAAGTCGCGGCCTTCTAGTAGCAGGTTTTGTGTTGGGATCTCTCTGCTTTGATGAATCTCTCTTTCTCTCTTCAAGCTCTTGGAAAAGATCTGTCCTTCATGCCTCCTTTTGTTTTTGCTCTTGGTTTGTTTGTTTGTTTGTTTGTTGTTCTCAGAAAGTCTCTGGGAGTTTGTCTTGGTCGCATCTTTGTTTCGTGCTTGAAAAAGATCTGGGAGAAATTCTCCTTGTTCCTTCCTTCCTTGTTCAGATAGGATTCAGATAGTGAGGTTTTGTTGCTCCGGGAAGGAAGAAATCACACACACATCATCTGCTGTTGTTGTTTGTTGCAACTACAACAAATCACTGTTGTAAGTATTGGCAAAACAATTACTGCCAGTGTTTTGCAACAACAAACAGAGCTTGCTTGTGCATCATTTTTGCCATTTAGAGATTAGGGAAATGAGGAACACACAGAGTAGAGGAGTGTGTTTTTCTTGCTTGCACATCAACAAACAAACAAAACCAAACAGAAGAGGAGAAAATCCAGCAATTCTTTCTTTTTGTGCAGTAGATACGAGCTTCACTGTTCTATACTCTAGAGAAAATCCAGCCATTCTTTGTTGAGCAACACTATGCTCCAACAAGAATGTTAGTATTGCTCAAACTTCTTGAGAGAGCGACAACCACAAAATTCTCCTTGTATAGACACAAGACCAGATCTGAAACTAGAAAGATGAAGAAGCTAAAGCAGAGCTCAAAGATTCATTTACATAAAACTGTGTGTTCTTCTTCCTATCCCTCTTAAATGTCTCCACTATGAATCTGTCTCCATGTTACACCTGTAACATCTCTAATCATGTCTTTTGTACAAATGCAGATCAACTGCGAGATGGTAATCATCATGTCATCTACTAACACACACAGTTCTAGAAGCCTGCAATCCCTAATTGTGTTTTGTACAAAGGCAGATCCACTGAGAGATGTTATTCATGTCACAGTTGTAAACCTTTGATCCATAATTGTGTTTTCTACAAAGGCAGATCAACTGAGAGATGTTAATCATGTCACAGTTGTGAACCTTTGATCCCTAATCATGTTTTTACAAAGGTGGATCAACTGAGAGATGTTGATCATGTCAGATACTAATACACAGTTGTAAACCTTTGATCACTAATGGTGTTTTGCACAATCGTTGATCAACTGAGAGAATGTAAATCATGTTGGGCTCTCATTCACAATTGCAAGCCTTTGATCCCTAATCATGTTTTGTACAAAGGCAGATCAACCAAGAGAGATGTTGATCATGTCAGGTACCAATACACGGTTGTAAACCTTTGAGTGCTAATTATGTTTTGTTCAAAGGCAGATGAACTGAGAGGATGTTAATCATGTTGGGTACTAGTACACAACCCCTAATCATGTTTTGTACAGAGGTGGATTATCACCATGGGAGATGATAATCACAGTTGACATGATGATTATGGTCTTAACATTGTTCTGGTCGCGGTGGTTTTTTTGGCGTTGTGTGTGCACAGCTTGGCTGCATCACTACTCCAGGCACCTGGAGCAGCAGCATCTGTTGGGTTTGGAGGCTATGTTGGCAGTTCACGTGTGGATACAGCATCTCCATTTGAAGGGGAAGTTTCCTTGGTACGGTAGAAGCATATTTTTTTCCCTTTTGTCTCTCTCCCTTCCTACTTCTGCAGATCAGATGGTAATCAGATTGCCACTCACTTCTATGTCTGTGCATCAGATTGTCTCTCTACTCCTACTTTTGCACATCAGAATCAGTGATTGGACTTGTATGCATCCTCCACACACATGATTGTTGACTCTGGGGATCTTGGATCCCAATTTTTCTTTTTTCTGTCCTTATGAAGAAGTTTGTTGCAATTTTCTTTTTGAACCATACCAAACAAAATGAATATGGTTTCCTCCAGGATGTTGATGGGGAAGCAGCACTACATCTGAGGAGGCTTTCGAAAAAAGATCCAATAACTAAGGTCAGTTTTCACCTTCAGCTACTTTTCTAGGATACTATCTTTTTGTAGTCCTTTGATTGTAGACACATGAGCCCAACAACCAAACAGTTTTATGCATGACAAATGGACGGGGAGAGTTGATCCGGTTGTTGAACACTGTAGCTCAAGGCACTTGGAGCACTGAGGGAGTTTTTCAAGGACCATACAGCCAATGAGCTCTCTCCACTTCTGATCAACTGGGTATCATGTTCTCTTTGAGACAACAAACCTATGTACCTTGTGTTCCTTCTTTCTTTTTCCTAATGTAATTCAGTAGGATGCATGTCCAACAATGGTTCATTTTTTGTTTTTTTGTTGAGTTTCTTAAGGTGCCCCATTCTTGATGTTCAAGACTCTTCAGGAGCTCTTGACCCCACTCTGCTTCAGTGCTCTTCATAACTGCAAGCTCTACCAGAAATATTACTTTTTGGCTGTGCAGACTGTTGGCCCTATCAATTTGTATCTGAGGATATTGGTTCTGACTTTAAGCAATTGCCTTGTACAGGTGTTTGAGTATAAGAGGCTGGTGGTGGACAATAATCGACAGGTGCGAGAGAGCACCCATCTTGCAATGGCTGATCTTGCCTCCACAATCGGGTCTGCTTCCTTCTCCTTGTCTGTGTGAATGCAGACCATGATATTTGATTGAAGAGTTGGGTAATTTAGAGTCTGCTTGCAAGACACATTTCTTTTTGATTACTCCTGGTGGGGGTTGGGAGGTTGCAAGGTAGTTAAGGTCCAGAGGATCTGAGTGTTTAGAACAAGGAACAGAAATAAAGCGTGACATTTTATAGTGCAATTGGCTGGCTATATGAGTCTCTATTGCATACATACATGCTCTCTTTTGCATGGTTGCTGGAAAGTTGCAGGGATTAATTTGTAGTTTACATGTTTTTTTTCCATTCCACAAAGTCTGACTGCAGGTCTAGCTGCAGGTCTAGCATTCCAGAGAGAACTAAACAAAACTACTGACTATGGGGTTGTCACAGGAGAGGATTGGCTCCTCATCTGAAATCATTGATGGGGGCATGGTGGGTTGCTCAGTTTGATCCTTCTCGTGAAGTTGCAGAAGCTGCCCAACGCTCCTTTCAAGTGAGGAGCTTCTCAGTCTGATCCCAGTTGTGCGTTTGTTTTGCAGTTCTGACTAGGATTCTATATTCAGTAGAAAAGCTGTAGGCTCTTCAGGAAATTGGTAAGTATCAGGGTTTTCGCCCCCTCTTCTCACAGTAGTCATCTGTACTATCAAACCATATTATCAAACCCTCACTTACAAATCTTTGAAGAATCTGAATGTCAAGCTTAGCATTATGCCAACACTTAGGGTCTGCTGGGACACCTAAACGAATATCCTTTCAGCCTTTCTGTGGTGCTTGTTAGCAGTAGTAAAGAGATGATGGGATGCATGCAGGTAGCATTTCCAGGGCAAAAGAAGAGGGTGGAGGTACTAATTTTCTGTCTCAACGATACTATCTCTCATTTGGATGAGAATCTGAAATTGACTCCTGCAACCATTTCAGATACCACCACCCCACCCGAGGAAGCTTCAGAGAAGCATGAAAGGGTGCGTGAAGCTCTTCAGAGCACTACATGTTTTTGTCTTGTGCAATAAACCTTGATAGGAATGCATTAGACCTCACAGCCCATGGCATGTAGATCTGATGATTATTGGCTGGGTATATGTGCCTAGATGTAGAATGCAGTCATGCATTTTAAGCATCTTAAGAATTGCAACATTCATCAGTTGTTGGATATCCTCATTCTTTCGTCGCTGATGTGTGCATTTGTCACAAAGGGAAGGATTGGAGGAAGAGGCATAGCAAATTCATGGACAGGATCTGAGCTAATGGTTGTTACATATGGTTTTCTATGCAGGTTTTGTCATCTTCTCTACTTGCACTCGCAGCCACACTTGATGTTCTAGTGGGTGGAACTGCTGCACCCATGCAGGAAGGGATAACAGATGGGGATCTGGTGTCTGATACTGCAAGTAAGGCACGAGAAGCAGCGAAAGAAGCTGCTTCAACCCTTTGTTCCAACCACAAGCTGCTCCAGAGTTTTTTGAAATCACCCAGCTCTCAGGTTCGGTCAGCCTCTTATCAGGCAGTGCGGGCCTGCATCCAGCACATCCCACAGGTTTTTGCAGAGTATGGAAAGTTTGAGGCCATTGTGGGCACTGTGCTGGGGGCCTTGGGGGAAAAGGATGCAGCTTGTCATCAATCCATGTGGGATATGGTCCTACTCTTTGCAAAGAGATTCCCTCATGCCTGGGGATTTGGATGCATCCGCAAAGCTGTGCTCCCCAAGCTCTGGGGGTTTCTAGAACATCAATGTTTTGGGTCACAGCAAATCTCATATCCTAACCTTCTTCCTCTTCTTGCCCTCATTCCACCAATTCACATGGCTCCAGCTCAAGGTTTCTTCACTGAGTTTTTCAACAACCTATGGCAGGGCCATAGTGCAGTAGCATCATCAGATCGGCTTGCTCTTTCAAAGGGCTTCCAAGAATGTTTTGTCTGGGTGCTCAGGAATGTCAAAAGGTGGGTCTTGCACTTTTGCATTACATAAGAGGCACTATTGCTGAGATCTGTGCTTCAACTATTTCACATTGCTTAACATAGCATATATTGCTGTCTATACAGTTGTCTGGTCACTTCTTGTCTGTGTTGACAAACTTATTGGAGACGAGTCTGCCAGAGTTGGGGTATGTGATAGAAAATTGTGTTTTCTGTCAAAGAACTGCAGTCTTTTCTCTGTTCAAGGAAGTGTTTTGAAGGTTTTGTTTCATCTGGATGCTGCAGGTATGCAGTGGAAGAAGGGGCCAAAGTTGAGGATTTCCAGGATTTTCTAGTCCATGAAGTGTTGTTGAAGATTTTGTGTTATGATTACATGGGTTTACACGTTGAGTGGCCCCGCAACAAAGTGAGACACACAACTCACCAGAGTCATCTGGTTTCCAAAGCAGATAAGGATGGTGTGAATCAGCAACTGGACTCAACTCTTCCAGTCACTGTGGCCCCCAGTAGAGGAAGCGAGTATGAAGGAAGGGAGAAATTGACTTCTTCAACCCATGACCAGTCTCTACTTGAAGTGGGCAGTACCATAGTTGACATCATTATCGCACTTTCTAGCTATGAGAATCGAGTTCTAGACACTTTTTGGCCTGAATTTCACACATTGTGCCTGAATATCATCCAAGAGTCTGGAAGTGTAGCAGCAAGAAATGACCAGCGGCTCCATCGGATTGCTAGGTTCTTTCATTTGCTGTGTGAAAAGAAGTCAGCGGCTGGTGTGAGAAGAAAAAACTGGCCGTTGCAGGATGCTGTCCAGCCTTTTGTGGCAAGGACTTTTTCAGTAATAAAATCAACAGTAAGTTTACTAACTTTCTTTGTTAGCTTGCAGTGTTGGGTTCAAACTGCTGATCTTTAGCAACTTCCTTTTGGGAACCTTTGGTTTTTGTGTGGGAGAGTACTGAAAGGCTTAAGCTGTTATGCATGGCAGGGGCACCCTGAAGCCATAAGCCTTCTTGCACAACTTACATCTCTTTATGGAACACCTGCATTTGCTTCTACCAAGGATTCTGCAACATACAGTGTTCTACAGTTTTATAAATGTGAGCTTCTCCCATGGTGCTTAACTGAGAACAATGAATTGACTGCACCCAAGATCGAGCTTCTGCTGTCATTTCTTGAAACAGATGAGTTTCGAGGAGAGTGGGATGTGACACTTGCGTATGTCACTGAATGGGAACGAGAGACAGATGAACAGGGAGACATAGCCCATGATAAGTTTGCTCAAGTTGCAGTTTTAGCCACTCTGGTAGAGAAAATGAGAGAGAGGTGGGGTCGACTCACAGCAAACAAGGATCAAAAGACTGCTATCATGGACTGGAATTCTCCAAGATTTGATGATGCAGCTATCAGAGTTGCACATAGCAAGCAACTGCCCCATCCAGCATGCCTGCGTCTTCTAAGGTACTGCATTTGTATATTACCTTCCTTTCATATACTGTGCCATTTCTGCTTGTGTGCCTGATGATCATGTAAGTTCTAATCATGCAGTGGCATTTGATGACTTGTGAAAAAAGTGGAGGAATGTGGAGATATACAGAACTCCAATGGGAGACATTTGGGTCTATAGATGCACTGTTGAACACATAGATACAAGTGTAGCAATCAGTTTAGATGAATGCTTAACTGCAAAATAATGAATAGTTATAATGAGGAGAGATGAGGAGAGAGCCTGGATGGTTACCTGTTGCTTCTGACATCCATGGTGTTTGTTTGGTTTGATCCATGAAACTGGCATTGGAAACCTTCATGTTAAAGGTTACTAGTCCTTGTGATGGTGAAAAGTGTCATATGTTCTTCTTGCAGGTGCCAATAGATCTCAACCTAGCACAAAAGACTGTGGTTCTATGTACATGGTTGATTGAACTTGTAAGTCTTGGAGTTGTGTGTGTGCAGGGCTTTGCTGGGAGAAACTGGTCACAATGAGGAGGAACATCAACCCCTTATTTCCTGCAAGGCTGCAGTGTGTATTCTTGAACAGCTTCTGCAACATATGCTCACCATTCTGCATGCCTCTCACCTGCAATGGGCCAAGGCTGCACCTTTGTATATCCTTTCTGGTGGACCTGTGGATGGCACTTCTAATGCTCAGACTAGTGAAGATTTGACAGCAGAGGCTTTTGAGCTGGCAATGGCCTCAACAGAAGTCATTAAGAACTCAGTCACCTCTGTTACATATGTAGAAAGTGAATCTCAAATTGGGTATCAGGTTTTGTCTGCATTATTCTGCCTAGATTGGGCTTTTTCAGGGTCCAGGCGAAAAATGTTAGACGCAAGAGAGGAGGGACATGAATCTGAAGAGGATTCATTGGAAGAAGATGGAGACATAAATGAAGTTAGTTTATCCCTTTATGTTGCGAATGAAGAGACTGTCATAAGGAGAGAAGCAGAGGGAACTGAATTGTTCACTCAATTGGAACAGAGTCAAGCTTCCCTGACCAGATGCTTGCAAACAGTGCGCCAACAAGCTTTGCCCTTGATTTGTCACAGATTTAATTCACTAAGCAGACAGCGTGTGCGTTACATTTTGATCCAATGTGTGAGGCATGCAGTCATCTACGGGAGCTTTGAAAGGTCTCATTTCACTGCAGCTCTTTGTGCCGGTTGGGTGTCCGAACTGGTGGACTATTTCTGCATTGGAGATGATGAGATTCAGGAAACAATATCCTTGTCTCTTGCCTCAAGCATGTCTTGGCCTGTCTGGGCTGAAATTCCGTTACTAGATGATGATTCACTTCCTATACTAAGGTCTCCAGCAGAACTTAAAATAACTGAGGTTGGTCCTTCTATCCTTCTTGCCTTGATTTGCTTTTTTTCAAAGAGACTGTTTGTATGATCTCCACAATTTTGGGCAATTGTTGTGTTAAACATATTCAGCAATTCTGGCATTGAGGTAAAGGTGTCTGTGTTTGTGCAGGAAGAGAGACACAAGCAAGTTGCTGCTTTTGCTGATCTGTTGGCTATTTCACTGGGTCCAGAGAGGGTGTATGCTGGGTGCCCTTCAGGAGTATCAGAAACTGGCTCCGGCTCTTCCAGAGTCTGGCTCATTGTTGAGCTCTTGTGCACCTTGGAGTGGCCAAGAGGCAGTGCTGTCAATTCTGTGGTCCCTTTCTTGTGTGAGTGTGCAAAAAAATCAATTGGTGAGAAACCTCGGGATCTGCTGGAAAGCTGTCTTCAGTCACTGTTTTCTGGTTCTCTGACTTACCAGAAAGTTTTGATCCAGTCACCAGCTGTAGCCAACTGTGAGAAAGATGAAGCAGAAACTGGCCACGGTCCCTTCATGTCAAGATTGTTGATGTTATTGGAATATCTGCTGGGAAGAGATGGTCCATGGGGGAAAGCTGATGCTCAGAGGATATTCTTTCAGTGTGTTGCCAAATCAGATCCTATATGTTCATCCTCACTTTGGCGTGACACTTGGCTTTTACCATTTATTCTACCAATTTTGATGCCTGTGCTTCGGAAGAAATCCAGTAATCCTGCCAGTACTCAAGCTGGCCATGGAGAAGACACACAATTGCAAACAACTGTATGCAATTGGTTGACCCAAGCTCTGGCAGGCCCACCACTTGTTGCTCTAGAAGCTGGACCTAGTGCATCAGGTGCATGTGCCATCTCGGGCAACCTTCACTTTTCTCACCACCTGTTGTGTTGATTATTATAATTGCTTACAGGTTGTGGTGTTTGTTGGAAGTTTCTTCGACTCATTGGGTTGGGCTGGCAAATTGACAGAAGGGGAGCTATGGGTGCGAGTGGTTGTGGTGTGCTTTCCCTTGAGCCCCTATGGGAGCACTGCAGCTATGGTAGCAGCTTCTTCGGCTGATGTCACGGATCATGAGAGACACCTCCTTTTGAAGCTCTTGCAGAAGCAGTTTTCTCAGCAAGCAGTATCGTCATCTGCAGCACAAGCTGCTCTCCAAAGGTTAAAGCCAAATGAGTCTCTAGTGGATGTCAACTGGCAACAAACAGTAGAGCTGACATTAGCAAAATTGGTTGCCTCATGTGTGGCCTATTGCTGGCAAGACTTTGGTGTAGAGGAGTGGCGATTTGTGCTTGGGCACCTTGGCAAGTGGCTGGCATCTGCAGTTGTAGATGCTGAGGAGGTGACAGAGGCTGTGGTGGATATTTTGAAGGTAGCTGAAAATAGCAGGAATGGAGTTGCCTTGGCTAATCCAAATGACTCATCAATTCAAAGTATGTCATTCACAGAAAATTCAGTTGCAGCAGACATAGAAGATGTGATCATGAAGCAGAGGAACTTGTCAGCGAAGCTTTCAACAACTGCTGTCACCATTTTCTCCCTTTTGAAGGAGCAGAGGGCTGCAGAAGGAGAAATTGTCATAACAAGCTCAATGGTTGCATTAACTGAAGCTAACTGGGAGAGATCAGAGGGGAATGCAATGGGAGACATTCTTCGGCTACTCCTAGCTACTGGCCTGGCTGAATCAGCTGCAGCTGATTCTGTCTGTGCAAAACAAGCTGCAGATGTCATAGCTAAGCATCGGGAATCACAAGAGTACATGTGGGAGATTATTGCAGAGGTTGCACTGAGTGCCTCTGGCAGAGCCCGGGAATCAGCTGTTCGATCTGCAGACTTGTGGGGGGTTGGAAAAGGGTCCATTAGCGCTCTCTATGCGCTCTTGTTTTCCTGCACCCCAATTCCATGTCTGCAGCGGGTTGCTTTTCAGTTTCTGTCAACTGTTCCCCTCCAGCACCTGGCAATCACATGGGGTGTGGTAGGTTCTGCTCAGGAAGAACAAGAAGCTGACAATGGACAGACTACCGCAAACAGTGATGTGCCTCCTGCAGCAGCTGCTGGAATCCGGCCTGAACTTGCCGCAGTGCTTGAAACTCCTGGATCACTGGTTCTTCAAACTTCTCTGACTGCACCTATTCGAGTATGTGTGCCTTGCTTTACCTGGAACAACCTGGTATTCAGAGTAGCTATGTTGTAATCACCATGCACATCTTTTGTTTTCCTTGTACCACAGTGATCTTGGTAACTTAGAAGGTGGAGATGTGGGTTCTTCTTTGTTGAAGTAGTCATCACCTGCAAGCTCAGTTTTTTGGGAATTTATCTATCTATCTATTTATGGCATTGAGCTACTGATCAAACTGAAATGTTTATCCTTCAAAACAGATCCAATATTTACTTGGGTGGTCGCTGTTTCTGATGCGTCTGCACACCCTCCCAGCACTATCAGGAACCCGAGAACGGCTATTGCAGTATGCACAAGATTCTAACACAACTTCCACACTCCTGGATTGCCTTTTCCAACATATTCCTTTGGAACAAAATTCAGGTTTGTCTTTTGCCCCTCCCCATCAAGATCTGTTTCTTTATGTTGTTTAAAACTTCCAGATCCTGGTGGGAAGAAAATGCAGCAAAAGCAGAACACAAGTTGATATCTCTGATCAAAAGGATGCAGATACAAGATCAGATAGGGAAGTAAAGACATAGGCTTTTCCTCCTTTTCTCTGGCCTTACCCTCAATGCCATGGGATGTACCTGGTCAGGTACTACTGGTGCAAGGAAGCGGAATCGTGTTGTTGGAACAAAGGAAAGCACTGGATCAGCAGCACGAGCAGCAGCAAATTGTTCTGTTGAGTCTGCTGTGCAGGACTTGTGGCCTGTAACAGAAGCTGAGTTAGCAATCTTGTCAGGGGCACTTTATGGCTTGATGCTACGGGTATTACCAGCTTGTGTGCGCATATGGTACACTGGTTTGCGTGACAGATCCACTGCTTCAGGAATTGAAACTTTCACCACTACTCATTGCAGTCCACAGCTTTTAGCTTATGAGTTCTCACAGGTGTGACTCTCCCTTGCATTTCCCTCCATGTTCCTGGTTTCAATATGGGGGAGCTTGGAAAGTTTATTCTCTGTATTGCATCTCTAGTTGACAAATAGCAAACTGGCTTACACATCATCATTCATTAAAGTCGGAGAGAGACATAAACAAACATGTTGTGCACTGGGTTTTTTGTTCTCCTAGTTCTAGCAGACGCATGGGAATCCATGCTGCAGCAATTTGTGGTTGAAAATGCTAATAATGGTGGTTGCTATATATTTAATGTTCACCCTGGACTGTTAAAATTCCTGTCTATGTAGCTCATGTCACAGTGCAGTCAGTGCTGGTCAATGAGCAATACAAAGTGCACATTCTGCAGGTCCAGGCATCAGCAGTTGCAGATGAGGCACTCTCTATTCGTGCAAATCGTACACTACGGGAGGTCACAGCTATCTACAAGAAAGAGGAGGCAGGTATGGATATTGTGATTCGACTGCCCGCCTGCTACCCACTACGTGTTGTCGAAGTTGAATGCACCAGGCGCCTTGGTATCAGTGAGGCACTACTCCGGAAGTGGATTCTCTCCATGGCAGCCTTTCTTCGTAACCAGGTATGTGGATTCCCAGGAGTACGCTGCCCATTGTTACAAAATGGTGAAGTCAGTGGTTACTGGGGGGAAGTCTTTGCATTTTCAGCTAGTGTCAAGCTTCAGGTTCTTGCATCGTCTTGCTGGAACTCTACAAGCAGATGCTCAATGCTTCCTGTCTCTCTCTCACCTACAGAAAGTTGTGTGGTGTTATATTTGGTGACAGAATGGAGCACTCTCAGAAGCAGTTCAGATGTGGAAGCGGAATGTTGATCGTGAGTTTGAGGGTGTGGAAGAATGCCCCATCTGCTATTCCATCATCCACACCTCAAACCATACTTTACCTGGCCTCGCCTGCAAGACCTGCAAACACAAATTCCATTCTGCATGCTTATACAAATGGTTTTCCACCTCTCACAAGTCAACTTGCCCTCTTTGCCAAACTCCCTTCTAAATGCAACTACAACAATTTTGTTCACACCTGGTGGTCGCAATGCCCTCCTCCAGTTGAGGTAAAAAACCCATGACCACAAACAGGGAAAAAAATCAGTGTACAGTTTTGGAGAGGATAAAATCTCCTGAGTGTTCAGTTCTTATAGAAATTGTCTGCCCCTGCAATACAGGCACAAGTTTATTCTTCAATTATTTCAGCTGGTCTTTGCTTGATGTCACATTGCAATGGTTTCAGACATGAGAGCTGAAACTTGTTTCAAGTTTCATCAAGTGAAATTTGCATGAAATCGGCAATTTCAGAATGAGAATTGCTTGCAAACGCTTGTGGACTAGTTTCAGGATTTGATTCCAGTAGCTATCATTAGTTTAGCTATCATGGTGTTTCTATGCCAAAATCAACAACAGATTGTGCGTGTCTCTGTGAAGTAGTAAGTTGAGAAACTTTTTTAACATTGCTCTTTGGAAGCAAAGAAAAACGCAACAACAAAACTTGATAATTGTTATTATGCCTTTTGTTGTAAGTGTGTTTTGAACATGAAGCGGCAGCAGACGAGCCAAGGCCACATTGCCCTATTCTCTCCCCCTGACATGGCACGAGATTTTTCCCTTGATTTGAGGTTTGATTGGCGGGTTGTTGACACTTGGGCAAGTGCTTCACAGAGGAAATAGGATTTATGTGAAGGGAAATTTGTAGTAGTACAGTAGCAAGAAAAAAATACCTACCTACATACCTGCCCAGAAAATTCCCTATACGTATTCATACGTATACAGCATATCCATTTCTGTATGTATGCTCTGTATGTATGTATGTTTTCTGAACGTACATACATACTTATTTACTCAGGCACAAAAGTCACTATACGTATTGGTACTAATGCCGTATACCCATCTCTGTGTTTGTTGCAAATACGTACCGCAGAAAATTCACTACACGTATCCATACATATACTGTAAACCCATTTCTGTGTTTGTATACCTACATAATCAGAAAACTCACTATACAAAATATTCATACATAACCTACATAGTATACTTATCTTTGTATTTGTTTCACAATATGCATACATACATACATAGTATACTTATCTTTGTATTTGTTTCACAATATGCATACATACATACATACCTAGTATACTTTGTATTTGTTTCACAATATGTATACATACGTACATACACTTTTACATGCATTCATACGTAAGTACACTCATGTATAAGTACGTTTATACAAAGCACACATACTTGAGTCTTGGAGTCCAGTAGTAGAAATCTGGAGGTTTTGGGATTTATACATTATTTAGGATTTAGGATTTGGAAGAAGAAAATTAATAATACAAAAATTATAATAATAAACTTTTGTATATTATTGGGATGAAATAACTCAAAATAGGTGAGGATTAAAAAAAAATTATTCGGAAAATACAAAGAAACAAGACCACTTGAGATTGGGACTACGAATATACATACATGTATACGTACATAAGTACGTACGTACGTACGTACATTCCCCAGTCAGACGTATGTACGTAGTATTTTGGAGCGCCTGCTTTGCAACTTCTTCTTCGTCTTCGTCTTCGTCTTCGTCTTCTTCAAAGTCCGATCGCAACGGCGTCGCTGCAACAGTTCCTCGCTGTTGCTTGTTGCGTACAAGAAACCCGATCAGTTCGGGAATGCACAACATTGCCGGGTTCTTCTCGACGCTGTTGTCGGATCTTCGAACGGATCCAGATCGAGAGAGTTAAGTACAGACGCAGACAGACAGAAAAACAGACAGGGAGGGAGAAAGGGAGAGAGGAAGAGAGGGGAAAGCAAAGAGGGTGGGAGGGGTTTGCTGAACAAAATGGCGCCACCTGAAGGGGGGATACATGTACTGGATGGATCTGGGATCCGCGAGGGGTTAGCGAACGGGAATGTGTTGGCGAAAGAGCGCTTTGCACAGAGTGATGAAGGAGGGAAGGGACATCTGACAACAGCTGAGTTGCGACGGGCTGCGGAAGCAGAAGCCGCTGCTCTTCTTTTAGGAGCCAGAATCCAGTCTCAAATCCTTGACCGCGCTTTCGACACCGTTGTCGTCGACCAAGGTTCTGAACAACAAGTCGATGAGCAAGCATTTGCTTCTGTCCTGGAGAATTACTTGCTGGCGATCGCGGATTCTCTGGATGGTGAGAAGATCTTTTCTTTCTCCTTACCACGTTTTTTCTTTTTTTGGCAATCTTGTAGTAGTAGTTTGTGCAACGGTAGGTTTTCGAGTCTTCGTTGTTACTTCGATGACGTACTTCGGTGTTTTGCGTGTTGGAAGATCCAGTCTCCAAGTGAATTCCTCGTGTTTTTTCTTTCGATTTTTCCGAACGGATTCCCCTTATGTTCGTCAGTGGATGTTGTGAGCAGATGAGCCTCTGTTGGTGTCTGTGCTGGACGGGACCGCCATTAAGTTGTTAGTTGAAGATGAGGACGAATTTGCAATGTTGGCAGAAACTCTCTTCACAGAACTGGATACAGATGATAGTGGGAAACTCAGCCGGAATGAGCTCCGACCTGCCATTCTGCAGCTTGGCATTGAGCAAGGGGTTCCTCCTGCTGCAGGTGTGCTCTCTCTCTCTTTCTCTCTGAGTCTCTCTGTCTCTCTGTGCAACTACTGGGAATTTTGATCATCTTGCAAAGCATGATGTTCAGCAGATTGTGGTGAACAAATCCATGGTGTCTTGAAGGGGTTTGAAAATTGTGTATGGTGGCAGCAACCCCAGAGGCTGATGAGTTGCTCACAAAGTTGCTGACTAAGTATGGACAAGGAAGTGAAGAGCTTGGGCAGGCCCAGTTTGCAAGCTTGCTGCAAGAAGTTCTTCAGGACATGGCAGATTCCCTCACACAACATCCCATCACCATTGTCCGGGATGCCAGATTGCTTGATGGCTCTCATCTACTCAAGGTTTGTGATTCTTGTATTTGATCTCTTGGCACATTCTAGATCCACATCTGCATACAGTGGCAACATGTCCTGATTGCTGGTCTTTTTATTTCAAATTCTTCTGTGATCATCTCTTGAAGAAGATGATGCTAAACCTAAGCTTCTTCATGGAAGCACACGAAGGCCACCACCAAAAGAGCCTGACATTTGTATTTTGATCTGGTAAATAGGTGTTGGCTGATGACAATGCATTTCTGGAGATGACTGAACTGATGTTCAGTGAGCTTGACGTGAACAAAGATGGCAAGTTGAATAAGTCAGAAGTTCGAACCATGTTTGAGAATCAAGGCACACAGTGGGGGTTGCCTCCTGCCAATGAACCTGCTGCAGAGCAAGTGTATGACGAGGTGTTCAAGGCCATTGACACTGACCAAAGTGGAGAACTTGACAAGACTGAATTCAAAGTATTGGCCAAGGTTATCTTAGAGAACTTGGCGGAAGAGCTTCGCATGAATCCTATCCTGGTGGACATTGAAACTGCTGCCCGATAAAAGTCTAATATTTCAACAATTGCAATATGATGATAGCGGATTGTTGATGTGTGCAGAAGCTAAACAGAAGAAAGAGAAGCTGATGACATACATCACCACTGTATTATCCATGCAGCAAATGTTTTTCAAGCTTAAATGCTATAGATCAGGTGTTGATGCAAGATGAACAAATGGTCTTGTTAGAGTATTTTTCACCTTTCTATAAAGCAAGCAGCACAAGCCACCCTTTATCATTCATCAATAGTACAGTTGACTCATGGGGTGAAGCTTTTTTGTTCTGTATCCCAGCTTTCACCTCTCTCCAGGATGAGAATTTCCTCCAAGGTTTTCTATATCAAGCAGAGCCTGGTTTTCTGCAACAAGAGTGGATTTGACAGTTCTATATCAAGGTTTGCAATCTTGCCGGATGTCTACAATGGGTAGCAGCAACATCTGGCTCTGGTCAGTATGATCAAACCCCACTTCGCAATTCTTTTCTTGCAACTGCCTCCTCATAAACACCTTTCACTTGCAAAGAGGGTTTTCATTTTGGAAAGAGAGTTCTAGATCATGCCAAAGGAGCAACACCTCCCATATTTTTGAATGCCAGGGATTTCAGCATAAAGCTGGAATGCTGCTGTATTCACTGCAAATCCAATTGTATTAGAATCACAATCATTGATTCATTCTCTTCTTCATACAATTGTTTGCCTGAAAATTCTGGGTGGATTATTATGTGTACATATCTACTAAACAGTCACAATTGGGAAGTTCATCAGTGGCAGTAAGTAATGGTAGCTTCTTTGCAATGCAATTTTATTGTGAAGGAAGTGACGATGATCTTCAGATAACAATTCTTCAGGAGTGGCATCTGTAAGCTTGATGATCCTATTCATTCTTGTCATGTTTGTCTTTTCTTAGCTTCAAACCTTGGAGCTTGAAACCTTGGAGTTCGCTTCCCCAACTTCAAGCTTTGGAAGCAAACTCAAGAAGCAACTTATGTATTAAAACTGCAAACGAGTGTCAGCATTAAAATGGTTAAGATATGAATTTTATAAATTGCATGAAAGCCTTAGTTAAACAATTCTCTAATTTCAGGACATCACTTGCTTGCAGAGCAACAGGAATTCGAGCCCAGAAATCATAATAATAATAACAATAATAATACTATGTTAATCAATAAACCAAATCGAACAAATGGAATAACATGGATGCGGGTTGTGTACAAAATGGATGTCATTGCCATGTTTCATGCACAAGAATGAATGAACAATATTCTGATGTCCTATATTGTGAAAGAGAAAATCAATTCAAAACAGAAATCTAGAATGGAATTTTGACATTATCAAATTGTGGTAAAATTGTCATGCATTCTATAAATGCTTTTTGTTTATACTGACATCAATTTTTCACAAAAACCAACACCCTTCCCCATCAACAACAGATTTTTTGTATGCACCAGCCAGAGATCAATGGGATCCAACTGATTTTGATTTTCTGCACTTTGGATACATGGAACATGATTGTGTTCCCTTTTTCAGTCTCCCAAGTACTTACTTTAGCTTAAGACTTTGTCGATCCAACAGCTGCTTCTGCAGAGCCGTGAACTGAATTTGTTTCTAATGCAGAAGCACAATGTAAAATAGTCAAAAGGAGGTTTTGCATAAAGTCTTGGACACGAAGGAAGGGTACCGTGAATCCCTTGGTAGCAAGATGAATTTTCTCTGGAAAACATCATATCACTGCAATTTGGTCAACTTGATTGTTGGAGAGTTGCTTCTGTTGGATCTTCAGCTACACCATTTCATCCTGGAGATTTTTGTGGCAATGAATTCTCTGCTTGCTTTTTCTGTACATAGCTTTTTTCAATGCACAATTTGCACCAGTTTGTTGTGTTACCAATGGGTATGTGCTCTCGGTGCTTGCAAATCACTGCTTACTGTTCCAGTATGTGACCAATCCAAAAGCCATCAATGACATGGTGACCACCTGCAAAACAAGCAAAGCATGTTTCCAGCACCCAAGTTGATCAGATACTTTCGCAGGGCCAGACAGACAGACAGACAGACCAAGGAAATCAACTCCAAAAAGATAAGAAGCATATTATTGGCTGTAGAGTAAAATCTTTGACGAATTATTCCACTTCCCAATTCGTTGATTCTCATGTGGCTTGCAAAGAGGATTTCACTCAACAAGCTGTCTATAAATGTGTGATTTCACTACACCCAGGTTTCAAGGGAGGGATATGTTGCTTACAGATACAGCTGGTGGCAACCCAACTAACGGATCCTCAAAAAAGTTGTTGGCTAATGCAAGACCGAGTAGACTACTTTGCATTCCTGTATCATCAAAACAAACATCAACAAAAGAAACTAAACACCAAAACATCAACAACAACAATGAAGATGACAACAAAACATCAACAAAAAACCACAGAGAGACAACATGAAGCCCTGAAACTTTCTTTTTTGGGGTCATCCAGTATTTTTGCAGTGAGAGTTATAGTGTCTGCAACATATGACAAATTCATATTGTAGTACGAAGTAGACACTTTTTCCATCACAATTAGCACAAGTATGAGTGTGGGGTGCTAGTACACATACCTGTTTCAAAAGACATGGTTCGGGCTAGGCCACGGAGATCCGGTGTGTTTGGCAAAGTCACTTCTGTGAGCTTGTAACCAGCAACAAATGCAGCAGTATGAAACCCAACAACAGGAGCCAAGATCAGGAGTCCTAAGGGTGATCGAATAGCATCAATGTTAACAGCCAAGGGAGAGCCTATACAGCATGAAGTCACGAGCACAGATAAAAATGGCAAAGAAGGCCGGATGATTCTTGATATTGATGGTGCAAATCTGCCACACAGAAAAAAAGGAACAACCCATTATTTATACAAGCAAAAAAACATCATAATCTAATAATGCACCAATCTTGCCATTAAATCCTACATCATCCATCTCAACTGCAGGGAAAAAAACCCAAAAAATTGCTACATATAAACACAAATTTAACAGATATTCATTCAGCATCCAGTAATGAGAGAGGGTGGTACATCATCTATGAATGGTAATCATAGATGAAAAAACTCTCTTTCCAAATTTGTATATTTTACCTGTTGAGAAAAAGACCTGCTGCAATAGGCGCAACCACAATTTCTGTAATGTTGCGAATCATGCCAACCAGATCAATGTGCAACCGTCGCCCTAGTAGTAACAGTGTCAGCAGTGGAGTGACAACCACAGCTGCTGCTGTTGACAGAGCTGTCATGACAATACTGAGGGGTGCAAACGCAGGTTCTGCCAGGAATGTTGCATAGTTTGACAGTTGAGCTCCACTTGAACATGCTACCAAGATCAACCCTGATCCTGCACACAAAGGTAGAAGATCCATGGCAGTCTTTTGTGTTTGAGAGACAAGAATACATGGTGTACCATGTGCCAATGTGGATATGTAACTTCTGTATTGGAAAAAAATGATTCTGAACAAAGAGTGTTTGAGAAAGCTCATACCGACAGCCTCAGGAAGGTGCAGAATTGAGACAGAGATGGCAGCAAATACCACTGCAAGGAGTGGCTTCACCAAGTACTGAGAGAAAAAGCCAATAGCTAAAACCGCAGGCCGCTCAAAGGCTTTTCCAAAGTCCTTTAGACTAAAATTCAGGCCTACTGCAAACATGAGAAAACCCAATGCGGGTGCATAATACCTGCCAAAACATGAATGTTCCAGCTTCAACTCTTCCAGCTTGCATAAAACAAACTGATTCAGCCTTCTGATTTCATTTTTTTCCCTCTCTTTACAAACTCAGTATCCAGGCAGGTTTTAGACAAAATTGGTGTGTTTGGAAACACTCTTATATACTCCATAAAAGTATTGAAATGAAAATTGAAAAAAAAAAACTTTTGCACTACACACAGGAAAAAGAGAAAAAGTGGTTTTACTTGGTGGTAAACCATGCGAAGGAGGGTGGATACACAAGAGCCAGCACTGTACTTGCCACAATAGCATGTGGCAGATATGCATTGGAATGCTTCAAAATGTCTTCCCACTTCTTTATGCTAATCTCCATTGTGGACATCTGCAAAAACAAAATGCAAATCAGACTCTCCACTTCAAATGTGTCAAAGATTTATGTAAAACAAGCTTTCGTCAGCTGTTGCAACCAAACTCATTTCTTAGCCAAATACAGCAACAGCTCTTAGCTCCAAAAAGAATCAAAAGGCATCCAGTAATCACACATGCTTCAAATCATATGAAAACAGGATGAAGAAGAGTAGCTTTCTCTGACTACTCTTTGAACAATGGCATTGGTACTTCTTCAAGAGCAGTCATCAAAGTAAATGGATGAGATCCTCATTGCGTACCTGCTGAGTTCCTTCAGGATTCTCAGCCTCATCTGCCACACCCATGCTCCGAGCTACCCCTCTTCCACATTGTCGATTGCTCAATACAGGTTTGCTGTGATATACTGCTTCCCAAACCAACCCTAACTCCCTGAGTGGACTTTTCATCTGCTGAAATGCCCCATAAGTGCAAGCACAAGGGGTGACTACTACCCATCAAAGATGGAGCCTAGTACAGGAGTTGTTTCATGCAAACACAGGAGAAGGGACTAAAATGGCCCAGTTTACCAAAAGATGAAGACCTTCCAAGCCATTGTCTCGAGATTGTTGTCTTTGCAGGAAGGAGCTGCTGACCTGCACAATAAGACCCAATACAAGTTATGTTCAGGATTAAATCCAGCAACAAACAAAGCTGCCTTCTGGTGGTCGGAATCAAATCACTGGCAAGCAGTTTCTTTTGCAACCCATTCTTTCACATCTCACTTTCACAATACAGATCTTGCCTTCACTTACAAAAAACATCTTTGTATCATTGTCCAATTATCCATGAAATTGCTCCCCATTTTTGCAGTAAAAATTGCCTGAAATTGCTAGAAAAACACATACCTCTGAAGCCAATGCGTGCATTGGGTGAGTTGAAGGGTGTTTGTAGTACATGATTCTGAACTGGGTTTTGAGCAGCTACAGGACGTGCTAGTAGCAGCTGCCCTTCAGCACCCAGTAAGCTCCTGTGTGTCCTCATGGCCATGTTGCTTGTCCAAAAAAAGTTTACACAAGAGAAAGGCTCTCTCTGGAACCTGCACAGCACAACAAAAGCATTCAATTCTTAGCAGAAAATTAAGTCATCGAGCATCATACTTACAGCAATCAGAAAGCAGAATCACCACACTCAAGTTTCTTCAGGATTAGATGTAGCAACAACATCCATTTCTTTTGCCAGCATAAAAATTAGTGAAAGCTCAAGGACCCAGAACTTGAAATTCAACAAATTAACAACAGCTCCAAACCACAGCCCTTCATTGCACTTGAACATCACATACCTAGCTTGGCTGGTGTGTTTGCAATTTTCTCTGAACAGAAAAGAAATGGTGGGTTCGTCTCTAAGAGAGTTTTTTTCTAGGCTTCTTTACAAAAACACGACCCAAAAACAAACAAACAAGCTCCAAAGAGCTTGAACTACTACCGATTGCATCCATTCAAAGAGAAACACTGACAAGTAGAAACTATGAGAAGTGTACTGCTACTACTCGAGTGCTGAAAAGCAAAATCAAAAATTCAAAACCTCACTTGAAGAGACTGTGTCTTTGAGTGCTAAAAGCCGATGGATTCACATGACTGAGAAAAAGAAATTATAAAAGAAGAAGATGATGATGATGAAGAAGAAGCTCTGAGCCCCACAGATAGATGGTGAATCAAAAGGAGCTTACCTATACCTACCAAAACACATACACAAACTGCTCACGGTGAGAAGAGATCTGATTGTCTTCTGAGAACAGGAAGAGAAACACCCAAAAGAACAAAAAATCATACACAAAATGGGCCCATTTGCAGACAACACTTACCTTTTGTCCTTTTTCCTCTTCTTCTCAGCTACTTTGTTGTTTTAGATCTAGTAATCACACAAACAATCCAAACCCCACTTTCTCTCTATTGCTATAAAAGCAGTCCCAAAAACATGATCCCCCCCCCCTTCTGCCAGGTAAAAAACCTAAAGATCTCTCAATCCCTCATGCTCTCAATCACTCACTCACTCGCGTACTCACTCACAAATGCTTTCTCATGAGTCATACATCAAGTGCAAGGTGGTGCTTCCTGTGAAACAAAGCAAAGATTCAGACTTGATGGGTTCATTCCATCACTATTGCCAATACTGTCAACAACTGACAACACCAGCAAGAAAAGACAACAGAAAAAAGAAGAAGAGGAGAAGCTCAACACACACACACACACACACAAAGAGAGGTGATTTCTAATACAAAGGATCCTTCACAAAAACAGTGTCTTTTTTTCTAATAATAACAAGATGCTTCACAGCAATCCTGAAATCCTTCACAGAAACTCTAGTTTATGGCAATTAGGATTAGAGCTAATTCCTTGATCAATTAATTGGGATTAAGTAATTGATTAGGATTAGGATCAAGTATGAGTGAGTGAATGAATGAATGATGGGATCATTCTGAGTTTCTTCTCTCTCTCTCTCTTTCTCCCTCAACCAAGGAAGAATCCTAGTTGACAGAGAGAACAAATGAAGAGCCCGGTGACCATAAGGTGACTGCCATTTTGTCAGTTCTATGCCAATTTCAATGTAAATCTAGGGTAGTGTAGAGCTGTTGAAGTAGGGGTTGGGTGTTGGGGGGTTAGGTAGGGGGGAGGAGGAGAGAGGAAGAGTTTTTGAGGAGTTTTGAATGGGGCATTGCCGCATTGGCCATGTGAATTGGTGTTAGAGCATCTCAACCGGTGCTCTATATGTCAGTCTGGATAATAAAATTAAATGTCTAAGTTTAGCTTTTTTTTTTTGGCAACCCCACCAATAAAACTGGAACTGGAACTGCGTATACGTGGGAACTACTAATATGAAACCACCTGGACCAGTCATTATCGTCAACCAATCAGAAATACCGAGCCGCAGTCAGGTCCAATTTATTACACTCTTTTTTGGAGGTGCACAACTGTGTTGGGCATTCTATTCTACCAGCCACGGCACGCTGCACGAATTTGGTGCAGAAAAACCAATTTCCTGAGCTAAACCGGCACATTTTGACTATTTCACAAAAATTTGTGTCTGGAGTCACATACTGAGCACTGATGGAGATGCTCTTAATGCTTAAACATCGAAGCATTAAAATTGTTACCTAGTCCCAAGTGCATGGACGGAGGTGTAGCCACTCAACAGTCCAACAGATGTGCAAAATTTATCTATTTGAAAAATCTGGCTTGGTCATGTTCTAGGCAACTTGGAGCTGAATCTTTTGGTAAAAGAAATTGGGATTTGATTGAGAAATGGAAATTTCTCACCATTGAGAGTGCCAAATTGGTGTAATCACGGGGAGCCATAAGCTGTTCCAGGTCCTTTTGTAAATTCAACCTTGTGTCGTTCTTCATTGGATTCAAAATTTGCAAGGTAGGTAAAATGAACTCATATAAGGGTGGTGGAAAAAAAGGGAGCGGGGGGCAATTGGATGAAGGATAAAGGAGAAATTAATGGTCAAAGTTGCACATACAAGGGCATTTTACACACTAGCAAAGAAATTTTGACTGTTTTCGGGCACCTTGCATTAGAGGCTAAGCCCATAACTTACTCCTATCCCAGAACTATGTACTACATTATTCAATTCAGCTCTTGTTTTCAAAATGTTGAAAACATTGGGCAACTCACAAAAATTCTTATAACATGTAGTTCAAGACAAGAAACTCTCATGAGAACGGTGAGCCATACTCAATGACATGACAACTATCAACCTTTGTGCATTAGATTTTGAAACCATTGCTCCCAACTAGGATTACTAGAAGGGGGCTGCCATGAATTTTATATTGAATAATTGATCATGTCATGGTTAGGTTAGCCTAAACTAAGTTAGGCTAAGTAATTGTGTTTAAGGGTAGACTAGTTGGAAATCGTGTGAACAGGGTTTCAGACTTTTCATGGATTGAGTATAGATTCATGTGCTTGTGATCTCAAGTGATTCGAGATTCCAAGATTTGTTTTTTATTTATAGAATTTTTTTGTGTATGTTTATGCAAGTCAGATTTTGTGTGATTTTTGTTTTACAATGCTTGGGCTTGGATTTTTGTGTGTTGAAAGTGAGTACATCTTTTTGAATTATCAAAACTTTAATTTAGTTTTGTGTTGTATTACAACAAGATTCAATTTTTGTTCAAGCATTATGTTTATTTGTGTTTTGCATGGGAATTTGACCCGACAAGTTGTTGTGTTATGTTATGCTTGTTTTTTTTTTTGCAAAATTTGTATTTGTTTTATTCTTGTTACAACCAAGTAGGAGTTACAATTTGAGGGGCATTTTTAATTTTTTTGGCATGGTGATTTTGAAGTTTTTTGAATTTTTCTTTCATCCATCACTCCCTAAGGATTTGAACCCTAGTGAGGCCTTTGTTTACCCAAAACATGAGGTTGGGTGATTAAAAAATGAACGCCATTAGTGGAAGCCCCTACCTTTGCCACAAAAGGGTGCCCTCCTCTTTATTTCCCTCACTTTCTATCTCTCTTTTCGTTTCTCTATGGGTTTGATGAGAAAAATGCAACAAGAGTGGGGGCAATAAGAGTTATAGCCACCATCATTAAAAGTTCAAACTTGTTTTTCATTGCAACGAACCAAGGTGAGAACAAGGGGAACCACTAAACCCCTCATCATCATGTTGATCTTCATCATCGTCATGGTCATGGGCACCACAATAAAAATAACATTTCAACCATAACAATGCAAAAAGGTGGATGAAAAAAGTGGTGGGGTGGCCATGGCAAGAACAAAACTCCATCACTATTAATTCGCTTCCAAACATTCTTTGAACTTATGAGGTTTAGCACATTTGGGAGGTCCACGAAATTCAAGGAGCCTCAAGATGAAGGGTTATGCGGGTCCAATTCAAACCTCTTTGTTTATTTTGGTTTTTTTTTTATTTTATAAACCTAGGGGATAGGTTCAACACCAATCTGAACCTCACCCAAACCTATGAGGTTTATTGTGTTTGGGAGGTCCACAAAGCCTAAGGGAGGCTCAAGAAAAGGGGGATAGCCGGGGTCCAAATCAAACCTCCCCTTTTTATTTTCTATTTTTGTGATTTTTCAAACCTAGGACATGTTTGGCACCAATCGGAACCTACCACATGAAAAAAATTTAATTGTTACTTTTTCATTTTTCATCCATGTGGAGGTGGTTTTCATCCATAATTTGGAATTTTCATCCATTTTCCCCTTTTTGTGTAAACCAATAATTGAACAACAATTTGATTACCACACATGGGTTTTTTTGAGGGACATTTTGAGCATTGTGAAAAAATAATTTAAATAATTTAAATTCAAAATTACTTTTGAAATTAATTTGCAATTTCTTTTCAAAATTCATATATTTGGTGTACAACATCATATTGGAATGTTGTCCACACTGTTGAACTCATAAAAAGGAAGTCTACAAGTATGTAAATTTTTAACCCCTCTCAAGGTAGAAATGTTTGGAAGTTTCATCATAGGTTCATGAAAATGGTGTGTGCAAAATTGGTTTTTAATAAATCCTTAACATTAATTGTTTATTATGGTAAGTGTAATTGTCTATAACCAATAGGTGGTGGAATGTCATGTTTCAACAAATATGGAATGTCATGTTACTAACTTTTGAATTTTTGTTGTTATTTATTAAAAGATTTATAAAAGTGAAAATTTAAGTTGTATAAACATTCATTCCCATGTTGTGTATTCCCATTATTACAACCCTAGCCTTGGGTTTGCGACCAAAACAAGAGCTTGCAAAGGTGCGGGCAAAAAGTAAAACCCAGGAGTCACATTTTATACTCTCGGGAATGGAGGAAAATGAGAGGGAATGAACCCCCACACTCCCAAGTGAGCTCCCACTTTGGGAATTGGAGTTTCAATGGACTTCCAAATTTTTAGAAAACGATTACAAAGGTCAAAACTCAATGGATTGAAAAGTTATTTATATCGTAAGAAATATCTTTAAACTTAGATGTCTAAAATGAGTTTGCATAACCCATTTGAGAATTTAAAACATAAGTTATGGCCAAAATAAGGGCCAGGAGTCAAATTGTCAATTTGATTTTTGACTATTGAAAGTTGGAAATCACCCTGATTTATTTACGTTCATGTGACATGCCATATATCATTGGAAAGTTCTCAATGAATGTTACAACTTTGTTTTAAATCTCACATCAATCAGAGGTCTACACTAAAAGGTATGGGCCTCCAATATCGCAATAGTCCCAATTTCGAAAATTTAGGGACTCCCAACTTGAGAATCCTGGGACAAAATGACATTTGGGTGCAAACCCCATGGCTAGGCACAAAGAATATTATAGGGAAGGTGATGGCTCTCCCAAATCTAAACCATGGTGAATTTTGTGAGTATGTGTTTGCCCGTGACTCGTCTATGCACCAAAAGTGCTCCAACTATGCACTAACCAACTTGTTGTTTAGTTTGTGTAAGTTTATGTGAATAATTGACCCACTTATCATTTGTCCTAGTTCCCATCCCAGAGCTTCAACATGCCCTTCTACCCCCAAAATGTTGTGAGCCAAAGAATGTACCCTAACTCCTTATCATTTCGTTGTTTTCACCTTAGACTTGTAGTTGAGTCTATCAAAGAACTTGGATGTGTAATGTAAGGAATCCTTCTTGTAAATCCACCACAAATAAACACCTTGATTTTAAAATAGAAAGACCAAGAAATTGGGTGCAAATGTGAGTCCCATTGTTAGTCACCTAACAATAATCTCCCCAAATCCTCAACCAAATGCACATCATCATGGAAAATACTTAAGGTACTTCCCTATTACCTAATTATAGAAATCTTTAAATTTATGTTGCACATTGAAAGCAAAATGATTTCCCAACTAAGACTTCATTTAAGGTTGGCATCAAACATCTCATATGTTAACCTCTTGAACATTGATCACACATGACCAACATAGTTGATGCCCTTTAAGATTGTTCATACAACATACACCAAAGGCTAACAAGGATAATAGCCAAAAAGGGGTCAACTAAACCATCAACATTACAAATATGACATGGTGTGTAATTTCACACATGGTCCTTCCATGTTTAACCATCTTGGCCCTCCAACAATGATATTAAATGAAAGGCAGTACCTTATGCACCTACAAAATAATATGTCTTATAACCACATCCAATGTAGTTAGTATATTTGTTATGTGTATACATAATCTCCCAACTTGAATATAGGAACTTGAGGTCAATAACCACCTCTTCAGATAGTGGCGTAACATGATGTATCTTGATGTTAAGTAATTATCAAATTTTCCATAACCATAAGCCTTACACATCAAAACAAAGTTATTTGTTTACATACCTAAAACCACATTCAAATCATCCAAATCAATTATTGCCATCATGTCATGTTGAATTGAAGTTAGTAGCTCAAGTTCACGACCAAACAATAAAATATATGGTGAAAAGGATGTAAGAAAAACTTGCCAATTACACCAATATCCCATGATTAACCATGGTAATTATAAATTTCAATATCTAGTATGGCCCTTTTGAAGTCCATAGTTTCATAAACTCCGTTTCATTATTTGCACCATATGTCCAAATAACATATTTGCTTCAAGACAGTTTCAAGTGAAATTGTGTAATGACCAGTCAATGTTTTCTCACATGGAACTCTTACAACTTTCCATGAAATTATGTATCTTGGTCAATGAGTACTTCAGCTAGATTACCAAATTTACTAAACATCTTATCTATAAATGCATATGCAATTCCTTCATTACTATGAGTTGACAATCACACTACTAATCACTTTGAGAAATGTTCGATCATAACCAAAACAACTAATTATGTAAAATTATTAAATTCAATCAACCAACAAATCCAAACTTCATTGTCGCATAAGCCCCATGATGGGCAATGGTTGTAACTAAGGTGTAGGTGCATTGAATGACACTTGCACTTGAACCATTTGACCCCATGCATGACATGGTCACATTCTTTAAATGTCAATCCAATTTAAATTTTGCTTGCTTGTGAATATGCATCTTCATGTATATGTAAAGCATTGTTGCCTTCCAATTCAACTTTACATCATGAAACTACCCATTACCCACGTTTGGTCTAAAATACATCCTTGCAACATCCCAACAAGGCACATAGATATGTAAAGACATGCCAACCTATAACTACCGCCAAATCCACATCATCATGCCAACAAGTCATAATGGTATTTTTTTCATTGGAACTTGGGTTCTAATTTAACCCATTTGCATTTTGATTAAACCTACTAGCCTAATGTACTATGTGAAAGTCATAGTCTTATAGGTTAAAGGGCCATCTTGCCAACTTTCTTGTGAGATAATTTACTTTAGGAATTTCAAAGGCCAATTATTTGTGTTAAGGCCGATTCTCTTGAGTTTTGAAGTAAAATTAAATAAGTTTAGAAAATACACATGCACTTTTGTAGCTTTAAAATGACAAATAATCACCTTCAAACAAAATTGTTGGATGAGGTAGTTCAAATATATTATTAATATTCTTCCATCAAAAGGTAACAATTGGGAATGGAAATTAATATTTTCTAGAAAATCAATCACATAAGCTTTGAAAGCAAACACAAGTTCAAAAATCACATAATACATTTAGAAAGACAATTTCAAAGATTACAAAAACTCAAAAACTCTCCACGTTAAAAAAATAAAACAACAATGTCCTCTCTACCTCTACCGAATTTTCCCATAGAAAGTCTTGTAAAACAATTACAAATGGTGTAACACTAGAAAGTTAAGGAAATCCCCAAAAACAAAGCTCTAAATTGAAAGAAAAAAAAGGTCTAATTTTATTTACATTTTAGAAGCCTAAGGTCAATTGTGTTAAATTTAAAAATAATTGATACTAAATATACAAATAACTACTTTGAGTAATAAATTTCAATAATGTGGTTTACACATTTTCAGGAATGAAATATAATAAAGATTTTTGGTACCATTTTTGGTAATCTTTTTACAGTTCCTAAAAAATATTAAAGTCTATAATAACCTTTATCAATCTATAACCTATGTGAAAGGAGTACTAAAAAAATAGCACCAAAATGAAAAAATTACCTAAACAATGACAAGGCATTCCTTGTCATATGAACTGAACTTGGCCTCCATCTTGTTATTAAACCAACTAGCATATGCCACCACTAATTTTCAACCATATCATCAAGTTGAATAAACATGATTCCTAACCTTAGAATACTCCAATTAATATGTAACTAAAAAGGTCATCTTCATCTATTGTTGCAAAATGAAACACTACAAGAAATCATGGCTTTTCAAAAGGTCAACTTGATCGAAGTGTTCACATTGACCAAAGGGTATGTCCATTTTGACTAAAAGTTTGGAACATAAAAAACACATGTTACATTTGATTAATACATTTGACTAAAGTGATTTTTTTGACCAAGTGTCAAGCTAAAGATTTGGTCAAAATGAACAAATGTCCATCAAAATGGCCATGGCTTAATCAAATCGTCATATTGAATGGATAGGATTTAGTCAAATTGATCATCTTGATTTGATTCTTACTCAAATTGACCATTATGATTTGACACTTAGTCAAATGAGCCATATATGATAACTTAACCTACTCATTAAGCCTAGGCTACCTACCTAACCTAACATAACTAGTAGATTAGGCTAAGCTTAAACTACATGTCTAGCCTAACATAATTTTATAGGTTAATAGGCTACTTCTTAAGTAATAACCTATTTAGTAACCTAGCTAGGTAGCCTAGCCTATACCTATATATCTAGTAGATTACCTAGGGCATAGTTTAGGACTATTAAATAGCCTATAACTAAGTAATGTAAACCTTTTAAATAGGTGTCCTACATGACCTAGGCTTACTAGGTAGACCTATTAATCATGTAGGTAACATGTTTTATTAACTAAGTAAATAGCTTAGGCCACCTAGGTCTATTAGGTAAATAGTTTAACCTAAATTATTAAGGTTTACTTAATAACAACATATATAGCGTAGGCCACGTAAGCTTAAAAGGTAACTTAATCTAAGCCATTTAGGTTTTTAGGTATGTAGGCCGCTTAAGCTTATAAGGTAAATAGGCTAACCTAAGCCTAGATAACCTAGGTACATAACATAAACTAAGCTACTTAGGGCACTTAGGCCTGCTAGATAGGTATGTAGCTAATCTAGGTTAGGCCACCTAAATTACTAGGTAGGTAACTTAGCCTAATATTAAGTAGGTAGCTTAAGCCTAAACCTACTTAATAGGTTAAACTACCTATTTATTATGCCTAAGTTAAATATGTTAATAGGTTAGTAGGTACCTATGTAGCCTATCATAGGTGTAGGTAACTTACTAGGTGGGTATAAGTACAAACCTAGTAGGTACCTATAAGGTTTAGTAAACTACATGTTACATAAGTATGTGTATTTATTAATAAATATTTCTTACATACCTAGGCTAACCTACTTATTTATGTAAATAATGTAAAACATTTCAAATTCATTTAATGTAGTATGTTGAAAAAAAAAATTCATAAAAGTTTATTATAATATGTTAGTCCAAAATCATGTTCAGTACAACATGTTCAAAAAAATTCACCTTATGGGGTGGTAGTGCAACAGTTAAAAACTTGACTTTTCAATATGGAGGTGAAAAGTTCAAGTCCCCACATTTGCAACCTAGGCTACCTTGGCTACTTAGGTGACCTAATTATGTAACCCATGTTGCAAAGCCTATTAAACCACCAAACCTAGGCTATTTAGCCTAACTTAAAGGGCTTGGCCTACCCTAAGTGGCCTAACCTAAGCTTAGGACATAGGGTTGGTAGGTAAGTAAATAAATAATCTTCTGGCATAATTAATTATTAGGTTTATTAATTAAGTAATTAGGTAAAGGAGGGTAGGTAATTAATTAATTAGTATTTTTATATAAATTATAAATTATAAATATTTTTGGTCATTGCACAAATTATATTATTGTCACAGTGGTTCAATAAAAAAAAACCCAGTCAAAAAAACCAACCAAAAAGATTTAGTCAAAATAATCAGGTCCAAAACAACTTGTTCAGAATGGCACTTTGGTCAAATTGAACATGGGCACCAAAAACATTATATGGGGGATTTTATTAATTGAAATTTTCAGCAAAAAGGTCATGATTTCTCATAGTGAAAGTTAATATGAACCTAATTTTCAACTCCTAAAAAACAAATTCTTGTGTTTTGCCCAAAATGTATTATTGGTCAATTTTCATCAATTGGGTCACACATTTGATAATGTTTATAAATCTTTTGATGAATATCCAATAATAATTACACAAGACTAAAAAGGCTCATAATCGATTGACATCCATTATTTAAAGAACACTAGTTTGAACCCTATGTTTAATGCACAGGTGTGTGTGTATTTGATAGTACATATTACAAAATTACAATTACAAACAACATTTCCAAAACCTCTTTATATACAACATTCCGCATGTATCCATCGAAACCTTGGCCGCTAAAAATCTTGATGTTTGCATTGCTTGTGACTCATGAAATAACAACATACAACTGACCATGGGAATAAACCGGAGATAACAAATATACCCCAACGTTGCTCAACTTGTAAGTAAGTAGTAAGTTACTTATTTAGTAGGTATCAATATGTTGAAAATTATTTATTTGTTTTTGTATGTTGATAAGTTCCAGTATCCAGACCCCCTCCTTGTTAATAATGGTTAGGATTTCTAGTGCAACCAATTTTCACATGCATCATAATAATACCTTTGGCATCAAGCATATTATTATTATTGGAAAAAATATTTTTTTGGGCAATCTGATCATTACAATTATTAATATATCTATTAAATTTGTGTGTTAAAATGGCAACTAACATCCATTGCCATTATTATTATGGCAAATGCAAGCCTTGAAATTGCCAATATTTAATAAAAGTGTGCTTAATGGTTGTTCGCTCTAGCATCCATTGAACTATAATAAAAAAATCATGGCAATGTAAAAAACATTGAAAATTTCCAATATTCTAAATAAAATTTCAAAAAAGAAAAAAAAAAACCCAACCCAACCCAACTCTTTCAATTGTTGAGAAAGAAACATGATGAGTGTACCTAAGTCCCAAAACCCCAAAATAAAAAATAAAAAAATAAAAAAAAATGTACAACACTAATATATATTATTCTTCGTTGCACCACATATGTATTCCATTCTTTCTCCACCCCGTTGGAGTAAATAAACCATGACGGGACGGATGGATGACCGGACAAATGGACGAATGACCTCAATTAGTAAACTTCTCATGTTTAAACTAGGGTTTGGCAATTATTAGCAACTCCACCAAACCCTCGTTGGGTATATCAGGGCAATTTTTAAGGATGATGACCACATTTTTCAAAAAATCAAATACCTAGTTCCAATATATAACCACAGTTATCACAAAAAAATACTTAGTTCTAATATCAAACCATGATTCTCAATTTTTAGGGTTTAGGGTTAGGGGCTTTAGGTTTTGGAAATTGGACAACAAAATGTACCTGAGGAAAGAGTTCCAAAAGTTGTAGTGTCATTTTATAATGTGTCACCATCCTCATTTTCTACAACCGAACGTGAAACATTATATTCATGATATCGTAAATAATTGATCTTCTTCTAGAAATCCCAAGTACTTCCCTAGGATGTCATTGTTAGCAACATTAACATTTTTGTAGACAAAGAAGGTGTTGAAAGCAACCGGTCGTGGTCCAGGTCTGGAATTGTTGGAATGTGACCATGTTTTTCAAAACTTTTATCATTATGAGATGCAAGTAGCTTAGCATTGAGAGTGACCGCATCTTTAGCAATTTCCTCCCTTAAACCTTCCTTTGCTTCTTGTAAAACACATAGCAAAAAAGGCACAGAAAAAATGATTTTCACATAAAAGGTTTGACCAAGCCATAAAGGAAGATGGCACCATCGATAGAGCATTAGATCACAATAAAATAATAATGCTAGACAAATTGAAACCCAAAATGGGTTTAGGGTTTATGTCTCTTTTTCATTTTCTCTTTCTCTACTTTTTATGTCGACTGGCTCACATTGAGGAAAAGTGCTATTTGGTCCACGATTGCAACTGGTGCACATTCAAAAGCCAGATCATCCACCGTCTATATCACATGAAAGCCACCCAAAATTAAACCCACACACACATCACAACAATGATTTAAATTCCAACAAAAAACTAAAGAAAAGGAGAAACAATCACACATTTGCTCTTGGAGGTTCAAAAAACAACACTTCTGCAAGGCTTCTTTTTTTTGGTGTATTTGTTGCCATGCATGTTAACTAGACTACTTGTTTTTTTCTACTCCAAACTCACCCCGTTAGGATCAGTCTCCCCCTTGTTTACACAAAACACTCCTCGTGGTGTGACCATAGAAAGTGGGTCAAACTTATCCAAATATCTCTCCACTGAGAGCCTCATCCTAGTTCACATCAATAACACAAAAACATTGTCAGCTTTTTTGTGCAAGTCTGAGTCCTGCCCAATGCAAAAGCCATAGCTTCTTACGGGCTCTATTTGCGACGAGAGTGTGTGCGATATTTACACTACTTCCCAAAGAACATTATTTTCTTTTCCTTTTTTACATATAATCAAAATTGATTAATTTATCTTGTTCCTTGGATTTATCCAAAGTCTATGGTTTCAAGTGGTATATATATATATATATATATATATGAAACTTGTAGTATGATGATATTAAATTGACCATGATGAGACAAATGGATGATCGGACGAATGGACGGATGGATGACGAGACAAATGGATGAAATGATGCTTCACGTCACGATGTCCTTTAATATATGTAATGTGAGACGGTTTTAACTTTGGCCTTGTGAACCCATGATCCATTGAAATAAAATATATGACTTAGGTATTCCATTTCAATGTGAAAGAATCAACATTTTTCAAAATGCAACTTTAAGTTATGTTCTTTAAATCCTTCCTCATACATGTCTTGCAATATGTGATCCTTTGGAATTATGCTAAAGACAATAATATCATCAATGTAGCATTTAGCAAAACCAATACCCACCAATACCCAATCCATAACCCATTGGAATTTTGTAAGGGCATTCTTCAAACCAAAGGGCAAAAATTGTCATTGATATAAATAATCCTTCCCATGAACATCTATCCACCAAAATCTTGTCTTAACCTTATCACCCTCCCTCAATGGCAATTAATGGTAGCTAAATTGCAAGCCCAAAATATTGAAACCCTTGGCCTACCTAAGGGCATCAAAGATCTCCTTTCGTGAGGGCATTGCATATTTGTTCAAATGGGTCTATTTCTTCATTTTATATAACCTTCACACATGTAACATTCAATCCAATTGCCAAAAATAAATTTCAACTTCTTATCCTTTCAACTAATTTAATTCCTTCGGGTTGAAGACAAAACATCCGATGTGATCATGTATAAATAGTTGTTTTGTTTTACACCTCATGACCACTAGACCAATCTTTGGCTCCCATGTTTATGCAATGATATGTACCTTGGGCTATGATGATGAAGTATCAAAATTGCACAAGGATGACAACATGGGTGCAATTGTGTAACATGTAAATATTGCAAAGTTCGAATCAATTCCCAAATTAATCATGATTTAAAGTCTGAAAGTCCTTGACACAAACATTTTGAAATGACTATATCAATTGGCCCAATCTTGGCCAAATTTGGCGAACGTAAAGGATTTTGTTGGATTCAAGTGTTTAACCTTTGATGTTGGGCAAGGAGGTAGTTGCAAGTATTAAATTGATGAATGTCAATTTCAATCCATGCCCGTACAAACTTTTATCATCGATGGACAAGTCAGAAAAGCCTAGGGATCAACCAAACATGAAGTTGTGATCTATGTCAACTTTAACAAACTAATAAAACATACCACAATGTGAGCCCAAGCAATGGTTACCCATGTTACATCCTATGATTTATTATTTAGAGAAGTGGTTTTACGTCCTTTACATGTTTTTTTTAATTCTTAAAAAAAACCACATATTACCAACCGATATGATAGACAAGAAACAAATGTAGGGCCAAACAATATGCACAACACTCTTTGGGTTTTGTGATTGGCCTTTACAACTACATACTAATCAATAAGGACATATGTAACTAATGACTAGTGAGTTGCTAAAACCATGTCACTTCACCCATTTAGTCACAAGGGATGTTCAATTGCAAAGCCTAGTCATGTCATCATGTTAACTTTGGTATGATGTATAAAATGCATGCCATTTCAACTTAGTTGTTTTATTCAACTAAATGTTACAAAAGACAATATGATGGATGGATGACATGTGTCAAAAATCTATAAACACATTATGAATCATTACAGATGACCAAAGTCAATATAGTTTAACCCATGTAGCTAACGTAGCTAAAAGTCAACCTAACATAACCTAACCTAGTTAGGCTAAGCAACTAACCTAGCTCACCTAACCAAAAGTCAACTTAGCTTAACCTAGTTTGGTTAGCTACTACCTATATTGTTAAACAATTTAAACTCCCTAACATAAATTAAGTGGCCTAGATAAATACAAATGTTGGGCTCCTAGCCCAAGTAGCCTATACTAGACTATTTAACCTAAGCCAAGTGGCCTAGGTATCATGAGTTACAAGAATGAAAACTTGCACCCCACACCTTCACTTTAAAGTTCAAGTCCTTATCCATTGCATTACCACATTTTTTTATACTAATCACATTTAACAAAAAGTTATAAAATTCAAAACTTTTAGTTTTGAATTAACCTTGGCCACCGTAAGTTGAACTAGGTCAACCTACCTATTACCTACCAACCTAGCCTAGACCTAGACCTCCTTAGGTTGATTTAAGATGAACTAGTTTGTTAGCTTATAATATTAATAACTAACCTAGCTATCTAGGTATTCTTAGGCTTAAACAAAATTTAACCTAAGATAATTATGTCACATCTAGTTGTATCATAACCGCATTTAGTTGCACAAATTTGAAGTAATTACAAACTTGATAAAATATTTTGTAATGAGGCTACTTAGGTTGACTTGGCAAAAAACCTAAAGCTAGGAACCTAAACAAGCTTATTTAGGTCAACCTATTAGTAAATTAACCTATTAATAGGGTAACCTATTCTAGGTATATTTAAATATACTACATGTAGTAAATTTCTTATGTCTAGTTAAGTAACTTACAAAGTAGTGTATATTACAAAGTAAGTTTTTTACTAGTTAGCCTACATACATAGGTTATCTTAATAAGTATGTTGACTTAAGCTAGTTTGTTAAATAATTAAAAAGTCAAGGAATTATGTGTCACATTTTTCAAAATGATTATTAATATTGTAATTATAATTACAAGTTAACAATATAAATTGTTTAGTACACATACACATGCATGTAAATTCATGACTCTAAAAACTTCATGGCACACAAAACATTATGGCATGCCATGACAAATATTGGTGCCATAAATTCAAGTCACACAAAAATTTATGGTGTCACAAAAAATCATGGATTGCCATGAAAATTTATGACACCTTGTTACCAAATCGCATGCCATGTCATCATCACATGGAAGATCAAATCATTATTAATTACAAAGCACAATAATATTTTCAACTAACTAATAAATGAAATTAATTCATAATATCAATGACATGAATTGTGATGTTGACAAATAGGGCTGCATCATTTTGTTGGCATATAGCATGTCATGTCACCATCATGGGAGATTGAATTGTTATTAATCATAGAGGTGGATGGTTCTTGCAACTAATTAATTAATGAACAAAAAATTGAAAAATAATATGATAATTTACCAAAAAAACCAACAATTTTTCATATTGATTACAATTGCAAAACCATGATGCCATGTGGCATGTTGATGCATTTTCCCATTACTTAGTGATTGTTATGATTAAGTAGTTATAAATGTAGTTGAAAAATACAATAATCATTTTTGTGTTTAGTTCAAAGGACAAGATTTATTATAGTGAGGGTAAAATTCATTAGACTTGAATCTTGATACGAAAAACTGCATTAAAGGATCTAACATCATCTCTAACATAGTGACCGATCAATAAATGCTTCATTTTATCCAAAATAATGTACAAGTCATCAAATTGATTAATAGTCAAATATTTTATTACTAGCATAATGCCATGACATGCCTTTTACAACTAGTCATATTCAATTATAGTTATTTTTTTAGTCATTTAAAAAGCCATTTAAGTAAATTTCTAATCATTTCTCCCATTGTAGTTGAATAGGACAAGTTGTAAAAACATGTGAAATGTCACATCATCATGTTGTGATACTAGATTTATTTTTTTAGTCGCAAAAATTAAGGCATTTTTAATTAACTAATTTTAATTTATTTAAAACATATTATTAAAATTTAAAAAATTATATATATATATATATATCCAAAAAAACCCATTAGTTGTCATACTAGCTATTTTCACAAAACCACAACATCATATGACATTTCAATGGTTTTTATAACTACATAATGATTTTTGTGATTAAATAATTATAATTGTAATAAAAAATGATAGTATTTATTTCTTTGACTTGTCAAAAAACCCATAATGTGTTGTTGTGTTAGATTTTCAAACCTTCCCCATGGTTTTGAATTATGGGAATATAACATCCATAACTGAGGTGAATGTTACGACCCTAGCCTTGGGTTCATGATTAATGCAAAGACTTCCAAAGGTATGGGCCATGAGTGAAGCCTGAGAATCACATTTCATGTTCTCGAAAGTATAGGAAGGTGTGAAGGCATGAACCCACACACTTCCAAGTGGGTTTCCACTTTGGGAGTTGGAGTCCTAATGGATTCCAAAATCTTCAAAAACCAATTGCAAGGGTCAAGAGTCATTAGATTGAAAATTTCCTTATATCATTGAAGAGTTCTTGAAATGTAAATGTCTAAAATGGGTTTGCACTCCCCATTTCACTACTTAAAACACATGTTATGGTCAAAAAAAGGTCGGGAGTCAAATTGTCAATTTGATTTTCGACCACTAAAAAATGGGAATCGCCTTGATTTACTTGCGTGCAAGTGGTGTGCCACATGCCTTTGGAAAGCTTTCGACAAAGGCTATAACTTTGATTTAAACCTCATTTTAATCGAAGGTCTGCACAAAAAGTTATGGGCCTCCAAAGTTGCAAGAGGTCCAATTTCGAAAATTTTGGGACTCTTAACTTGAGAATCTTGAGACGAAATGACATTTGGGTGCAAGCCTTATGGCCACATACAAAGAATACTATAAGGGGGAAGGTGGTGGTTTCCCCCAATTTCGAGTCATGATAAGTTTTGTGAATCTATGTATGCCCGTGGTTCATCCATGCACCAAAAGTTCTTCAACTATGCACTAATAAACTTGTTATTTGGTTTGTGCAGGTCTGTATGAATAATTGACCCGCTTGTCACTCGTCTTAGTCCCCATTTTGGAGCTACTACATGTCCATCTACCCTTGAAATGCTACAAATTAATGAGCGTACCCAACTCTTTCTCCTTTTGTTGTTTTCACCTTTGGAATCGTAATTGAGTCTATTAAGGAGTTTGGGGGTGTGTCAATGAACCCCCTAATGGTGAATTTGTAATGTCAATGGTATGTGAAATGCTATTTATCCAAAAACCGACCCTAAACCTATGCCACCATGGGGCACATTATTGAAATTGTAGACATTGGTTAGTTGCTACATTCATTCATTAGGCTTCACACATTTTGTCATCACCAAGCCCACAATTATTTGCAAATGCTAATAGTGGGCCACTAAGATTAAACCCATTGGATACCAAAGTTATTTAGTGGCACATTCCCAAGGAAGGGATTTGTTTATTAGAGTTGTTTGGAAATGTTAATTCAAGTCTAGTTATAATATTGTAGTATGATATCAAGATTTTACAATACCATTATATGGAAAGGCAACCACAAGTTAAATTAGCTTCCATGTCCCACATTACGATGTTACAACAAAGAGATTTTAATTTGTTGCCAACATCAATGATTTAAGGCTATTAACATTCATTTCTCAATAACATCATATTGTTGGGGGCATTAGATTTGGATAGGATTGGGTCAATTAATATGTTCATTTCAGGATGGCCATGTTAAGGGCTTTCACGAGTTAACATGAAACAAGGCCTTTAAAACCTTATATCATGATTTATTTAATCACACAAATGCACCCATGTGCAGACGTGTTGAAAAATGTTTGACCATTAAATTGTTTTTGGTCAAATGGCAACAAATTCAAGTTTGGATTGATAAGCCAATGCAAGTGGACACAAGAATAGTTGGTTGAACCATGGCCATCATTTATGATGGTTATGGACTAACGTAGCACTACCAAAGGCGATCAAGCAAGCGCATGCACTCATCCTAAAATCACACACCTGTTTGGCGGATGACATACTAGGTTTGGGATGTTAATCATGCGTAGTTTGCCATGATGCCGACCATCTTTCACATTTGTATTTAGTGTTGAACTTCCACAAATAACCCTCTTGACATTTTTAATTTTTTCATGCTTTCATGCATTTTGAATTGGATGCTTACGGATCATGGTGCATGGAGGAGCCCAATGTAGATGAAAAGGAGTGGGCCATGGGCTTCCACATTTACACCATGGGTGTGCTTCTTTTCTATGAAATAACATGGAGGCAAATTTTAGGGCATCATGAACCTTAGTTAAATTGTTTCGTATTGAATTTCAATTTTGCATTGGTAAAACAATAACGTTTTGCCCAATCACACCCACTCCACCTTGTCCTTCACATGTTACACCTCTATTGGGATGGCCATGTTCGTGCAAAAGAGGGGGTGTGGTGTTACAACATTTTGAGTAGTACATATTTGGCAATTATGGGATGAAGAATGTTAAGAGGGATTTTTGTGTGTTGGACAAGAAATTTGTATAGGTGGGGTGCCAAATTAATTAAATACCTCCCCACATCCTATGTAGCAAGCACAATACACACCTTCACATCAAATGTTGGGATATTTCATTATCATAACCCAAAGTACTAATGATTGTAGAAACATGGGCACTAGATATTGGTTCAATACTTATAAAGGTGAAGTGTGAAAAACACAACTCTGTTGCATAGTTATATTAGATATTTAACATTTCATTTGAAATAATTAAGCCAATTGAAAGGATAAATGACCAACATCATATTTGAAAATGATAATCCAATTTTTAGGCAACCTAATGGGTTTAGAGATGTGAAAAGGGTTTTGGTTCAAACTTGGACAATATAATTGTTGGAGTTTAATTTGGTAAAAATGTCTAGGGTTGAATATGTTTTAATAAGCCAATTGAAAGGATATGAAAGCCACATCATATTTTAAGATGATAATCCAATTTTTAAGCGACCTAATAGGTTTAGTGATGTGAAGAGGGCTTTAGTTCAAACTTGGACAATATAATTGTTGGAGTTTAATTTGGTAAAAATGTTTAAGGGTGGATATGCTTCAATAATAATGGTGTTAGTCAAGAATACCTTTTTATACAATTGCACAAAACCCCACGTGTGAAGATTATAGACTAATGAACAAGTGGATGCATTTTGACAAGTATCATGCCATGCCTTTATAAGAGAAGATTTTTGATGCCTTGGGCAAGCCAAAGTTTTCAACACCTTGGACTTTTGTTTTAGTTACCATTAATTGCCATTGAAAGAGGTTGACAAGGTCAAGATGGCATTTTAAGGGATTGATCTCAATGGGAGTGATTGTATGTATTAATGATGATATTTTTCCATTTGCTTTGAAGAATTCCCTTTATAATTCTAAAGGGTTATAGATTGGGTGGCAAGTTTTAACTTTGTTAGGTGTTACATTCATGATGACATCATTGTTTTTAGCTTAAGTCCACAATAACACATACAACATCTACAAGAGGTATTTGAAAGACTTAAGGAACACAACCTTAAAATCATATTGGCAAGTGTTGGTTCTTTCACACTCAAGTGGAATACATGTGTTATATGGTTTATTTAGGTGGATTGGGGTTTTAAAAGGTGAAGGTTGAAGTTATTTTGCAAGTTTCCCAACCATTAAATACTAATTGATAACAAGTTATTTTTCGAACTTATGTAATTATTTCTAAAGGTTTGTTAAAGGATTTTGTAGCATTGTTAAGGCTTTAACCTAGTTGACAAGGATTGACCAAGAATACATTGGGGTGAAGCATAAGAAAAGGTTTTTCAAGAATTGAAAACCAAGTTCACATCAACACCCATTTTATGACAACCCATTAAGGGGTGACTTTTCTAATTAAATATGGATTAGAGCACCTTAGGTTTAGGAAAAATGCTTAACCAACTTGATGATGATGGTCAAAAGTTCATGGTGGATTATGTTAATCAATCCAATGAAATGAAGGTCAAATACAATTTATATGAAGGAAAATGCTTCACTATTGTTTGGGCAATTTCTTCATTGTTATGATCTATATTGTAACCCATTCACTTTGGGTACACATCACAAGCCTCTAAAATTTTTAATGGAATCAAATAATTTCATAGAAAAATTGGTTAGGTGGGCACTTATATATCCACATGAATATGACTTTCATATAGTTCATAGGGTTTGAAAGGTTAATTAAAATGTCAATGGATAGAGTTGGAACCCAAGTTCCAATGAGAAAGGATGCCCTTAGGGCTCATTGGCATGGTGACATGAATTGGATGAAGTTCCAAATTAACATGCTTGTACATACCTATGCACTTTTTTCAAGTTTGTTGGGGATGCATTTTAAACTAACATGGATAATGGGGAGTTGGGCGATGTGGACATTGAGCCAAAGGGCAATGGTGCTTTGAATATTTATGAATATGCATTTGTTATTGCATATTTACAAGCAAATGAATTCGAATTAAATTGACACCTAAGGATCTTGATCACATTGTGCATAAGGCTAATCAATTCAAGTGCAAATGTGATTCCCTCTTACAAGTGTGAACGAATGGATGGGTTGTGTTACACCAATAACAAGGTGAAGGCCTTGTGTAGATGTTCATGAGGAGTTGGGCCATTTTGGGGTTTGACATACTTACATTTTTCTTTAGGCACAATATTGGTGGCATGATATGCAATTACAAGTTTAATAGTTTGTTTCTTGGTGTGTCCAATGTATGATTGAATGTGGGTGTCATTTGATGCATTTACATATCATTTACAACCATGGCCCATCATGGGGTTTGGGCATCAATGAAGTTTGGATTTTGTTGGCCCACTAAATTTGATAGTCCAATGTAACTAGTATGTTTTGGTTATGATGGAACATTTCTAAAAATGGTTAGAGTTGGTGCCATTACCGAATCACAATAGTGAAAGGTGTTGCCATACATTTATGGATAGGATATTCAATAGGTTTAGGGCTCCAACCAAAATATTCATGAACCAAGGTACAAGACTTTAGAGGGGATTTCAAGAGTTGTGTGGGAAAAAAAAAATTAATCATCACACAACTTCACAAAACCATCTTGAATTAAATGAATTAGGTAAATAAATGATGAGAATGGTGAATCGAAGTTTGTTAAAGTATGGGCTTCAAAAGGGCCATATTAGATGGTGCAATTGCCATGGGATATAGGTTTAATCGGCAAGTTTCAATTGCATTTTTTCCCCCATATTATTTTATTGTTCATTGTGAATTTGAACTATTAGCTTCAACATGATGCGATGTGATGGTTGTAGTTAATTTCAATGATTTTAAGGTGTGTCTTTAGGCATTTGAACAACAAATAATTTTGTTTCAACGTGTAATGCCAATGATATGGATAATTTGGTAATTATCCAACATTGAGGTACATTACATTATGCCATTATTTGAAGAGGTGGTTATTAATGTCAAGTTTGCATATTCAAATTGGGAGATTATGTATACTTATAACAAATAACATCAATAACATTGAATGCAAGTGTTGGATGTATTATTTTAAAAATATTGTCGTTGAAAGGTCAAGATGGTCAAACATGGAAGGACCACATGTGGAATTGCATGTCATGTCATCTTCTTGATGTGGATGACCAAATTGACCCCTCTTTGGTTGTTGTGCTTGCCAACTTTGCAAACAATAAGTGGGCTGTTTTACATGGTTATAATAAAGTTTTACATATAAATTGATCATGTTAACTAAATTTATAATAAATTAAAATGAAAAAATTCAGTGTTAATCTTTCATTTTTTCACACCTATCATTTTGTTGTTTTTTTGTTGTCCCCCCCTATTTTTATTTTATTAAAAATCATTAGAAACATAAATTGAAAACATGATAACTATATAACATTTTCACATGTTTTAGTATTTTATTTTGAAAATAATTATCTAATTTTTTTTTTCAAGTTTAACATTGTCACATCATCAAAAAATGCAATATAATCACATTTTATCAAACCTATATGACTGATTTCAATCATGTTAGTCATTTTAATCAAATTGGACGAGTTCACATGAATGTTACATTTATCATCCATCTAATCTAATGTTTGATTTAACTAAGTTGTTAATTTTGAAAAATCAAAATGGACATACCTATTTCTTATGTTAGTCAAATCAATCACAAATTTTCAAACTAGACAAACAACTGACTTTACAGTCATCTTAATCACAATTCTACTAATGTAAAAATCATAGTCTTGTAATAGTGTGTGTAGGAAGACTAGTTGCAAAACATAATATTCACAAAATGGGCCCACACTTCTCATTTTAAACATGTCATTTTAAATTAATAAGTGGGCCCTTCCATTTTAGAATGTTGTTTCTTTTATCATTTCTTTCATATTAAAAATTATAGTTATTGTTATACTACAAACTCAATGCACGAGGAACAATTTTAATCATTAGTTTTTTCATTTCTTCAACTTTAGCCATTGGAGCATAAAAAACAATTTCCATAAGGCTTTGCACTAGGTAAAAGCCCTCAAATGCAAGCATTACCAAAGTGAGAGCTTGTTTCACCTTGTAAAACTCAAACTCTAGTAATGCCCATGTCCATGGGGGGTTATCCTACACATAAGGAGATCTCAAAAAGGCAATATATTTTCCACCAATGTCCATTCCACATAATGTAATGTGAAAGATTTCAATTTTCATCCAAAAATATTATTGAGTCAATAACCCAAGTGGTGATTCATGGTTATCTTGCAAGTGGTTATTGGTTCAATTCACCCAATTTTCATCCAAAAATATTATTGAGTCAATAAACCAAGTGTTGATTCATGGTTATCTTGCAAGTGGTTATTGGTTCAATTCACCATAATTCACATTAGATATCACACTTCTTCCAACCAACCCAATTATAATGAAGGTCAAACTAGTTCAAGTGGTCATTGAAAATCAAGTGGGCATATAATTGTTAGGCTGACCTTTAGCATTGTGACCATTTTTGAAAATGCAAGCACTATCATATACAATAGAAACAACTAAATCACAATTACTTGGTTCGTTGAATACTTTAAAAGATTGAAAAAAATGGTTAGGCAAACATCATCCATTCGATTCCCATTCCATCATTTTCATAACGTAAAGCACTGCCTGGACTTTTCCTTTGTATTTTCAGCTCCATTACCTGCTTGAAGAAACCTGTTTTCAGCAAGCGGGATCGTCTATGGTGGAAGATACCAACCAGGCTGTATTGGGATCTTCGGATCAGTGGAAGGTACCAGCCAACCTGTCATTACTTCAAAAAAGTGAAAAAATTCCAGCTCTGCTTTACTTACCTAAACCCTAAACCCTTTACTTACTCTGCGTACAGGTCCTTCGGTGATTTTCGACCTGTTCCCTTAGCCTACGAGCCTCGGGCACAGATCTCAAATCACGGAAGGTCCTCAGGCCCTCTCCTATACATAACTCAATGTCTCCATAGAATGCTTCTTCTGAGGAGAGAGCCAGAAGAGAGAAATTCAGGGTTTAGGGTTGAAGATAGTAGGGTTTAGGATATTCACTATCCAGTCTTGGAGAACCCTAAACCCTAAAATGCTTCCCTGAGGAGATCAGCTTGAAGAGAGGTCCAGGGTTTAGGGTTTCAGAGAGGAGCAAGAATACAGAGGTTCAGGATTTAGGGTTACAGAGAGATACCGTGATACCTCTCTCTCTCTCTCTCTCTCTCATTCCTTCTTGAGGTTGTCGAGTCTGGTTGTTGGAGGAATGCAGGAGAGGAGAAATCCAGCTTCGTAGAGTAGCTGAAGATTGATATACCAAATGCCCAAGTGCGAAATCCTCAGAAGAAGAAAATGGAGAGCATTTACAAGGTGGCACGAACAGTAAAGAGAAGAGAGCGATCGCTCTACAACGCGCTTCGCTCCATTCACCACGACTACTCGATGTTCATCCGTGAGATCGCGCTCATATGGCCGGAGCTTGCGTTGCTTGCCAATCTGCGATGTGGGTTGTGGTACGCTCCGCGGTTTGATGGCGTGTGCTATTTCAAATCCACGGATGGCCACAACGGAAACTGGTCCTTTAGTGCCACTCGCCTCAATCTTCATGTGGCATTCCTCGCAGGTTTCTATTTCTTACTTCTTTCTCGTTTCTTCCTGTCCCTTCTGGTCGGGTTTTCTTCTAGTGGAAAATCGGTTTGCGGTCTCTCTGAAACCTTAAACCCGAAACCCTAACTCATTGCTGAAAAGCATGCCTGTGGCCGTTTGCTTCTCTGTATTCAATTTGGAGAGAGAGAGAGAGAGAGAGAGAGAGAGAGAGAGAGA
>Ga0116227_10000870_pt1 | contig 63427 bp, 51 predicted proteins | sample S1TSphgellanicum_FD_89693 | JGI IMG/M metagenome (GOLD analysis project Ga0116227, IMG submission 89693) | Host-associated microbial communities from peat moss isolated from Minnesota, USA - S1T2_Fb - Sphagnum magellanicum MG | ecosystem: Host-associated > Plants > Peat moss > Unclassified...
AAAAACCCCCCCCCCCCCCCCCCCCCCCCCTTTTCCCCCTTCCCCCCCTTCTTTTTGGAAAGTCCCCTCCCCCCCCCCCCCCCACAATTGATTACAGTACCTTGACCCAAACTAAAGGTGGAACTAACTTGGACTTACATTGAGGGAGTGATTCACAAAAGTCCAAACTGAAGGTTCCATCCAGTCCGTGATGGGTTGTTGTTATTTCACAGGGCCCCAGCCCAGCTGAAGTGTGAGGTCAAAAAACTATTTTCACCGTCAGGTCAAATGTTTTCACCTTATTACAAGCAATGACAAATGATAATAATGTACCTAGGATTGATGTTGGTTTGGCACTTCTCTGCCAATTATTTATTTATTTATTTATTTACTAAGAAGTTGGGAAATTTTAAATTTTTCTTGTGTGAATTCCACTAATTTTGCTAAATTTTTTGGGGTTAAATTTCGCCAAAATTTCGATATGAGAAAAATGGAAAAAGAAAACACTGGTCGTAGGTACAGTTATAGAGATGGGTTGGGTGATTGGTTGGATGGTGGGTAAAGTGGGGGAAAGAAAGGGGAAGGGGTGGGGGGTTGTTCAAGGTAAGTGGGTAAGTGAGTGGAGGTGGGTGGGCGCTACGGACTTACTACCCCCCCTCTCCCGCCCCAAGCTCGTCTTCAACAGTCTTGACGAGAGAGGGAGGAAGAGGGGGCCCAAATGGGGTGGGGGCGGCCCAGCCTGGCTGTTCTCGGAGGGGCTATATATTGGTCCCTTTGTCTCGCAGTTGGCTCCTTCTTCTCATTCGCTTTTCAGCACACTCTCATTCTCTCTTTCTAATCAGAACATCGTTTCTCCCTTCACTCTCTTCTTCACTCCATCTCTCTCTGCTTCTGCTGCTCCTCTCACTCTCCTCACATTGATCTGCTTGTTCTGTTTTGTCTCTTTCTATCCATCTGTCGGGTGTTTTTTCGCTCTTTGAAGCGGTACGTGTCTTCGGATCTTGTTGGTCTTGTAGCTCTTTAAGCTCGTGGCGGCTTTGGTTGGCGCTTTTTGGTGTTTAACCTCCCGGTTCCCCGTGCCTTCTCCCCCTCCCCGGCGCCCCACCACCACCCTCCTCACTGGTTCCTGTTACAACACTCACTTCTTCTTCGTTTGCTTCTTCTTCTGTTGACTCTCTGCTGAAGGAAAGGGCGGGGAGAGCGCTTGTTGCATATACGTGTACTTGGGAGGGAGGAGGAGAGGAAGAAGAGAAGGAGGGGGGAGCGAGTGTTTGTTTAGTTTGTGCGCGTGCGTGCGTATGTAGGGAGCTGGTAGTCTGAGATTTTTGAAAAACAAAATCTATTGCCGAGATTGAGGTCGAAAACAAGGCCCTTTCTCCTCTGTTTTTAGTTTTTTTTTTGGCTTTTGGGTTTGTTTTTCACAATTTCTGTCTCTCCCCTTTGCACCGCGCGCAACTGCACCATCCGGATCCCCCCCTCCCCTTTTTTGTTCCGTCGTCCGGTGGTTGGTTGGTGGGTGAGTGGTGTTGCTACCTATTAGGCCGTTGTTGGTGCTTCTTGTTCGCGGAGGAGGGAAGGATTGCAGTCATGATTTGTAGTGTTTGCAAGCCTATATTAAACCAAGCCCACGGCATGACCTTTCCCGCATACTTCAGCAGGTAATCAATCTCTTTTGGGTTTTTAGAAGAGACCTCCCCATCCCCCCTTCCCCCGAAAAAAAACCGCTCCCAATCGAATTGCAGGATTTGAAGAAGAGGAAGAAGACGTTATTTTCTTTGTCATGAAGTTGGAGAGGATCACTTAATATTGTAGGTGATGTATGTAGCAAGCTCAAGCGCTTGCATCTTTGTGCTTAAAGCGACCGACATTGGTTTTCATTGGAACAGATTTGCTTGCGTTTCGTTTGTTGTTTGTCGTGGCGTTCAGAGCATCATAGTTTTGTTTTGTTTTTTTTCTCTTTTTTAAGGGAGGGTGGGGAGGTGTGGATTTTCCTTCCCCCCCCCTTCTACTCTTCCCTGCTGTGTGTAGTGTAGTGTGTACCTATTTGTCGTTTCCAAGTTTGGCATGTGCATTAGGGCAATTTTTTTTTGTTTTTTTGGGGACGAGGGAAAGGTAGGAAGTGAAAGGAAAGGTTGTGTGTTGGAGTTATCCTTTTTTGTTTTTCTCACGCGGAAACGATGCGCGGATTTGATGTTGCAGTGGACTTTTCCGAGCTTTGGCGAACAGCAGGTAGCAAACCTTGGGGGGTCTTAGAAGGATCAATAGTGTGGCAGTGGAGCTCTGCATCACCAGGATGCCCTGAGTTTCTTCTAAAGGGGGCGATTGGCACCTCATGCAGGGCTAGTACAAATTTACAACAACCGAGCAGGACGGACGGACGGACGGACGCGCGCATTAAGAGGCTTTTGAGAAAGAGAATAACACACACTTTTGTTCCCAAATTTTGAAAATATTTTTTACGCTCTCTCTCTCTCTCTCCGTGTTTTTGCATTTTTTGTCGACCAAGTTGTTGGCCGCCCGCTCTCCCTCCACATTGTTGGGGAAATTAATATTTTTTGTTTTCAAAATCTGTGACAGTATTCTTCTTCTTCTTCTTCTTCCAAGATTTTACTGGAACCTTGGGACTAGTTCTGTTTGGTTCCAAGGTTTGTAGGTTGAAAACTCGCAGCACAGATCTCCAGGCGCAACTTTTTCTTTGTTGTTTTGTCCATTGAAGAAGAAAGAGGAAGAAGAAGAGAGCAGAAGATAGAGAGATATGGTGCTTAAGGTGACAGAAGTGAGTTACAGTTTAGATAGATATTTCGACCAGACAGAGATTGAGAGCAAAGAAGTGGGGTTGCTGAGTTCCAGCTTATCCCGACTAGGAGATGGGTACCACCCGGGGAGTCTCAACGTGCGGCCGTCGAAGAGGTCGGGCGTCTGCTCAACAGAGCCGCTCTCGTCATGCCCATCTACGATTTCAACCATGTCTGTCTCATCTTTGGTACCCTTTTCGACTTCTTCTAAAGCAGCAGCTGCAGCAGCAGCAGCAGCGACGACGACGCTACCACTGTCGAGCTCTTCCTTACCCAGCAGCCGTATTTGCACCCGACCTATTCCCATCAATGCGTTGCCCAAAATGCGCAGCTCCTATAACAAAAGCGAGAACGGCGGCCATATGGCGAAATGGCTGAATGCTATGAAGGCGCAGTCCCCACCCCGTTCCCACCCTTCCAGTGAAGAGAGTTTCGACCTCTTTGATGCCAAGGCTGCCGAATATGCTGCCTGGAAGGTACAGTTTCCCATGGCATAGTACATGATTTGTGTTCCATGTAGCAGCATTTCGTACAAGCAATGGGTTACAATATGTCCTGTTTCACAGATCCTTGGTTGTCCATGCTGTGTTCTTGTTATCAGATCTGGCAGTTGCATTGCAGATCTCGAGTTGTTCAGTTTGTTTTTCTGTCTGAAATGTTTGATCGCTATGTGTGTAGCAATCTGCAAACTCTTTTCTCTGGTTTTTGTGTGTCTTGTGGGAGTAAATCTGGGTAGAAAAAGGCAGCAGCATTGGAGGAGCTTTCCAGTTTTGCTCACTCTCGACTTTTTTATGGGTTGTATGTTGGTGAGAAAGGAAGGTCGACAGGGGAGGACTCACTTTGTATTTTTTTTTTCGTTTGGTCTTTGGCAGGAGAACCATCCACCCATTCTGGGCATGTTTGAGAAACTTATGAAAGCTGCAAAAGGGAAGCAGGTGGCTGTTTTTTTAGATTATGATGGCACACTCTCCCCGATTGTTGAAGATCCCGATAAGGCATACATGTCTCCTGATGTAAGACTACAGTCTCTTGCTATTTGTATTAATTCTTTCTCTGTGGTACTCTAGCACACATGCTTGCCTTATGACTCCGGGACACCATCACAGGAGTTTCTTCACTATGGCAGTGATGTTGGATCACTTCTGTTTCCATCATACATTAGACCCCATTTGTGTATGCCTTATAGTTGCAGGGTGGTTGTTCTTGTCTCTCATGCAGATGAGGGCTACTGTCCATGAAGTAGCCACCTACTTCCCAACTGCAATCATCAGTGGAAGAGGCAGACAAAAGGTATGTGAATGTTGACAACACTCTCTACAGTCTTATTATCCATCTCTGCCTGATTTGCTGTCGTGAGGTAGCGAGTCCATTTTGGAGGTCACTTTCAGATCGTTTACGACAGGGAAGGGTTGAAAGATGGTTTCCTGTGATATCATACATGGGTCAGGGAACACCAAACTGTTGTGTTGAGACTCACCCACTGGTGGTTCTCTTACAGGTCTTTGAATTTGTACAACTACCGGAGCTGTTTTATGCAGGAAGTCATGGCATGGACATCATGGGGCCTGCTGATGGTTGTAATGGCTTCAAAGCTACCGGAACTCGTGGTAAAGACAAGAAGGTTTGTCAACACCCCTTTTCTGTCCCCATCCCGGTTATCTTTTGTCAACCCTCATTCAAACTTGAATGACTAAGTCTGTAGTTCTGTGTAACTATTTTTTTGTGTACAAAAGAACATGCCTCAGTTTTGCAGGTTTCAAACACTCGGCTTTGTTGTGTCAACAGGGCAATGACATTGTCGTTTTCCAGCCAGCAAGCGAGTATCTGCCCTTGATCAACAAGGTATTTTTCTCTCATCTGGATAAAGGGGATGGTTTTGTCTCACTCAACAATATTGACAATGGGTCGCACTTTAGTCAAAACTTGTGTGGAAGTGACTTGGGAATCCCACCAGGCACTTGCCATTGTTTATGACATTTGGATGCATGTCCGCATCTCAAAGTGGGTTTCTGGCTGGCCTACCAAAGATCATGAACACAGTCCTATCATCAGAACAAACGAAGGGCTCTGATTCTGTTCCTTAAGCAATGTGATGTTAGTCTTTGATGGAGGAAGTTTGTCTCTTCTCTTTTAGGTGTGTAAAATCTTGGAGGAAAACACAAAGGACATTGAAGGAGCCAAAATTGAACACAACCTGTTCTGTGCATCTGTTCATTTCCGCCGGGTGAAGGAAGAGGTAATATTGTGAACTACTTTCATAGTGTTTAATCTAAACAGAAGTATAGTATACTCTGGGTGATCCAAGTCCTGAAATGTTCTATTGTAACTGTTTTTCTTTCACTCTTTTTTGGACAACTTATCTTCCTATGCATACTTCTGTTTATGTTGATGTCTGAGTTGTTGTCTGGAGTCTATGTTCACAAACTTGGCTGCAAGGAAATGTTGTAGTATCATGTGCGTGTGTTTGAAATGATTTCTCTTGATGTTCAAATAGTCTAGACTGCTTCCTGTGTATAGTTCAGGTTTAGGGTCTGTGGAGATCACCTTGTTACTTTTGGTGCCGTAGTGTTAGTCATCTCTCACATAATACCACTGGCCCTTTTGAATGTAAGAAGCATAATACCTTCAGGAACAGCCTGCTTATTATGTCTTCTAGCTGCTACTGCTAAGCAAGATGTTCCTGTTGGAATATTCTTGACATGGTTTGCTAATGTGATTTCAGATTGCTTATGTGATGAAGTTCCTTCATGGGTGATGAAAAGTGTATTTGCAGACAAGATGTAGTGGGTGTGATGTGTCTACTGTAATGTTAAATATTTGGGCTTTCTCATGTATGAAAAGCAGATCACCAGTTTGGGGCTGTTTTTTGCACTGGTCAAGGTGTGCAACAGACTGATGTATGATGAATTTGGTTTGCCTGTTTCACATCTGATCCAGAGATTAAATGTTGTAAGCTACAGAGACAGCTATATCCACAAGTTAACAGAAATGCATTGACATAATTTGTTGTACTGGTGCTCATTTGCTTGAGCAAGGCTTGTGCTAGCTTTGGCAGAACATTTCTAGAACCAAGTGGCTTTCCTTTGTCAACAAACAGAAATCTCCTACAAACTGTTTTGCAAAATGAGAATAATCATACCTTAAATAACAACTTTAATGCTGGCCTTGGCAAACTATGTGCACACAAGGGAAGCTGTGGATTAGCACAGCTGACAGCACTCCTCCTTTGCACTCTTGCCTTGTGCAGGTGTGGAGGTGTGTGGCACACATTGAGCCTTTGCTTACTGCATTGTTGAACTAATTGTCAATTCTGAGAAGGTAGGCTTCAGTGTCTTCTTTTCTGCCATTTGAGAAAAACAAGTTCAGATCTTGATTTGAGGCTGGATAAAATTCCAACTCTTTTTACTGCCAGCTTTCAGGAAATTTGTACAGTTTATGTGCAGGTAGCATATAGTTTGGGATTGTGTCTTAGAATGGATGATTAAAGAGTTTGTTTTATTACTGTGAATCCTTCCTGTTTCTTTTTGCCTTAAGATGGACTGGGTTTTTTTTGCTGACAGAAGTTCAGGACCTCTTCCATGTGAATCTGTTCTTTTTGAGATTTGGGTTAGATTTAAAGGGATCTGGAGAACAGATCTAGTTGCCAGTTGCACAGAATGTATGGATCATTCCTCTGAAAGAAAGATTCTTTGAACTACTTGTGAGTTTCTTTGGCCACCTATAGTGAGATATCCTTGGAATTTACGAGAAGTTGGTTGTTTGAAGCAGAATTGGGTGCAGCTTGCAGAACGGGTAGCCAATGTCATGAAGAACTATCCCACACTCAGCCTAACTCATGGACGTAAGGTATTGTTTTTCGTACCAGTGAGTCATCTTAAGGAGTGCTTAAGGATGAATTCAGTACTTACTAGTTCTCTTGTGTTCTGGTGCTGGTTTTATGTAGGTGACCTCAAATTTGAGGTTCTGACTAAAATTGTTCTCCCCAATCTTGCATAGCAAATTGAATGCTAACAGTGATGATACCTGTGTTTGGCAGGTTTTGGAGATTCGGCCTGCAATAAAATGGGATAAGGGTAAAGCTGTCAATTTCCTTCTGGAGTCACTTGGTAAGTATATTCCATCTGTTACTCTCCTGTGTTCTGGAAGCAAGTTATGTGTAAGACCAATTTTCTGTACAGGTTGTGTATGGGGAGAGGGAGGGAGGCACTTTGAGTAGAAACAGAATATGCTACTAGAACAAGAGATATCTGAATGGTGGTGTATGTGCAGGTATGGCAAACTCAAATGATGTGCTGCCAGTGTATATTGGAGATGATCGAACTGACGAAGATGCTTTTAAAGTAAATCTCAGTACCCTTTTCTTCAAAGTCTTGGTTAAGACATTGTGCCTCTTGATTGTGTGGCAATAATATATTTTGTGTCAGCTGCTTATGAGAGTGTGTTTGTGTACCTTCTGTTTGGCTCAGATGGTGAATGGAATGAAACATGGGTGCAGCATTCTGGTCTCCACTGCGCCAAAAAGCACAAGTGCAGCTTACTCCATCCGTGATCCTTCTGAGGTATAGAATCCTGCTATGGCTCTTTTTTCATCCCAGCTGTTACAGAAAATGTTGTACATATTGACATCAGTTTCTCCTTTTCCTTGCAATAGAACCTTCCTGGCACATGAGGTTCAGTCTTGAAAGTTTCTTCATCAGCTGTTTCCTCACATTTTATAATGCCTGTGCCAGGTCAAACAGTTCCTGCATCAGCTTGTGCATTGGAAAAAATCAGGCATGAATAGGAATCATTCAGCCAGCTCCAGAAATGGGCAGATGACCACTCCAACACGCATACAAAAGAACATCTGTACCCCGATCTCTCTGTGACACAGTGGTTGAGCATGGTCTGTGAAGCTCACAAGCTTTCCAGATCTTCTTTGTATACTTGAAGCCTCGGTTTTCCACACAGCTTCAGACAAAACAGCTTCAACCTCTCCTTTCCCCATGTATGTTGCATATCTCAATATTCCAAGGTCATACATATTTTGGACCCCAAGTTGAAGAAGCCGAAATTCATTCATTCACTTGACCTGAAGCTGTTGGTATATGTAAATTGTCTCGGACCAAGTCTTCTGAGGGGAGCAGATTTATTTCTTTAGTTAGAAGCCAGGGATCTACATGTGGCATACAAAGATACACACCTCCGAAGTGTATCTTTGTCAGTCACGAACTGATCTCTCACCTTCGGACAATAAATTGGTCTTCTCTCACTACAACACTCTAATTTTTTTTTGTAACAAAATCCCAGTGGGACAGAGAGATATATGGAACTCATTTATACAGTGACACATTACAGTCACAATTTTGTTGACATATACAGGAATATTCATAGCTTATACTTGGTACTCATTTCATTCATTCTTGACATGGGTCTATAGCTTATAAGCAGTTCCATATTCACTTCTAAAATGCATAGGGGATATTTTTTATACCAGGTGCCTACTTTCATTGATCTCTGCCATAGGGAAAAGCTTGGTGGGAGTTGCTAGTGATGTTGTCATGTCTGACACTATGTTCATCTTGGAAAACATACATTGGCTAATCACCTGACTGTAGAACTTGCCACAAGACACTATGATCAGAGTTTTTTTGTGTGTGTGTTTTTTGGGGTTGTGACAAAAGAATTGGGTTTTTTGGGTTTTTGTTCTGTGAATTCAATGTATATTGCTAATTTTTTGGAAATACTTTTGCTGAAATTGCAAAGTAGGAAAGAGAGATAATGAAATCTAAAATCTGCAATATATATTTTAATTCAGTTCTGAAATCTGCCATTTAAATAAAATAGAGTATCTGTATATGTGTGTATATAAAAGGAAGAACAATTCACAGGAAGTATGACAAGCAATTGCAATCAGTAGCAGCATTCTTTGCGAATATTTGAATTTGTAAAGAACTGGCAAATTTTGTTCCCTAAATGTTTGCTCTATTAATGCACCATGGGTTTTGGTTATTTCAAAAATCTCAAAGACACAGCAATTTTCCTGAAAGCACTCATAATGGACTAGCAATTTTCATGAAATACCTGAAAAACGATTGGTGGGAAAGAACTGAGAATGGACTAGCAGTTTTCATGAAATAACTGAGAAACGATTGGTGGTTTTACAAGCAATTGTTTGATTTTTTCCAAATTTTTTTTTCAGCACCTTGATTACGTATCAGAACCAGTTCTTTGAATTTTCATATCTCTAGTTATGAGCCCTAAGAACCGACTGCTAACTGTGAAGAGTTTGTTGCCAGTTATTTTTTCTGAGAACAGCCCAACACTAGCCATAAGTCGAAACCATATTATGAGAGTTGATTACAAGGTGTCAAACCAGCCCATTTGTCACAAACGGCTGAAATGAGTTCCCATGAGTACTAACTATACTCAGCTCATGAAGTCTAGTTGCAGCCTGCAGATAGGGATGTAATACTTGGAACCAAAATTTTGGGCAACCCATTACACAATTTGTGTCTAAATGACAATTTGGGCAAATCACTATAGAATTTGTCTCTGAATTTACATTTTTGCACAGGAATGGAAACAAACAGTGCTACTAGTGAGCACAAAATAGACTTTCAAAATAAAATGAAATTGGGCCATAGTGCCCTCATTCAAGCTGCAGCAAGCTAATGAGCCTAGGCTGGAATTTAGTTTAGAGCTTGTCATTACTCACAAATGCATTTACTCTGAAGGCACATACAGGCTTTCAGAAAAGGGTGTGTGTGTAATAATATTTGCATACATATACAAAGTGACCAATCTTGATATTTTAGTGCATAGTTTAATGCTTTTAAGGCAATAGAAGTGATAAAATGAAAACAATACCCTCAAGAATAGCTTCAAGGGATGATGGTTGATGAGGGAGGGGGGGAAATGAATTTGTCAAGCAAATGGCCTTTTGAAATAACATTCCACATTCCTTGCCTCTTGTAAAGTTACTAGGTATCCTTGGGCTTTTGGGCACTATGTTTCTAAAAAACGATCAATCACAACAACTATTTTACATATCCTTGGGTATCTATGCATTATGTTTCTGTTGCCAATCAAGCTACAACAAGCTTTTGGGTGTGTGAGATTGGGGTGTTTTTGTGAGTGTTTGCTTTTGCAGGTAGCTTGTGTTACGATGGGCAATTTTTTTATTATAGAACTAGGGTTCAATTCCCACACAAGTTATTTGGTTTCCAATGTTTGAATTTTGAATACTTTTATTTTTGCACAACTAACATGTGAAGTTTGATATACATAACTTGTATGAATATCTAGAGGTTACTTTGAATTTGAAAATTAACAAATACATAACTGACAATGAATGAAAATTTTCAATGAATGCATAATTGTCTTTACAAAGGAAAAATTTGAAATATTCAGATGCATATCTTTTGTTGATTTTAAAGAAAATATGCCCTATCCTTTTCCTTTGGACTCATCTAAAGTACTATGTTTGGCCAACAATAGTTAATACACAAATGTGTCATACATTACCATATGTACACATTTTTACTATTATGTTCATAATAATTAAAATGATCTATCATGATTCTCAACATTTTGGTTCATAATCTTAAACTACATTTAACTCAAAACAATTTTTTCAATCTTGCAAAATATACTGTTCTTCACATATACCCAAAAGATTAGTACCAAGATGCCTGCATGTATTCTTGTCAATCAAATATGTGACTATAAAATCTGATGTATAGGCAGTTCATTGGACTCTCCATCAACATAGGATTATAAAAGGCGCATATGACACAATATGAGGCAAGGCATCATGTTTTGAAAGAAAATATTGTCATTTTCAATAGGTAAGGTAATGGGATGCTTGACCAGCCACATGCACACTTAATTTGTAACTAGTGTGGCTTGTGCTGTTGGCCCAAGTGTGAACCTGTTACAAAATAGGGAAACTCAACATGTGAACATTGTTTTGCAATGTATGTGTCGATTTTTTGAGTACCCAAATATGAAAGCAAATCATGCTTGAATTGAATGGTAAGCCTTCAAGTGTTGCCACGTTTTCAACTGACTTTTCCTTCTGAAACCTGGTTTTTTGGAATTTATTTGAATTTTTCAGTGGCAAAAATCACTTTAAAATCAATATCTCCCACATTCTGAATTCAAATCTTACCAAATAAATTCCATTAAATAACTTTCAGCTACGATTTAATATAATTTTCAATGAAGAAATCATTCAATATTCAAGAACTTTTGCACCACAAGTCCAAACACCATGGAACCAAGCTGATGCACCCCTCTTCCTTGAGAGCTTTCGAAAGAGACCAAGAACACGATCTGAAGCATCTCCATGCACCCCTACTCCTGGAGAGCTTTCCAAAGAGACCAAGAACACGATCTGAAGCATCTCGGTTTGGTGCATCTCATAAGTACAAAACAAAACAAACTGCCTTGCTTCATAGATAGACTAGTGTGGCCTGTGCAGTTGGCCCAAGTGTTACCACGTCCTCAACTGATTTTTCCTTCCAAAACCTGGGAATTTATTTGAATTTTCAGCTGCAGAAATCACTTAAAAATCAATATCTCCCACATTCTGAATCCAAATCTTACTAAATAAATTGCATTAAATCTAGCTAATCGAGATCTTTTCAACAACGCCAAAGCCACGTTCCAATTCCTTCGAAATTTTCAGCTAGGATTTAATTTAATTTTCAGTGAAGAAATCATTCAATATTGAAGAACTTTTGCACGGCAAGTCCAAACGTCATGGAACCAAGCCAATGCACCCCTCTCCTCGAGAGCTTTCCAAAGACACCAAGAATGCGATCTGGAGCATCCCGGTTCAGTGGATCTCATCGGTACAATACAAAACAAAACAAACAAACTACCTTCCTTCATAGATAGATGTGAATGGTATATTGCTCTGGGCTTATTGTGTGTTAGTACACATTTTGATGATAATGCACATTACCAGTCACTACAATTAGTAGAAATTACAATAATGAACAGAAAATAGAATCATAGGAATTTTGAATTTTCACATGGTGAGCATAAGGCAACAACAACAACAGAAAACAGACAAGAACCTGAAATAGAAACAGCAATCCTTGCTAAGTGGCCATAAGAGTAATATATTTAACGAACACAAAATATCATTGGCAACACTACACAATTTTGCTTTGTACATTTCATTCTTGTAATATATAAGAAATGTATATTTTGTGAGAGATTGAATGCTATACTTGCCAACGATACTTGGTGTTCAATAATTTCCTAAAAGGCAGGTTTGTAAAGTAAGATTTTTGTGTTGGGCTTAGTTGAAATTTGAGGAATAAAAAATTCCCAACCTTTTAGTGATAGGGTCACACTATATTCCTCTAGGCTACCAACATAGATGTGATTGTATAAAGCTGGACCTTTAAGATTCATATCTTGAACTCTTGAAAAATAAAACATTTAAATTCAGGTTGCTAAACCCGGTCTTTTCAATAGTTGATCATTTTGGAAAATGAATTTCATCAGTGGAAACTATGATGCATGAAATTTTGTCATGTTTCAAGTATCTTTGCAAATTGCTAGATTTGACTAGATTAAATGAAATTTCTGTAGATAGAAGTTGGAAAAGCAAAGAGCTTAACTTCCATTTCAATACTTGCTTTATAGTATGTCATTATGTCATTGTTTCTATGCGATTTTGAAAGCTATGCAGTTTTGACTAATGTGGTTATGTCTTTTTATATTGGTACATTGGGATGTGCTATGTGATGTAGATCAATAGAATATTTAAAACACATGCATGACATTCTCTCAATTTAATGTAAGGTAATCTGCCCTATGACCGAACACCACCTATGACCAAACCTTTTATTAATATCTTCCTCATCTCTTCTTCATTTTGAGTGATTTAAAACGTTATGGGAACGCTAACTTGAGCTCTTCAATTCGTCTTTGAACAGCAGAGGCAAAGGAGTAATTATAGAAGAGCAAGAAGAGAAATAAGCTTTTCCAAACTATGAGACGTGTTTTTCTTTTCTTTTCTTCTCTTCTACCCCTTTTACTTTCAATGCTCATAACTTTCTCATTTCTTGTTCAATTTAAGTGATTAATAGTGCTATAAGAGCACAACCTTATGATTTACAAATAATATTTTAATCATAAAGGCAATAGAACGACTTTCAAAGACTTTTTTGGGTGTTCGGTAATAGTCTTCCAAGTGTTTGATAACTTTTCGTTTCCACCATTTGACCCCACTTACTTTGGAGGGTCACATCTAACTCATTTCTTCATCATTTTCAACTTTCTGCGGGTACGCAAATAGTAGGGCTATAATTCCTCTTTGGGCATGAAATTCAAAGGAGCACTCTCCAGAAATTCGCAGACCTCCGAGACACTAAGTGTTTGGTGACCGGCCTGGCTAGCCAAACTTTTCCCATGTAACAATTTCACCATGTGAGTAAGGGCACACTTTTCCATTGACTAGATGCACCGTGTAGCTTTGAAAAGTTCAGTTGCTTTCCATTGGCATTGAAGTCTCAAGCTAAAGGTATAGCATAATGCAGTCCTGCAAATCTGGATTGCAGATCTGGAGCACGTAAGAGTCAAAAGTGGTAGGCCTCCTTTCGAGTGACTTTTGTCACAGCTTCCAATTTCCAAAGTTTTACTCGTTGCCATGGGGTACAATGCTCAAGCATGACAAACTTGAAAGATGAAAGAACAATGCATGAAATGAATGGAATGTGGATGTCAATGGAAAGCACTAGATGGTGCAGGTGAAGAAGTTTCCCAGTTGGGAACTTCCAGATATAGCCCAGCACCTTCTAAGAGACTACCCTAGTTGAATAGCAGGTTTGTCAAAAATTAATATTATTTTTAGACATGCTGAAATTTCCAAAAAATATTTTTCTCCAAAAATTTTTTTGGGAAGGAAAATGAAACAAATTTTATTTGTCAAAATGGAACCTTTAAAATTTAAATAATTTTTCAGCAGGGACATGACAAACCTGCTATTCAACTACAGTAATGGAAAGCTATCCTAATGGCCATGCCTAATGAGCCATGCATTACTAAATTCTATTATATTTGTATTATTAGCAAAGTCCCAATGAATAGGTAGGTACACATGAGTAATTTGCATAATCCATGACAAAGTTGTACAAATGCTATGAATTTTGTATAGGGGTGTTCTGTTTTTCTTCATTACAGTTGTAAAGAACCTAGACATATGTCCATCTACATTCAAGATCTTATAGTAATGTAAGAAGAACAAGGCTCATTCCCCATGTTTGGTGATGCTCCCAGGCTGAAGATAAGTGAGCCTGGGAACACAAGGTGTTGATCTTTGATGAATTTAAGAATCATCTGTAAAATTACAATTATCCTTGGATGCTCCCCCAGCCCAAAAGTCTGAATCGAATTATGAACAAGGGTACAGCCCTATGGTAGGCTCAAAAACCCAACACTGGTCAAAGCTGCATAAATCTAGCAAGTATCTAAGTGGAAAGAAAGGGTCACAACCAGTGTTGTGCACGTAAATGTCAATAGCAATATATATGGTGTGTAAATCATTTGCATTTACACACTCAATTTTTTTACACTTCCACAAGAGTAGTGCAAATATTTGTCAAATACACTTACATAACGTTGTGTAAATGTTTTAGGGTGTGTAAGTGTATATATATATATATATATGTAATAACTATGGCTATTTGCAATTCATCTTAATTAGTTGTGGGTACATCCAACTGTGAGTGCATCCAAAAGCTTGATGTGTTTTTCTGCAATGGGTCACTTTGATTGACCGTTCAGAAAAAATAGCCACAATGCTTTCAATACTCCACCAAACATAAGCATTTTCTACCAATATGGCATTATGTTAGTGCTTCCATTTAGTCATATATATAATACAAGAGCAAACTTTTGGAGAAAAGATATGATACAAATTGTGGTGTTATTTTAAGGAATATGTTGGATGCAAATTTTTGGATGCATTTTGCGTCACCTCATTGCTTGAGTAAAATTTGTATTTCTAACTTTTAACCAAATGGTCCAGGAGTTTACAAGAACTTGGGTACTTATTACGATTCATATTAATCAGTTTAATTGGTTGTCATATAACCCCCCAAAAAATTATTAAAATTTTTTTTGATAATTTTTTTTTTGCAATGAGCCATTTTGATTGGCCTCTTACAAAAGCATTTAAAACCCAAACCCCCCTTCCCCTCCCCCTCGCCCCAAAGAAATGACATATTTTTACACTCTTTTACACAAACAAAAAAAATCATATAAATGTAATTATTTTACACTTACACGAATGAAAATAGATCATATACACTTACACAGAGTGTAAATAAATTTCATTATGGCATTTACACTTACACAAAGTGTAAGTCCTAAACCATATACTGGCACAACACTAATCACAACCCACGACTAAGCCAGATGCAGTGGTTGCAAGTTCATTGCAAATAGAGAATAGATAAAATTATCCTAAGGCCAACTACAAAGACCTGCAACTTTATCTTTCAAATTGCACCACCTAAACTTAAAACTGGAAATTCTCACTAACATTTGGTATATGCTTTATGTATATCCCCATCTTATCCACTAAGCAAAACAATACTTCCGAATCATCCCTGGTATCTTATGTACTCAATATGGGCTGGGTAATTTGGATTCTAGCATCCAGTGTGCCCAGCTTTCCCTACCAGAATCAGCAATACCCATCCCCTTACCTAGTTAAAGGGACTTGCTGGAGCCAGAATCAGCAATACCCAGCCCATTACAAACTAAAGGTAGGGGAACAGCCAGGAGAACTCATGGAAATGTTGCAGAATCAGCCTGCTGCTGTATCAGCCAAGGGTGTAATTTGGCATCCAAATTGGCCTACCCTACAGATTCTGGCACCCATCATGCCGACGAGCTTGCCCTAGCAGACTCATGCAAGGGCTTTCTGGGAGCCATAATCAGCAGTATACTTTTTCTTTGTGATCCTATCCCTTCTGTAACCATGATGGTTACCTACTAAGTACTAACCATTGTTGTATGGTTATTTGAATCTACAATGAACTGCTCATTCAGGTTCCTTGAGATGAATTTATAATACAAAACTACCGGTTCTGATTATTTCAAAATCTTAAAGAACTGATGGTTTTCATGAAAGAACAAGTAGTGAACTGATGGTTTTATCGATGGTTATTTGAAAAAAATAAAATCAATTTTGGAGAACCATGGATATATATTAGAATCAGGTCTTTGATTTTTGAAAACACCATTATGAATCTGAAGAACCACTCTGATAACCAATTTTGGGCAGGGCCAGTTCTCACTAAGACCTTCTGTTCTCAAACCGGTTCTCACATTCAGAACCAGTTGGTATCACATTTGGTGATAATCGATTTGAGAACTGGATCAACAATTCTCACCCAAGTGAGAATTGGGTTATTGAAAACCAATTATTTTAATAATATTATTATTTTTGAGAACTTGGTCGGTTCTATGAGAACCAAAATCCAATTCTTAGGGCAATAATAGCTTAGGTTAGTTTAGGGCAATAGTTAAATTAGGTTAGTTTAAATTCTGATTTAGGTTAGTTTAAGGTAGTTTCTTAAGAGGAGGCAGGAAGTCTAGTGAGGCAATGCACAAACATATAAAAACCTTTTTGGGTTTTATTTTTTGTATTAGTGATTAGGATTTTTCTTCTTGTTTTTTAGAGTTATTTTTTCATGTTGTTGGTGCTGCCAGTGCTCATTTGCATTGCTTCATGGCATTGCTGGTGGTGTTTTGTTGTGTTACTAAATACTCGCCTAAGTCATCCCTCCATGGATTGTTTTCATTGCTCCTTCACATTGCTAGTCGCTATTCCTATTGCATTGCATGTGTTTTGGTGAGATATTATCCCATTGTCATCACCTTGTGGTGTGTTGGTGGTCTATCGTAAATTGTTGTTTGCCTTCCATTACCAAGTACTCACCATCACCATTCCCCTAAAAGATATTTATGTATTGTCAAATTATGCATGTTATAATCATAATATGGATGAAAGCATACCATGGTGATTAAAAAATGTCAAAAATCTTGTTTTTCAAAACTATGCGATTTTCAACTTTCACAAAACCAATATTAAAAGATGTTTTCATAAATTATATTCAAAATAAAACATTTCAATTGCTAAATAATGCAATTGTAAAGGAAACTACATTTTTTGATTAATATTAATGAATAAATAATATATTTGTGAAAAAGTGAAACTTGTAACAATATACTGCAAGGTGCAAATATACTTTTAAAATGATTCAAATACTTGCAAAAATTGATGAAATACTTAATTATATATTGAATATGAAGTGATTGTACCATTCCAATTACAGTTGAAAAGTTTGATTCATGTGATTTCACAAAAAACATATTGAATAATTTTTCATTCCATCACAAATTTAATTGGTCATAATTTGGCAATAACAATCATTTGAAATTTGTTTTTCATAGGTTCGTATGGAATGAACATGAATGTCATTCATCTACTTGTGTTGTTTGAAAATTGATATCGTGTGAATTGTTTAAACACGAATGTCATATGCCTATTTGTATCGTTTAAACATGAATGTTGTATGTCTATTCGTGTTGTTTGCACATGAAAATCGTACACATGACTTTCGTGTTTAACCAATATGAACCTATGAAATAACAGATTTCGCATGGATTTGTAATGAACCCATGAAGCTTGTAAATTTGTGATGTCAAATGAACATAAGTGTGTTCAAGAAAAACATTTTGTTGAAAATTTATTTTTATTTGAAAGATAACAAGAATTATGTTAGATGCCTTTGTAACAAAATCCATTTTATATGTTATCAAAACACTAGGGAAATCAAAGAAAAATTACCCCCAAAATAATACGAAATGTACAAAAAAAGAGTACATTTTCTTGCCCCCCTTAGTTCATTTTCATCCATATATCAAATTTTAATATGAAGTTAGTTTGAACACCATATTGACCTAATTTGTTTCAAATGTACTTTTAACCTATTTATATGATACCAAAGTTGTTCAAATTTTGTTTTTAACTTCCCATAAATTAAATGTAGTAACATGTTTTTTCATATTTCTACTTAACAATATTTTGAACCTATTTTCTTGTGTTCTGTCAAAAATCATTTTATTTTTAAATTGGATTTGGGGGAACTTTTCTTTTTGTTTTACCTTGTTGACACCCATTTGGCAATCTAATTGTCAATTGTTTTGTTACCAAAGATCTTTTCTAAAAAGATAATATGTAGTAAAAATTGTGCCCATGCAATTTGTGGAAAGTTTGTGGATGAAGCGTTTATGTTTACATTTGTGTCCAAGACTTATCTTTCCTTCTAGGAAGTAATTTTCATGAAAAATGTTCCCTAAGTTGGTGGAAAACACTAAATAGGTTTATATTTTATCAATTTTGGGAAAATGTAATTCTTCAACAACAAGCTTTGAGCTTTGGATGTCAAAAGGTGCTCATAACATATTTGCCTTTGTGATTAACTTTTTGGGAGCTGATTGGTAATCACAACATGTTACATTTGATCTTTTTGAAGCTATAGATATTTTTGGAAAGATTTTGGTCAAAAATTTAATTGAGTTATTAGAAAAGTATAATTTGAAAAAGAAGATTATTACTTATGTGAAAGACAAGGGATTCAACTTAAACACAATGATTATTATATTTTTAAAAATTGTAAGTTTTGACATTTTAAGTTTGGAGGAAAGTTATTAAGGCATTTGCTTTAAGCATGCATCTTCCAAGGCCTATAATATGCTACAATAGATGAATTTTTTTGTAAAGACTTGACATATGTTTATATTAATACCACAGAAAGAAACATGTAAAAGTGTATAACTTAACCAAAAAAATTAGGAAAGGTTGATAAAAATGGAACAAGGAATGTGTTGAATTTGGTTTGGCTTTAAGGAAGATAAATACTTTAGTGAAAATAAGGTAACTTTTTTATTTGATGTATTGAACTATAATGAGAAATATTTATGCTAAAGTTTTTGTAATGAGTCAATTCGTGATAAGTTCTAACAAATTATGTTCTCTTTTATAAATTTGTTAACAAAATTATCCTTTTTTAAGAGGTGTTGTAATTTCAAAAAATAATTATTTTTTAGTATAGCAAGTAGACTATTTTTATGATGATTACACAAGTGCATCCTCCTTTGACATGTTTTTATTATAACAAATAGATTTTTTTATGATGATTACACAAATGCCTTCTCTTTTGACATGGCATATATTTCAAATCATTGTTGATGTCCTCTCCCCTATTGTGTCTACTTGTGTTCTTAATCAATCTAGAGGTCATTGGTTGTTAAGTGATGTTTTAGATTATGCCATCTACATTTGTTTGAAATTGAGAGGAAAAACAATAATTTCAGTTTCCATTCATAATTTTATGGAAGAGGAGTCCAATATTGTTATTATTGAGTTAGGTTGTTTCATTACAAGAAATCATGATTTTGTTAAAGGTTAAACTTGGTTAAAATGTCCACATAGACCAACAAGATGTCTGTTTTGACTAAAAACATAGAATATGAAAAACACGTGGTTCTTTTGGTTAATTATTTTGATTAAAATGATCGTTAAGTTGTTCATTTAGTCAACCAAGAATTTTTTAAAAAATGGTCCATTAAGATGCACATGGCTTAGACAAACCAACCATATTAATTTGGTTGATTACCATGTTTATTATGCCTACTAGGTTACTTACCTACCTACTATCTATTTACCTATTTATTTATATACCTAGATACCTATGTATACCTACCTACCTACCTATGTAACTACTTACATACATACTTATATTTTACATAAGTAGGTATGTACATATAAAAACATAGGTAGGTAGGCATGTGTACCTACCTATCTACTTAATTAGGTACCTATTTACTTATTTACCTACTTATGAAGAAATGGAAGTTCAAATGTAATTATACACATTGACAAAAAAATTCATGAAAGTTCAAGGAAACATGCTAAATGCATTTGGTACCATATTGTTTTACAAAATGGGGTGGTGGTTTGATGGCCATAACATTGGTGTGAATTAAAAAAAACAAAGGTTGGTTCAATACCCCTTACCAACATATATTATATGCAAAATGTATATTCATAGATATACCTTGTACATGTGTGTAAAATATAACACTTAGGTGGGTTTTGGATGGGTAAAGAGGAAGCCATGGTGGGTAGGTAGGTACTTACTATTTATTAATTAATTAAAATTTTATTACTTATAAATTGGGACTTTTAAAAATTATTTATTTATTTTGCCTAATTTTTTTGGTCCGATTTGACTAATGAAAAAGACCATTTTATGTTCAATAAAAAAACCACCAGTCAAGTTGGACGTGTTCAAATCAAATTGACCAATATGACCAAGGGGTCAAATTGACAAAATGTCAAAATGAATGATTTTTGGTCTAGTTTTCCATTCAAATAGACCATGATTTCTGGTAATGTTTCGCCTTTAACATCAAAAAAAAAGTTTGTGATACATTAAATTCTTTTCTTTTTTTTTTGAAAAAACATGAAGAAAAGAAGGTTCATAATAGGTTGTCTTTGATGTTAGATCCTAGGTTCAAGAACATATGTTTAGTGTCTTCATTTATTGGCCTTAAACAAGGCAAGGCCATTGTTGAAGAATATGATAGAAAACCTTTATATCCCATGTTATTAAAATGTCATCATCATTTGCACCCCTTGTTTGAAAATGCCACTTTTGACCAAGGTGTTGATGAAGATTGTAGTTTGAACATTTTTGAAATGATAACAAACATAAATGAATAAGCAAAGGGGCTTGTTAATAAGAAACTTTTAATTTTTAGGAAGTTTTAGGTGGATGTGAAAGATACCAACTGTCCTTCTCAATGGTGGGAGAAGCATGAATTTATGTTTCATATAATTGAATTCCTTGCCTATTAGATCTTAAGCATTGTTGGTTCATAAATTGAGATTGAAAGGCTTCTATGGTAATATTAATTATTAGTTTTAAGAGATGTCATTTGTAATTCAATAACTTAAATAAATTATTTTTTGTGAAAAAAAATTAGCCCAATGACCCTAGGATTGGTTGTAAACCTTTTTTTAGTTTAGTGGAGTTAATTGAAATTAATGCAAAGTTAAAGGAGTTCGAAGAATTCGAAGGAACATTTGAAAGAGATGTAATTCTGGAAATATAGTGTATAATAAACATAAAAAACATTTTCGTCATTTTTCAAACAAGTTTGTTTTTGCTTTTCAATTATTTTTTAACTAAGATTATTTTTTAATGAATATAAATTTAAGATCATCCAAATTGTGAAAGTCGAATATGAAAACTAATTGTTATCACATTTGTGAGAACTAATTGTCTAAGAATTGGTTTGATTAATTTTTTTAAAAAATGATACCTTGATTGATAATTGTAAGTTTGATTTTTTTATAAAAAAACCGAGTCAATTTTCTGAAGTGTTAGGAAGATTCGGAACCAACATTTTTCATCAAAAATGAAAAAATACCCAACAATATTGACAACCACCTATAGGTCTATTCATGTTTTTAATAATTGCCAAACATTTGTATTATCCACATGCATCTACCTACCTAGTAGCCACCAAGTGCCTTACCTACATCCACATAGGTGGTTACCCAAGTAGGGTCCATGAGGGAAGTAAGAGGGTTTACAAAATAGGTTACCAAGGTGGTAATTCAACATGTGGTTCATAACAACCAATTCATATATGGTTTCCAATGGATTGTGCACTAGTGGCTAGTGGGTCACATAATCCTTTATTTTTGTCTCAAGCTACATTAGGGTAGTGGCTATTCTCTATTCAATTGTTGGTTGGGTATCAAAAATTGGCTTAGGTATCACCCAAGTATCAAGATTTAAATACTTGTAGATATTACATTTAGTGATATTTAGATTGATATCTAAATATTTGGATATCACTTGTGTGATAATTGACCTTGAGATCCTTACCCTTTTCATATATTTCAAAATCTTGATACGTAAGGTGGGGTAAAAGGGTGAAGGAAGGGTTAAATATTCACACTAAATTCTAAGCTAAGGGGTCTATGTAACTAATAACTAGGATGTTTATTTTCTAGAAACATTCAAAGCTTTTAGGAATTTTCTTGTTTCCTAGCAATGTCACCATTAACTTCTAATGGTTGTCTTATGTTTGTGTCATCACCTTAAAAGGGTTGACTAAAAAGTTCTTTCTATCTTTTTTTGTAAGTTTTCTAGATTGTAGATGTTTCACAAGTTTCAATGTTGACATTTTTTGTTTTCTTTTGGTTTTTTGTGAAGAGTTTTTATTTTTCTCTTTTTGTGGTTGGTTTTGTGGGTTTTCAAAGCTTCATTTTTTTCTTCCCTCTCTAGCCATTTTTCCTTTCCTCCATTTCTTTCTTTATTTGCTTTCTCTCCCTTCTCTTCCTTTTCACCTTTGTCACCATGTTTTGCCATGCTTGCCTTCATAGCTATGCACTTTGTTGAACTTGTTTCATTGCATTCCTTTAACTAGTCTTATGTGCCACCATTGCTTGTTACCACTACATTTGCTCATGGTTGGTCCTGCCTCCTTCACCTCCTCATTGGCTACCTCCACTATCAACTAGTGATGCCTACAATGTGTGCCTTGCCATTTCATGTACCCATTGCTTTCACCAACTTTGCCACATTATTACATTAAAATATTTTTTTGCACATCTTTCTATCTTTTTAATGGAGAGGGAATTAAATTGATTCTTACTTGTAAATGTTGTAAATGTTTGCATTAATTTTTTTTTAAGCATCCATACCAACAACAACACATTTCATATTTCACCCTAAACCTTAGACTAGACCTTTGTTTATAATACAATTTGTTTGCTTGAGTTTCTTCATCTTTTGCCTTATTGAACATTGTGTGAAAAATGCAAGGGTCTAGTGGAAATGGAAATACATTAATCCAACATGAAGATTGTGAAGCATTTTAATGAAGCTGAATGTGAACAAATAATGGAAGAAACTCAAGAGAATTCAAGTTTACAAATTAAAGAAAGTAAAGCCTTAAAAAATGATGAAGAAAAAAATGAAAAAAAATTTGGAACTTTTACATTCCCAAAGGAAACAATTGAGATGGCATGATATGAATGTTTTATATTGGTCAAGTTTATTTTGTGAATGACAATGGAAAAATGACATTTCATGATGCACCTCAAATCATACATTATATATTTTTGTTATTGCAGTCTTATGTTTTCTTTTAACCCAAAAACAAAATTAAGGAATGGTTTAATATTTTATTTAAAAACAAATGGAATAACATGTTTAAGAAAATGTGTGATGCAAATCATTCAAAATGTTTTAATTTTTTTTGAAAATGAAGCAAATTCTATAATGAGAGGAAATATGGAGAGGTAACTTGCTTAAAAAAGAGCAAAGATAGCTAGTTTATTGATTCTTATTTTTTTTCACCTCCAAAAAACCTTTCAAAAAAGATGATATGGAGTAACAAATGTTTTTGGAAAATCTTGCACTTTTAATTTAAAAAAGCCATTTGCCTTTACAATTTGTGAATAGTGTGTGCCTAAAATGATAAATCTTGCATTTGTGTCCTTGAGATTCCAATTCCATTTACAAAGGTTTTTTTCACATGATGTTTTGTAGCTTAGTGGAGAAAATCAAGTAGACATATGTTTTGTTTTTGCTTGAAGAATGTCATTCTACCATTACTAGGCTTGATCTTTGGATGTCTAAGGGTGCTCATGATGTGCTTGCCTTGGTCATAAATTTTTGGGATCTAATTGGAAGCCAAAACATGTTCTAAATTATTTAATTTGGGGCTTCTAAGACTACAAGATAGGCATTAGCAAAAAAAAAATTGATATTTTGGATGAATATGGTTTGAAAAATAAGATTATAACATATATTAAAGATAAGGGTTCAAATTTGAACTCGATGATAAGTGTTCTCAAGTTTGTTATGAAATGTTAAGTTTTAAGTTTGGAGGAAAACTTTCAAAGAACATGTTTTGGGCATATTTTCTTCAATGTTTGTTAATATGAAGTTGTGGTAGATTAACTTAATGATGAAGATTCTTGTTTTAATATTGTTGGGATGATATGTTAGGACAAATGAGCCAATTTATGAGTTGGTGAATAGGGAATTGTAAATGTTTTGAAGGTACCAAGTTGATGCAAAGGACATTAAGTGTCTTTTGGAGTGGTGGGGAAAGTACGAATCCTTGTTTTCAACTACATTGTTTTCCTTGCTTGTTAGATCCTTGGGATTGTGGGATTCCAAATTGAAACTAAAATGATTTTTTCCTTGGTTGGGATATTGATGAATTTGAAGAGATGTAGGTTGCACATAGATAATCTAGATAATTTAATATTTATATGCAACAATTGGTCAAATGATCCTAGGTTGAGCTGTTCTTCGCTTTTTAATTTGATAGAGTTGATTGAAGTTGATGTTTCTTTGGAAGAAGAATACGAGGGTGAGTTTGAACAAGATAAGCTTGTGGACATGTAATTTGTAATTTATAACTTTGTAATAAAATTCTTGAATGTTGTTAATTAGGTTGTGAAAATCATTTTGAATATCTAACAAATATTATTTTCTAGGATATCCAAAAGTTTGAGATCCAAATTTTGATTGCTAAAAAAAAAATCAATATCCTTCATGGATATTACAATTGAAATTAATTAAAAATAAATTTAACACCCAATCTAATTCTTAAAAATCATTTAACCAAACTAGTGAATATAAAAAAATGATATCCACCCAACACTAGGTTTGACTCCTTGTTTAGACCAATGTTAGAACTTGGAAACCTCATGTTTTCTTTCATCTTGGGAGTGACAATTTTTTTGTTTTCCATCTTGATAGTGAGTCATTCATTCAAATTAAGGTCACAATAATGTAAGTTATATGATTCAACTTTATTGTTCATCAACATGTCATGAGTCAAACTTGAGGCCCTATCAATTTCTATGGAATGTAAAAAGAGTTGAAGGCGAGGGTTGGGCCATCAAGGTGGGTGCAAAATAAGGTGGACCACATTTTGTGTCACACTACAAGTTTTTGGACACTGTCATGTATTAACATGCCATATACATGCCATAATTTTATCATATGCCAAATTTGCCATTACATTAAGATTTTCAACTTGAATAAAAATACATCTACATAAAAATTATAACATATATTCTCCAAAATATATGTAGTATTGAATGTTTGAAATTTAAAAATATGGAGGAGTTGTTTTTTGGTGGCTTTCTACAAATACATTATTTTTTATGATTTTTTTGGGGTTATCTTATAGGGAAGTTAAAAAGATGAAAAAAAAAGTTAGAAAAAACTTAACTCAAAAAAAGATATGGACTTTTAAATGCCTTAAAATGGACCTTATGTTCAAAAGTCCATATCATATTTATTTTTAATGGATTTTAATGTTTTTTCTCTGAACATGCATGTTAAAGAGTTATGCAATTGGGCTTTTATTCACATAATCTTTATTATTTCATAAACCACCTTTAATCCCCCACTTAAATAATGGTATCACAATGGATTACAGTTTTAACATTACCAAATGAACTATTTATTTGTTAGAATTGGTTCACCTTATCTTGCAATCACCCATCATTTTAAAATGTTTGAATTCTATGGTGATTTTGATTTTGAGATTTTGTATGGTCACATGGATATTGAATAATATATATTTATGATTTTGCTACAACCTTTTCAAAATCTTTTGCATGAATGTTTTCAAGGGACAAACATCTTATATATCAACTATAGTGTTTTATCCCAATTGTATTTAGGGCTTGAATACACCACCAAATATGCAAATTGATATGTTATAAAGGCATTGGTAAAATAACATGATGAGAAGGAGGTAAATGAATTATTTTTAATTTCAAAAGACATTCTTGTATTAACAAACTTGGTGAACATTGAGGATTTGAAATTTGTTTGTTATGGTATAAAAGGAATGAGGTTTGATTTTCAAATGTTGGTTGTTAAGTGTGACAATTTTTTGGCATCCCACATTTCTCAATAATTGTTGTTGGAATTTTGAAAATATGTTGTTTGGGCTTTGTTTATTTGGACAACTTGGTTCTTAGGTATAATTGGCTAATGGATGTAAAAAAGAACAATAAGTTTGTACATAATTTGTTTAGTGAGTTCTTTGAAGCAAAGGATGTTTTATTGTATGATGTTGAAGATTTTGTTTATTTTTGAAAGGGGTTTAAATGGAAGATACATGATTGTGTAACATTTCATTGTTGTGGTGTGTTCTATGATTGCAACTTGTAATCTTGATATTATGTTGGGTGCTTTTGTCTTTCATAAAATATTTTGTAATTTTAAAAAATATATATATATTGCACATTTGTCATCACAAGAAATTTTTATTTTGAATATTTTGTTTGGTTTCATGATTTTAAAAACATCTATTCACAACAATATTGTGAACATTAGATCAATGCCCATTAGACAACTAAAGAGATTGGAGCATCAATGTTAAGAAATATGTGTTGTTGTTGCTATTTTCCTTTTTAAAACAAATAATGTTAATTTTATAGCAACTTTGAACAGTGTTAATTACATTTGCATTGTATAGATTGCACTAAAAATTATTTATCTTTAGGAAATGTGATTATTTATAACATGTAACACATGTGAATAAATTTGTATTGGGAACTTATTATAAAGATTTTTGACATAATTAATTACATTAAATATAATAATTTGTTGTACATGGGTCCAAACAAGATATAACAAACCCATGTGTTTACTTTGCTATTAGGACTATGGTCCTTTTTGAGATCCTTTTGCCAAAAACTCATTTTTCATAAAGAGAAAATTTCAAATTACATGTTGCAGCTTATTATTTATTGTATTTATAGTTGTCCTAATGTCACATAATTATTAAAAAAATCAAATTTGAGTAAATATGAATTTTTAAAAATGTACAAATTCTACTAGATTTTGTGTTTCATCTTGAAAAATGATCACAATTTCAAATTACAACATAACATGTTGAAAATTTAAAATTAATTTCTTGTATAATAAGCTACAACTTTTCTTTAAACAATATATAAATTGCATCACATTTACATGTTGTAAAGGATTCATGAACTTTCAATAAACCTTAATTTTGATAAACACAAAATTGAAAAAAATGAAAATTTGAGTGCTTTTTATATATGTCTAATAATACCCTATTATTACAAAAAAATTGAGCATCAAAAAAATTGTATTATGAAAACTAAAGGGCCCTTTGTGAAAGTAATATCATTGAATGAAGCTATTAAACATCCTTTGATCCAACCAAACCTCGATATTGGAAGATTGTTTTATACAATTTAGATTTTTCAATATTTATATTAGTGAGTGAGCACAACTTTCTATGATTTACATGTTATTAAAGTGGCACCACATATAAATATGTAACAAAAATTGTAAAAAAATTGATGTGTTGATGAGGATTTTGGCTCATTTGTATTCATCTGCACCCACTTCAATAGTTGGTGATTAGGGTAGAGGACAATATTTGAAGTGACTTTATTGAGTAGGGTATTTATGTTTTAAAAGATTTTGATAAATATGTCAAATCATTTCAAGACTTTTTAAGAGTCTTTTAAATAACAAAAACATTGGTTACAAAAACATTTATGTGCATTTCCATTTCATATTTTTGTTTTCATCATTTCTTATTTTGGATTTTAACAACTTAAATTACGCATTTAATTAATTTGAGACTTTTGAAAAGTCTATGATTAATAATTGACCATTTGAAAGTTGAAAAATTGGAGAGAAACTTTGATTTGGGGGCCACCAAATGATGCAAAAAAAATGTTAATAATTTTTTGCCTCAAATTATATAGAAAACTTGATCCCAATCACAAAGTTAAAAGTATTTCAAAATTAATAATTTAATCCAAAATGTATTAGCTACATGTTTGAATGCATATTAATGAATATAAGAAATTCAAAAATTTGCAAGATTCTATAATCAATACATTAACTTTAAAGCCTTACTAGTTACAAATCTAAAGTAGTGGTTACAATTTTAATGGTTCGTAAAAGAGATAATGGACCTATTACTGAAACAAAGGCATCTAGCCTTTAGGATCCATTATCTCTTTTAAAAACCAATAAAATAATTTTCAACATAAATATTAAATAAACCTATGGATATTATGTGGCACTTTAATTACAAAACTAATACCACACCTAGTATGAATAGACTTCAATATGAAAACAACATTGGTATTGAGTAATGTTGTGTGGTCCTTTTGATTTTGCTAATCTAAACTTCGGGTTTGGTCTTTTAAAATCTAAAAATTAGAAAACTTTTGGTTTTAGTTTTTTGAAAACTTTCAATCTATCACAAACCTTTAATTTCAAAAATTTGAATTTTTTTATGATCTTAGAACCTTTGGTTGCAGATTTTTGAAAACTTTCAAAGAATTGATGGTTTTCATGAAAGAATTTGCAAAAATAATAGACAATTTAGGGTAGGTTATTTGTCCAAGCCTTTTTGGTTTCTAGAACCCATTTTAAGGGTCAAAACAAGTTTTATAACTCTTGAAAACTATTGGTCAAGTGTTAGAATCGCTTATTTGGTATTTTGAGAAACATCGATCAAAGGTCTATATATATTACACTTCCCCATCAATTCTTTCTTTTGAAAAAATCAAAACTTTTTAACATTGTTATTGACATAAGATGTTAAAAATCCTTACAATCTTTGTGAGTGTTAATATTGCAACTTATGCGATGATTACATGGGATTACCACAAGGTTTGACTAATTATATTGGTGCAAATTTTATGTAACATAAATTTGGATAGTGCTACTTGTAAGCATATGTAACTAAGGTATTGGATGTCATGTGGCCCTTCTCTTTAAAGGTTGTGGATTCAAACTTAACAAAAAAATAACAATACAAGCAAAGCAAATTTTTTTTCCATCTCGAGCTGAACAAGACAAATATAAAAGAATTAGGACATTAAGAATTCCTTATCAAGCATTGTTTGAGCATTAGTGTAGCATGTTGTGTCAAGCCACATTGTTCAATCACAAAGTTTAACTAGTTTTATTTTAGTTTTAGGTTAAATAAATAACAACATTATTTTCTTTCAATGTGAAAAAAGCATTTTAATGGTAGATATCCTTACTCTTTCTTGAGAGGTGGTGGGTTTCAAATTGGTGCAAGACAACAAAACATGCATAACACAAAATTTAAGAACTTTTGTTGAACTTGGCAAAACAAGTAGAACCATGTGAATCCATGGAGAAACATGCATGGCACGACAAAAGAAGCTCATACAAAGCTTGTAAAGGAATATTTAACGTTTCACACAAATATTGAATATGGATTCCATGAATTGAGTGATGTGTACAACCACACACGGACACCCGCAAAGTTTGTAAAACATAGGGTAGATACTGGATACCATGTGATGCTATGGCAACAGTGTGATATGACAATTTTATATTGCAATTTCTTGGCAAATTGCAGTGGAGGTAAAGTCTGGTGAGGCAAATGAAGCTCCTGGACACAATACGTTACACTTCAAAAGTGCTGGAGAGCTAGGAGTCAATGCAAATTGTCCTGAGTCTAGAGAGGGTGAAAAACTCATTACTGTTCCAAAGAAAACTCCAATTCAAATTGTGACAGAAAAAGGAATGGATTTGAAACTCACAAATCACAGACCACTTGCTCCTCCTACTATTACCACTACGAGGCATATTCATAGTAGATAGTAGATACCAATGGGAAGATGTGTATCTATATCCATCCACACACCAAGCAAGCTGCCACTTGGAAATGGGTCAAGTTGTCCAAATTCGAATAATGGAGGGGTTATCCACAAATTTGAAGGAGAAAAACAAGAAAACAAGCCAGAGAATTGAATTGAAAGTCGCCTGTACTTGGCTTTGTCAAGTGAGGGGCCATTTGGCTCTTCATGGCCTCGAAGAGGCACACAAGAAAAAAAAGGCTGCTTCAAGTGGGCACTGGGGGCGGGAGCTGTGCCGCCATTCATGCCCCATGTGAGCGTGGCATACCGCATGCTACATGGGTAGGTAATGTGGCTGCGTGTCTGAAAAGGAAGGTTGTGCAAAAGCTATCTGCCGCGTCTTCTGCCCTTCCACCTCAACTCTATCCATCACTACAGCACATAAACGAACGAACTTTATTCCTCCCACCACACCCCCTTCCCATGTTCCAAATTAAATATCTCACAAAATGGTCATCAAATCAAATTCTCTCACAAATTGGTCATCAACTGAAGTTCTCTCACAAAATGGTCATCGGCTCATGGGCTTCTACCCTATTGGCGCATGTGTAATTCATGTTCAATCTTAGGCATTTTTGTTTTCCCTCCCTTTTTCATTTCTTCCTGCCACCCTTTGCTGACTAGGTTCGTCTTTGTCACGGGAACTTGACTGGGAAGTTGGCTGATGAGAGAGTCCACTTGCCACCACGTGGTAGAAAATAAGATAACAGCATTTTTTCCTTGACACAGCAACCAAATTGAGCGGGAGCCTTTTGTCGTTTCTCCATTCTGTTACCGCTTCTCTTAATCAACACACCATCATATCAGCCTAAATGGACGGATGCTATATGGACTAGATAACCTGCAAGAGCCCCACTCCTCAGCGCACATAGCTGAGGCACGGGAGCACCAAAGTGATTTTGTGTTTGGTAAAGCCCTAGTGGGAGGGCATTACCATTCGGAAAAGGCCTACTAGACGTGACATAAGGGCCGTCCTTTAACATCCCTAATCAATGTGAATGCAAATCACACTGAGGTGTAGCATTCTGATTCATCCTTGAGGTGAGCACTATTTTCTGATAACCTGCTATTTTCTGATATAACCTACCCTTCTTCTTGAATGTAGATGAAGTAATATACTATTCATCCATGAAGAGCTCTTTCTGTCTATAAAGAGGGCTGGTTATGAAGTTTTTTTTCATCTCAATTTGCCTTGCCCCTTTGATTATGTCTTGTAACCAGTTCAAGGCCACCAGCAAGGGGATATGCTCTTTAGAGCTTCTTCTGCGCCTGAACTACGTCCAGTAGTCGGCATCCTCTCATTGGTTATCTAGTCCATAATCACCTCAGGAGATGAAAACAGATCACTTTTCATCCATATACATTATGGATGTGGATCACTTTTCGACCACATACAGAATGAAATACAGGCTGCTTAGTATGTGATATGACTGGGGTGAATGTCCAATAAGGATAGAGATACTGTCAGCAAGTCAGCCCCTAAAGCTGCTGCTTATGGATAATGGTTACTATCCAGTTCACTTATTAGACTTTGCAGATAGACAGACTTAATTAATTATTTAATTAATTACCTAAAAAATGGGACCAGTTGAACTTAAATGAAGTTTAAAAAAGGGTTAAGTATTTAACTTTTAAAGCAATGCAAAAAAGTCATTATTAATATTCTCTCTCTATCTCGTGGCGCTGCAGACTTTCTCATGTGCACATACTAAACAATCGCTTGTCTTTTCTATGGGAAAATATTAAAAAACAAACTGGACATAGAAACACAAGGAGAATGCAAAATTACACAACTCTGGTTTGTCTGGTTTGTAGAAGACCAATCTGGTTTGGCCCAGTATAGATACCTACAATAATGGACATCTGGATTGTGAACAAGGCATTCATAGGTATTAATGTATTGTTCCAGCTCTGAAGCCTAGTCTATGAACTTGAGTTTCCTAGCAGGAAATTTTTACTGGAGGGGCTTGTTTTTTGGTCTCCTTTGGGTGTGATGCTGACATGACTGGATTGAATGTGGATTCATGAGTATTCCAATGCACTTCTAGAAACATCATATAAATAGTTTAAACCCTAGAAATTTCACTGAATATTTTCTACTGAATTGATGTGAATTATTATGGTGGATGGTATTTCATGGAGGCTTAGATTAAATTTTTTTCCTGGCAACTTCTTGCCCACCAAAATTGCACCTTGCAAGGTAGATTTTTATCTCCAACAGAAAACATGCACATGATTTTTGGGTTGCCCATGTCAAACTAACATGCTTGTTGCACTTTAAATTGGTACCATAGTGGACATAGTGTGATTCATATTAATTAGATCATGGGTGCACACACAGCTTTTGTATTTATTTTAAGGGAGCCATATTGATTGGCCCATCAGCAATTTTTTTTTGGAACATTGGGCATGCCCCCAATAGAATCACCTCTTTGGGCCCCCACTTGCAAAATACAAACAAATTTGCACACCTGGGTTTCACATTTTTAGTTTATATACAGGGGAGCTGAACGGGGCACACCATATGGGATAAGACCCAGGTGCTATTGGGATCAACTTGGGGATCATATTTGGGAACACTTTGAGAACTTGATGGGAACATGATGGGAACACATTGGGAACAAGAGGAAGAAAATAAAATTCCCTGTTCCCCCCCTCTTCCCCGTCCCCCTCAAAATGAAAAAAACTGGATCGTTCATAAGTGCATGCTGAGCCTCCTCATTGGCTGCATGGAATTTCTCTTTCTTAAATTGTTGGTCACCATTTTTCGCCTAGGGTAATGGCAGGGGCAGAATTTTGGGGACATAGTTTCATTCATTGATATGGGGTCATAAGTTGTGTATATATTATTCAAGTATAACTGTTCAATAAAAAGAATTGAAACCCAAGGAACGGGGAACTATCCACCCTTGATCTGCAATTTTGATCTCAATTTGTATGAACTAGTTGAACAAACTAATATTACACCAAAAAAAATCTAATATTTAGTAGTATGTAAAAAGAGATTGAACTAAAATTGATCTTAAATCATACTGACTTTAATTTTTTTATGAAAATGATTTGAGTTAAGGTTTTAAAAATCTAAAGAATTGGTCGCAAACTAGACCAGAAGTTCCATACAAAACAACCCAAAAAAAAGAAAAAAGAAAAAAGTGGGATTGAAGGTTCCTTTTGAGTCAAGAATTGGACAACATTGATATTGATAATGGCATAACCTTGGAATCGACCAAATCATCTACTAATGCAGATTCTACAATTTAAAACACTTGAAAAACTTGCAAAATAGCTATATAGGATCCAAAATGCAATATATAGTGAAAATGAAAAATGCTAAAATCAAGTGCTTTTTTTGAGATTTTCAATAGCCAAAATTCAACCACAATTTAAGAAGAATTATTAGATCTTTGTACATGGTTCGAGTAGAGTAGGACTTTCTTATATAGCTTGTGGCCAAATTTGGCGAAATCTTCAAGTTTGAGATGATTGCCACTTTGGCTACATCACAAAATTGACCAAAACAAAGAAAACAAGGGGTGTGTCACACTGTGGCCTTGCAATTTACATTAAAAAGTATCTTAAGGCAAAAGAAGAATTATGGAAACTCAAATATTTGACCATGCAAACATATAATCTTCAAAAAATCCTCTAAAAGAAACCAAAATCTGTCAAGATATTATAACTCTATAACTGATCTCAAGTTTCAACAAAAGCCAAAATATCATGTTTCAAAAATCCTCATATAAAAATAGACCTATTGCCTAGGGGCCAAAATCCCTTAAGCTACTATACTCTATAATGAATCTAAACACAATATCCTTGCCAAGGCCAACAAACAAACATTGGTAGGATCCTTTAGGTTAGAATGAACAACTCACGTATTGTGGTCACAAAAGCCACCTCTCAGTAGTTGTAAGTTGTGACGCTCTGACTGTGATGGCTGGCCAAAACAATCTACTGGGGTCGGGAAGCTAAAGGACGACAAGAGATCACGAGACCTGTTCTTCTTTGCATTTCGTTTCGCATTATAAAAACCATGAAAACAGTCAACCAAGCAAGTGTGATCATTGATGGAAAGGTGTCAGCAATGACTGGGTAAAAGCACACGCCGCTGTAATAGCGGCTAGCAACGGCTTCGGGGCGCCGCGTACCTGTCTTCCGGCAACACCCAGCTCATCGCTTTTACCTGGAGTTCCGGCTCTCTGGCCACGTACCACCAGAGCCTTCAGTGAGAAAATGATGCTCAAGCTTGAGGGCTTGAAATCACCACCGATTTGTTGTTGGGTGCCTGTAACTTGTAAGCAAATAAGTTCGTGATATACTGCCGATGAATAAGTAAGCAAACTTCCTTTTCCTCTTGCTGGCAACTCCTTATGCATAAACCACTCAACCCATTATGGTATCACCAAGTGTCAAATTTGCATGTCTGAAACTATGACAAGTGAATGTCAAGATCTCAGTGTGACAAAACAGACAATCAACCTTCCTTAATAATAGGATGTCATTATTGACATATTGAGCATTTGAAGTTACTTGGTGTAAAGAATTCATGATTTTTATGTTTTATTTTTTGCCCATGACACCCTATAGCTACCCGGGACAATGAAATGGGCCATTTCAGAAAATGAAACACCTGCACTTGTGAGTGTTTCATCTTCTGAAATGTCCCAAGCATTCTGCTCTGTAAGCATGTGTGGAACATAAACTAAAAATCTGGGTGGAGGTTTTTTACAACTTAAATTATCACATCTTGGAACTTTGTATGACATTGGACTTGAACAAACCCAAGCAAGTCACGCAAACATGAATTAAAAAACCCTAGCTTTGGATTTTAGTCATGCGAGTATCTTCAACGACTATTCTTTACATCCCAAAGTTAGTCTAGAAATCATTTATGCAATCTTCCATGAATTTTGCAAGTATAGCCATTAAGCCAATTGTTTTCAAAAATTATGTTAGTATACGAATAGTCCCATCTTTGACATTGGACGGTGCTCCTTAGTTTGAATTTAGGAATATAATTATATTCCATTTTTTTCTATTTTAAATAATTTGAAATTAATGAACCGTGCTATCTCAATTCAATTATTTTCCCACATATATCGACTATGTAAGTGTGAGTTTTGTTTGTTGTACTTCAGTTTACTGGTTTAACTTTCCTTTGTTGTTTCTCCATCACTCATAAGAGATTTCACCCTTCGCACTAGTAATTATAAGCTTCTTAGGGTCAACTACTCTTTCAAGTGCCTCGTGCCTGGATCCTCCCAATGGCCAGTACCCAATACAATTCCAGTGAGACTTGTGGCTCTCTGATTCAAGCACACGATGGGAAGATTGTAAGCTGCAAGTTTGATAGTTTTGTGTTGTCAGATTTGTGTGAAAGTTTTAGGGCTAATTTATGTAGCCTAGTCTGAACTTTGAAGGACCTAGTCAAGCTGTGTACCCTTCCCATATCTTCCAGGGTTAAACTTGCCACTGAGTGAACATATTGTTACAGCAGCCCATGAGATAAACGATTTCCATATGAAAGGGAACTGCAAATTTCACAACCATGCATGACTTAGTAGTAGCTCTTGGTTACTTTTTTCTCATTGTCGCAGGCACTTTTTTCCCTGTGGCAGAGTTGGCAATACACAGTTGTGGCTTGACACTGGGTACAAATTACAATGGTTTGTGAAAAACCTTGCAACATTTATAATAGGGGAAAAATGCAGCAAATGAGTCCCACTAACTTGAGCAATTCTCAATTCTCAATTCTCTTGATGCTTTTGCAACACACATAACTCATATGCTTTCAAGTGTGCACACACTGCAAGACTGAGGGATGTATATGAATGTTTCTTTAAACATAATTTTTATTATTTTTTCTGGTACATATGGATTCAAGTTTATTTATTCTCTGTGATCAATTATTTTGTGTGAGAATTGTTCTTCCATGGTTAGTAGGCCAGTACAACAAAGTCACTCCCCTTTACATGCAACACGAAAATACCATGTGATTGTGGAATCCCTTCCCTGAAACCCAAGATGGCTACACTATCATATGGCTTTCATATGACAAAGATGAGTGTCGGCAAAATATAACCTGCCCACCAGTATTATTCTTTTGTGAATCCTCTTTGGTATTGTCACCAGGTCAAAATATTACATGGCTTCCCATAAACTTCATGTGAAGCAAATCAATATAAATTTCCTGTTCCCCAAATTTTTACTTAGAGTTTTTTTTCCCCCACACTTCCTACTTTTTTCTACATTTGTCTGGACTTGGCCATGCATCTACACAAAAACCCAAGACCAAAACAACTTAAATTAAATGCCAATGGTTAAATAAGGACTGATTGAAGAAGGGACTCTGGAGTAGCTATCTATAACTGTACCTGTTCCATATCCTGCACATCTATGGCGTTCTCTACCAGTGTCTATCTTTTCTTTCAGTTTTCTGATGTAGCATTAATCACAATCATCTTTATTTACAGTCAATTAAGGTTGTAGAGACTGTAGAAAACTGGCAAAATAACTGCCCCAAGTCTAAAAAGGTGTGTGGTGAAAATTTCCCTGAAAGGCTTGGTTTTCTAAAACAGAGTTGGTGATTATTGGAAAAGGGCATTTGTGAAAGAATATTCCTTCCTGTTCTTGGGGTCTGAATTTTGCGAAATTTCTCACCAAACAGGCGACCACTGAGATTCCCTGCACTCATATGACACCAGAAAGGGAAGAGTATGTATAAAGGATAACTTTAGTGGGCCAAGAAAGAGTTACACTCCACCCAGCAGCACATGACACAGTGAATTTGTAAGGTTCATTAGACAATTGACGGACTATAGTTTGCTCCTTGATTAAGGAGGAATGGGAAACTAGGACTAGGGTTGAATCGCCCATCACGGAACATGTATCTATCATAAAACACTTTCCAATATTTTCCTAATTCCTTAGCCAAATTAACCAAATTTTGTGTCATTGAATGTGCAAACTGGAGGGCTACAAATGTTCTTTGAGCATCAGGAGTAAAGGAGCTACTCAGCAAATGGAGGAAGAGGATGTGTGATTTTTTGCTTCGATTTTTATTAAAGAAAAGCTTTAGACTCCTCTCTAGTTCCAGCCCCACATTTTTCTCATTTTTAGTCTGTTTTGAGTGATTTGACACCTGATGGGTGTGCCAACTAGGGCTTTACAAAACCTTTTTGTATTCTAGAGGCAAAATGCAATTATCACAGACTTTTAAACCTAAAATCCTAATTTATTTTAATTCATCTATCATCAAACACTAAACCCCTTATCACCGAACACCTCATTTCTTGCCCATTCCTTTACCAAATTGAGAGATTTTTGCAACATTGCAAAAGAAAAAATGTTCTTTGAGCTTTAGAATCAAAGGAACAATGTGTGAGGCTTTGACCTCATTTGAATTCTTAAGAGTTTGCTCACCGACCTATATACCCTACTACAGTAGATCCAGTATTGCTTTTTAGGGTTAGAGCTTCATTCTTGAAAAATCTCAAGATATCTTATGAAATAGCTATAATATAGATGCTTGTGGAGTAGGTATTGTGGGTTTGCTTGTTTTGGTTACTATGGTGTATAATTGGTGGAGAAACGAAGTTAGGTGGCAGGACCTCTGCAAATGGCACACAAATGTTTGGCGGAGCCGCTGTCTGTTTCCCCAATTTAGCGTAGCGGCTAATGGAACCGGCTCTGTGAAGACTGACGGCGTGTGAAATAAAAAGTGAGAGCTTGGAAAAAGCGCCGTTGAAAGTTGAACACGCCTTTGAAGCGCTACCGAGTACGTACTTAACAAACGGCCTTGGAATTCGCACGCGGCCTCATCTCTTTGCCTATCCAACCAAGCTGCTATCACCATCTAGATTGGGACCACTTGTCGTGCTCGGTACACCTACACCCGCGTTGCACCTCATTCATGTATGAGCAGCTTCCAAACTCGCATCGCTGCAGCTGTGCTAATATCAGCATCATCATCATCGTCCCCATCACCAGCAGAAACAAACAGCTTCAGCTGTACTTAGTAGCCTACTTTCGCTTGTGTTCTTTTATTACTTCGGGGAGCTGTCGTGGGATTTGCTTGATTAAAACAAAAGTTGCGTTGTTGCGTTTTGGGATTGAAGACTGTGCGTGGGTACTGAAAACGAGTGTGCTTCTGCAGTTGTTTCGGTCCGTTACGTCTCTTCGTTGGTCGGTGGCAGGCATAAAGTGCATGATTTTGTGAGCGGTGTGTCGCAATTGTTAGTTATTTTGTTCAACAAAATGTGAGTATGTTGTTCAAGGATTATGGGAGGCGATCGGTTGTAGCGGTAGAGGAGAGGGAGTTGTGTGGTTATGATGCCTGTGGTGCTGGACGGCAGCCGCTATTGCCTTCTACGCTGCCTACGAGGCAGCAGCAGACGACAGAAGCAGGACGAGGAGGAAGAGGAGCAGGGGGAATGGGGACGATGGCCGATTGCGATAGCGACAGCAATTCGGTGAGCTCGTCACAAGGTTCCTCGCAGAGGATGACTGGGAGTCACATGGGATGTAGCAGTAGTGATCATGAGGGTAGGAGGAGCCGTGGCGACGGCGGTGGTGGTAGGAGCAACTCATCCGGGACCTTGAAAGCGGTGGAGTCTACAGTGATGCGGGTGATCGGTAGAGTGCGCGAGTATGGATTTGGGGAGGATGTCTGCAGTGAGCTCCGGGAGCACTTTGCCTACTTGCCAGCTCGGTAAGAGCTTTCTCTAAGCTCTTTGCACCACGGAAGTCTGCAATCCGTCCGTCGAAAGTTCAACCTGCGCTTGTCTCAAGCAGTACGGTTTGTGTTTTGTTGCAAACTCCGCCACGATTGTGGTCGTGGCGTTTGGAGTCTCCTGGCGTGTTGTGTCGCGCTTTCTAGGTTGGTCACTAACTTGGGCTTTGTGTTTCTGGCTTTTTTCTAGGTACGCCCTCAATATTGATCCTGAGAGACATGAGGATGTGCTACTCCACATGCGATTGCTGCAAGAGGCACGCGAGGTGGAGGATGAGGGTTCAAGGGGCAGCAGCATCTTGGATGAACCCTTTGCGGTTCCTTTTGTTAACGTGCGCAAAGTTCTGCTGTGGTCTTCAGTGGATATGGCCGTGACAAGTAATTCTTCGCTTCCTCAGAAGCTGGGCATGGGATCATCTGGCTGCTGGGGACTCAAAATCCCCAAACCTGCCTTTGGATCCTGCACTAATCTTGCAAGCTTAGGATGTTGCGCAAGCCCCAAAGTTCACCCCACCGCAGCGGGAGGAAGTCTGACGACCATCCGGTCGTCGGCATTAGGAGGACATGCCACTTCTCCTTCTTTGCAATCCACTTCACCAGGGAATGTGGATTGGGCGGTTTCCCGTCCCGCTTTTGGCAACTTCACCAATCCCCTTCACATGGACGATGATGGTGCTGGCTACAACAGTGACAATGAGGATGCTGCAGTTCCAACTTATGGCTATGAAATAACTCTGGCTACGTCTGACAGACATGGACTCCTCAGGCATTATACTACTGCAATCAGTAACATTAAGACTGAGCTGAATATCAAGGTATGCTTACAGCACTAGATCAGGTTCAAACTTCACACCTGGTTTGACGAGAGGATGTTGGAATATTTGGAATACAATGCATCTTTCGCTTCTTCCATGCCTGGCTTTATCAATCCTAGATTGTGTCCCTCTGCCCCCCATGAAGAAATGTCTCTGTGGCTGAAACTAATGAGATATTGTATTATATGATGGTTGTTTGTTTGCAGGAAGCTCATGTGTTTAGTACATCAGATGGAATGGCACTGGAGGTTTTTGTTGTAGAGGGCTGGGATGGTGATGATGTAAGCTTTCTCATTACTTGTGACAATGCAAGGGTCAGATGTGTGGGCCTGGTCAAGAGAATTCATTTTGCTGCTTGCATACTCCTACTTGAGCAGTTTTTTGATGGGTTTTGAATGGTATGCTGGGCCTGCTGCAAATGTGGGATGTCAATCCTAAAGAGTATGAAAATTGATCTCAACTTGCAGGCTGAAGGACTCAGGCAGGCAGTACTTTTAGCTGTTGATGCTAGGGAGGAAGGACATTCCAAGTACAGAGATGCAGAGTTGAAGGTGGCAGTGGAATCAATTCAATATGAAGACTGGGCTGTTGACTTCAATCAGGTATGCTTCTCACCTTCTCTGCTATTGCTAGGGGAAGCTTGATAACTGATGTCCTGGAAGGCTTCTAACATCCAGATGATCATGACCCCCGAGCTTTGTTATGCACAATTCTGTGTGCATATTCTGAAGTGTTGTGAGCCAGATGTTCTTCCTGATGCTTCTGGGCAATCCAACAGAGTCAGACGACAGATTTTTTGCCCAAGGTTTTGAGCAGAACTTTAGTTATACCCTCCACGAAGAGCTCTGGGGAATAATGGCAGCCAATCACTGTCATTCATGATGAAGGTGATGGTTGTACTTGGTGATTGACACTGGCAACAGCATGCCTGCACTCGTTCTTGTTCTGTTTGTTTTGGTTCTGCTGGAACTGACACTATGGTTACTATGAAAAAAAATTTGTGGGATCTTCTCTGCAACTTTGTCATGTTTTCCAGTGGATGTACAGCACCCTGGTAGTCATTTGTGGTGCTAAAAGGTTAAGTTCAACGTGCAGGAGGGCCAGACCACTACCCTCTACAAAGGCCTTTCTATGTCTGAGGCTTAGATGATTGCTTGTATGATGAGAAAGCTAAAATGAATGGAGAGTTACCCTCACAAGCTTTGCATGGTAGCCAGCATCATAACTGGGTTTTACTGTTGCTTCTGGAAATGTGAAAGAGACTCAGGACACAAGAAACAAAATTGTTTGCTTGTGTTTTATTATTACTTATATACAACCACCATTATAAGCTGATGAATTCAGTGGTGACTAATGGTAACTAGTCCCTGCCATTCATGATGAGCTGATGATCTGAGACTGTGTAACCAACAATGTGAAGGTGTTGACCACATTTTTTTGTTCAATTTGATTTTACTGGAACTGACACAACAGCCACCTTCCAAGTGATGTTGAGTTGTTGCTGTGATGTCATTGAAATAAAATGTTATAGTGGTCAGTTATTGGCACTGGACTCTTTGCAAATCTGGTTTGATATTGGGTTTGTATCTAGTCTGACTAGTTGGTGTTGGAACTCATCTGTATTTTTTGTGTGAATGCAGCTAGTGATAGGTGAGCCACTTGGGAAGGGTTCATCAGGTCAACTTTACCGGGGGAAATATATGAGTCAAGATGTAGCTATCAAGATGATTGCTCTAGTTGATGGTCATAATGTGGACATGGATTCCGACAGTCTTCAGGCATGTCCAGCATCAGAACGACTACAGACATTTAAGCAGGAGTTCTCAATTATGAGGTGAGCTTTGTAAAATAATTGTAATGAAATTGACTGTTGTGGTTTGCTTAGTGGCATCTTAGAACTGCAGCAACAGTAGTACTGGATTCTCTCTGCTGGCATTTGCTACCTTGTGGGTTAGCTGCCAATCAAAAGATCTTTTTTTGGTGCCATCACTTACTTTGCTTACTTAATGTGATACAAGCTGTTGGAGCTAAAGCTATGATGCCTCCTTAAACAGTGAGTTGGTATTGTGGGCAAGCGAAGGAGTGTGCTTTCCTATGTGTTATTTCATTGTGCTGTCCCTTGTAAAGGAAAAAGTCATTTCTGGGCACTCTAGGCTGTTTTGTAGTTGATTCTTTCCTTGCAACATCTCTCTTATGCTTGGTGTGACCACTGTAAAGGTGGTTGTAGATTTAGTTTTGTGCATGCAAGATGACCTGTCAAAGCAGTGACAGAAAAAAGACCTGTCAAAGAGGTGACAGAAAAAGCTAGAGATGTTGAAGAAGGATATGTTGAGGCCTTGAACAAGCCACTCTTTGTCTAGCCACTTCAAGGTCTGTCTATGTTGCATTGGATCATGCTTGGCAGGCTATGCCAAGCACCATGAAGCTGACAGTAATGAATTTTGATGTTTTTGCAGACTAGTGAGACATAAAAATGTGGTGCAGTTCATAGGAGCATGCTCATGTTGGCCCAGGCTTTGTATTGTGACAGAGCTCATGTCTGGGGGAAGGTACGCACTACAGTCATAACCCCTGCTTTTGGATGCTGATTTCTTGGACACTTTTGGGTCCCTTTTCACTTATGTGATGGTGATGCAGTGAGATGTAGTGTTTTTGCATGCTGAGTTCAGTTGCATGATTGTGTAACCTGGCATACGTGCTGAAAGAATCATATTTGGTGAAAGACTTGTTCCAAATTGAGTTGTACTGATCTAGTATTTACTGTTGTATGTTTTCAGTGTGCGGGATGTGCTAGAATTTCGGATGGGTGGCTTGGATATACCATTGGCTGTGAAAGTTTTCCGAGATGCTGCAAAGGGGATGGACTTCCTTCACAAGTAGGACCATGTGTAAATTGAATACATAACTTTGTTTGTTTACTTTCATGACCAAATGAATTACCAAAATTGTAATTGCTTCATTTTAAGTTAGGTTTCCCGAGGATGCACTCCATATTTCTTGTGAAATCTAGCAATTTTTTAGTTTTAAACTGTTTGTTTCCAACAGCACTTAGCTCTGTGAACTTGAAAGGACATTATCTCATAAGCTGAGTTGAAGGTTTCAAACTTACCTATTGTGGATGTGGCTGTAGGAGGGGAATTGTTCATCGAGATTTGAAGGCTGCGAATCTTCTGATTGATGAACATGATGTAAGTTACACATCCATTGTGCAACTTTTTGTTTTCTTACAAATGTCTTATCCATTGTAGAATATCTATTCTTTTCAGTGATTCAGGGACTATGTGAGCAAGAAAAACTACATTACAAACAATGGTTTAGAATACCATCTAAATCAGTGTATTGTGCTGGTTCTCGGTTATGACCTTGTTTTGAGTCTTGTGTGCACATAATCTGGAACTCCAGCAGCAAGGATTAAAGTTATGAGCTGGAATACTCATAGAAGATGCGGGATTTTTGTGGCAGGTGGTCAAGGTTTGTGACTTTGGTGTGGCCCGCTTAAAACCAACACCTGTGAGCAGTTCTGGAAAGGGTGCATGGCCTGCTGCTGAAATGACAGCAGAGACAGGAACTTACCGTTGGATGTCTCCTGAGGTATCTATGTGGTGGCACTTTTCTCCCCCTTGGAGTAAAAACTCACTGTTGAACAACATTCTAGTTGGGAAAGATCCCTATTGTGCTGCATCACAGTGTGCTGTTTCATCTCTGACAGATTTTCTGTCTGAGGTGATTATGAGTTTGGTTGATTCTCAATTTGTGTCTCACGGGCATGTGGGCATGATTGTGAAAGGTATTGGAGCACAAGCCATATGATCACAAAGCAGATGTCTATTCATTTGGCATTACAATGTGGTATGCTCTCCTTATTCTCCTCTGACTTAGAGCCCTGTTGACATTGACAAGCTGATCATGTACTACTTGTAATTTTTTTGATTGTACAGAACTGTGAGATTAGTGGTCTTGAAGTTTGTATATTGCTTGTGCTGGTGGTTGCAGTCTGATGATGCTGTATCTGCACATGTGAACAGGGAAGTTTTAACTGGTGAAATTCCATATGCTGGTTTTACACCACTGCAAGCAGCAATTGGTGTTGTGCAAAGGTCAGAGCACCCCCTCTTTGGTCACCAGTTTGTAAATAGTAGTTCCAAGTTTGAGCGCTCCAGTTTTTCAATTTTCATAATTGTTTGACTGAAAGTAAGAAAGGTACATGCAAAGGAGCCAGTGTTTTTGACAGAAAGGGTGCTGTTACAGGGGACTTCGCCCTGAGATACCTCCCTTTGTACCTGAGAAGCTATCTCTTTTAGCTCAGCAATGTTGGCACCAAGACCCCAAGCAGCGACCTGAGTTCTCTGAGGTACTACTACTGGTCTTGTGTTTAACTTGTCACTTTGTTGCATTCCCATCAAGTAGTTATTTAGATGGAGTGCAAATGCCATCACTTTATACAGCAATCTTTTGAATGCTGGAAATTCACGCTGCTTGAATGCATTGGCTTTGCAGGTGGTTGCAGTCTTGGAGGAGATGGTTATGGTGAGGACACCTAACAGGAGGTTCATGTTTGGTGGGAGGAAGACAAGGGGAACCCTTCTGCTTGCATGACATTCTCATTTTCACCCTTGCTCACACTGAGTGCATAGAAGTCCCCCTTACACCTAACTCTGTATAGTTTCTGACTCATTTCTTCCAATGATTAACATTGATTTTGAGTTTTAGAGATTTGGTCCTGGATTAGGAATTTCTTCTTGGTTTAAATGAATGGTGGCACCAGAATGGAAGCAATTGCTGACAAGTTATCATAGGTACAGAGCTTTGGGTACAAGCAAATTTGTCAGCAAATTGTACTCAGCATTTTTTAAAACAGTGCCACAGATGTCAATACATTGTACTGATAGCAGCTGCAGAATTAAGATGTAGGAGCCATGTCCAAAAGACTGCACTCAGATTTATCAATTGAGTTATCACTTACTTTTGTGACCAGATTTTGTAATCAATTCTTTCTTGAACCTGGAACCAACGCAAAGCCTTTAGCCTGTCGTCTAGTGGATATGAGGTGCACCATTGTGAGTTGAGGAAATTTAGGCACAGTCTACCCACTAGTGTATCTCTTGAGGCCAATGGCTAGTACCTCAAGCAGGTATGAGGTGGCGGGGGGTGGGGGGTGGGGGTGTGTAGAGGGGTGCAAGGTTGTGTCTCATGTGAACATGCTGTGTTTGGGGGAGTAGTAGAGAAGCTTCTCATGTCTCGCAGTTCTAACAGGTTGTGGCAGTAGGTAAGAGCTAGCATGGTGTACTGAAAGCTTTGAACCCAGGACCACTTTAAAGTGGTCATGGCCTTGAACGACAATTTGCTGGATGCTTGGGTGGAGGATGATAATGTGCAGAGTGGAGAGGACCCTGACTGCCAACCTCTATATAGACCTCTGTTGCCTTAAGCCTGTGGTGGTTGCTTGTACACATGCAAAGCTCAAACAACATGAAGACTGCCCATCACAAGCTTCTTGGAGCTTGAACGACATATTATTGACTTTTGTTATTGCTTTTGGAACTATGATAGCAGACCACAATACATTTGTGTAAATGTTTTTGCCCAAGATTTTGAGCTCTTCAGCTCCTATTTATGTGAACACATTCAAGAGCATCAGTGGGCAGTTTTGGAAATGCAAAGCATTCTGGTATTCTTTACTGGATCAGCTGCGCACATTAAATGATGAACCTCTACAGATGGACCTTACCTTACACATTTTTGAAAGGACATCATATTTTTTACTAATTACATGTGAGGTTCAATACATGTGTGTGAAGGGACCTTCCAAATTGCAGGGTCCTTTGGTACACAAATGAAGTGCCTATGTGTGAGGCATGCTTCAAATGGCATGATACATATACATGCATATACATGCAAGTTGCCTTCCTACAGGATCTAGTTTGTGTTTTACCCCAGGTATCACTTGTATCATGTTGCATCACTCCTTTTGGTTGAAGACCTTTTGAATTAATGTTACTTCTATTATCAAAAGTTGAACTCAGATTGGATGGCTCAGAACTATTGTTGTGCAAGGAGGCAATGTTACTTCTACTATCAAAAGTTGGACTCAGATTAAATAGCTCAATACTATCATTGCAAGGAGGTGAACAACAAGTGGAACATGATTATGAGGATGGAGATTTTCCTAGCCCTTCTAAATCTAGACCAAGATCAAAGAGCAAATTCCCAACTTTTCAAATGGCAATGAGAAGTGGCATCAAAGTTATCAAGGCCCAATCCATATGGATATTACCAGTGTGGCATTTGCATGGTTGAATTCCATATCCAATTTGATAAAAGGATTTCCACTCCCCCAAAATTGGCATGAAGTTCTGAGGCGGAATCATGGATGTTGACTGAATTGATTTTGAGAAACCGACAATGGAAGTATTGGCTAAAGAAGGGGTTTCCTTTCCCAGTATTCTATGCAAATGGGAGTCCTCAAATTTTGTCGGTATTGGTGTAAGGTGTGAGAACTGAAAGTATCCATCTTGGGATTGTCTGTTGTTGTTGCGTAGGGACATGAGTGTTGACGTGTTTTTAATTTCGTTCAAAAAATTACTTATTAATTGATTTCAAAAGTTTTCATAACCAATAATGTTTTGTAGAAAATAGTTTTTTCCTAGAACGATTGAATTTTGTAGACCACAAATTTATGGTCTCCGCCTCCCAAAATATTCAATCTCATAAAACTCTGTATATTGTATATCCAAACTTCACTCTTTTTTTTGCTCGATTGTGGCATTTCTAGATTTTGAATTGGCCCATGTTGGAAATCATGTTGTAACCATGTTCTGACTTCAATGAGTAAAACATGAATGCTTCCAAATCACAATTGCAAAGTTCAGAAGATCAAATATGATGGAAAGGACTCGACTAATATACCATTGCACATGGTGCTGGATTTCACCACAAGTTTGCATGCAAGAGGTTTGCGGAGAGTAAACTGATGTTGATGCCAGGAGAATGGGTTGCAACCTAGCGCATGAATTTGATGGAAACACTAGAGAGAGCAGCCCGACAAACTTCATCCGATGTGGAGTTTCTGAAGCAGCTGCACCATGAAACTGCACAAACTTGTTGCAGGGTGCCAACTGTATGATCGCTAAGATGCAAGATGAGGATTTAATATATTCTCCAACATCTCCATGTCCACCAAGCTGTAAATCCATGTGATCCGGAGATGAATCTTCATTTTCTAATTGTATCTGGTCACGCCCTTGGTTGATGCTGACCAAGAGGCTGGCAGTTTTTACTGCATGTACGTAATGGCAACACAGTGACAACATAGCAAAGACTAGAAGAGCTTGACAATTCATGGCAACCATATTATGGCTCCGTTTCTCCATGTGGCTTCTCTCTACTGTTTGAGCTGGTGGTTCTCTTGCGTGGGACTGTGAAAAAGTGCAGTTCAGCCATTTCTTAATGGATCGTGCAAAACTAGTTGCAGGGTAGTTTCAATTTCACTTCAGATGTAGTAGCTGCTAGAGCCCTAATTTCCAGTTGTATCGGTCACAAACCTCAGACTCCACCATCTTAGTATTTAAGGTGAAAGTTCAAAGCATGGTAAGGACGAGTTGATCAAGTCGAAGATACTTGCATTGTACAACTCCTGGTGAATGAATGTATACTCGGAAAATGCAACGACTTGCATAACAGGTACATTGTAGATCGGGCACGTTGATAGGACCGTCTACATGTACTTCACTAATCTTGAAGAAACTTGCAAAAGGAAAAGTGAGGCATTTAATCCGGTCCTTAATGAAAATCTACTATGCTCGCATGCAATTCAAAGCAAATGGAATTGCAAGGGTGCAGTTTTGGTTGCTTGGGTGACGTTGTTGACTACAGACTCTTGGATAGATCTTTGTTTTTTTTTTTTTTGGGTTGTTTTGATTTGACCAACTCCTGCATTTTCTTTCTATTAAAAACTTATAAACAATATATTACTTTTGAGTTGCATATGAAAAACACTTAAAAGAGAATTTATCCATATGCATATGCATAGGGCACTTGCAACTACCCTCGATCGAAAGTATGTACACTTGCAGATACATGTGGTAGTTGACGTAAATTGTTGCAATAGTGTTGCAATTCACGATGAGGATGATCTCGTTATATTTTTTGCAGCTGGACCTGCCGAGATTTGCTGAAGATATGAGAATGAGATTAGCCGGTCTATTGATTCCATAGACTCATGAATTATACAAATTGAGCATGAATCTTATGATTCATTGATGACACTTCTTCAAGATCAATCATCAAACGCAATCCTTAATGCTCCGCTTCCCCAACCCAAGATCACCCTAGTTATTCAATCATCCAGTTTGTGATATGCGCCAAAGGTTTCCCAAGCCTGGAGGCTGGATATGATCAGCGCAGGATTACGGCCTGCAAACACTGTTGAGAATATAATGGAAGAGCAGTTGGGGTCAAGAATTCTTCTTGTCTAAATCATTGTCCAGTAATTAGCCAGTTCAGGACAGTTCAGGGAATTATGGCATGGAGCTCGGGTTCTCCGCCCTCGGTTCTCACATCATAATTCCTGACAGCGGGGCCCTCCCCTGTAGATAAAGCCCAACCTTGAAGTTGAGAAAACGGCAACAGAGAGACGAACCGACTAAATTTCATAACCAATTCTTGACACTTGTGAGATATTCATGGCACAGAAAGAGATATGTCTTGTCGACCCGAAGAATCCGAATAAGCATTTGAGAAACAACTTGAGTATCCACTTTTTTTTTTAGGGAACGAGATCAGAGCTGCCAGGAAACATTACCAATATTCCAGAGTTTTAAAGAATTCATTAAATCACTCTTGTGATTCGCTGCAACAAAATTCCAACACCTCGAGCAAAGCAGGAGTAATATCTAGATTTCTCGAAGAAGACTGAGAATCCTAATTTCTCTTGAACTGTGAACACGAAGTACATCACCGAATCTTGGTCTATCTAACCTGTGAAATGTTTCTGTACCAGGTTTTTGTGCCTGTGTGAACCTTTGAGTATTAGTTGGACTGGTGTACAACTTCAGGCAGTCGTTGTGGTAAGAACATCATGAACTGTGTATCAGTCTACAGTATATGAATTCGCTATGCTGTTTCTAATCATCTTATTCTGCACAGGATGTCATGTGAAAGACGAAAATCTGGGGCCTAGTACGGCTCCGGAGAACGAATATGGCAGTTATGTTGTGGTGGATATGATCATGCTTTTGATTATAGTACCATATGGCAACTGTGCGATTGGAGATGTCCAGTGATGTTGCCTGACGGTGGTGTCACAACAAGAGTACATCGCGTGTCCACCCAAAACGAGAAGGACTTGTACCTCCCTATCTTCAGTTTCGCTTTGACATCAACAAGAGCTTGGAGAGAGATGTGGTTTTGACTGATTTGAGACTGCAGCAATGTGCTCACTGACGACTGCACTGGAACACTCTGCGCCTTCACCTCCGCTACCAGAAGGGTGGTGTTCTGATGCCCAGCAAAGAACGCTGGCACTTGCGTTTTTCCAATTTGTGTCCCGCTGAATGAAATATAGACGGTGATCACCTCGTAATAAATGCTGATCTTCCTGTTGGAATTTGTGGCCTGAACGCTGAAAATTACATCGGCATTCACCGTAGCTGCTCCTGAAGTTTGATTCTGCGTCGCCGGTTGTATAACTTGCAATATAGGAATCTGGGCACTTTCTAGGGTGAATTGAGGGGCATGAGGGTGCAGGACTAACCAGATTATCAAAGCCGCTATGCCCACAGCTAGGACAAAAATCACCAGAAGCAAGCACACGAACTGGCAAAAGAAGACACAACAGCTCCACCCACACCTGACACGTCGAGGTTTTTTATCCTTCACCAACGGAGCCTGAAGAATACCCCCGTTCTTCATGACTATTAACTCTTGAATATAACTAAGAACAGCTAGCAGAGCACAGCAGATCAAAACCGTGTGATCGAGCTAGGACTAGACGTTGATTATTCCTTGATCAAGAAAACCGAGCTCAAGAAAACTCCAAGAATTCGCATCTCACTACTGCAGTCTATATGATCGAGATCATGTCCACCCTCGGACGAAATCCAATTCAAAAGCTGCACACTAACATAAAACACAAGAAGGAGACAATCGTAGTGCAACTACTCGAGACTGTTGTATCACCAAGCAGCTGTCTAAGTACGAATCCAGAAAGACGAGAAAACGGTTTAAAACAACGCGGGTAAGACCGAGCGAGGCCATAAACATAGATCAATTTGCAAGGAATTCGTTCGAAAAATGAGTCACGGAACATGGGTCCCATATGAATCTTTTCAGAAACTGACAATCGGCAGCTGTAACAGTGACCAAGTTTATCGTTAAATACATATGATCCAGCTAGATTCTATTGAACGTGAGATTGGTACCAAGCACGCTTTCTGCGACGTTTACGCCGCTCCAGGTCGTCCCTTGGTTTGTATTCAAGGAAAATCCAGCTCCTATTTCGAGCTCCTGGCTCCCAAGTTGCTGAGTTTTGGGGTCCTAGCTTCTTTTTTGCAGGAATTCCCTACGGCTGTGCATTATCTTTATTTCCATAGCAGCCCGCCGGAAAGATAAATGTAAAGAACTGGTAGAAGATCCATAACTGACTGTAGGGAGTGTCTTGCTAATGTGGCAGCACATTATTAGGCAAAAACCCTAGTTATGTAAATGTACCTCGCACGCCCCAACTATTCATGGTAATCAACAAGAGCACAGGAACCTGTGCACTCTAGTGAGTTACTTAGTGCTTACTCTACACAAAATGGTTAATTGGCTCTTCCCTTCCAAGGGAGAGATGACAATGTAGTTTTCATTTGGTCCCACATTTTGAGGAACAACCAATCACCAGGTGTTATAACGTGTTCATGTGAACTATGAGTTCATTTGTTTGGGAGTTCATGGGACATTTCCTATCTTAACTCTTGCTGGTTTGAACTTCGCAATAACGTGCAGAGCCAGCCACTACCCAATGAGCTCAAGTACATTAATGGAGGGGCAGAGCAAACAAAACCCAGCTTGTCAGCTCCTCATAAGCAACTATACAAAGCAGACCTTTAAGAGAAATTCCTTGGAAAAAGGACAGTTCTCCCTCCTTTTGAGAAGGTTGAGCTTTGAAGCAACTTCTCTCAAAATGCTGTTTAAAGTTTTGAAGCTTGGAAGACATACATACTCCCCTCTAATTCTTGATGCAAAATACTTCTTCACTTTGCACCCAGGGATACCACTCTTTGCAGGAAAGATGGCACAATAGAGATATCCACAAAGTATGGAAAACACAACTCCAGTATCCCTGTTTGGTCATGAAGGGGGTGAGATTTTTCAAAAACCTTGAAAAAAAAAATACATTGGGCATTGGGCTTAAAGGGTGACTGAAACTCAGATTAGCACCAAATTTGAGTTTTACCCTGATTACTTTCCACCAATCCCTGCTATTACTGAGTGTATTGTAATTACAAAATTTCTTAAACCTTGTGCTTTTAATCTTCAGTTTCCGCATTTTGTACCCATATTTAATACAATTTCATTACTTCACAAACAACAGTGTTTAGAGGTTGAAAGAGGGGTTAAGGGATGAAAGAAAGGCCCAAAAGGGGGTCATTTTAGAGATATCTTTAATGTTCTAGTTTCATATGAAAAATGGGCTGTGGCTTAAATGACTGCACAAATTTTAGCTTGGGATTTTATTAATTCACGGGTTGAAATCCATGAGTCTGGTACTTAGGAACAAGGACCTTTGGGACATCCAAAATTTCAGAGCTGACATCAATCAAATGTCATCCAGAAATTTGTCAAGTTACTGGTGTGCCCACTGCCTGCTGGATAAGGTTGGTGTTTTGAAGAAACAACAACAAATTATTGAGAGCTCAAAAAGAGTAAATTATTGTTCAATTTGGTGTAACCGAAAGCTCTGTTGACTACCTCATAGAAGTCCACAATAATGTAGGACCCAAATGTGAAATATAAAGTATAAACTGCCAGACACAAGTTAGTTGGAAATGGAGCCTCACCACCTCTACCACAACAATACAACATCATGATTAGGAAATTATTTTTTCAAGTGGTTCAAAAGTCAGGAACCACAATATGAATGTGCAAGGTTGTTGACACTTACACATTACTACACTAAATCTATTCTGCTCCAATCTGTGCATTTGGACTATGCAATACGAGGGGAAGACGCCAACAAAGCCAAGTGAAAACTCCATCCAATTGCAAACACAGATTGCAAGGAAGGAGATTTGTTATAAGGTCTGTTCATGATTGAACTATCGTTATAGTACTATTTCTCTTTCTTCTAAATTCCTTACTATTTATAGCTAGATTAAAAATCAGCATGTCATTATGGCACTCTTCAGGCCTGATGAGGACATTTTGTCACCCTACCACACTGGCCTTATAGTACATGATTGCTTGCATTTCTGTTCTCCATAGATGGACTCCAACACCCAGGGCCAATAGACCCCTGTAGCAATGTTGCCCTTAAATCCTTTACACAATACACCTCATAGAACACATATGACTCAGTCAGACGAGCAGGTGCACGCAACACCATGTAAACAGACTACACTGAGCAGCGTTTTTTTTTTAAGGTTCCTGAAATTTCGAACAGGTGGCTTCTATTAAGCTAAATTTTGTGCATATTTGGTAATATTTAAATGTTTAACAGTGCAATCTATGGCAATCTAAAGCTTCAATAAATTGAAAAATGGCTATGTGAAAGAGAAATATTTCATAAAAACTTGGTGAAATGTCCAATGTTATAGTAGCAAAATCTAGTGCTAATTACAAAATGAAAGTAGGACATATAGCTTCAAAACCTCTGAACTATGCACCTAATTGGCGATGCACCTAATTTGGCCATGAAAATTTCTTAGACATAGTATGTGATCACTATTGTGTGTGGTCTTGAGGCTTAGTCATTGTTAGTGATTCTATCACAATCAAAGCCAAGAACACATAAGATGTTGGACAATGACATACCCACAAACAACACTAACATACACTAATTACACACACACATACAATACAAACACATATCCTAATGGACCCAAGTTCCAAACTTCCAACATACAAGAGTTGAAAATAGTGGACACACATGGAAACAAAAAATACACAATTTGAGTAGAGACCCAAGAGTCAAAACACAACCAAAGAATTAATGAATCAACACAACTTAGAACTTAGAAACAAAAAAAGTCTATACTGAAACTTTAGAGGTAGACCCAAGCAAAGAGAGGTAGATTGAAGTAGACTAAGGCAGACACTAGACAAAGGCAGACAAAAGTAAACAAAAGCAAACAAAGGTAAACACTAGACAAAAACAAACAAAAGCAAAGAGAGGCAAATAAAATATATAGAGGTAAACATAAGCAAATAAAGGTAGATAAAAGTAGAAAGAGGCAAATAGAAATAAGTAAAAATAGACAAAGGTAAATAGAAACATATAGAAGCAAAGAGAAGTAGACATCAAATCAAAGGAAAATAAACAAAAAGATAGAGCTTGACACTAGATGAAAACTTGAGAGCAATATTAACACATAAAAAAAACATTAAACAACCATGGCAATTTTTAAATCCTAACTTCTAAATGACAGAATGACCCAACTTCAGCCATTAGATGTCACCATTGAGAATTAGAGATAATGGCCCACTGATGATGGGATTGGAACAACAAACCCTACCCAAATCCCATAGTGGAGTTTAATCCAATGCTCGTTTAAGCTTCTGCTCCTTCCAATATTCATGTGTCATATGGAAAAATATTCAAATTGAAAAAAGTTTTAAAATACATTATCACAACAATATTCAAATGTTCATTGAGGTGGTTTTTCAATTTAGATTTCAAGAAAAAAAGGGTGGAAAATGTCCGTTCACATTTCACTAACCCCAACACTTATACAATTGCAATTTTTGCCAATTTGAAAAAATGTGGGGGAAAAATGCCATAAAATGCAGGAAGTTTCCAAAATTTACCAAAATTGAGCTAATGGATTAACATGAAATGGTGCCTCCCTAACAACAACTTTAGATTGCAAAATGATCTTAAAAATACTAGACTACATGTTAAAAACACTTGTAAACAAAATTGCTAAGTAAAATCTTTTCTACAACAAAAGGTAAACTTGCCTTTGAAGTTTTGACAAGTTCCAATGGCTTCTTGGAACAATAATGCACCTTAATCAACAATAGATGTTGATTGAAATTCTTTTTAGCATCACCTTGAAGCCAATATTGCAAATAACAAATGCCCATAACATTCATCAAATGGGATGCTGGAAACCTTGTAGTTAACTCACGAATGAAAGATTCTATTGCAATTGCAAGGAATGTCACAACCTCACAAATCGAATATAAACAAAAAACAAAAAAAACAACAAAACCACATTCCAAAAGATAAATAAATAAATAAGCAACACAAAAACATAAAGACACAAGAAGAATGGGAGACAAACAACCTAAGCATGATCACTTTACATCTTCCACTAAATTAATGAAGACCTCTAAAGTCACTTGAACCTTTTCATTGGTGGCATTTACACATGTAGCCCAAAATGTGTAACTTGATAAATCAAAGGCCAAATACTCATTGCTAGGGGTATTGAGGTTTAGTGAACTGATCTTCTACTTCAAATGCACATTGCTATGATTGCAAGCAATCAAGCTTTAGAAGTCTTTGAAAATATCGTAAACATATTTTGTTTTTGAATCCACATACTGAAAATAAAACTGACGTTCGCAAATCTTTATGGTTGTAACATAATTGCATACAAAGACATCTCTCTTCTATGTAAACTTGATCAATGCATGGATAGTTTCCAACATGGGCAACAAACAATAAAAAGAGATGTGAAGGTTTATGTCACAAAGAAGCTCAAAGTTGACTTTGGTAAACATTATTGATGGACTATCTTCAGGCATCTTTGGCAATAATGGCATATACATTTCCACCACCCATTTTGCTAGATTGAACATGCTAATCCAACATGTTTTAACATTCCATAAAATATGCAACCCTATTATAATATCCAGCCTTATTATAATAAGTGCAAAATCGTAGTAAATTATTACTATTTTTTACCTTGCTCCCCTTTAACCCCTCCTTGAACTTGTTTAGCAATTATGAGGTGGCTCTTCTTAAAGTAAACAACCTCATTCTTTGCATGATTGCAATTTTTATCAACATATCATTCTCCCTATTTCTTGCCCAAGTGTGACATATCTCGAATTACCCTTGTTTCCCCCGACATTATTTTCAAAAGTGTTAGCCTTGGGCCCTACAATCACATCCTTGCCCTAACAAATGAACGTACCAAGCATTTCACATAATGAACACTAGAAGAAATCTCCCAAAATGCAACCATTGCATTTCCAACTACATGTAACTAATTGTCACTTGCAACCAACTTTAATTGTTTCGACAACTATTTTGCACCTTTGACCATTCTTGCAACTATGCTACAACTACATTTGCAACTAATGACTTTCTCATCCAAATCATGCCCGTATGTCTCGATAGTTGCAAATGAGCAAAGTTTCGATTTCTTGTATTCATGTCTTTCTAATGCCATCTAATATTTGTCAAGGGTGTGCTTTGCTCTAAGATGGACTTGAGACCTTTGTACATCAACTTAATTAGGTCTTCCTCAAGTAGAAGCATGTAGAGCTTAAGGTGACCAAACTTAGTCACATTACTAAGGTGTCATGATAGCCCTTAGTGGTATACATAGGTGTATTAGAAAACTTTTGAAAAGTATGTGTTCTTTTACTAAGTTCTATTAGGGGTATAATGGGTTATGTTTCTATTGGTGTATTTATAAATACCTACCTACCTACCTATAAATGTTTTTTTACCTACTTAACCTAGCTTATCAACTTATCAACTTATATGTTTACCTACCTTTCAACCCTACGTTACCTACCTACTAAACATAAGCTACCTTTTTATTAATTAGTTACAATTATTTTTAATTAATTGATAATTAATAATTCATTTTAGTATTTATAATTAATGTTTCACTAGTATTCAATATATTAGTTTTTTTTTCTATATGAACTATTAATAAATTATTTATAACTACCTAATTAGTTTATTATTATTTAATTCATAATGGTTAATGTAATAAAATTATGGTTATTTTTAATATATTTATGAACTATTCATTGATCATTTATAACTAATTCATTAGTTAATTGGTTAGTTAATAATTATTAATTAGTCAATATTATTATTATTATTCAAGAAATTTTTATAATTTAAATAAATTATTTATTAATTCTTTGATATTTTATTATTTATAAAATTTAATTAACAGCTCATATTTAATAAATTTTTTAATTAATTAATATTTATGTAGTATTTTGATCTTTCATTTTTTAATTTCTGAACTATTAATTAATAATGTATAACTATTATGTTAATTTTTTATTATTCAAATATTAATTACTGATTATTTAGATACTAATTATTAATTGGTTAATATTCTAGTTATTCATTTTTAAATTTTAAAAATATTAACAAAAACTAATAAATAATAATTTGGATAATCAGTTATAATTTCAGTCATTTATTTTTCTATGTATGGAATATGAATTAATAATTTATCACTAAATGACTTAATTAATTGATTATTATATATGTGTTAATTAATAATTATTTAGCTTATTAAATAGTTAGTTAGTTACATATATACGTAGTTATATAATTTACAAAATTAAAATGGATGACAAAGATATGAGATAAATTTTTTAGTTGCAACTTCAATTTTATCCAATATGTTTTGTCCTCCACTTCCATTTTGATAACTATATAATGAGGAGGCTTTGTCATACACTTTCACATAAAAAACACACATCAATTGGGATGAGCCAATCAAAAGAGTTTAACCTTTTAAGGAGTTTAACCCTAAAGGTTAAACCCAAAAGAAATTACAAATATTTACCTTCCTACCTACCTACCTACCTACCTACCTATCTAGTCCAACCTACCTTCCTAGTCCCACCTACCCACTTAAATATTGATTATAATTTATTTTGACCAAATTTCAAAAATGCCACATGGCATATTAGTATTATGCCATGTGTCACCATTAAAAATAAACAATAAAGATCCGCCATCTATTTTTAAAATCATTTTGTTTCAAACCTTTTTCATTTGCCACATGTCATTATGTAAGTTGTTAATTTATATGGTAATATATGGATGGCATACAATAATATACAAATGGTGAAATATTTTGTTGATTGTTGACGTCATCCACACTTGCAGCTAATGTCTTATGGAACTTGTTTAATGCAACTAAATAATTTTTAGTAGTAAATGTCTTTTGGAACTAGAATATAGTTGTAAATGATAGTTGTTTTTTTCAACTTTTCTTCTAATAATCACCTCTAGTTTCATTTCTCAATATTTTTGCCCATGGGAATTGAGTAGCCCATAGATCTCAACACTTTCATGATATGTCATAGTTTTTTTTAAGTTTTTTAAATGGAGGCAATTTTAATTCCTCCTCCTATGTATTAACATGGATCTCTAAAACATTTGCCATAGAGGCAACATAAGTGGGCAATCCATTAGGACAAACAAATTGCATTGCAATATTACTACGATTGAATCAGAATTTGACTCAACCTAATTGCCACTTGAACTTGTTGTAGAAAATGGGATGGGTTTAGGTTTAGGAAGGAGCACAAGAGGACAAGTGTCGTCATGCTTCCTGCTAGACTTAAAGAAGTCAAACAACATAATGTCTTTTTGTGTCCTTTCTATAGGTGCCATTCAAGCCTTTCAATCAAATATACTTATTTACCAAAAAAAAAAACAAAGGGAGGTTGAAAAACACAAACAAATCAAGTTTGTGAACCATTGAATGTGAACTATTGATTTATGTGCATTGTGCATTATAAAACTCCAACCTCCAAAGTTTTGTCAAAAGCAAAGCATGTTGCCACACTACAAAATATCCCTTATTTTCATAGCTTTTAATCAATTGTCTTCTTAGACTCAATTGTGCAAAATGAATGTTAAATGTGCATTTTTCAACAGAATTAAACAATGCACAAGTATGGGAAAAACACCACAAATATGCAAAACAAAAATGTAAATTGAGCTTGGCAAAAACTTGGATTTAGATTGTGCACAATATTCTAGATTCCTTTTGTCTAAACCCTAAACCGAAAACATGCCAAACCTTAAAGCAAGCATGTGATGCAGTGTACATTGACCAATAATAGAGCTTGAATAAAGTTCAATCAAGAAAAAAAGCTTGGATTTGGATTATGGATTATGCATGATCCTAATTCCATTTGTTTAGACTTTAAACCTTAAACCTAAAACCTAGCAAACCTTAAACCTTATTAAACCCTCAAACAAGCATGTGATGCACTATTTCATTGACCAAAAACAAAGCTTGAACAAAGTTTAAATCAAGAACAGAATTCTAAGTGAACTTAAATATGTAAAGCTTCAAGTTTGTAACCTTAAAGCAAACATGTGACACAATGCATTACAAAAACAAAATCAACCAGGAGGGAGGGAATGAACGAATGAAAGAGAAAGCATTAGCACCTTCACTTCACCTTCAAGCAGTTGCACTAAAAACCCATACTTATAAATTATTATCTTCCCCAAATCCTAGCCCTCTAAACTTTTGATTATGAAGCCCACTAATTACACTCAAGTCACAACTCACAAGATGGAGTGAAAAGCGATGAAAGCACTTCCAAGTTGCAACAATGAATGCTCACTACACTTAGTATACTATTAACTTGTTAATGTACGAGACCTAGGAGTCGGACTTATCACTATGCAATGTGCGGCAATGATGCCATGCAACCTATCGAAACTTGTTGGTGATAACCATAGATCCAATGGTCAGGTTTGTAGCAATTAACTTAGATCCAATGGTCATGTTCCTAGCAATTAACCTAAATCCAACGACAATTTCCTAACAATTAACCTAGATTCAACAGCTCTACTAGTGCTAATGTGACAATACGGATATTGTATGACATGATCACTATAGGCGAGAGGCCTTACGAGCTATGCATGAAATGGCAAGCAATCTCTATCCTTCTACCACAATATGGTGATTTTCTTTTTATTTTTTAAAAATTCCTTTAATGAATTTCGTGAGCCATTTTTGTCCATCACTTTTTGGCGATGTTTCACCAAGAAAAAAAAAGGCTAGCACTAAGGCCTCAAATATAATCAAATACATAGCAGAGGTAAAATTCAGCATGCATTTCAAATTATGTACAATCCATCTGCCCCAAAAGTTTTATTGCTAAGATTGAAAAAAGTGATCACACAAGGATTGATATTCTGATCTAACTATAAACACCCAACATTTGTGATCAACATCACAACCATGATCCTTACATAAGCAATTTTCCATAGATCTTTAAAAAAATATATTGAGTCCCTTGCATGCAGAACTCAATGAAATTATATCCACCTTATTCCACAACCTTCTCATGTATCTTCTTTTCCCATCATCACAAAAGTTAGTGATCTTTTCATTTTTTCACTTCTTAATTATCTTCACTTTTTTTTAAAGCATAAAAACCCACTCCAAAACATTTAATGTAGTTGGAGGGCACCATACTTAGCATAACCTTTCATCCATGAAGGCTAGGTGTTTTGAAAAATGTAATGTTTGCTTAAAAATTTGTAACATGTTTTTATGTTGAATAAAGCCCTCAGTAATAGGTTTTACCAAATTCAGGCCTACACCCAACTCTGCCTCGGATGGGCCTTCATTCCATTAAGGCCTTAGGCTTTAGCTTACATTTCATATTTTTTTCATATCTCTTCCATATCCTAAAGCAATCAAAGAAATGTCCTAGTGTATTTAGAGGCCACCTTGTATCCATGTGTACTCTCAACAAAGAGATGAAATCTTAGGCCTACTCCCTAAAGGGAAATTACACCGACTTTTAGGCATAAGATCCCTCCCACTTTTAAGGAGGAGGTGTAAAAATGAAAACACATGCACATGATTTGAATTTGGAAAGCCTTTGATGAAATTTGACAAGGTAATTTACTATTGTCATATTGGATGTGTTGTTTCATCTGCCAATGTAGACACAAGATTGATGTGTGAAGACTAAAACTGAGTTTTTTAATTTGGAATTGGAAACCTTCTCAAAACAACCAAAAGAACTAAATTGACATCTAAGTTTATTTAAAACAGAAAGCATTCTATATGTGACTGAAAGTTGTAAGATGTGATCTACATATTTGGACATGTAGTTGAAAGAAAATACATGTAAATAATGAATTACAACTATGATTGAAGATATTCCATAAATGTTTTTTTTTTCCATCAACAATTGACATGATAAATGAATTAAAATTTTATTTGTATTTGCAACCAAAAGTGTTTTACACAAGCTACCATAAGTAAAATGGTTTCTTTAAGTTGTAATGTGAATTATTTGGATTGTTAAGAAAGATTAAAAAACAAAAAAGTATCTTCTAGTCCCCAAAGGCTCTTTCCCTGCAATCACTTCTACAAAGCTTGCAATAACAAATTAAGATGGATTTTAGATTTTTTTTTTCTTATCTTCTTTTTTAAAAATTTCAATCACAAATAAAAATGTAATTTTTATTCTTATAGTATTTTGTCCCACACTAGAACTTTGTTTTCCTTTTGATCACTTTTACAAAGGTTTTGGTAAAATTTTACAGTTATTTTTTCTCTTTATTCAATTTTTAAATATGTTTTAGTTCACACAAAATAATAATAATAATAATATTTCAAGATCAATTGTACACACCACTTCCAATGTATGGGTCCAAGCATGATAAATTAGACCAAAAAATAGGTCTGCCTAAAATCTCTTTTAAAAATATGACAATTTTCTACAAAAACACAAGAAAATAAATTGGAAAATTTTTTATCTTTCATTTCGAAAACATATATGCCTCTGTTGGGTTTATGGCAAGTTGAGTATAAATTTTGAAGAACTTTAGTATAATAAAAGTAGGTAAAGCTAAAGGGAAATAAAAAGATGGAAAAAAACTAGAGGGAAAAGGAGATGACAACAAGCCAAAGAGCAAATGAAATGGCCGTAGAGGTGGAGGCATCTTGTGTAGGTACACAAACATTATAAGGAAGAAAGTTAGGGAGAGAAGGACATGGCCACAAGACAAAAAAAAAAGGCACATTGTTTGTTCTTCTATCTCAATGAACTAACATAATTTACTTCTAACTACTTAATTTCTCCTCTCCAAAAAAACAAACAAGTTGCTGCTTCTAAATGACATTCATGAGGATGATAACTAGTTGGTCATTTTTGGGACCTAGAGTGAAGGTAGGCCTAGCACCTAACACCCACCATATTATGAGGATTTATTAAGCTATGTTAAAAATGGTGAACCAAGAAATTTAGGTAATGAGATAATGTAGCCTACACATAAGAAGGATGGTTGTTTTTCCTTCAATGAAATTTGAAGTTCCATATATACATCAAAGATTATAAATTTGGTTTTCAACTTTGTTGTAAATATTCAATTTTTTATTTATTTCCTTTCAATTGCTAGGTTTTCTTTTTGCCATTTATTCAATCAAATAAATTGGATGTGTAATGCATGTTCATACACAAGAAGGAGGCAAACAAATTTCCTTTCAATACCCCCCTTAAATTGATACCCAACAAATATATTAGACAATATTTTCATTTGGTGAGTGAAAGGCATCTCATTTCTAGTGTTTTCTATACCCAAAGGCCTATGAAGGTGTAATGGGTCTGAAATTAGCATGCCTTCAAATATGATTGAAAGTGAAACACCAATATTCAACCAATATTCATTGGAACCACAGTCTATGGGTCACCTATTGTTAGCTCTATTAAGTAATTTTGTGGTGCATTTCAAATTATTTGAAAAATAATTTGAAACTTTGAAGTTTGAAAAACCTCACCCATAATATAAAAATTTGCACTTCCAAAACATAACAATAGATGTGCTTCCCTTTAGCCTAATTGTATAGGTTATTCAACTTTGGGCAAAGACTATGGGATAGTGTGGTGAGCTATTGGGAACATCAAAGTTTTAAAATTCTCTAAAACCTCACTCCCCTCCCAAAAGGAAAAAACCTCTACTTTTTGGGTGCATGCCGCAGCACCTCATTGGCATTAGTAGACCAAAATTTCATTTCATTACAATATTCATCACCCATTTTTTGCCTAGACTTAATGCCTCTTCTTTTATCAACATTGGGTGAACCAACTCCTAGACAACTTTAAAACCTTGAGTTGGTCATATATTGGCTCTATAAGAGGCTTTAAAAGAACAATAGTGAATGGGCATAGGGTTTGGAGAGAAGAGAAAAATGGATAAGGTTTGACTATAAGTTCACTATTAACTAACCTATCATATTAAAAAAATGTACATGAATGAAGGATGCATGAATGGATGAGGGATGAAGGATGGATGGATGGCAAGGTTGTTAAGTCCAACATGATGTGCGATTTATATTAATCAAAATATTTCTAATAGAAAGGTGGGTCTATCTTTCAATCCCTCATGACAAGTAATAATTCAAATCTTCAATGGGTTTTCAATGTGTTAATTGAAACATTTTGGCCATTGACATCATTAGCAAAACCATCATGTTATTTTTTAACAACCTAGAGTTTTTTTCAATTTTTTTTTGTTTTTTTTTTGGTTTTTCTTTGCAAAGGATTAGATTTTCATTGTTAGACTCTGACCAGAATGTGGACAAGTCAACCAAAACAATTTAGCTATTGAAATGGTGATCGAAATCAAGTCATTATTTTTAACGATCCAAAAATAATTTAAGGGTTTTTTTTCGCTAGCAACAAAATTTAGGTCACTAGACTATGATTAAAGTGTGGACAAGTCAACTGAAAAAATCTTGGCTATTGAAATGGTGACAAAAATCAAGTCGTTATTTTTAATAATCCAAACTATATTTTTAGTTTTTTTTGTTGCTGGTGACCTAATTAAGGTCATTGGACTACAACCAGGGTGTGGACAAGTCAACAGAATAATCTTGGCCATTGAGATGGCGAACGAAATATGGTCATTAATTTTGATGGTCCAAATTTTTTTTCAATTATTTTTTTCAATGGAGATCAAATTTAAGTCGTGTGATTGTGACCAAGGTGTGGACAGGTCGACTAAAAAATCTTGGCCATTGAGATGGCGAACGAAATATGGTCATTAATTTTGATGGTCCAAATTTTTTTTTCAATGGAGATCGAATTTAAGTCATGTGACTGCGACCAAGGTGTGGACAGGTCGACTAAAAAATCTTGGCCATTGAGATGGTGAACGAAATATGGTCATTAATTTTTATGGTCCAAATTTTTTTTCAATTATTTTTTTCAATGGTGATCAAATTTAAGTCGTGTGACTGTCACCAAGGTGTGGACAGGTCGACTAAAAAATCTTGGCCATTGAGATGGTGACCAAAATCAAATCAATAGTTTTAAAAGTTTTTTAAAAAATTCAATTTTTTCTTTTTTTTTGGTGACCGAATGTAGGTTGCGAGATTGCAACTAAGGTGTGGACAGATCAATCAAAAAGTCTTGGCCATTGAGATGGTGATTAAAATCAAATCGCTAGTTTGAACAATCCAATTTTTATTTTTATTTTTTCCCCTAGTATCAAATTTAAGTCACGGGACAACGACTAGGGCGTGGATAGGTCAATGAAAAAATCTTGGTCATTGAAATGGCAACTGAATTAGGTTGCTAGTTTTAACCATCCAAATATTTTATTTCAATATTTCATTTCAATTTTTATTGATGGTGACCAAATTTAGGTCGTGAAATTGCAACTAGGCTATGGATAGGTCAATTGAAAAACCTTGGTTGTTGAAATGGCAACCGAAATCAAGTCATTAGTTTTAATGGTCCAATTTTTATTTTTATTTTTTTCCATTAACAACCAAATTTAAATCACGAAACTATGAAACTACGACCAAGTTGTGGACAAGTTGAACAAAAAAATTTAGCTATCAAGATGGTGACTGAAATTAGGCCACTATTTTGAACGGTCCAAATATTTTATTTCAATTTTTTTCATTGGCAACTGAATTTAGGTTGTGGGACTACAACTAGGCTATGGACAAGTTGACTAAAAAATCTTGGCTATTGAAATGGTGACAAAATCAAGTTGTTATTTTTAATAGTCTAAATATTTTATTTTAGTTTTCTTTTTCAATGGTGATTGAATTTAGGTCATGGGACTACGATTGGGTTGTGGACAAGTTAACCAAAAGATCTCGACCATTGAGATGACAACTGAAAT
>Ga0116227_10000871_pt1 | contig 63402 bp, 55 predicted proteins | sample S1TSphgellanicum_FD_89693 | JGI IMG/M metagenome (GOLD analysis project Ga0116227, IMG submission 89693) | Host-associated microbial communities from peat moss isolated from Minnesota, USA - S1T2_Fb - Sphagnum magellanicum MG | ecosystem: Host-associated > Plants > Peat moss > Unclassified...
ATCGGTCTTGAAATATTGACATATTCCTGCGCCCTCTCTCCTTGCACTGGGCCAAAATCGGCTCCGTCACGGTGCCTCAATCTAAGTCGGAAAGACCCTAGAACCTGATTCGGGTCTAGCCCGCCAATGCCAGACCCAGCCGGTCAAACCCGGTGGCGGTGGTGTCCGCGCCGAACCGCCAGGCCGACACGGTGATCCCGCCGCGCAAATCGTTCTGCGAATAGATGCAGGTCGCCGGGTCGTCGCCACCCGCGCCGACCGCGACCATCAGCGGGATCAGGTGATCCTCGCGCGGGTGGGCGATCCGCGCCGCAGGCGCGCCTTGCCAATGTTCCAGCGCGGCAACGCGCGCCGCCGGATCGGCATCGGTCAAGGTTTGCCGCAACCACGCGTCGAACGCCGCCGACGGTGCCGCCGCGCGCGGATCGAACAGCCGCAGATTGTGATAGCTCAGCCCCGATCCGATGATCACCACGCCTTCGTCGCGCAACGGCGCGAGCGCGCGGCCCAGCGCGATGTGTTCGGCCGGGTCATAGCCCAGCCGCAGCGACAGGCTGATCACCGGAACATCGGCGCCGGGATACATCGGCTGCATCATCGAAAACGTGCCATGGTCGAACCCGCGCGCCGGGTCTGACGCGACGGCGATGCCTGCTGCACCGCCCAGTTCCACAACGCGCGCGGCAATCCCGGGCGAACCCGGCGCGGGATAGGAAATCGAATAGGTGTGCTCGGGAAAGCCGTAATAGTCATAGACCATGCCCGGCTGCGCGGCAGCCGACACCGTAAACGCCGGCTCTTCCCAATGCCCCGACACCGCCAGCACCGCGCGCGGGGGTTCGGGCAATTGCGCGGGCAAGGCCTTCAACGAGGCTTCCAGCCAGTCGAAACCGCGACGGAAATCGCCATCGAGCCAGGGCCATGGGCCGCCGCCGTGCGACAGGAAAAATACCGGTTGGCGTTTGATCATGCTGCCGGTCTAACCCCAATGCACCGGTCGTGGCAGGAGGAAACTGTGGCAGGCGCCTGTTCGGAAAAGTTGAACAGGCGCATCCTTTGCATCGGGCTGGGCATTAACATCATACAGGTGCTATAGGCGCGCCAGATTAACCAGGGGCCTTGAGTGCAACGTCCGATTTTCTTTGATCCCACCGGCCGCCGCCGCCGCTGGACACGTCGCGCTGTTTTCGCCGCAATCGCCGTGCTGATCATCACCGCGCTGGCGTTTGCAACCACGGTGGCCACGGTTCCGGCGTCGCAACCCTTGAAGCTCGGGTTCGAGCGGCCGCAGCCGTTGCCGTTGCGCACCCAGGTCGGACGGTTGTCGCGGCGCCTGTCCTCGTTGTTCGGACGGCGCGGCGTACAGCCCGCGCGCCAGGCGCAGAACCTGACCATCGGATTCTATTCCCCGTTTGGCGAAGGCGCGGTGGAAAGCCTGAAGCGGCAGGCCGGAACGCTCGACTGGGTCGCCCCAACGCTGATGACAATCGATCATCAGGGCAATTTCATCGCCACCGACGACACCCGCATGCGCCGCGTGCTGTCCGGACAGATTCGCCGTCCGCTGGTGGTCGACGTCGTGCAGAACATCGCCGGCGGGTCCTGGGACGGCCCGGGCACGGCGCGCGTGCTCGCCAATCCGGTGCGGCGCGCCTCGCTGGTGCGCAGCATCGATGATGCACTCGCCGCCAACGGCGATGCCGGGGTGATGGTCGATTTCGAAACCATGCCCGCGGGCAGCATCGGCATGCTGCGCCAGTTCATTGCCGATCTGCACGCGCGGCTTGCGCCAAAGCACAAGCTGGTCACCGTGACCGTGCCCATCGACGACGAAGCATGGAGCCCGCGTGCCTTTGCCCAGGTCGCCGACAAAGTCGTGCTGATGGCCTATGACGAACACTATATGACCGGTACGCCGGGGCCGATCGCGTCGAACAACTGGTTTGTCAGCCATGTCAGCGATGCCTTGAGAGGGATTGCCGCCAACAAGGTGATCGTCGCGCTGGGCAGCTATGCCTATGATTGGCATGGCGGTGATGCCGACGCCTTGACCGTAGAAGAAGCGTGGCTGTCGGCGCTCGATTCGGGCACGCGGCCGATCTGGGACCGGGTCAGCGGCAACACCGGCTTTGCCTATGACGACGACACCACCAAGAATCCGGCCACAGCCCCGGTACGCCACGACGTGTGGATGATCGATGCCGCGACCAGTTGGAACCAGTTGCAGGTGCTGGGGCATTTCGGCATCGGCTCGGTCGCGCTGTGGCGGCTGGGGTCGGAAGATCCCGGATTCTGGACCGCGCTGGGCTCCTGGCGCCAGGGCGGCAAGGCACGACCCAATCTGGGCCCGTTGCGCGAACTGACCAACGTCGACATCGAAGGCAATGGAGAGATCCTGCGCGTTGATTCGGTGCCGCAGGCCGGCACCCGATCGGTGTCCTATGATCCGCGTTCCGCGCTGATTTTCAACGAAACCTATGACCAGTTGCCGACGCCTTATGTCGTGCGGCGGACCGGCGACCGGCCCAAGCAGATCGCGCTGACGTTCGATGACGGGCCAGACCCCAAATATACGCCGCAGATCCTGTCGGTGCTCGAACGCCTGCACGTTCCCGGCACGTTTTTCGTGATCGGCGAGAACGGCGTAGAAAACCGCAAACTGCTCGTCCGCGAAGTGGACGACGGGTTTGAAATCGGCAATCACAGCTATACCCACCCCAACATGGCCGACGTCAGCGACACCGGCATCCGGCTGGAGCTCAACGCCACCCAGCGCCTGATCGAGGCCTATACCGGACGGTCGACCCGCCTGTTCCGGGCGCCCTATTTCGGCGATGCGGAGCCGACCACGCCCGACGAACTCGGGCCCGCGCTGATCGCCCAGCAACAGGGTTATACCGTGGTCGGCATGCACGGCGACCCGGGCGACTGGCAAAAACGCACCGCTGACGATATCTATCAACGGACGGTCGACCAGGTCGAACAGGCAACGCCCGACCGCACGGTCAATGTGGTGCTGTTGCACGACGGCGGCGGCGACCGCAGCCAGACCGTGCTGGCGCTGCCCCGGATCATCGCCAAATTGCGCGCCGACGGCTATACTTTCGTTCCCGCATCCGAACTCGCCGGGCTGGATCGCGATGCGGTCATGCCCAAAGTCGAAGGTTGGGATCTGGTCGCGGTGCGGGTCGACGTCGGCATCTTCGCGGTGCTGGCGGCACTGCTTGCCGCAGTGAAGTGGATGTTCTTCTTTGCCATTGCGCTGGGCGTGATCCGCGCGCTGACCATGACCACGCTGGCGCTGTTTGCGGATCGCGACGAAGCGATGCAGCCCCCTGTCGATGTGGCCGATGCCCCATGGCGCCCGCTCGTGTCGGTGATCATCCCCGCCTACAACGAGGAACGGGTGATCGAAAGTTCGGTCTATCGCATCCTCGCCAGCGATTATCACCCGATCGAAGTGATCGTCGCCGACGACGGGTCAAAGGATCGCACCAGCGCCATCGTCGCCGCGGCGTTCGGCAACGAGCCGCGCGTGCGGCTGATGACGATGGCCAACGGCGGCAAGGCGAGCGCGCTCAACCGGGCGCTGGCGGCGGCCAGCGGCGAAATCGTTGTCGCGCTCGACGCCGACACCCAGTTCGAGCCGGAAACCATCGCCCGGCTGGTGCGCTGGTTCCGCGACGAAGAAATCGGCGCGGTGGCCGGCAATGCCAAAGTCGGCAATCGGGTCAATCTGGTCACCCGCTGGCAGGCGGTCGAATATGTCACCGCGCAGAACGTCGAGCGCCGCGCGCTGACCCGGTTCGACGCGATCATGGTCGTGCCCGGCGCTGTCGGTGCATGGCGTCGCGCCGCGCTGGAGGATGTCGGCGGCTATCCCGAGGACACCCTGGCCGAAGATCAGGACCTGACCATCGCAATCCAGCGCGAGGGCTGGAAAGTCGCCTATGACGAAGAGGCCGTGGCCTGGACCGAAGCGCCCGAAACGTCGCGCGCGCTGGGCAAGCAACGGTTCCGCTGGGCGTTCGGCACGTTGCAATGCCTGTGGAAACACCGCTCGGTGCTGACCGATCGATCGCCGTCGGGGCTGGCATTTGTCGGCATGCCGCAGGCATGGATGTTCCAGATCGTGTTCGCGATGGTGTCACCGCTGATCGATCTGGCGCTGGGGATCTCGATCGTCGGCACCTGGCTGCGGGTTATGCAGCACGGCTGGGCACAGACCCAGACCGACGTGTTGCGCATGATGGTCTACTGGATCGGTTTTACGTTCATCGACCTCGCCTGCGGGTGGGTCGCCTATCGCCTCGACGTGCGCGAAAAGCGCTTTCCGCCGTTCCTGCTGCTGAGCCAGCGCTTTGTCTATCGCCAGTTGATGTATGGCGTGGTGATACGCGCGGTCGGTTCGGCATTCGGCGGCGTCGGCATCGGCTGGGGCAAGCTGGAACGCACCGGGCGCGTCAACACCCAGCAGCCACCCGCGCGTTGACATTCGTACCTCCCGCCCCGCCACCATAGCCTGATGGTATCGTTGGTGGTCGGTGGGAGGTATGGACCCCAAAAAGGCGCCACATCACCGCGCACAGGCTGGTTCGATATCCGCCACCACGACCAGGTCGCCCAGCACGATCTGGCGCTGGACGAGGATTTCGCGCAAGTGCCGGCGGGCGCGGTGCAGCAGCGATTCCATCGCCTTGATATTGAGATTGAGCATGTCCGCCGCCGCCGCGTTGGAAAAACCCTGCATATAACAAAGCATCAGCGCCGCACGATACCGTTCGGGCAGGGCCGCCAGCGCGGCGGCCATTTCGGCATGGGCCTGTTCCGCCTCGATCAGCCGGTCGGCCAGCGGCGCCTCGTCGACCCGGTCGGGCAGATCGGCGGTGGTGATCACGCGAAACCGGCGTTTGCGATCAAAGCACAAGTTAATCGTGACGCGGTGCAGCCACCCGACCAGCCCGGCCCCGCTCGGCTGCCACCGGGCGGCATGCTGCCACAAACGGGCAAAGCAGTCCTGTACGACGTCCTCCGCCTCGTGCGGGTCGGCCAGCATGCGCGTTGCGGCGCGGTAAAGCGCCGCGCTGTAACGGTCTACCAGCACGGCAAAGGCCGCCACCGACCCCGCGCCAACCATGGCGACCAGCGCCGCATCATCGTCGCGCGCCAGTTCGCCGGCCGTGCGTGGCGCCGCTGCGGACAAACATGGTTGTCCGTCGTCCTGCGTTGCGGTATCGCGCGGCATTCTGGGCATGGCTGTGCCGCCGGGCAGAGTCACAACGTAAATCCATCGCGCAAGAGGTCTGCTCCACCCCCCCGGGAAACCATCTCAGCCCGTCCGATGTGCTGGCGCCGCGCCGATGAACGGCAAATTTACGGCGAACCGAGGCAAGTTCTTTTTTTGATCGGGTTGCCTTGCGGGGTTTTCCCTCTATCCACGTTAGCCATTCTGGAGACCATGTTCCGCTGTTTCGCGTTGCGAGCGGCGGCACCCGGGGGGCCAGTTCATTTCGACGGGCGGGGGGGGGCTATGCCGGCCATCCGCTATCCAGACCACGGTCCGCAAGGCGCAATGCCGATGGACCCATTGCCGGATGACAGAATGCTGATGCAGCGCAAGATTTCGCAGTTCATGGCCTCGGTCGCTCCTGTTGCACTCGGGTGTACAGCAGGACTTCTGGCCGCTGCCCCCGCACACGCCGACACCACCATTTCAACAGGCACCACCCAGACGTTGAACACGGCGACCGCCGGCAACGTCACCGTCGCCAGCACCGGCACGCTGACAGGCACTTCGGGTGCGGTGATCACCGTCAATTCGTCGAACACCGCGTCGGTCAACGGCGGCGGCACCATCTATGCCGGTACCGCTGCCGCACCGGTCAGCGGTTCGATCGGCATTCTGATCAATCCCGGCGTGACCACCACGGTCACCAACGGCGGCACCATCTCGGTGCTGGAAAACTTCACGCCGAACCCCTCGGGGGTCAACGGCAGCTATATCAGCGGGCCGGTATCCGGCGTGTCCGGCCGTTATGGCATCTATGGCGCCGCGGGCGGCACGATCAACGGCTCGATCCTGAACACCGGGGCGGTCACCAACAACAATGTGACCACCACCGGCGCGATCGTCGTCGACGGTGAAAATTCGGCCGGGATCGAGATCGACAGCGCGCTGAACGGTTCGCTCAACACCCAGGGCAACATCACTGTGCTCGGCGACCAGAGCTATGGCGTAAAGCTTGCCTCCGTCACCGGCAACGTGACCGTCGGCGGCGTCGTTTCGGTAACCGGTGCTGGCGCGCAGGGCTATGTCCAGACCGGCGATGTCACCGGTGCGATTGTGATCGATGGCGGAATCAGCAATGGCACAGGCTATACCACCACGCAGGGCGTGGCGCTGACACTGGCGCCTTCGGGACTCAACTCCGGAACGGCCACCTCCGCCGGCAACGCGGCCGTGGTTGAAATTGACGGCAACGTCAGCGGCGGCATCCTGATCAACGCGCCGACGACTTCGACCTCGACCGACACCAACAGCGGCAGCATCACCGCCTATGGCAACAATCCCGCGCTGCAGATCGGCGGTGCCAACAACATCGTCATCGGCGCGAATCCCAACACCGACAACGGCAGCCTGAACCCCAACACCAACAGCGGCAGTTTTGCGCTGGGCATCGACGGCTCGGTAACGGCGAATTCTTATTTCACATCGACTGCGGCCTATGGCGTCGTGATCGGCGGACGCGGCGGCAATGTCACGCTTACTGGCGGGATGGAAATTTACGGTACGGTCAGCGCAACCACCCAAAATACCTCGGCCACCGCGATCCTGATCAACCAGGGCTCGACCGTCCCAGTAATTTTCAACTCGGGCACGATCAAGGCGGGCGAAACGGGACAGCTCGCCTCCGGGAATTTCTACGGCATCCAGGACTTGTCGGGCACAGTCACCTCGCTGACCAATCAGGGTTATATTACCGTGACGGGCTCGACCCAGGGCATCGCTGCGGCGATCGACCTGTCGCACAACACCACCGGCGTCACGCTGACCCAGTCTTATACGGTGACCAACCAGACCAACGAGACCAACGACGAAGCGGCCAGCGGCTACAATCCGCTGACGGCAACGCTCTATGCCGGCATCACCGGGAATATCCTGCTCGGCACCGGCACCAACACGATGACGATTGCCAGCGGCAGCATCACCGGCGACACCTATTTCGGCGCGGGCAGCAACAACACCATCACCGCCGGCGACGTGACGCGCTGGGTGGGCAGCCTTTATGTCGGCAGCACCGGAGCGCCCGGCACGCTGAACATGACGCTGAACAATTATGCCCAGTTCACCACACCGACCAACGGCACGGTCAATCTGTTCGGCGGCAGCGGCAGCCTGACCCTCAACAACAACGCGTCGTTCCTGGGCTCGATCACCAACGGCCAGAACTGGGATGTCAACGTCAACGGCGGCACGTTCGGGGCCAATGCGGTCGGCACTTCGACAATCCACAATCTGTCAGTCGCCTCGGGCGCGGCGCTGAATGTCTATATCGACGGAACCACCGGCACCGCGTCAAAGCTGATCGCCAACAGCGCCACTTTCGCCAGCGGCGCCAAGATCACGCTGACAGTCAATTCGCTGACCAATGTCGCGAACACCTATGACGTCCTGTACGCGACGAAGCTGACCGGCGCCAACACGCTGACCACCGATTCGCTTAATCTGCCGGTGCTGTTCAGCGGCACGGTCACCACCGATGCCAACAACGTCTACGTCGCCATCGCCAAGGCGACGCCGGCACAGCTCGGCCTGACCACGGCGCAAACGTCGGCCTATAAAGCCATTCTCAACGACGCCGCCGCCAACACCTATCTGCAGAACACCCTGCTCGGGGTCTATGACACGCCGACCTTGCGCGGACGCTTCAACGAATTGCTGCCCGACTATGCCGGCGGCACGTTCGATGTCGTCACCCGCGCAACGCGCATCGCCGACAAGCATTACGACGATGATTCGACAATGTTCTCGATCAGCGACAGTTCGGCATGGCTGGAACCGATCGTGTTCGAAGGCACCCGTACTTTCGGCAACACGCCCGGGTTCAAATCGACCGGCGGCGGCTTGTCGGCGGGGTATGAAAAGGTCACCCCAATCGGCAACATCGGCTTCCAGCTCAACTGGGTGACCGGCGATGAAAAGGCGGCAACCTACCAGCACGTCAAGTCCAACGAATTCGGACTGGGCCTGTTCTGGCGCAAATCGGCCGGCCCGCTCTATGTCTGGGCAGGCGGCAATCTGGGCCGCGAATCGTTCAATTCGAGCCGGACGTTCTATGGCTCGTACTCCACCACCACGCAGTCGTCGGTGAACACGACCAATTTCACCTATAACGCGACGGGCCACTGGGCCGGTTGGTCGGCAGCGGCCAACGCCGGCGTGTCGTACACGGTGCCGGTCGGCGAACATTTCAGCCTGCGTCCGCGCGGCGTGATCGAATACGACCGCCTGGAAGAAAACCACTATGTCGAAGGCGGCGACAACCCGATCGCGCTGACCGTCAGCGGCCGCGACAGCAGCCAGACCACTGCGACGACGACGTTGATCGGTCAGTGGAGTTCGGGTCCGAGCAGCCACGAAGGACGCCCGTTCGCGGTCGAAGTGGAGGCTGGTCGCCGCAGCTATCTGGCCGGCAATCTCGGCACGACCACGGCAACGTTCGAAACCGGCGACGTGTTCAGCATCAACGGCACCCACTTGCCCTCTGCCTGGGTGACCAACCTCAGCATCCTGCAGGGCGGGCTCGATTACACCTGGAGAATCGGCACCGACATCGAACGCGGCAGCGACAAGGGCGTTGCCTATGGCGTCCGCGCCTCGATCGCCATCGCGCTGTAATTCGCGCGGCGTTCGTGCAATAAAAGGGCGGGCAACCAGCGGGTTGCCCGCCCTTTTTGCATCAGCCGGCCATCACCGGTTGCGCGGCGAACCAGGGGATCATGCGCGCGATCGCCTGCTCGATCAGCGGCGTCGCCACGGCAAAGCTGAAACGCACGAAGCGATGCCCTTCGACGGGATCGAAATCGATCCCCGGTGCGATGGCAACGCCGGTGTCCTGCAACAGACGCATGGCAAAATCCATGCTGTCGTCGGTCAGGTGGCCGACATCGGCATAAATATAAAACGCCCCGTCGGGCGGCGCGATCCGGTCCAGCCCGAGCGCGGGCAGCGCCGCCAGCATCAGGTCGCGGTTGCGCGCATAAGTCGCGACATGGCGTTCCAGTTCCTCATGGCAATCGAACGCGACCAGCCCGGCTTTCTGGCTCAGCACCGGCGGGGTCAGGAACAGGTTGCCCATCCGCGCGCGCGCCTGTTCGACCAGCGTTTCAGGCACCACCAGCCAGCCCAGGCGCCAGCCCGGCATGCTGAAATATTTCGAAAAACTGTTTACCACCAGCGCGTCGGGGGCAACCGACAACACGCTGGGGGTGGGTCCGGCAAACGTGATGCCGTGGTAGATTTCATCGGCGATCAGGCGGATGCCGCGTGCGGCACAGACTTGTGCAATGCGGGCCAGTTCGTCCGGCGCGATCACCGTGCCGGTGGGATTGGCCGGGCTGGCCAGAATCACCGCATCGGGCGCCGGATCGATCGCCGCCAGCGCGGCGGCATCAAGCTGATAGCGCTGCGCGGCCCCACAGGCCACTTCGACCGGTTCCATGAACAGCGCGCGGGCGTTGTTGCGATAGGCGACATAACCCGGCCGGGCAAACGCGACGCGGGCACCCGGCCCGCCGATCAGCGACAGCGCCATCACCAGCGCCGGCGATGCGCCGCAGGTCAGCACGATCCGCGCCGGATCGATCGCCATTCCATCGCGTTCCAGGTAATGCCGCGCGATACGCGCCTTTAACGCCGGGCTTTCCCAATAGCCCATCGGATCATGGTCGAGCACGTGGTGCGCGGTGGCGATCGCTGCGGCCGGCGCACCGGTCGATGGCTGGCCGAACTCCATATGGATAATGCTGCGCCCCTCGCTGCCCAGGCGATGCGCAAGGGTCGAGACGGCGATGGCGTGAAACGGTTCGAGCTGGGCGATCATGCCCGTCGCCTAGCAGAGCCTTGGCCACAACAAAACCGGCCCCATTGACATGTGCGCCGCACCGGCAGAGTTTTCCCGGCAAGGCCGGCGGCACGGATCGCCCGGCCAGTCATGGAGATGTCGATGCACGCTGAAACGCCACTGCCGGGAACACCCCCGGTGCAACCGCTGCTGACCGCGCTGGTGATCACGATCGTTGCGGTTGTCCTGATCGCCGGGTTCGTGGTGATCGGCGCAGTGCTGCATGTCGTGCCGGTCTACGCCGGTTTCCTGTTGCTGTGGTACTGGACATCGGTCACCCATTCCGATCTGCGCGCGCTGGCGCCGGCCGTCGTCGGCGGATTGACCGGCGCGGCACTGAGTTACCTGCTGCAAACCGGTGCCGCGGCCGGCAATGTCCCGCTGATCCTGGGCGCGTTGGCACTGATGGTGGTTGCGCTGTTTCTGGTGATTGCCGGGCGCGTGCCCTTGTTCTGCAATGCCAGCACCATGCTGTATATCACCGTGTTCAACGCCGAAGTGATCCAGAAGGGAGAGGATTTTCGCCAGGTGATCGTCGCCACCGTGCTCGGCATGATCTGGTTCGGCGCGACCATCGGCCTGCTCGGCCGACTGGTACCGCAGGCCGAGGTGGACCAGGTTGCCGCCTAGCGGGGTCGATATCGTCATCCTTCCGGCCCCGCCGGAACGGATCACATGCGCGGCAAAATGCACCCACATCGTCGCGCCGGATCAAGTCCGGGACGACGAACTTGTTATGTTTTCTGCACTTGCGACTGGTGCCGGCGATCAGGCAAATGCCGGCAGGCGGCGCAAGTGGTTGTAGGCTTCGACCACTTCGCTCAACCTGGCTTCGTGTGCGCGGTCGCCACCGTTGCGGTCGGGGTGATAGCGGCGGACGAGTTCGGAATAGCGCGCCCGCAACGCGCGCCGGTCGGCGTCAAAGGCCAGACCGAGCGCGTCATAGGCGCGGCGCTCGGCCGGATTGATCCCGCGCCGCGCCGCATCCTGCGCCTTGCGCACGTCATCGGCACGCATCCGCGCCCGCGCCGAAATCGCCGCAAGCGGGTCGGAGAAATCGGCCCAGCGCGGCGCCTGGTCGATCCCGGCGGTGGGGCGAAAGGCGCGCGTTTCCGCCGCCCAGCCCGACAGCGGCGATTGCGCGCGTTCGATTTCCTCCTGGCTCATCCCGCGAAAGAAGTCATAACCCGCATTGAACGCGCGGATATGGTCGAGGCAGAACCAGCGATAGTTGCCGGGACCGTCAAACCCCGGCGCCTGTTCGCCGGGTGCGCGAAATTCCCCCGGCTCGGTACAGCCAGGCGCGTCGCACCGGCGTTTGCTGCCCTGCACCCGGCCATGGAATCGATTCTGTTTCATTTCGCTTCCCCATGGCGCTTCAAGCGCTATGACTCAAGTCGCGCCGTGCGCGACGCAGACCACCCGCCCCGCCTCCCCACCCGACCGCCATATCCTGATGGTATCGTTGGTGGTCGGGTGGGGAGGCGGGGCGGGTGGTCTGCCACTCCACAAAAAGCGGAAGCCATGACAGGACCTATAGCCCACGAAATCATCACCCGGCTTACCGCGGCGTTCGCGCCCGACCAGTTGGACGTGATCAACGACAGCCAGCACCACCATGGCCACGCCGGCCATGATGGTTCGGGCGAATCGCATTTCACCGTAGAGATCGAAAGCGCGGCATTTGCCGGCCAGTCGCGGCTGCAGCGCCAGCGACTGGTGCTGGCCGCGCTGGGCGACATACCCGGCCAGCGGGTACACGCACTGGCGATCAAGGCGCGCGCGCCGGGAGAATAAGCAAAAACGGGGGGAAGAGCATGCCATTTGCCGGAAACGTCGCCTGGATTACCGGCGCATCGTCGGGTATCGGCGCCGCGCTGGCGCGGGCCCTTGCGAAAGACGGCGCGCATCTGGTGGTGTCGGGGCGCAACCGCGCTGCGCTCGATGCGCTGGCGGCAGAGCTTTCCACCGACACGCTGGTGCTGCCGTTCGAAGTGACCGACCAGGCCGCCTTGATCGCTGCGGCTGATACCGCGTGGGACTGGGCGGCAGAGCGCGATGGCGGGATCGGCCTGCTGATCAACAACGCCGGAATCTCGCAGCGCTCGCTGGCAGTCGAGACCGCCTATGCGGTCTATGAGCGCATTGTCGGGGTCGACCTGCTTGCGCCGATCGCGCTGACCCAGGCGCTGCTGCCGCGCATGGTCGCGCGCGGGTCCGGGCGCATCGTGATGATCTCCAGCATTGCCGGCAAAGTCGGCGTGCCGATGCGCACGGCCTATTGCGCAGCGAAATTCGGGCTGGTCGGCTATGCCGACGCGTTGCGTGCCGAACTGGCCGAAGCCGGGCTGTCGGTGCATGTCGTCGCGCCCGGATCGGTACGCACTGACGTTTCGCGCAACGCCCTGACCGCCGACGGCACCCGGCGCGGGGTGAGCGACACGGCGATCGAAAAGGGCCTCGATCCCGATGCCGTCGCCCACGACATGCTCGGCCGGATCGCGCTGGGCGAACGCGAAATCATCATCGCCGCCGGCGTCGAACAGGCGATGGGCGAAGCGCGCCGCACCCCGGACGCGCTGTTCGATCAGGTTGCCGCGCTGGCAGTCGGCTATGCGCAGCGCATGGCCCGCATCGATTGATGGCACGGGGCCTGCTGCGCCAGCACAACGGGGGCCATGCCGCGGTCAGCAATCTCGAACTGTTTTTCGACCTGGTCTATGTCTTTGCAATAACCCAGATTTCGCTGTTCGTACGGGCCCATGCCGATTGGGTCGGGCTGGCCGAGGCGGCCCTGCTGTTCCTGGCGATGTGGTGGGCGTGGATCTATACCACCTGGGCCACCAACTGGGCAGATCCCGATACCGTGCCGGTGCGGCTGATGCTGGTGTTTGCCATGCTGGTCAGTCTGGTCATGGCCGTGGTGCTGCCTCGCGCGTTCGACGGCGATCAACACGCGCTGGTGTTCGCGGCAAGCTATTGCACGCTGCAACTCGGTCGCAACCTGTTCATGGTCTGGGCAATGGCGCAGGACAGTCCGTCGGGCAGCCGCAATCTGATGCGCGCGGCGGTGTGGTTCGTCTATTCCGTGCCGCTGTGGCTGGCGGGCGCGCTGGTGGCGACGCGCGAGGCACAATTCGCGCTGTGGGGGGCGGCGCTGGCGATCGAATACACCGGGCCGTTTGCGATGTTCCCGGTCCCGGGCCTTGGCCGTTCGATGCCGGCAGACTGGAACATCTCGGGCAGCCACATGGCCGAACGCGCATCGCTGTTCGTGCTGATCGCGCTGGGCGAAGGCATCGTGGTGACCGGCGCCGCGTTTGCCGAACGCGTGCCGGACACGGCGCGCACGATGGCGTTTCTGGCCTGTTTTGCCAGTTCGGTGCTGATGTGGTGGATCTATTTCGATATCGGCGCCGAACGCGGTGCGCGCCATATCAGCCACAGCGACCAGGTCGGCCGGATCGCCCGCAATGCCTATACCTATCTGCACATGCCGATCGTCGCCGGGGTGATCGCCACCGCCGTTGGCGACGCGCTGTTGATGGCCCGGCCCGATGCGGCGACCAGCCCGGCGCTGATCGCGGCCTGCGGCGGGGGGCTGATCGGCTATCTGGCGAGCCTGGCGCTGTTCAAGCGCGCGTCCAGCCCGCTCGGCAACCCGCCGCTCAGCCATCTGGTCGGGCTGCTGCTGCTGGTCGCGATGATTGGCGCCGCCCGTTACATCCGCTGGACCGCGATCGGATTTTCCGCCGGCTGCGACGGCGTGCTGATGGTGGTTGCAGTGTGGGAATGGGGATCGTTCCACGGCGGCTGGCGCGAACGGTTTCGGCGTTACGGGTTGCCGGTTTAGACAATGCCGAACCATTCCACCCACGCGCCATGCGCATGCGCGGTGCCCAACACAACCTCCTGATCGCCGCCGGGCCAATAGCGCAGGCTCAGTTCGTGGCGAAAGGTGGTGCGGTTGGTTTCCAGCCGCACCCAGGCGAGCCGGCGCGACGGCATGGCCTTTGCCCCCGCTGCCTCGATCCCGGCAGTGATCGCCGTGCGAGTCGCTTCGGGCAGATATTGCCAGACGATCGAATGAAACACGACGCGCGTGGCATCGGCGTCCTGGGGCGCGATCAGGCGTGCGCAGACCCAGTCACCGGCATCGGCACGATCGAGCCGGGGCGGCCTGGCCTTGGCCAACGCGACGGCGGCATCGAGCCGCACCATGCGCTCGGCCGCGTCGGGCCAGACATAGGATTTCAGGCGCAATGCCTGCGCCGGATCGTTCAGGTCGACCGGCGCGCGATCGCAGCCGCGAATCGCCGTAATGACCACCGGCGCGGCGGGCGGCGGCGGCCCGCGCCATTCGGGCACGATCCGCATGGGCGAATCGGCCGGGCCGATCGTGGTCCCGCCCAGGTCGAAACAAAACCGGTCCAGCATCGCATTGATCCCCGCACTCGCGCCCAGTTCGTTCAATTCGAACCGCGGTCCCAGCCGGCCCGACAACCACAGCAGCGCCGCCATGATGCTCGCCGAACGCCCCGCCTCATTGGTCTGTGGGGGCCCATCGAGCCAAGGCAGCAGGCCCGCGTCACGATCGGCCACGACTGCGCCGACCACCGCATCGATCGCGGCCTGATCGATCATTTCACCCGCATAGACCGCAGCCAACCGGACCTCGCGCCCGGTCAGATGCAGATTGTGCAGCCCGCCTGCCAGCCGCAGCGGCAGCGCATCCTGCCCCGCACTGTCGGGCCACGCCGCCAGCCGCCGGCCCACCAATGTCGGCCCGGTCAACAGCGGCAATTGCGCGCGGACCATGCGGGCGGTGATCGGGGCATTGTTCTGGTCGGCATAGGCGGCCTGCCATTGGATCGCCTGGACGACCTTTGGATTGGCTGCGATCGGTTCCATACGGTTGCCCTTTCCGGCCCTTTGCCATAGGGCGCGTGGGCTATGACCGCGCCGATCGTCTTTGCCCTGCCTAAGGGCCGCATCCTCGACGAAGCATTGCCCCTGCTCGAACAGGCAGGTGTAGTGCCCGAAGCCGAGTTCTTCGACAAGAGTTCGCGCGCGCTCAGCTTTGCCACCTGCCGCGCCGATCTTCGCCTGATCCGCGTGCGCGCATTCGACGTCGCGACGTTCGTGGCGCACGGCGCCGCGCAGGCCGGGATTGTCGGGTCCGACGTGATCGACGAATTCGATTATGCCGATCTCTATGCCCCGGTCGATCTCGACATCGGCCATTGCCGGCTGAGCGTCGCAGAGCCTGCCGGCCTGGTCGAAAGCGGCGCCAATGCCAACGAAAGCCATGCGCGCGTGGCGACCAAATACCCCAACCTGACCCGCCGCCATTTCGAACGGCTTGGGGTTCAGGCCGAAGTGGTCAAACTGAACGGCGCGATGGAACTGGCGCCCACGCTGGGCCTCGCCAGCCGCATCGTCGATCTGGTGTCGAGCGGCCGCACGCTCAAGGAAAACGGCCTCGTCGAAACCAGCCGGATCATGCCGGTTTCGGCACGCCTGATCGTCAACCGCGCCGCGCTCAAGACCGACAGTGCCCGGCTCGGCGCGCTGGTCGATGCGTTCCGCGAACTCGTCGCCCGGCGAAAGGCCGCCTGATGCTGCGCCTCGTCACCTCCGACGCCGGTTTTGCCGCTGCCTTTGGCCGGCTGGTCGATGACCGGCGTGAAAGCGATGCCGGAATTGCCCGCGATGTCGCCGCGATCATCGCCGACGTGCGCGCACGCGGCGACGTGGCTCTTGCCGAATACAGCGAACGGTTCGACCGCTTTGTACCCCAGACCGAGGCCGACTGGCGGATCGGGGCCGATGTCTGCCGCGAAGCCTATGACGCGCTGACTCCCGATCTGCGCGCCGCGCTCGAACTGGCGGCGCAGCGCATCCGCGCCTATCACGCCGCACAATTGCCCGAAAACCGCGACTATACCGATAACCAGGGCGTCCGGCTGGGCGCCGTCTGGCGCGCGGTCGATGGGGCCGGGTTGTATGTGCCGGGCGGGCGGGCGGCCTATCCGTCATCGCTGTTGATGAACGCGATTCCGGCGAAAGTGGCGGGCGTCGAACGGCTGGTGATTGCCACGCCGACACCCGACGGCGCGGTCAGCCCGCTGGTGCTCGCCGCCGCGCATCTGGCCGGGGTCGATGAAGTGTGGCGCATGGGCGGGGCGCAGGCGATTGCCGCGCTGGCCTATGGCACCGACCGGATTCGCCCGGTCGACGTGATCACCGGGCCGGGCAATGCCTGGGTGGCAGAGGCAAAGCGCCAGTTGTTCGGCGTGGTCGGCATCGACATGGTCGCCGGCCCGTCCGAAATCCTGGTGATCGCCGACGCCAAAAACGATCCGGTGTGGATCGCCGCCGACCTGCTGAGCCAGGCCGAACACGACCCCACCTCGCAATCGATCCTCATTACCGACGATAACGCATTTGCCGATGCGGTGATCGCGGCGGTCGAGGAGGAACTGACGCTTCTGCCAAAGGCGCAGATCGCACGCGAAAGCTGGGACCGGCACGGCACGGTAATCGTGGTCGACACGCTCGACCAGGCGCCGGCGCTCGCCAACCGCATCGCCGCCGAACACGTCGAGATCGCCACCGACGATCCCGAAGCGCTGTTTGCGCAGATCCGCCATGCCGGGTCGGCCTTTCTCGGGCGGATGACGCCCGAGGCGATCGGCGATTATGTCGCCGGGCCCAACCATGTGCTGCCGACCGGACGCCGTGCGCGATTTTCGTCGGGGCTGTCGGTGCTCGATTTCATGAAGCGTACCTCGTTCATCGCACTGGGCGATGCGGCGCTGGACGCGATCGGCCCGGCCGCGATTGCGCTGGCCAATGCCGAAGGCCTGACCGCGCATGCGCGATCTATCGAAGTGAGACTGGGAATATGAGCCGCATTGAAGCGAAAGCCCGCTCGGCCGCGCGCCTGGCCGCCGTCCAGGCGCTGTATCAGTTCGACATGGAAACACCCGAACTGAGCACGCTGATCGACGAATTCCACCGCCACCGGCTGGGTCGGGAAATCGAGGATGTCGAATATCTCGATGCCGACGTGGCATTTTTCGACGATCTGGTGCGCGGCGCCATTGCCCGGCGCGAAGAAATCGATGCACGGCTGACCACCCGGCTGGCCGATGGCTGGTCGCTGACGCGCCTCGACAAGACGATGCTGCAGATCCTGCGCGCCGGGGCCTATGAACTGATCGCGCGGCCCGACATCGGCGTCGGCACGGTGATCAACGAATACCTCGACGTAACGCACGCCTTTTTCGACGCGCGCGAGGCAAAGTTCGTCAACGGTTTGCTGGACGCCCTGGCCAAGGACGTCCGGTAATGCTCATCCCCTGCCGGGGATGAGCGCCAATCACAATCGTTCGGCGTGCCAGCGGATGTGGTCTTCCATGAAGGTCGAAATGAAGTTGTAGCTGTGGTCGTATCCCGGCTGCAGGCGCAGAGTCAGCGCAATGCCCGCCGTATCCGCCGCCGCACGCAGCAGTTCCGGGCGCAGTTGTTCGACCAGAAAACTGTCGGCTTCGCCCTGATCGACCAGGATATCGCCGGCCGGACGGTGGCCATCGGCAATCAGCGCAACCGCGTCATGCGCGCGCCAGACAGCAGGATTGTCACCCAGATAGCCGGGCAGCGCCTTCAACCCCCAGGGCACCTGCCCCGGCGCAACGATCGGCGCAAATGCCGACAGGGATTTGAATCGGTCGGGATATGTCAGCCCTAGCGTCAACGCGCCATGGCCGCCCATCGAATGCCCGGTAATCCCGGCGCGCGCCGGATCGACCGGAAACTGATCGGCGATCAGCGCGGGCAATTCCTCGGCAATATAGTCCCACATGCGGTAATGCCGCGCAAAGGGCTCTGCCGTGGCATTCACATAGAATCCCGCGCCCAGCCCGAAATCATAGGCCCCGGCCGGATCGTCGGCGACACCGTCGCCGCGCGGGGACGTGTCGGGCGCAACGAAAACAATGCCGCGTTCGGCGCAGGCGCGGCGATATTCGCCCTTGTCGGTGACATTGGCGTGGGTGCAGGTCAGCCCCGACAGATAGAACAGCACCGGCAGCTTTGCCCCTGCCTGCGCCTGCGGCGGCACGAACACCGAAAATGTCATCTTGGTGCCGGTCGCGGTCGACGCATGGCTGTAGACGCCCAGCGTGCCGCCGTGGGCCTTTGAAATCGAAACCGTTTCCAATGTCTGCTCCCGGATCAGCGGTGAATTGCTGGAACGCGGATGGAGCGGGACGCACGATCGGTCAACCCCGCGCCCCGCCCCGTGCCGTGGTATTACGACAATCGATCAGCCGACCACGCTCAACGCGCACAGCTTGTTGCCGCTCGGGTCGCGCAGATAGGCCAGGTAATACGGGCTGCCTTCGCGGAGGCCCGGGGGATCTTCGACCGCGGTGCCGCCATTGTCCTGGCCGGCCTGCCACCAGGCATCGGCCTGGGCGGGCGGGATGGCAAAACCGATCGTACCGCCGTTGGCACCCGTCGCGGGCTTGCCGTCGATCGGCTTGGTCACGATAAGAAGGCCGCCGTTGTGCTGATAGACAATGCGTCCGCGGGCGTCGATCACCCCCGGTTTGCCGCCGATCGCGGCGAACGTTGCGTCATAGAACTTTTTTGCGGCTTCGATATCGTTGGCGCCGATCATCACGTGACTGAACATCAAACCCTCTCCATGGTTGTCGGTGAGCGGGGTGTGCCCGGTGAACGCCGGACTGGTCAAGGTGGCGTTTGTGCTTTCCTGTATCGACAAATGCCATATGGTTTCGCGCGTAGGGCGCGAACGGCGCAGCATCATGCACGGCAGTATGACATGACGTCGAACCATGTGTTTCATCGCACGACAGGGCCCCGCCCGCCGATGGTCGTCGCCGGCGAAGGGATCACGCTGATCGATGCCGACGGGCGGCGCTATATCGATGCCTGTGGCGGCGCAGCGGTGTCGGCGCTCGGCCACGCCCATCCCGCGATTGTCGCCGCCGTCGCCGCGCAGGCGCGCACGCTCGAATATGCCCACACCGGCTTTTTCACTTCAGAACCGGCCGAAGCGCTGGCGGCGGTGATCGCCGGACAATGCCCCGGAACGCTCGACCGGGTGTGGTTCACCAGCAGCGGGTCAGAGGCGGTGGAGGCCGCAATCAAGCTGGCGCGGCAATACCATCTGGAACGTGGCGACACCCGGCGCACCCGGCTGATCGCGCGGCGGCAAAGCTATCACGGCAACACGCTCGGCGCACTGTCGGCGGGCGGCAATGGTGGGCGCCGCGCGGCCTATGCACCGCTGTTGATCGACGTTTCGCTGATCGATCCGTGTTTCGCCTATCACTATGCGCAATCCGACGAGACGCCGGAGGCTTATGGCCTGCGCGCGGCCGCCGCGCTTGAAACCGAACTGCTGCGGGTCGGGCCCGGCACCGTCATGGCTTTTCTGGCCGAAACCGTCGTCGGGGCGACTGCGGGCGCCGTCCCGCCAGAGCCCGGCTATCTCGCGGCCGTGCGCGCCATCTGCGACCGCCATGGCGTCTTGTTGATCCTTGACGAAGTGATGTGCGGCAGCGGCCGTACCGGCAGCTTTCTCGCCTGTGAACAGGACGGCGTTACGCCCGACATCGCCACGATCGCCAAAGGCCTGGGCGCCGGTTACCAGCCGATCGGCGCGGTCGTCTGCACCGCCGCGATATATGACACGATCGCGGCGCATTCCGGCACATTGCTGCATGGCCAGACGTATAACGGCCATCCGGTCGGCTGTGCCGCCGCGCTCGCCGTCCAGCGAGTGATCGCGCAAGAGGGACTGCTGAACAAAGTCGCTGCGGGCGGCAAAACCCTTCGCGCCCGGCTGCAGGCGCGGCTGGGGCACCATACGCATCTGGGCGATATTCGCGGACGCGGATACCTCCAGGCGATCGAATTGGTCGCCGACCGCGAGGCGCGCACCGCGTTCGATCCCGCGCTTCGCATCAACCAGCGCATCAAGGCCGAAGCCTTTGCGCGCGGCTTGCTGGTCTATCCCGGTGGCGGCACGATCGATGGCCGCCGTGGTGACCATATCCTGCTTGCGCCGCCCTATATCACCACCGAGGATCAGCTCGACGGGATCGTCGACCGGCTCGGCGACGCGGTGGACGACGTGTTTGCGACGATCGGCGTGGCCGCATGATGCGGTCTGCGCGCCAAGGACAACCCGCGATGAAACTGTGCCTTGCCCTGATTGTGGCCACGCTTGTCGCGCAACCGGCACTGGCCCGGCGCGCCCGCGATCTCGGCGTTCCGTTCGAAGGGGTGCCGGGGCCGCACGATGCGATCACCGACATTGCCGGCGTAGAGGTCGGGCAGATCACGCTGATTGCGGGCGAAGGTGTCCTGAAAGTCGGCAGCGGGCCGGTACGGACAGGCGTGACGGTGGTCTTTCCACGCGGCCGCGCGCAGGCCGACAAGCCGGTCTATGGCGGCTTCTTCGATCTCAACGGCAATGGCGAGATGACCGGGCGGGCCTATCTCGAGGACTTCGGCATCGTTCAGGGGCCGATCGGCCTGACCGACACCAACGCGATCGGCCAGGTCTATGCCGGCATCCAGCAATGGTCCTCGCGCAAATTCGGCTCTGCCACCTGGCCGGTCGTCGCCGAAACCTTCAGCGGCCGGCTGAACGACATCGAGGGCTTTCACGTGACCAGCGACACCGCGATCGCCGCGCTGGATGCGGCCAGATCCGGCCCTGTCGCCGAAGGCAACGTCGGCGGCGGCACCGGCATGGTCTGTTTCGGCTTCAAGGGCGGCATTGGCACCGCATCGCGATTGGTCAGCGTCGGCGGCAAGTCCTATACGATCGGCGTGCTCGTCCAATGCAATTCCGGCGATCGCAAGGTCCTGCGTATTGCCGGCGCCCCGGTCGGACACGAACTTGCGCAGCGCTGGCTACCCTGTTTCGATCCCGCGCTATCCCCCGCAGGCAAAGCGCCGAAATGCAGCGGCCAGGCCATAGCCGGTGTCGCACCACGCGATCAGGGTTCGATCGTGATCGTCGTCGGCACCGATGCCCCGCTGTTGCCCGAACAACTGGGTCGGCTGGCACGGCGCGCCGCGATGGGGCTGGCGCGGCTGGGATCGTATTCCGGCAACGCCTCGGGCGACCTGATCGTCAGCTTTTCGACGCAACCCGCCGAAGTCAACGACGAGAGCCAGACCGCCCCGTCACCGGTAACACCGCTTGGCAATGCGACCATCGACCCGGTGTTCCAGGGCGCCGTGGAAGCCACCGAAGAGGCGATCGTGAATGCACTGGTGGCCGCCAGGACAATGACCGGGATCAACGGCCAACGCATCTTCGCACTGCCCCACGACGAATTGACTGCCATTCTCAAGACCTACAACCGACTGGACCACGTCGCGAATTGATCCTGCACCATCCCGCCCGATGGATCGAAAAACAGGCCGCCCGCAAGTCAGTTTCCCTTGACCCAACGCGCCGTGATGTGTCATCGGCCCAGCCTGCATTGCAAACCGCGACAAGACCATTGTTGCGGCATCGGCCAAGTGGCTGAAATGCGGGTGTAGCTCAATGGTAGAGCAGAAGCTTCCCAAGCAGGAAATTTTGCTACACATGCCTTCTCATAGCTGAACAAAATGTAGGTATTTCTGATACTTACTGGATATCAGCCTTCTCATATGGTACATACTTTCTGGCTCCTGCGCCTCGTATTTGAGAGCCAGAAAGGAGACAGAATGTGCCAAACCTTCACCTTACCGACCTTTCGGTCAAAGCGCTCAGGGCCTCTGACCGGTATGTCACATACTGGGATACAACCACACCCGGCTTCGGCGTGCGGGTGGGTAAGCGGAGCAAAACCTGGACCGTCATGCGGGGGCGAAATCGGGAACGCCTGAGCATTGGGCAATACGGCTCGATTTCGCTGTCAGAAGCCCGCAAGGAAGCGCATCGCCTCCTGTCCGAGGTGACGGACACTCCCCAGCCAAAGCCCGCGAGGAAGGTCGTCAAGGACGCCCGCGCCGAATTTCTCGCCGACAACTACAAGGACTCGACGAGCCGTTGGCCCAAGGTGGTGAAACTGCTGCTTGAAATGCATATCAAAGCGATCGAGCACAAGCAGCTTGCGGACCTGACCGACGGCGACATTCGCCGGGTTCTCGAAAAACTGCGGGACAGGCCTTCCGCACAGTTGCACCTGTACCGAACGTTGCGCACGTTCCTAACGTGGTGCACCCGCCCGCCTCGCCGTTATCTGCAGCATTCACCGATGGAGGGCTATCCCCCACCGGGACGGGATCGCAGAGGTACGCGCACCCTAACTGACGATGAACTACGATCTGTCTGGAACGCATCAGGTAACGGCACCCGGCAGATCATTCGCCTTTTGATTTTGTGGGGCACCCGCAATGGAGAGACCTGCGCCATCCAACGAGCATGGCGGCGGGGTGATGTTCTTACGATCCCTGGCACTCACACCAAGAACAGCCGCGATCACGGCATCCCCGTGCTGCCACTTGCTGCTGCGCTGCTCGATGCCCGTCCCGAGATCGGCGACTTCTATTTCTCTGGGCGTCATAGTACAAAACTCGCGATCAACCCCATGAGCCTGAACCGTATTCTCGATGAGGTTCAGGCTGACAGTGGCACGAGCGGTTGGCAGCTTCGCGATATTCGGCGCACATTCCGATCAAACATGGCGCGACTCAGGGTTCCACGCGACGTATGCGAAGTGCTGATCAATCATGCGCCGCCCGTCCTCGACGAAATCTATGACCGATACGACCGCCTCGAAGAAAAACGGGAAGCCCTTCAAAAATATGAAGATTTCTTGAGAGAGTTGATTTTGGGCTCATAAGTGGTGGGGGAGAGTTCGGATCATTGGCGACTCACCACGTACCTGATAAATTCCCCTGACCTCGGGGTATTGTCGTAACCGGGGCATCGCGATGCTCTCTTCCAAGGAGACATCGTGATGAGGCTACTTTCAAAGCGCCAGTTGAAGGAGATGGTCCTTTATTCACCACAACACATCGCGCGCCTGGAAAAGGCAGGTCTGTTCCCCCGACGGGTGCAGCTCGGCCAGAGCAGGGTGGGATGGGTCGAGGCCGAAGTGCTGGACTGGCTCACTACGAAACTGAACCGCCGCGAGGAACCACGGCGACACTCCTCTTGAAGGAGCGGGTGGTCGGGCGTGCACAACCCGGCCACCCTTTTAGAATTCGAGGTAGTTGGAGGTCTTTGCTATATCCCGTCTCGGCGGAGAACACGCGCTACGGGATCAAACATATCCCTTGGAACAGAGCGGATAGGCCAGCGCAAAGCGCAGCAATCCGATTGAGACGCGCTTGATGTCCGGCTGTCCCCGCTAAGTCGATGCCGTCTACAGTCATTCCAGCCGGCCTAAACGCCGACGAACCGGGCGAAAAGCGCGGGTCCTTCACGACTACAACTGTGCTTCGGAACCAATAAGAGGCTGCAAAAAAAGCCAAACCCGCAGCAGCCCATGTTAAAATCAATCTCACCATCACAACCTCCACATGAGTGCGCAATCAAGTATCAGCAGTGCAACGTCCAACTTCGATCCAAAAATTCATTTTTAATGAGTCGATTATGGTTTCGCGAAGGAGGACACCAATATAGATTGCGCGAAATATCGCAGAATTTGCTGCACCAAATTCCTGCACTCGGATTTTGGATTAAAGATGCCCGGCCAGAGGGCGTAGCGAACTGCCCTCGACCGCTTGCGGGCACATCCCGAACATATGGGCTAATATTCGCACTCAGCGACAATGCGCTCAGCAAGCAGTTCCGCCGTTGCGCATCGAAAATCGACGAAGCGGTCGGTGCTGTTTGCCGCGCTACTTGGCCGAAGGACCCATTTGTCGCCACTGCTTCGTGCAAGGTCAGGAACAAGCGATAATGGTAAAAACCATGTAGCCAGAAATTGATTCATGTCTTCGTTGAACAATGCCACGACAAGGAAGGTGCGTCGTGCCTCATTGAATTTTGATTTGCGAATTTCGAAGTGGATGCGCTTACCGCGCTCCTCGCTACCGGGCTTTTTCAACGCCACAGTTCGGCACTTCAATTGGATCGCGACCGACTTTCCGGTCAATTTGTCGAAAAACAGGACATCAAGACCATCATCGTCAGCAAGTGGCTGAAAGGGTGATAGCCTGCCATCACTGGCCTTCATTACTGCATTGACGAGAAGGTTTTCGCCAATGGCGCCAATCTGCGTCGAGGAAAGAGGCATTGATTATTCATAGCTACCAATACGTTAAAAAGCTATAACTCATTCTTATTTAAGTTGGAGACCGTAACAGGCGATCCTGCCGCGACCGCTTTGCATGACACTTTTCGACTCACCTCACAGACGGTAATTTCGCGCTGCCAGCGCAACCCGCTGGTCAGCCGAAAGGCTGTTACTAATAACTACTCCCCCTATGGGATTAGACATGTACGCTGTCAGGAGAAAATACGTAAAGCAGTGGGAGCATATTAAGCCGGAAAATCAGTACCAGGTAACTGTAACGAGGGGCGGAAAGCCCGTTCCGTATATCAAACCCGAGCGCATCAGTGTCATCGAGGAAGAGGTGATGTACTGGCGAAAGGCCAATCACATCCATCAGTGGTTCGTCGACAATGTGCAGGACGGAAATGACAATTGCGGGGAATACAGCGTAAGCAGGGAAAAGCTGCTTGAACTGTTGAACCTCTGCGAGACCATTATTGCAAGCGCTGAAGGTTTCGACAAGGCTGACGAACCACCGGCAACCATCGAGAGGAGCGAAGGGAGCGCCGAGGCATCCTCCCGACTGACCCTCAAGGATGACACCGTGGCAAGGCAGCTTCTGCCGAGACAGTCAGGCTTCTTCTTTGGTTCGCAGGCCTATGATGAAGACTATATGTTCGACATCAGGGAAACCCGTGATTGGCTGGTCCGCATGTTCGACGAGGCAAAGCTGGATCCGTCGGTCTTGAACGACATCAGATATTACTCAAGCTGGTGAACACGGTCGATGAAGGACGAGCCTGCGAAATTCGTGCCGCACCGGGTGCGATAACGGCGAAGGGCTCCGCTGCGTCGTAACCCCAAAATAGCGTCGAAACTGGGGGCTGGGGTCAAACCCAGCCCCTTTTCGAGGGGATGGCCTTTGACAGCCATATCGACAGCGCGATCCGCATCTCTCCGGCCACAATGGCCCGTTATCGGGGCAAGTGGGGCTCAGTCGCGGGATTGGGGGGCAACGACCGAGCCCTCGCACCATCAATACTCACTTCATGTGGACCAAAGGTTAAGTTTTGAAACTTTACTTCGGCAATGAACAACTCCGCACCAATCCCCGAACGCGAATTCGACCGGCATAGACACCGGCATAGGCTCCCCCATCCTGCATGGTGGCGAAGACCCGGATGAAGCCGAAGGATTCCGCCAATTCTGCCGACGTGGCCGGGTCCGACACCCACCCTCCCAACCCTCTCTATTTCCCCACCGCAGGCTCTTCTCTTTCAATACCAACAAATGATCCTGGGCCGGCAATTCCAAGCCGTCGCTCTTGTCAGCAAATATTGAGAATCGGGTTCGAGTACGATAGATTACTCGTCCGGGGGAGGTGAGTTGTTATGCAGCTCAAGATACGACGGTCTCAGCGCGACGCGGGCATTGTTTCAAACCATGTGCTTTTTTGCCTCAATGCCCGCGCCGAACTGAGCGCGATCGAGCGCGACAACCTCGCCCGCTATAAGCTCTACGACCAGGTCATCTACAACAGCGAGGCATCAAAGCGGCATATCGCAGAAGGTATGGCCGCGAGTGCCGAAGGTTCGCTGCGTGGCGGCCTCAAGGCGTGGGGCCATCTGGCGATGGCGAAGCTGCGCCTCAACGTCACGGTGCGCAGTCTGGAACGTGGCCAGTACATCGAATGCAGGAGTATGGAGGAACTGCGCGATGCGGAGGATGCGATCATTCTGGCCTGCCAGAACCTGAAAACCTATCTTGAAATGGCCGCCACGTTCGATGGCACCGAACAGCTTATCGACTTTTCCGGCGGCGAACCCACCATCATAGCGCAGACGATCCAGCCAGAGCCCATACTCGCGCCGCCCATGGGTGAATTAACGTCCGCGACCCCATTCGCTCTTGAGGGTCCTGCGGACTACGAAACGTTCGAAAGCGGACCGTCCTCAGACGCCTTCTATGCCGCTGGCTCTTCGGTCGGAAACGCGATCGACTGGATCAGCGAAGTCACCGGCATGGACAGGCAGCGCTCCGTCTTCCTGTCGGTCGGCGCGGTGGTGCTCATGCTCGTGCTTCTGGTTGCGATGTGCCATGGATAGGTTTCCGAGGCCCTCGACATACACGCCGCTGTTTCGGAGATTCGGCAGCGAAAAGGATCGGGAGCTGCGCGAAGTCCGCGATCTCTATACCTGGGTCGCGGCACAGGACGCTGCGTTTTTGCCGGTTCAAATGGACCGCCTTCGTGAAGCCGCGCGACCGGTGACCCGCGTACCCCAGGCCCTCACACATGCCTTCGCCCGCGCCGTGGGGACACTAGCCGGTGATGTTGCCGGACTCGATGAGACTCCCCCGCCCGAATTCAGCCGGATGAGCATGCAGGAGTTCGTCGAATACCGAAACCTCCTCTACGCGAAGCAGCATTTCTACCAGAACAAACAGGCTTTGCTCGGACACTTGCGCGAGGCCTTCGACCGCCTGTGCGGCGGACTCGCCGAAATGTTGCCCGAGTCGGACAGCACGTCACCCTTCACCGTGCCCATGGTGTGCTGTTTGCCGGAGCCCGGCGAAGTGATCCTGAGCCTGACCAACTGGCTTGCCGAATATTCCAAGATTGGTCTGTTCAAGATCACCGCCCGCCGGGTCTATTACAACCTCTGCCAGGCATCGGGGCGCGAGATGGACGCCGAAAGCCGCAAGCCGTGGCGCTATCCCAACGAAAGTAACCTCCCGCCCATCGAACTGGTCGACGTGTACCTTAAGGGCACGCCCCTGTACGATCTCCTCATGGCGCCGGTTCCGCTCCGGCTCACCCACCAGGACCGTTTCAACCACTGGCACGTGCTCGCTGGAAGCGGCCAGGGCAAGACAGTGCTCATCGAGAACCTGATCCGGCATGATCTCGCGAGCCCCGATCCCCCGAGCATCGTGCTCATCGATCCCCATTCCGACCTTGTGCGCAAGCTGGTCCGTTCCGATCTCGGGATCGAGGACCGGCTTATCCTGATCGACCCGCGCGACACCAAATATCCGGTGGCGCTCAATCCGTTTGCCGTAAACCGGGAGCGGTTCGCGAACTATGACGAGGCGACTCGCGAGCAAGTTACAGCTGGCGTACTCCAGACATTCGGGTTCCTGTGGAACGGGCTCACCAACCTGACGTTGACCGGCAAGCAGGACGTGTTCTTCCGCTATGTGACCCGGTTGATGCTGACTCTGCCCGAAACCGAGGGCCGGAACGCGACGATTCTCGACATGCTGAAGTTGATGAGCGACCCCGCGCCCTATGGCCGCGCGATCGCCGCGCTGCCCGACATTCCGCGCGAATTCTTCATGCGCGACTTCATGAACAAGACATTCGAGGGCACCAAAGAACAGGTCCGCTATCGCCTCCAGGCCATCATCGAAAGCCCGACCATGGCGCGGCTGTTCACCGCGCCTGAAACCAAGATCGACTTGTTCACCGAAATGAACCGAGGCGCAGTGATCCTTGTCGATACCGCCAAGGACTTCCTCAAGGAAGGCTCGGCCATTTTCGGCAAGCTCATCATCTCGCTCGTCCTTCAGGCCGTGCTCGAACGCGCCGCGATCCCCGAGTACAAGCGCAAGCCAACTTTCCTGATGGTCGATGAAGGAGGCAGTTTCTTCTCGAACAACATCGATGATCTGCTTACCGAGGCACGCAAATACAAATGCGGGCTGCTACTGGCCCACCAGTATCTTGACCAGGCTTCCTCATCGCTGCGGGCATCGCTCGCGGCAAATGCCGGTATCAAGTTCGCTGGCGGACTCTCCGCCCAGGACGCCAGCGTCATGGCGCGCGACATGCGCACCAGTGCCGATTTCATCCTTGAGCAACCGAAGCTTCAGTTTGCCGCGCATATTCGTGGAGTCACCCCATCAGCGGTGATGATTCCTATCAAGCCCATGTCGCGGCCACGGCAACTTTCCGATGCGGCTTACGAGCGTTTGATTGAGCGCAATAGGGCACGGGTCTCGTTGGTGGGTGTCGGCGAGAATCGAGCCCAGCAGGCTGGGTCCAGTGATTTTGGCACCAAGGGGGTGACGCTCGACGACGACATCTCCCCGGAATGGTGAGGCGGCAAGCGAGGATTTGCGCGGACTCTCGCGGAGTTCGTGCCTTTACGCCGACAGGTAAAGTTATTTTCTCCGGTGTGAATTGTCTGGTGAAACCTGTCGGTCTGTTCCCTATATATTCTGCCTCAGGAAAAGGCGTTGGTCAGCATGTCAGAGTCAAAGAAGGCGCCAAAGGAGGCGACAACCATCGCGGGTGTTCACGGTGGCATGTTTGACAGCGAGATCGGTCTTGATCGCGCCTCAGCAGCGCTTGCCGCAGCCAGTTTATCCGCCGTCGGAGAAATAGCTTTACCGGGTATTAGCACTCGCACCGATCCACTGCATGCCGATGTGGCAAGTGCAATGCGTGGCCTACAAAATCTGACCGACGCGCTGGATACGCACAACTCTACGATAGCTGCCGCCACCAGCGCGGTGGCTGGACTTTCGCATACTGCCGAAGATTTCGGGCTGAAGGATTCGGCGATGGACGACGCCATCAAGGCACTCGCGCAGGGTAGCAGCCATCATTCACTTTTTGACAGTTCGGGAACCGCTTTGAGTGAATCCATGAAAGCGATGTCGTCGCTCACTGCTCTTTCAAAGATCGGACAGCACAGCAGTGCCATCGACGAAGCTATGAAACCACTCAGAAACTTGGCGTATTTATCACAATCCAGTCAGTACAGTTCTGCCGTGGAAGAAATGCTTAAATCGATCGGCAGTGCAGCGGCATTTTCAAGACAGTCACCACTGTCGCGCGCCATGGACACTGCAAACATTCTATCTAATGCGGCCAATGATTCGGGCTACCGAAGTCTTTTGGACAAATTTAGTAGAGCGCAGTCCATGGATGGCCTTACCCGGCTATCCGATCACTCCAGCGCACTGCAGGCGGCACAAAAGGCGCTCAGCTTTGACTTGGGCGGGATCGGCGCACTTGCGAGATCGCACCATTGGGCGCGGGCATTATCTCAGCACTCCGACATTCAAATTGCAAAAACATTTGGCACAGACCTAGCCGTCGGCATCGACATGGGGCGATTGCAGAAGGCAGCGACCGATATCCTTGATGCGACACAATTTTCCAACATTAGAAATTTGATTGAGGGTTCGAAGATAGAGACCACCCTTAGGGCAGGTCTCGCTGAGACGTCGCTCAAAATGTCACTTTTCGCGAGCGTGACAGATGCCTTTGGCCCGAATGCGGCAGGCAGTAGCGCGGCATTCGCGTCGCTTTTGGGCAGCTATCGCAGTCGACTCGATTATAGGCCGTCGTTCTGGCGCAATGCGGAGGAGAGGTCGCGGATATACCGCGAGACCGATGTCGATGACGGCTTGATCGACGCAGACACCGCCGCGACCCTTGAGGTGCTGATCGAAAGCGGCGCAGTTGAGGGCCGGATTGGTAGAAACGGTACGGTCGCCGCTATCATTGAGGCCGGTCCGATACGCATGCGCATTACCGCAGGGCGAACCAGACTGGGCGCCTATCAGGCCATCGATGCCTTCGAAATCAGCTTGCGCGCGTTCGTGTCAACCAAGCTTGAAGCGGCGCTTGGAGCAGACTGGTTTAAGCACCGCGTGCCCGGAGACATCGCCAAACGTGCCAAAGAGCGAAAGCGCGAAGCAATGCGCAGTGGTGAGCCAAGTGCGCACCCGATTCACTTCGTAGATCTCGGCGATCTGATTCCGATCATTACACGAAGGGACAATTGGGGTGAAACATTCGAAGCGGTCTTTGACCGTATTGAGGGGCTCAAGGTCGATCTCGAACGCCTGACTGCAATTCGCCGCCCGGTCATGCACGCACGCACGGTGGATAGCGTGCAATTGTGCGAATTGGTGCTGACTATTCAAAGGCTCACACGTTGGATGGAGATGAACGGCGACTGGGATCTTGGCTGGGATGCCGACGCGTGAGCAAAAGGCATCGACTCAAAATTCCTTATCTGTCTATTTATGAAAGAAATGTTTGCAAAACCACTGCGACTCAACTGTGATCGAGGCTGATCAATCCACAACATACCGAACGGTTACAGCCATCGCCGCCAAGCGTACACATGCGGTATGCCCTCTGATGCTCAATCCCGACGGATACGATCTGCACCGCCGTCGCCACGGATTCGGCGCCTTGTGGTCACCGAACCCGACTATCTACTATTCGAAGCGGTCGATCGCCACGGACCCTTGCCGTCGAACTACCTTTATGAATTTACGCGCCATCTGCGCCGTGATCGCACCCACCTGCAAAACCGCCTGACCGAGTTCTACAACGGTGATGCCGGTGGCGTGTTTCTCACCCGACCGACCCAGCAGTTTGCCAGCTACCGTGCCCGCTACCAGCATCTCATCTATGACTTGGCGCCGCGCGCTCGTAGCCTGCTCGCCGAGCGCGGCACGCTAACGACCTTTTCGCGTGCCCGCTCCGATCCATTTGTCCATCGGTTGATGGCCGCCTGCGTCAGTGCCTCGTTTGAATTAACGGCGCTGGCGCACGGCCTCCGATATATTCCTTTTCAGGAAGTTCTCGATCACCCGCGCTGCGGTGGCGCGCGTTCCGCCACCAACCCGTTCGCGTTGCCAATGCCGGGTGGGGTCGGCGGTGAGATCATTCCCGATCTACTTTTTGGCCTCGAATATCCTGGCACCGGCTTCCGGTTCTTTGCGGTCGAGATCGACCGAAATACCGAGAGTATCGAGCGCCGGAATCTGCGCCAGAGCGCATTTGCGCGCAAGGTGCAAGGCTATGTCGCGGCGCTGCGCGACCAGAGCTATCGAGCAAGGTGGGGTCTGCCGAACCTCCATGCACTCACCGTCACCACCAACGCAACGCATGCGCGCAAGCTGGTCGAATACCTGCGCGATCAGGTGCCCGACCAGTTGCAGAGCCGATTTGCGGTGGCGGTGGACACGGTCTTCGGCATCGATTGGCACGTGCCGAATGCGCCGCTAACTCACCTTCTCACCGAAGCCTGGGCAACGCCTGAAGGCACGCGAAACCTGTCGGTGGCCTGAGGTCCGTCGCCCAGCGATAGTGAGCGCCAAAACTGGCTACTAGCAATAGCTTGGCAGAATCGATCGCGGGATGCCCTGATATCCGCATTCCCACGCATCAGAGGCTCCGGTCCTGAACGCCAAGACTGTCCATCGACCACCCGCAAATCGAAGAAGCCCCGAGCCGTAGGCGTTGCCGGTTCCACCGGCCAGCATCATGCGAATTGGCGCACCATTTGGCCGTTCGGGCACAACTGAAACGTAGGCATATCCGTCGGCCACCCTGATTTCCTTGACCAAGAACACGACAGGAGAATGCCAGACCTGCTCCGCCGAGGGACGGAGCGCGTCGAGAATGGTCTTGCGTTCACTTATTCCGATACCGGGAATGTGGATGGATGCCTGGGCGAGGGCCACGAATGCGAGGATCATCGATTTTCTATTCCTTGCGGCAGTCTACCACACGGCGCGTCAACGCCTGGCGTATCCGTCGAGTCCGGCTTGTAGGTCGTCCGTGAAGTGGCGACCGCGATCATTGACCATGTCATCGATTTTCCACGTGCCTTCGCGCACAAGCAGAAGCCGTAGCGTTTGCCGGTCGGGCCCAAGCCGGAACCTGACGATGGCGGAAGCATGGTTTGCCGAGGTGTTCGACACCGTCAATGAATTGAGATGGAAGGCGTCCACGTCCTGGCATTGGCAAAGCCAAACCCAGTCGATGGTCAGATCACCGCTTTTCTTGTCAAGAGCCCTGAGCCGATCGTAGCGGGCTTTCGTTCGCGCAGACAGAGCGCTCCACCACAGGGGCGGAAGCGGATGGTGTGGGTAGAGGTGCCCGAGATCGACATATAACTGCCGGATAAGGTGGTCGGCGCTCGCGACGTCCTGGGCGCAAGCCACGTTCGACGACCCGAGCGACACCAGGGCGACGAGGGCGCTAACCAGTCGCCGTGCCGTATCGCGCAACGGTAGCCAGTCGGCAGAAGGCGCCGTTCGGCATACGCCAAACTGCCCTCTATTCCGCTGGACAATTGCCATCTGCAACTCCTGTCTGCCGCCGGGTGAATGTGTTGCCGGTGAGGAGGACGTCCTCAAAGACGCATTGGACTCCAGGCCCGTCCTGCTTTTCCCAATGCGCCTTCACGAGTCGCGAATCGGGATGCACCTGAAACCGCAGCATGTAATTTGCTTCGAGACCGAGGGGGAAATCTGAGATGCGTCCGGTCTTCAGATCGCCAAGCATAACTGAGACACAGCCTGCTCCGCACCCGATAGCAAAGAGAACGAAGTGACCGGCGAAATGGCGCCCCTGCGCAAAGCCCGCCGTGATGTTGGTGTGGAGATTACGGTATTTGCGCCCCGGACCGGTGAAATCAGGCACATGGCTCACGCCACGATAAATGGGGACGCGATAATCCTCGAAGCGGGCCTCGCGCTGCGCCTCCGCCAGCGTTGGCGCGATTGCCACATAAAGCGCTGCGAGTAGCGCCCACGATATCAGGAAATTCTTCATTCACATTCCTCCGATCGCAATAGCGACAACCACAGGACAAATCTCGGTTCGCATGTGCGCGTGACGAATTTGCTGAGCCTGACCCGCTCACGTGCATGTCCCGACCAATGGATTCACAATCTGGCCCAGCGGGTACTTCTGGATGACGTTGACAACATCGCTCGGCCAATCATAAAGATCGCGCCCGGTGCCGACCCGGAGATGGCCTGGGTCCTCGTCCATTGACAGACCGATTTTCGCGAAATCGGCCGACGTTAGAACATGCGTGGATATCGGGGTAAACGCGAGTGGTTGCCGCGGCACCAAGGGCGATTGGATCGGGAATGCTGGAACCCACACGCCACCCGATCCGGTCGGGGCGATATCAGGCTGCGCATAGGATATGGCATTCTTGAAGGCGACATCCGCCATTATGCGCTTGGCAACGATGGCGTTCACGCCATGGATGCCCAAATTGTCTTCCTGTGGTACGACTTCGACCACAACGAGGCATACCTTGCAGGCCTGGACCTGTCCTTGCCCGGCCATTCCGGCCTGGCAGTCTTGCGGTTGACCCACCTCACCGAGCGCAATGACGGGTGTGGGGTAATGGCTCAGGATATCGACAATTTTCGTTTGCGCGTCGGCCTTCGTTGGGCCGGCTGCGGCAAGGCCGAGTGCAGACCCCGACTGCTTGTCGCACGAGGATAGCGCGACGAGAATCGAGGCAACGGCCACGGACCGCATGAACAAGGCGGATAATGAGCAACGCATCTGACGTTCTTCCCTCCGAGATACGGCGGCTCAGTTCGGGCATGGCGTTCTCCGCGATCGGTAAGCCCGGCTACGTCCCGCGCATCCGAGCCAAAGCGACCAGTGCCGGGGCACCCTAACGCTTCGCGCAGTACGCGGGACCGGTCACGCCGCCATTGTCGTTACAGTCGTACCGGCCGCTCGGTGTATCCGCGACCCACCGCGCTTCGTGCGCTCCCACGTGGGAATCGGAGATCTTGATGCTGTCGGGATTGGTGTTGTTCCCGAGCGCCAAAGCGGTTGCTCGCGCCATGTTTCCCTTGGCGCTTGAGACCCCAACCGCATGCCCGAAGGCTGGTCCGGCGGCTACGATTGCCACCCCGCAGCCGGAAAGCGAAAGTGCAAGACCCACGCAGAGAACAACCCTGAATTTCATGCCGCCCCCTTCACCGCCCGGATTTTCAGCGGGCTAAACAGAATGAGGCATTTTGTTCACCTCGGTGGCGATCGGTGCGAGATTTCGGCCCACTCCTCGCTCGGCCAGCACACATAAGTGCATAATTTTGGGTGGCTGAGCGTGGGAACGGACCGGCTTCGTGCCCCAAAGTTCGACCAAACGCAGCATTTCGGATTCATTTACCCAAAGATTCTAATAGCAATGCCCCGGGTGCAGTATGCGCACCGATTCCACAAAAGTGTTCGGACCATGCGGCTAAATTGAATCGCAATATTCAGCTAGCAATTGACACTTGCCAATTTCTCGGTGATGATCTAAAATTACAAAATCATGCGAGAGGCGACAAGGGAAGCGCAGTTGAAAACGCATTTCTTAACAATTAACGCGGCTCGCGCATTGGCCGTAGAAATTTTATTGCGCTGCTCGGTCAGTTCGTCCGATGCGGCCGTAATCGCCGAGCATTTGCTCGAGGCCGAATTACGCGGGTACGCGTCGCACGGCCTAGTTCGCTTGTTACCTATGGTCGAGGCAATCAAATCGGCTCCCCCGCCGGGTACGCGGCTGATCGCCGTTGACACAGGTTCGTTCCTCCTGCTGACTGGCGGCGGATCCCAAGGGATTGCTACTGTAATGGACCTGCTCGAGCGCGCCGCTCAGCGCGCGGATGAAAATGGCGCAGTGGTGGTGGGCGCCACAGGCTATATCGGGACGACCGGTTGTCTCGGAGTTTATGCCGCCATGCTCGCCGAGCGCGGCCTGACTGCCATTCAATTTTGCCATTCCGAATATGGCGTCGCCCCTTATGGCTCTGCCGAGGCGATATTGGGTACCAATCCCATCTCCGTATCCATGCCTGGCCGGGAATTTCCCTTTGTCGCAGATTTCGCGACAGCGGCCTGGTCCTACGGTTCACTGAAGGCTGCGATGGCGGCCAAACAGCAAGTCCCGCTAGGGGTTGTACAGACAGCAAGCGGCGAGCCCTCCCGCGACCCCCATGATGCCGACAATGGCAGTCAGCTTCCCATGGCTGGGCATAAAGGTTATGCGCTTGGCTTGGCTGTCGAGCTGATCTGCGGACCACTTCTGGGCGGAAAGGCTGGGCGCGATGCAGTGCCAGGCTCTGACAGTTATTTCGCGGTCTTACTGCGCTCCGATGTCGCACGACCAGTCGAGACAGTCACGAACGAGATGGATCTGCTCTACCAAGAGATTCGGCAAGCGCCCCTTGCTAAAGGCTTCGATGAAGTGCGCATTCCAGGGGAGCGTTCCCACATGAATGCAGCCACGGCGCAAGATATCTGTGTTCCGAGCGAACTTTTCGTGAAACTCGAGGCCCTGTGTAAGAAATGACCGATTGGACAGGTCTCGAAATGCACGAGCGATTGCGACCACTCGTACGCGAGACGCGATGCGGTGTTGTGGAGGTTCTGCATTCAGGAGCGATTGCTCTTGCGCATTTTGACGAACCGGTCGCGTGTTACGGTGATGGATCAATTATTGTTCCAATGCGCAGTACGCTCAAGCCATTCATTTTGGGCGTTTTGCTCGATAATCTGTTGGAAAAGGAAATTTTTTCGAACAGAGAGGTTGCGTTGATGTCCAGCTCCCATAACGGTCAAGCTGTCCACATTGAGACGCTAGAACGACTCCTTGATCGCTATGATTTATCTTTCGCTGACCTCGAATGCGGCGTGCATCCACCTTTTTGCCAAGCTTCTCAAATAACGCCGGCGGGCAATAACTGCTCGGGAAAGCATGCGGCATTTCTTGTCGCATGCAAGGTTGCAGGTTGGGGCCGTGGAGATTACCTTGAACCAAGCTCACAAATCCAGCGGTTGGTGAGAAGCTTATTGGAGCAAAAGGTCTTTATAGGGGGAATGCAGGCGGGCATAGATGGCTGTTCGATACCCAACTACGCTGTAACGATCTCCGAGTTGGCGAGTGCCTACGCACGATATGCCGGTGACAAGCTCGGGTCTGGGGTCGCTAGGGTGCGGCAAGCCCACTTATCTGCGCCGACCATGGTTGGCGGCGACGATTGCCTAGACACCCTTCTAATTCGAATGTTCGGCTTGGCTGCGAAATCGGGTTCAGACGGAGTCTGGGCCATCGGGGTGCCGCAGCGTGGTCTGGGCTTGGTTGTCAAGGCGATGTCCGGGTCAGAGGAAGCAGCCCAGGCGGCGCTGCTCAGCTGCCTCGCGCGGTTGTCGGTGATACCAGCACACGGCAACCAGTTGCTCGAGGGGTTTATGGCCCGTCCGCGCAAGAGTTTATCGGGCAAAATTGTGGGGGAGATCGAAACTTGCTTCGCAGAGTTTCCACCGACGTTGAGGCCTTAGTTCGGCATGAAGACTTGGAGCGCCTAGAAGCGGAAGGCGACCGCGACGCCGTCGTTCTTGTCGGCGGTTCCGGAACTGGTAAGACAGTGCTGTTGCATCTCTTGCGCGGTCGCGATCCCAAGGGTCAAGGGGGCATCGTTGATGCCGATTCGCCTGCGAACAGAACACGGCTTGGGTTGGCGGCGGCCTGTATTGGTACGTCGTCGTCGCTGAGCGCCGAGAATTTCTTGCATAGTGCAGCGAAAGCACGCGTTGAGGGAACGCACAAGGCTACCGCAGAAGCCTTAACGGCTTTTGTCCAATGCCTGCCTGAGCTCACTCAGAGCCAAGGCGCGATCTACATAGACAATCTCGACCGCGCGCCCGATCAGGCTATATCTTGGCTCGCGACTACAGTGCGCGACAATTGCGGCCCACGAATAGTGGCTGCCGCAAAGAACGACGACGACATCCCCGATCATTTTCGGCGATTTCAAGTCAGTCGATTGACCAAGTCCCAGATTGACATACTGGTCAATGCTTGGACTGAGGATTACGATATTTGCCGTCCGGCCCTCGCAAACTATGTCGACCATGCCTGCGATGGCAATGCTGTCCTCGCCGCCCTCGCCGCCTGGGCCGCCCTGCAATCAGGACGATCGGAGGGGTGGACAGAGGTCTCCTTGGCAATTCTGATCGAGCAGGCAGCCGCTGGGATGAGTGACGCATCCCGTGCAGCTTGGACTGCGGTCGTGACGGCTAAGCATCGCATTACCCAAGGCATCGTTGGTCTGCTTTCAAGTGACGAGGCGGCAGCAAGTTTCAAACACGAAATTGCGAGTCTCCCGTTTCTGCGGAACGTCAACGCGCCGCTCGACGGCTTTGCTATCCATGACCTAGCGCGACAGCGGATCGCTTCGGGGCTGGCGATCGAGAAGTCTGAAAACAATCGGATTCTAAAAAAGCTGGTTCGGACGGTCTATCCGCGCCTGCTGAGCACCGAACTCGATCCCACCGCAGTTGCACGCATGGACCTTGAGCGTTTGCAATATAGCATCGAACTTGATGTCGAAGAGGGGACATCTAGCCTTGAAAAAGCGTTTAACAATTCGGTTCTAAACGGAAATTTTGCCAACGCCGAAGAGTTATCTCGTGTGGCCGAAGACGCCCAGGCCGATGCACAGGGCAATGCCTCGACGCGCCTCAAACTTCTTGCTGCGGAATGCGCCCTGATTCTTCACAACAGCGATAAGGGGTTCGACGTGCTCGCTTCTGTATCTACGCGCCGTCTTACCCGTGAAAATCCCGATCTGCGTTTAAGGCATTCGCTTCTCAAGGCCCGATGCGCGACATCACCATCGCCCTCTAAGCACATCACTATATTTGACGCTGTGGCGCTGCTGGAAAGTGCCCTAACGACGGCGCGGCAGGAAAAACTGATCGAGCTTTGTGACCAGATACGGTTCGAACTCGCCGAGGCACTCCAACTCGTCGCGCGCAACAAAGAAGCTGCGGCACTTTACCGCGAGATTGCGGAGAAGAGCAAGGACGACGCCTTGCGCATTCGTTCTCTCGAAGAATTATCATATCTCTACCGTGACATGCAACGGCTTGACGAGGCCATGGCCGCGCTTCAATCCGCGAATGCCATACGGATAGAGCAAGGCCGTTCATCAGGCGGAACCGCAACGTACTATCTTGCCAACCTGCATCGCGACAGGAACGAATTCGCCAAGGCAGACGGTCTCTATCGCCATGCTGAGGGGCAATTTATCGATGCCGACGACATCCACCAGCTATGTTGCCTTTATGGCGATCTTGCTTGGATGAAATTCCTAGATGAAGATTTGGAATCATCGAAGATTTTTCTCAAAAAGTATAGAAATCTCGCCGTGACCTATAACTTCGGTCGAGAACTATCTGAATACTGGCACATTGAATATCATCTCGCGATGTTGGAAGATGACGAAAGTAGCGCGCTGGCTGCGTTGGATACCGCCCTCAAGCTGGGTATTCAGCATGGCAACGTCTATATGCAGTTGGACTGCCTGATGCACAAGGTGCAGGGCAACGTGCGGCAGGGCGACATCGACGCGGCTTTGTCTTACATTGATCAAATGCAGAAGATTGAACAGCTTGGTGCCGAGATTAACGTCTTCAGGGGGCGCGCGCTCGTTGCCTTGGGCGATGGCTATCATGCTGCGGGCTCCGAGGGTGCAGCCGTCGATAACTGGTGTGGTGGCTTGGAGATCGTGGCGCGTTTCGGCAATTCTCGAACAAATGTCGAGTTGCTCGAGGACCTAGTCACGCCTAGACTCGATAGGCTGCGACAGTTCGAGCGGCAGCTTGGTCGCCAGCCATGGCCATCTAATCACCTAGTAGAGCAATTACCGGCTTTGCAGATCGCTGCCTTGCGGGAGAGATGGGGCTAGTGGATAACATGCAACCACTCGTTCCCATCCACCATCGGGCTCGTAGCGCATTTGACCTCGGCAACCACCGGCTGCGGAACCGAATTTGCATGCCTGCGCACTCATACGGTTTCGGCATCGATGCGGCTGGGATCAGCGATGCGGTTGCCTATGTCGGTCGCAGGCTGCAAAATGGGGTTGCGCTGGTCATCATCGGTGAAGCAGAAGTGGAATTCGGTGACACAGGCTCGAGAGGACATGCTCAGTCCCGTCTCGCTGGCGGAGCTTCAGCGACACTTTATCGCGCGCTTGCCGATGTTACTGCACAACACGGAGGGGTCGTACTTGAACAGCTCTATCACCCAGGCGGCCAAGTGTGGTACGAAGAGCAGCGTCAGGCGGTCGCACCCTCATCTATACCGCATGCTATCTCATACATGGTGCCACGCGCACTTTTAAAATCGGAAATCGAAGTTCTGAAGTCAAGCTTTGCGGCGGCTGCGCGGACTGCGGTTGAATGCGGATTGCAAGGTATCGAGCTCAAGGCCGATCAGGGCAAGCTCCATCATCAATTCCTCTCACGTCGCTACAATCGGCGCAGTGACGCCTATGGCGGGACTATTGAGAACAGGGCGCGTTTCCTGATCGAGTGCCTCGAGTCGATACGCCGTGAGATCGGGCCCGGCGCTATCCTCGGTGTGCGGCTTCCTGGGCCGATCACATCACCTAGGGGCGGCGTTAGCAACGAATGGATCTCGGACGTCTGTGCCGCTGAATACGCTGAATTCGCCAAAATCGTGGATCGATCGGGCCTTGCTGACTACCTCTCGATAAGCGGCGAAACCAATTCGACTGCATGGGGCTATGCACGCAACCACGGAGACGAATCCGTGCCGCCCATGACCTTCCGCGAGGTCGCCAGACAATTGCGGAACGAAGTCGACCTGCCGCTCCTGCTCACCGGTCGAATCATGTCACTGGACGATGCAGAGACGCTTCTCGCTGCAGACGATTGCGATCTCGTCGGTATGACGCGTGCGCTCATTGCCGATGGCGACATGCTATCGACAACCTGGGAAAAAGCGCGTCCCGACCTCGTCCGCCCGTGCATCGGTTGCAACATTGCTTGTGTCGGTCACACTTGGGTCGGACAGGCCGTTCGCTGCGTACTCGATCCCACATGCGGGCGCGAAGCGCTTAGCCCCCCGCGGCAGGCAGTGCGGCGCGCACGCATTGCCGTTGTCGGAGGTGGTCCGGCCGGCCTTGTCTTCGCGGCCACGGCAAGTCGGCTCGGATCGCATGTCGCGCTATTTGAGCAAGAAGCCAATCTGGGCGGTCAAATGCGAACTTGGTCCAAGCTGCCCAACCGCGCAGGCATCCTCGCGGCGGTGGGCCATTGGCAGAGCGTTCTGCGCGATCACGCCGTCGACGTGACTTACGGCACGCCCGCCCCTCCCTGGGCTGAGCTCGCAGCGCGCTATGATTTCGTTATCGATGCCACTGGAGGCGAAGTGCCTTGCTGGCCTGAGAGTCAAGGCGTGCGCCAGATTGATGCGCGGGCTTTGATTGAGACGGACGCCGATTGGAATCGGCTCGATATCATCGTGTTCGACGCCAACCGGTACATTGATGCAGCGGGTGTCGCGCTTTGGCTGCGTGACAAAGGCGCCTCCGTGCGGGTGCTCTCGCCTTTCGAGTACATTAGCATAGGCACTGATCCCGTGACCTATGCGAATCGTCTCGGTGCACTACGCGCCGCGCAGATCTCGACCATGGCGCTGTGCGACATCAACATTGGTCTCGGCTCCGTCGAAATTCTCGACCAAAGCCGAAACTTGGTCCACCGCGATAGCAAGGCCAACTGTATTATTTGGTGCCGAAACAGTGTGCCGACCGCACTAACATCGGGCAACCTAACGGCGATTGTAATTGGGGAAAGCGCCGGGGCCCTCGGCCTTGAGCAAGTCGTGCGGCAGGCGCATGATTCTGCGATAGCCCTCCTGTGCGACCAAAAGGACAAGACCTCATGAGCGAGGACGACAAGCAAGCCATTTCCCTGCCCGCCCTTATCGGCCCGACGAAACGAACCGAGAAGATTTCCCAAGCGGTGAGCGCTGGCGTGATCGGCGCGGGAAGCGCGCTGCTCGGCGCATATAACCCGGCACTGGGCATTCTTGCAGGTGGGCTTGCTCCGTTCATAGAGATGAAGATGGGCGAGCTTGTCGTTCGGCGTAGCACAAAGCTCAAGGCTCAACTCGAGGCTAACGGTCTCGACCTCGAGCACTTGGACGAGAGCAGCGTCTCGCTTACCGAGGACAAGATTCTGCTCATCCAGGAGGCCATCACGGCGGCGCTTGGCACCGACCGGGACGAGAAGGTGGCGGTAATCGTCAGGCTATTGAAGATCGGCCTAAACGCCGTTCTCGAGACGGACGTTCTCGCGGCTCGGCGTTTTGCGCGAACGGTATCGAGGCTCGACGAGGTTGAACTGCGTGTCATTCTTGCGTTGCACTCAATGAAAGGGGACGCGGGACAAAAGCCCTCGCTGCAGGCCGTCACCGCCGAGACTCACCTCGGCAACCCTGACCTCGTGCGCAGCGCGCTTTCTTCGCTTGAAAGCGAAGGCTTGGTGAGGTTGCTGCCCGGAGCTCTCGAGACATGGTCGATATCTGATTTCGGCCATCGGCTTGTCCTCGAACTTACTCAGGTCTTCGGCAATGCAAATTGAGCAACGCAGGCTGCGCGCGGTGAGAACCATCGGCTACAAAAGCGCGGTAATTCTGGCGTGGCGAGGAGTGCAGGATCGCACAAGCCTAGCCCAAACGCCGCTATTGCCACATTCGGCCAGCGATTGCTCGCTCTTCGGGGCCAACGGCATTCGCGTAAATTGCGGTTGTTTCGATTCGGGCGTGCCCAAGCCATTTCTGCATCATGTTCAATGGCACCTGCGCTTCAGCGATGCCGACCACGCCGAAGGCGTGACGCAACGCCTTGGGTGAGGCACAGAAGGGCGCGACGCTGGCTTCGGCCATGACGCGCTTGACGGCCTTCCAAGCTGTCGTTCGGCTCCAGTTCCACAGCGGCGCATTCGCGACCATGTGCGAAAGGGCATGGCACTTTTCGAGCTCTGCCAGCAAAATGTCCGGCACGGGCACCTGACGATATACGCCCCGCCGTCGCTTCTTCAGGCTCTCGAACACAATGATGCCAGCGGCAGGATCGATGCTTCTGGCCCTGAGTGCCAGCACCTCAGATATGCGGGCGCCGCTGTACGCAAGGGTTAGGCAGAACGTATCGATCGGGAACGGTTGGCGCCGGGCGGCATCAATGAAGCGATTGCGTTCGTCAGCAGTCAGGTATTTTCGATTTCCGGAATTGTCGTGCAACATATTTTGGCTCGCATTTTGTGATCCACGAACCCTTGACTTAAGGACAAACGTAAAACAAAATGCCTCATTCTGTTAAGTTGGTAGACATACACATTATCAGAGCTAATAAGATTTGTATTCAACAGCGATTTATTAATCGCTTTGATTTCGAAGGTAAAGGAACTATCGCAGATACCTATGGGAGCGGCGGCGACGACGCGTATTTCGTAAGTTTTTTAGAGTAGCTTGATTCATGTCGAGACGCACGTTGGCGGGGTCGCCCAACCAAAGGTAGGTCCTACGCGCGACGCGTGGTCTGATTGCGGTGGGGATCGGCCCGACGAGCTGATTTCGTCCGGCTGCCTTGGCTGCGTACAGTCGGATGTCGGCAACCTTCAGCGCTGCTGAAACGGTCATGTCCGGGGTGACATTCGCGATGCCGGCGCTCGCAGTAACGGGCAAATCCAGACCCTCGACACATTGCGCCACATGATCGGGCAACTCGCGAAGGAGGGCATCCACCTTCTCCAGCGGCGAAGGCCCGTACAGCAGCAACGCGAACTCTTCACCTCCCAACCTGACAGTGAACGCCTCGTCCGAGCATAGTGCGGCAGCCACAGCAATGATCACATCGTCACCGCGATCATGGCCATGGCGGTCGTTGATCCGCTTGAAGTGGTCGATATCAACAATCGCCACCGCATTTGGCCGATGAGCCGCGAACTGTCGCTCAAGACTGCGGCGATTTTCCAAACCGGTCATCGGATCGGTATAAGCCACACGTTCCAGCATGATGGCCTGCGCGCGCACGTCATCGTGCTGGCGCTTCAACCGCATGAACCGGTCGCCGATCCCGATCGAGGTAAGCAGCATCTCCAGCGCGACCGAGCCGAACAGCGCGTAGAGCAAAAGCGCGAAAGGTCGACCCAGAACAATGTCGTCATAGAGACTGGTGAGGCTGACCGCGAGGATGCAGAGCCAGGCTGCCGCCTGAAAGCGCGCAGCCCTGCTGCCGCGCCGAATCGCCTGCGCGAGCGACACACTTAGCAGAATGAGGATACCCGCCAGCACCGCCTCGCGCAGGGCCATGTAAAGCGGCGGGCAATGGTTGATCACCATGGCTGGCGTCGTTGCGGCAAGCAGCAGCGGTTGCAGAGCGAGAAGCCTATCCAGACGCCTGTCGATCATGCCCGGTTCCAGTAACGAGCGCAGGAAGAGGCCAAGGAACGCAATCGTGCCGTCGAACAGCACGTTGATGACGATCAGCCGTGGCATGCCGTCGGCCGCAAGCCACGATCCAAGCGGCAAGGACGATATCGTGATCGCCAGCGCAATAAGGATGAGGACGCGCGCGGTTTGCCAGATCAGGAACCGTTCGCGCAGAATGGCAAAGAAGGCGGTGTTGTACGCCACTGACAGCATAAGAAAGCCGATAACGGACCCGGTCAGAACGCCAGGCCAATGCAATGGCACGCTTTGCGCGAAACTCGATTGGGCGTGCGCGGGGGGCGCCACAAACGCGGCCGCCGCAATCGCCGACGATCCCATCCACCTGGGATGCCGCGGGACCAATTTGGTCACAAAGAAGCACATCAATTCAAAAGGTTGATCATCGCATCAATATCCCCACCTATCCCGAGCCGCGAAGATTGCTCTCTTGAAATGGTGTCTATCGTTATGGTGTCTATCATTAACGAACAAGGGGCGGCACGGTTTCGCGATGAACCCCCACGCTGCTTGTTTCGAGATTTAAATGGCAAATTGGTCAAGGGCACGGTCGCTTGGTTAACCAATCTTTGTTTTATTATCAGGCACATGCAACATCTACTCGGCGACGATCAGGCGCCAGTTCCCCCGCTTCCGACGGTAGATGCTGCGTCCGCATGCTTTACACGCACCAACAAAGTTGAGACCGTCCCAATGCACGGTCCTTCGCCTGGGCTTGTGAAAGTTGAACACGCACGAGAGCCAATGGAAATGCATGTGACCGACCCCGTCAAATTTACGGATTATTATCGTTGGATATGTATTGAAACCAATCATCCTCCGTCAAGGCTTTCCGCCAAATCAGCGCGCACTGGGAGAACTTGCCCCCAAGATTCTCGTCTGCCGACAGCTGCGGCCCCCTGCGGTCATTTACCGTAAACTTCAATCCGACCCCGCTGCGAGTTCGTACCGACAGTTCGCGAAGCGACCTCTGATATATTAACTCATGGTCCTGGCGTAACCGATCAATACCTTTCAGATCCCGGTCGCGCATTCTATGAGTATATTTGGAATATACCTTGTAAGTTTCTGCATTTTAGCAAGCACATTGGCGCCGGATATTCAAAATTAACTCTTATTATCGACCGAAAATTGTACTAAATTTGGTATATTCGAAAAACCATGCGGTCTGTTAAAGGCCGGATTTGCGTCATATTCCATGTGCAGGGAGTTGGTCTCACTCCACGCCAGTAGATCACCAGTTTCCATCGGATGAGCGTAAAGGTAGCCCTGTCCTATGTCGCAACAAATGCTCTGCAGGAAGTCGGCCTGCTCGGAGGCTTCGATGCCTTCGGCGACGATCGTCATACCAAGACTTCGCCCCATGGCGACGATGGCGGAAGTAATCGCCTTTGATCTTCTTTCATCCGGTAAATCCCGTACGAATGATTGATCGATCTTGAGGTAGCTGCACGGTAGCTCTTGAAGATATGACAGGCTCGAATAGCCCGTGCCGAAATCATCGAGCGCGATGTGGACCCCGGCATCGCGCAGCTCGCACAAGGCCTGGAATCCGCGATCTTCCCGTTTGACCATGGCGCCTTCCGTTACCTCCAGGACCAGCCGCTCCGGCGGAAGTCCCGAGACTTGCAGCACTTGCATTACGCTCTCGACGAAGCGCGCGTCGTTGAGCTGCACTGGCGAGACATTGACCGAGATTTTTACATCGGCCAACATGCTCCCGTGCCATTTCACGGCTTGCCTACAGGCAACCCCAAGAATCCAGTCGCCGAGCGCGACGATCTGGCCGGATGCCTCGGCAAGCGGAATGAAGGTCACGGGTGGAACCTCCCCATGAACCGGGTGACACCAGCGTGCCAGAGCTTCCACGCCAAATACCTGCCCAGTCACAAGGTTGATCTGGGGCTGATAGACGAGTGATATCTCGCCACGCTCGCCCGCACCCTCGAGCGCGCGGCTGAGTGCAGGCTCTTCATTGCCTGCGCTCTGGCTTAGTCGACGCCGCAACTGTTCTGAATAGTACGTGACATCGGCCAGGATGCAGACGATGATTGCAGCCAGTGCGACCACCTCGATAGCAAGAGCTTTCGACCCAAGTTCGAACTGAAAACGCGAAGCGACAAGCCCCAGTCCAAAACACGAACCGAGAAGGCCACTTGCCTGAAGCCGTATGATCCGTCCTCGCGCCCCTGGATTCAGGAAATGTCGTAGCGGCGGGCTATAGGCCGTGCGGCACATGATCGCAAAGGCGCAAAGCAATCCTGCCGTCAAGGTTGGCAAAGCCATCGCGCCATAGAAACCGGGTGTGCCGTAAATGTACCCGGTCAGCGCCACCGTCGGCGGCAGGGTCGCCGCAAAAGCCATGGCTTGGGAGGCAATCTCACGGCGCGCGTAGAGGAGAATAATGGCCGCTGCCGAAAGCGCGATCGTCAGAGCGGTGTTGCCACCCATCGCAATCGGATGTCCATGGAAAGCCTCACGGGCGAGCGTCGGTGCGAAGGGTGTCAGGGTCTGGAAGATGTCGGGGCCGCCCACAGCCGCCGTGCCTGCCCAACCAGCGACGATCGTGCCGGCTATGCTCGCCAGGAGAGCACTCGCAAAGCTTCGGCGACGCGGGTGCGCCACCAGTGCGGCAAAGCCCAGAATAACAAACGACACAGCCGTCCAGGGATGCGTGGCTGGGCCTTGTTCAAGAGGGCGCCAAGTCCACGTCCACCCGAAGGCGTAGCCGACGAGCACGATCGCCCCGATCATGCTTCCTGCGACGGCCACTTTGGGGGCCAGGCTCACGAATGCGCGAACCGGACGCGGCAGCGGAATACGTGAGTCTACGTTGACGTCATCGATGGATTGATCGTGCGGTTCGAGCCGCAGCTTGCCTGGCCGGGACATCACCACGCTAAGACGCCCCTATGGTTAGGTCTTTGGTTGGGAAAGACTATTCATTCTACGGTATGAGACCAAGGATTAATATTTCATTCACGGTGCCATGTGACCGATTTGTGCAGGGATCGCTCCAACCGGTTCGGATGTCTCTACAATAACCGATCAGTAGCTGAGTCGCACTCACAGTACCCGAGATTCTACGCGTTGACGCAAGCGCCTTCTTACACCAGGCAGTCCACTGTCATCGAACGCGCGCTAGCTTGTCAAAGGGCGATATCGCGTTAACTTAATCTCTTTAGTGCTTGGAAAAGACGATCATGGCATTTTTTCACCTGGCGTGAGATTTTCTGATTGAGCTGGTCACGTGTCGAGCCGACGAGGACTTCCATGATTGAAAACCAGAAGATCCGACCTTCCCAGGTCATCGGGCCGCTCGGTGAACCGCTGACAATCGACAGCCTGCCGTCGGCGAATACCAAGCGCTGGATTATCCGCCGCAAAGCCGAAGTGGTCGCGGCCGTCAACGGCGGGCTGTTGTCGATCGACGAAGTCTGCAAACGCTACGATATGACCCTTGAGGAGTTTGCCTCGTGGCAACGCGCGGTCGACCGGTCAGGCATGCAGGGTCTTCGCTCGACGCGAGCCAAGCAATACCGAGATCTCTATGCGCGGCTGCAGAAATACTGATCTGAGGTTCCCTGCAGGGCCGATCGCATTGATGCCTTTGAGATCGACTGCGATCGATCACCCGTCCGACATGTCAATGACGACGCTGGATAACGCTTTGTCGGTAAGCACCGACGGAACTTGGCATTGACAGCAAAGGTTATTTTGGAGCGCAACAACAGCGCTTAAATTTTCGGCCTGATTGGCCGCATGGACGAGCGCTTCGTGGCACCGGACCTGAAAGCACCAACAGCGCAGGTCGTTCCGCTCCCTTGCAAGGCCAAATAGCCCGACCCATAGCCAGCAATGACCTCTGCCATTCGGCCTTGAAAAATGTTTTGTCATAAATCGCGCTAACCGCGCGATAATTTTTGTACGCCCCGGAAGTCGGGATGAGCGGCACTCCCTCCTAGGCTCGCCCCGGCTGCCCGCAACTCCGCTTCGCGGAGTCCTCCTCTTCGTTCCGGTCCTGCGGATGCAGGCCGCCTCCATGGGCGAGCCTTCCGGTCGCTTTCGCCGCTCCTCCCGCCGTCCGGGCCGGTGCGGTTTAGCGAAGGAAAGAACCATGGAACTTGCACATTTTGCGCTCACACAATTGTCGGTTTCGGCGGCCAACATGCGCCATGCGAGGAAATTGCCCGATGTCAGCGATCTCATTCCATCAGTCAGAGCGCGCGGCGTGCTCACCCCGCTTTTGGTCCGACCGAGTGCAATGACCGATCAATTCGAGATTGTCGCAGGTCGCAGGCGATATCATGCTGTGCTGGCGATTGCCGGGGATGGCGGTGAGCCACCGCTCCTGCCGTGCGCGATCATGGCCGAAGGGGATGACGCTGCCGCGCTCGAAGCGTCGATCATCGAAAACTACGCGAGGAGTGATCCTGATGAGGTAACGCAATGGGTTAGTTTCACGCGCCTTATCCGGGAAGGACGCAGCGTGGCACAGATCGCAGCGACCTTCGGCATGGAGGAAGCACAGGTCAAACGCATTCTTGCGCTTGGCAACTTGCTGCCCCGGATACGGGAATTGTATGCCAAGGGTGAAATCGACGCGCTTTCTATCCGGCACCTGACGTTGGCGTCACGCGCCAAGCAGACCGAATGGTTGGCGCTCCATCGCGATCCCGACGGCCATGCCCCGACCGGCCAGCAGTTGAAGAACTGGCTTCTCGGCGGCCAATCGATTCCGGTCACGGTCGCGCGGTTCGATGTGGCATGTTATCCCGATCCGATCATCACCGACCTGTTTGGTGACGAGCGCTGGTTCAGCAATGCCGAGAGTTTCTGGACGTTGCAACGTGAGGCCATCGCAACGCTGCGGCAGACCTATCTCGATGCGGGCTGGTCGGACGTCGTGGTTATGGAGCCGGGTGATTGCTTTCAGCGCTGGGAACACGAAAAGGTCGGCAAAGCCAAGGGTGGCAAGGTCTACATTTCCGTCACACGTGCTGGCGAGGTCGAGGCCCATGAGGGGTGGCTGACCACCCGCGAAGCCCGCAAGCAAGAACGCGGAGAATATTCCGGAACGGCCAAACCAGTTCATCGCCCCGAATTGACTGCTCCGCTCCAAGCCTATGTTGACCTGCATCGCCATGCCATGGTGCAGGCAGAGTTGGTGCGGCAACCCGGCGTGGCGCTGCGCCTGATGGTCGCCCACACTATCGCCGGGTCGTGGTTGTGGAATGTGAAGGCCGATCCATTGCGGGCACCAACGCCCGCAATGGCCGAAAGTCACGAGCAATGCGCAGCGCGTGTGGAATTCAAAACGGCGGAGGAAATCGCGCGGGGCTTGCTCGGCATTGAGCCGGACAGGGGCGCAATCACCGGCGGCACTGGCGCAGACATCGCTACCCTGTTTGAGCGCCTTCTCACATTGAGCGACGATGATGTGCTGTCGATACTGGCAGTCGTGATGGCGGAAACGCTTGCGGTGGGCAGTCCGGTGGTTGAGACGATCGGTGTTTATCTTGCAATCGATCCACTCACCCATTGGACGGCGGATGACGCCTTTTTGAGCCTGCTGCGCCAGCGCGCGCTGCTGGGCGCTTTGATCGGAGAAGTCGCCGGAGACGCTATCGCTGCCAGCAATGCGCAGGAAAAGATCAAGACCTTGCGCGGCATTCTGGGCGATAGCCTTGCTGGCGCCAATGGGCGCACAAAGGCCGAGCCATGGGCGCCGCGCTGGCTGCATTTCCCGGCACGGGAGTACGTCGGTCAGTACGACATCAAGGCCGAGTCTGACACCGCGCCATGCCAGCAGGACGACGACGTGGCCGCCACCGACTGAATGACGGACGCCGGATGACCCTGAGGCCATCCGGCGCTTCCAGCCAGAACAGAAATGCACGCTTTTCAGCATGCGCGCCGGCCCTCACGGGGACGTGCAGCTATACAAAATTCGATCGGGAAATTTTTGACAATTGCCAGTACGTCATGGCGATTGCGGCAGCGGCAAACACCGACATCGCACGCGATTCGCTCTGCCACGCTTTGCGGCGCGACGGCACCAGCTTCCGCAGTGGCTCCAACTGGCGCGCAACCGCTTCGGCTATGTCCTGCCAGTCCTTGGCTCCAATCGTCGCATAGCAGCTTTTCATTTCGGCGCGGGAAAACACCGCGAGATCAATCGCGCGGCCTTGGCACTCCCCGGCGATGGCCGCATAGAGCCGCTGGATGCGCGCTGATCGTCGTGGCGTGAGCGATGGGTCTTCGAGGACCAGCATATGCGGATCATAGCGGTCGAGCAGCTTGCGAAGCCTTGCCAGGCAAGTCGCGTTTTTCTGTCTGCTCGCCCTGCTCGTTCCCCAGTCCACCAGCGAGAACGGACCGGACATCACAACATAGCCGAAGCCCTGCGCGGTTGCATGAAGCGCCATGACCGGCGGATGCTTGCGCTTCATGCCACATCAGGGGTTACCTTCACGCGGGCAATTATGTCATCGAGAAGCGCAAGGTTGGCCTTGGACTTGGCATCATCAAGTGTACGCCAGACTGCTTCAAGACTGGTGGCGCGGCGGATCACCGCCTCTTCCACGGTCGCGTAAAGTGCTGAAAATATTTGTGCCGGCGATTTGCCGAACACGACTTCCAGTCCGAGCATGGTCTCGATGTCAGCCATCTGGGCCTTCGCTCCCCTCTCCATGCGAATGAGCATCGAGGGTGTGACGCCGAGCAGGTGGGCGAGCTCTTCCTGATTCAAACGATGTGCGCGGCGGTGCACGCGCAGTTCCTGAGTGTGGTTCATAGAAATGTGCAATTATTATCGGTCTCAAAGGACCGCTGTTTCTATAATCGCCGCCGCCATCCTTTCACGCACGGCGGCACCAGCGGTCACGGGTGGATATTCATAGGCGCGTGTTCATCCCTGCATATCTTCACCGGTGCCGATATTCACGGGTGCAGATTTTTCCGCGCTTCGCGCGGGGCCTGTTTAGCCGCTACGCGCGTGCCTGATCTTCTGGCACATACCGTTCAGCCAATTCACGCACCTTTCCGCGTTCCGATGCCGGCACGACAAAGATGCCGCCCGTTTTGGTGGTGACCAGGCCCAGTTCTTTGCGCAATATGTGGCCCACCGATCTAATCGGCAGCGACGTATCTGCCTGATCGTTCAGGGCTTCCGCGACTTTCGCAACGGGAACCTGCGGCGATTGTTTGAACAGCCGGTTGAGCACCACCGTCGCGACAACATGCGGGAGAGTGGCGCGCTTGGCTGCCGCCAGCGCCTCCGCTGTTGCCAGACGGGTGGCAACGGAGTGCCGGAGTGCCGGATCATCGATCAGCGACAGGATTGGCAGTGCCATCTGGTTGCCACGCGGTGATAGGCCTGGAATCGCTCGCTCCGGATCGACCATGACCCGATGCCGCATGGCGAAGCGCCATGCCAGCAGTCGGTTGCGCAAGCCTAGGGCTTCCACCTTCATCGCGTCCGGCAGGTGGATCGGAATGTCTTCGCGCAAGTGGCAGGCGTTCATGTCTTCGGTCAGAAACCTGCTTTCGAGCGCAACGTCTTTGAAGCTGTGCCGCATGGCGACGATTTTCGGGCCGAATACCCTGAAGGCCTGCGGATTGAGTTCCCGATAGCGGTTGGTCATGGTGCGCAAAACCGGCAGGCCCTTCATGGTGCCGTTGTTGAGGATTTTAACGAGATCGGCGGTGGTGTCTGAAAAACGCAGATCCGCCTCATCGAGCACCAGCGTGCCGCCGAACTCGTGGAGCACATGAAAGATTGGCGACACGGTGGACGCCCCCGAGGCGAAGAAGCCTTTGTATGCGAGCGAACCCAGCACCAGCAGTGCGCGGGTTTTGCCAGAACCGTAGTCGCCGTAGAGCCTGAGATACGGTACTTCGTTGAATGCATCATGGACCCACGACAGCAGGATATAATGCGCGGCGATGTCCTCGAAGACTGGTGACAGGCTGACATAGCGGTGGATGAAAGCCTTGATCGCGGCAATAAGGTCCGCCTTGCTGCCCATGTCTGCCAAGCCAGACGGCAAGAGCACGCAACCTGAGGACAGCAGGTTGTTAGTCGCCGCATAGGGCTCAAGCACCTCCCCATCAGGTAGAGCAAGCTGGCCCACGACATAGGGCTCACCCTCCGGCGGGCACACCGCCAGCGCCGTCGTTCCCGCATCCGCATCGAACACCAGGTCGATCATCGTGCCGTTGGCAAGCACGCTGGAAATGGTCGGGGTGGGTTGGTTTGTCATATTCGATCATCATCGCCGCTCTGCGCTACCTGCGCACGGCGGCACCAGCGCCGCCAGTGACGGTGGTGCCCCCGTGCCTGATGGCGCGTCGCAGGCGATAGTCTATCCATGACCGACCACCGCGATCATCAACCCGGCGACTTCATACTCGACCACTATCTGCCTGACGCGACTCCGGAAGAGCGCGAAGAGGCCCGGGCTCACCTCTTTGCATTCGTCGCGTGGCAGATGCGCATCCTTGTGGGCCAAGTTCAGCGAGAGCAGGCAGATTCGCGCGAACAGCCGGTGCGCGATACACTGGATTCGGCTCAACAACCGCCATGAAGTCCTATTTTGCATATATTCGAGTTTCGACCGTTAAGCAGGGCGAGGAGGGCTCCTCGCTTGTTGAGCAGCGCTCCGCTATCGAAGCATTTGCCGCGCGCAACGGCATCACCCTTGTCGAATGGTTCGAGGAGATGGAAACCGCCGCCAAACGGGGACGGCCACAGTTTTCGCGGCTCACCCGCCTTCTGCGCGAAGGCAAGGCGAAGGGCGTCGTTCTCCATAAGATTGATCGTGGTGCCCGTAATCTCAAGGACTGGGCTGACCTTGGCGAATTGATCGATGCCGGGATCGAAATCCTGTTCGCTCACGAAGGGCTCGACATGACGACGCGCGGCGGAAGGCTGGCGGCTGATATCCAGGCCGTGGTTGCGGCCGACTATATCCGCAACCTGCGTGACGAGGTGCGCAAGGGTTTTTATGGCCGCCTGAAGCAGGGGCTCTATCCCCTGCCGGCACCGCGCGGCTATCTCGATCGCGGCAAAGGGCAACCGAAGTCCGTCGATCCCATCATCGGGCCGTTGGTCCGCGAGGCGTTCGATCTCTATGCGTCCGGAAATTTCTCGCTTGAACAATTACGCCTGGAAATGGCGCGACGCGGTCTCAAAGGTTCCTCGGGCAAGCCGCTGAGTTTCGATCGTATCGCCGCGTTGCTCCGCAACCCTTTCTACACCGGCATCATCCGGCTTAAATCGACCGGCGAGGTCTTCCAGGGCATCCATCAACCGCTGATTTCGCGTACCACCTTCGAACGTGTGCAGGCGATCATGGCTGGACGCCTCTATCCGCGTATTGAAAAGTATACATTTCTCTTCCGTCGCCTGGTTCGTTGCTCGGCATGCGGCCGATCACTCACCGCAGAAACGCAGAAAGGCCATATCTACTACCGCTGCCATGATCGGGGCTGTCGCGGCGTATCGCTTGACGAAGGTGCCATCGAATCGTTCATCTCGGGAGAACTTGCACTGCTCAACTTCACTGAGCGGGACTTAAGGGACTTCAGGGATATGTTTGGCGTCCTTGTTGCGGCTGAACAGACAGGGACCGTCACGGCAGCCAACCACCTCGAACGGGATCTATCGCTTGTGTCGCAGCGACTTGAGCGCCTGACTGATGCGCTCATTGACGGCCGGATCGATTCCAGCGCCTTCAATGAGCGTAAGGCTGGTCTGCTTGCCGACAAGGCTCGCCTAGAAGAGCGCCAGGCAACTGGTTCGGGCTCGACATTCTGGCAGGATGTGGTGGAAAGGTTCGAACGCGGAATAACCGCGCAACAAAGCTATTCTATGGCTGATCCCGACCAAAAACGTGATGCACTCAAAATCTTTGGTTCGAACCTCGTTGCAACCAAGAAATCTCTTGTATTTCCAATGTATTTTATCTTCGATGAGATAAGAAAACATTCCATTGTCGATAAAGGTGTCCCTTATCACGAGGCAGTTCGAAATCACGGGCGGATATCTGGCTTGGCTGAAGCGATTGGTAGACACCAGTATCATCGGCATGATCTGGACAGTGTATGTTGCGACCGCTCCAAATCTAATCCCGGAAATCCGGTTTCACAAACTTCAAATTGTCATCCGCCACCCAATGATATGATACAAATATTAGATTAAAAAATTAGCCAATTATATAAAATGCTCTCGAAATTAGATCACGAAATATTTTATGAAACCGTTGTGTCACTAATTACGTGGTGCCTTTTTGCATTTTTAGTAATTGGCGATTACGTCAAGGCAGTGTGGCAGGTAATGCATCTACTAAATGTTCAATCAGCCTATACGGAAATTCCGGTCGTTATTATTGTTCCAGCGGCGATAGCGATGCTGTGTGCAACCTTTAGCTATTGGCTCATAGCGCGTTTTATAAAATGGCATACAAACTCTACACGTGTAACTATCGCCGCACGGGTTACCGGAATATTTGCACTTGCTCAGCTTGTGGTATCAATAGGCAGCATTATTGGCGTAGGCGACAAACTCGGACTACTCATAGAAATTCTGTTTCTGCTGAGTAGTATTGCGGGGTGCTACATCGGGATTTACTTGGTAACAAAGAAACTTTCAAAGTCACATTAATTCGTATGGCAAACGGGCGGCCTTGCATTGTTACAAGTTATTGTGCGCGCTTGTGGATACCGAGGCGGAACCGCCCAAGGTGCAGTGTTCCGCACAGGAGCCGTTGCTTGACCTACTTGCCTAGCCTGAGGCAATACCTGAATACGTGGTTCTGACTGAGGTGTCGTGAGTGACTCGTTGAAGCTCGGTCGAGGAAGCTGGGGCTTATACCTCTGATTGGTCTGAGCGTGTGTGCTTGCTGCCATCACGAACGATAGACCTGCGACAAGAATTGCCCACTTCATCATTCTCTCCTCAATTCTAATTTTTCAAACCTACAACAATTAATTGCGTGAGGCAATGCAGAGTATCCAGGCTCCCTTCTTATTATGGTCTGTAATTCTTCCCGTTAAAGTCGCGTCGATCCAAAGATTTAAGCGAGATTTTCCAGATAGATAGACGCTACGACTAAAAATCTGCACCCGTGAATATTTGTGCCCCTTATCACGAGGCAGTTCGAAATCACGGGCGGATATCTGGCTTGATTGAAGCAATCCGGAGTCATCAGAACCACAAACATGACATGGATAGTCCGTGCACCGAAGGTCTGGAATCAAGTCCCTCAAATCCCTTATGTCCCTAGGACATGCACCCGCGCACCCATCTCTTCGGTCTCGGCAGAAGGGAGAGCAAGGAAACACCCGCCTGCATCATTGTATGCCGCCCACCCGCTCATAGAGCGAGGCTTGCCCCCTATCCGCCAGTTCTGCGGTCCAAATTTCCATGGCCGGAATACCGGGCAAGACGTCGGGCAGGGTCGATGTCAGCCGTCCCCACATCGGTTCGGTCTCCGGAACAATGAAGATCCGTTTGTCGGCTCCGTCCATCATCCCGAGCACGAACACCGGGATGCGCCGCTCACTGGTTCGATCGACCAGTGCCATGACCGCGCTGACGGACAAGATCGCGGACCAGGTTACCACCCGCTCGACCCCGTTGATCTGCAAGACCAAGCCGCTATCGGCGATGTCGACGATCTCGTTCCACGATGCCAGTGCATCCGTCATGTCTGCCTCCTTTCACCCTGTTATAAAAGACAATCTCATAGTGCACGTTACCAACGCGCACCAAGCCCCGGTGTCAAAAAAATGTCTGTGACGCCGAACACAAGTATCCCAAATGCCAAGCCTATCGATCGTGCACGTTATCTGCACCAGTGACGCTGGTGCCGCCGTGCGCGACCTCCGACCCGGCCTCACACTGATCGTGGAGCCTCCGACGGGGGCGTCCCTCGAAGGACGCTCTCCGACAGGAGGCAAGACTATGAACGATCTTTCACAACCACGCGCCGACATCCATCGCACCATCACCGAAAGCATCATCGCGGCGATCAAGGCCGGCGCTGGTACATTCACAATGCCGTGGCATGGTGGCGGCGTGGCCATCGCCAAGCCCGAGAATGCGTTGACGCATATGGAATATAACGGGGTGAACGTGATCATGCTTTGGGCACGGGCATATGAAGCCGGCTTCCAGACTGGATACTGGGCTTCGTACAGACAATGGCAACGCCTTGGTGCCCAAGTAGAAAAGGGCGCAAAGGCCACCCCGATCGTCTTCTACAAACAGATCAAGGAAGATCGCGGGGGCGACGAGGAACCATCAACGCGACTCTTCGCCCGATCGTCCGCTGTGTTCAACGCCGCGCAAGTGCGGGGTTGGACACCGCCAGAGGATCGGCACCCCAAGGGCGAGGCCGAAATTGCCGAGGATGTAGCCAGCTTCATCGCCCGCACCCACGCGGACATTGCTTGGGGTGGCACTTCGGCGCACTACCACATTCCAACCGACCGCATCCACATGCCTGATCGCGAACGATTCCGGGATACTGCAAGCGGCAGCGCCGAACATGGATTGCATTCCACGATTCTGCACGAGCTTGTGCACTGGAGCGGCGCAAAGCACCGGCTTGCTCGCTTCGAGGACGGTTTACGTCGGGACGACGTGCCATTCGAGGAACTTGTCGCCGAAATCGGCGCCGCTTTCCTGTGTGCTGACCTTGGCATCTCGGTTACCCCGCGTCCAGATCATGCGGCCTATGTTGGCCATTGGCTCACCGCGCTTGAAGGCGATTGCAAGGCGATATTCCGTGCATCCCGGTTCGCGAGTCAGTCGGCACAATATCTCCACGAACTGGCGTCCCCAGCCTCGTGACCTGACAGCCTCTCCTTGCGAGAGGCTGTCTTCATATATGCTGGCGGTGACGCCGTGACGGCGACGGGCGTGGGCCGGACAATAGCATCATGAGCGACATTTCGTATTTTGGCGAAACCAACCACCGGCGGAAATTTGTACCCTTCGGCATCAGGCAGGCCGATCGCCTGCTTCACACCTATATCATCGGCCAGACTGGCGTGGGCAAATCGACCCTTATCGAGACCTTGGCACGGGGCGACCTTGCAACTGGTCGTGGCTTTGCTGTGCTTGATCCGCATGGCGATCTTGCCGAAAATCTACGACAAGCGGCCGAGAATTCTGGCCGGCCATTCATCTATCTCGATGCGGCGGCGCCCGACCAGCCCTACGGCTTCAATCCACTCCGCCGGGTGCGGGAGGACAAAATCCCGCTCGCAGTTAGTGGGCTTATGGACGCGATGCAAAAACTGTGGGGCGATGCCTGGGGCGTGCGCATGGAGCATGTGCTGCGTAACAGCCTCTATGCCCTCATTGAGCGGGACGGTTCGGCCTTGCCCGACATCCTGCGGCTGTATGCCGACAAGGCGTTTCGCAAAGATGTTACGCGGAATATCCGCAACCCTGTCGTCCGCGCATACTGGCGCGATGAGTTCGAGAAATACCCGGACCGGCAGCGCGCCGAAGTCGTAGCGCCCGTGCAAAACAAGTTGGGCGGTCTCCTCACCGATCCCCGCCTATACCGCGCGCTGGTTACGCCCGAAACCCCGATCAGCTTCCGCAAGCTCATGGACGAGGGCGGCATTCTTATCGTCAATCTTGCCAAGGGTCGGCTTGGACCAGAGACCGCCGATATTCTTGGCAGCATGATGATCGCGACCATCGGCATGGCTGCGCTTAGCCGGGCGGACGACACTGTTGAAGTTCGTCGCCCGTTTCATTTGTACGCCGACGAATTCCAGAACTTCACCACACTGGCGTTTGCGAGCATGCTGCCCGAATTGCGCAAGATGGGCGCCGCGATCGTGCTCGCCCATCAGCACGTGAATCAAATTCATCCCGATGTTTTGCACGCTGTGCTCGGAAACGCCGGCACCCTTGTCGCCTTCCGGGTCGGACCAGAGGACGCCAGCCTCGTCGCGCGGCAATTGCAGCCGACATTCGAGCCGCTCGATCTGCTCAATCTCCCCAACCGCCATTTCTACACGCGAATGATGATCGATGGAACACCGAGCAAAGCATTCAGCGCCCGCAGCATTTCGCCACCAAACTTTGGGCATGCCTTTGCGCAGCGCGGTAGTGTCTCAGTTTGAGGTCTGCCAGGCTTGGCTCTGGCGTTCCAAACTCATCACCGGATTGACCGCAGGTGGGACTTACCGATTGAGATGGAATGCGCGTTCAAGATCGGATGATCGCTTGATCACCGATCCAAGAGGCCCGTTTGCATCAAAAACGGACGTTGGCTTTGGGGGCGATCGGTCAATCTGTTTCTATCCCCTGTGGGCCTGGCACACGGACTCGCAAATTTCCTAAAACCAACGAGTCTCCGCGCTGTGTACATGGTGCCGAAGTCATGGCCTCGTGAAGGCTCAATCGGCTCGCTCAAGCTGTCCCTGCGTGGCGCTCGCGCCAAAGCCACGCCAGGGTCGGTGGGGACTATAGGCCGCCTCGTTGCCGTCGCTATCACGAACGACCAGTCGGTCACCAAGCTCTTCGATTATCAACAGCTCTCGATACGCCGTCAACGACACGCGGATCGCATCTGCATTCGAACTAACAAAGCTGCGATCACGGATCGCTTCCAGATGCGACACCGATTCTTTCGAGAAAAAGAAATTTCTCGCGACTTTCTCTAAAGGATTGCCCTTGAGAAGTTGATCATCAAACCCGGGATAGGCGCATTTTTTGTAAGGCGAGTAAGCATATTCCGCGCCATCCTCAACGATGATCACGAATTCCAATCCCTCCTCTTCGAGCCGCAGTAACGTATCGTAGGCACTCAGCGCCGCGCGAATGACATCGGCGTTATTCGACAAAATTGTTCGAGAACGGATTGCTGTAAGTTGCTCGCCGGCCTCCCGGGAAAAATGAAAACTCGTGCGCTGGCCGACCATAAAACTCGTCCTCTGAAGCCCAGCGCGCGGACCGTCATTTTGGGCCAGAGCGTGATGGAGAATGCCGCCAAATAACGCGATTCGGCTAACAAAACTCTCTTAAGCGACATTAGCAGACATGTCAACAGCATTAGCATCAAACCTAGCGAGTCGCTTAGTGATGCAGTGCAACACTGTTGATGTTCGCGCAACCTTCCGAATCAGAGTATAAAATGTCCTTAGCAGACATTCACTAGGAATGTGTGCCCTGCCAGAGGAGTCTGGTGTAGTGCAGTGAGGTGCAGTTATGTTGGAACTCGAAGCCGATTCGGGCAAGGAGCGCCCCCCGTGGATGACGATTCACAGCAGAGGGGCGCGCGGGCCGCCGAACTGACCGACCTCCATAAAGAGGTCAATCGAGAAATCAGTGGTGATCGAAAGGAAGTGAATACAAAAGATCTGGGTCCCGATATCCATGAGGCGCGGCCCAAATTCTGGACCGAGTATGTCTTGTTTCTCGCGGGTGGTTATCTTGCTGGGATGCTTAGCATCATGACCTGCGAATACACTGGCATCAGGATTGCGGTCACATCAGGCGTGACCGTCGCCATCCTCGGTACAGCGGTAGCGATCAAGCGAAAGCAAGGATGAGGCGAGGCCGAGGGGTAAAACTCCTCGGCCTCACTTACTTGTTAACCAATTGCAGCCGACGAAAACGACCTTTACGGTCCGCCTAATGCACGTTTAATGTACCTTAGGGACTCGCGGGGGGCGTCAATGAAGACCGTCGATTTAGGGCTTAAGCTTCGCGATTGCTGCGAGGCCGCGGGAATGTCTACGGAACGCTTCATTAGCGAGTATCTCGAGTGCTACGAAGACGCTGATCGGCGGGTACCAGTCGAGTGGCTCGACACAAAAGGGACTCATACCCTCCGCGACCCATCACCTGTCCGCCTCATTGACTATTGGATGAACCGGCACGTCCCCCTGCAAGCTGGCTTTTTCGCCTATGAGCGCGAACATTTCAGAGAATCCATCGGGTTATCCCCAATGGCTTATATATACACTGTTCCAGACTCTTGGCGATCACTGGCCGGAATCTATCAAATCATTCGGCCGCACGCGGTTACGAAGGCGAGTTACGTCTGCGAAGTTATGGAGATTGAAATTAGAGAAAATATAGTCACAACTCTATTTTATTCGAATGACCACGTGAATGAGAAGTATATGTACCAAGGCATTGCTCATCCGGCCGAGAGATATTATTTTTCCCTCATGAGCCGTCCTCATGAGAATGTCGAAGGCAGGCGCGCGTATCGCGCAATTTCGCTCTATGTCGGCGAGGGAAGGTACGATGGCTGCCTGACGGGCCTCATGGTCAAGGGTATGCGGGGGATACAGACAGGAAAGGAGCTAACAGCCCTCCCTTTGATTGCGTTGCCGATGCACCATGATGGCTCCCTTCGGAAACTCGACATCGTGCCGGTGCATAAACCAGACCGTTACGCTGAGCAGCTATATTTTGTGCATTCGGCCTCCAATGCGCTTATCGGCGACGTCGCGAAGAAGACGTACCCTAAAATCTTCAATTGGATCAATAAGATCTTCGCCGACGAGGCTGTCGCGGATTCAATCAAAAAGCCGATGCAAGCTGTGTATTCGATACCGCCGGGCATTCTGAAAGAGAACGAAGCTGTCAGCGCGAAAAAGTGGGAAGATCTGATGAAGGGCTTGCGCCGGGCACCCGTGACCAACGACGACGGTATCAGCTCATGATGACGCGGTCGTAGGCGGCCCATGCACCGACAATCTTTCCCGCGGCGATCGGTGCTCAAGGTGCAACATGAGTTTGAGCGACCCCATTCGTCTCGGTGATACCATCTTCGCACGCAGCAGGCATTTGAAGCGATTTAATTGCCATAAAAAAGGCTTGATGCGGAACGCCGACCCGTGGATATGGAGCCCACGAGGTTTCGGAGCCAGAAAAGAGCCAGACGCGAACGCATCAGGTATCTAACGCTTTGAGATTGCGGGTGTAGCTCAATGGTAGAGCAGAAGCTTCCCAAGCTTACGACGAGGGTTCGATTCCCTTCACCCGCTCCACCTTTAAAATCAAACACTTAAGCCTCCTTTTTGGGCCCACTCCGTGGCCCCCGGCGCGGTAAAACTGCGGTAAACTACGGTAGAAATGCCCCCGGGCAGTTCGTCTCGATCTCATCGATAACCAGTTCGGTTGCAGACAGGACCAGCCCGAGATTCGCCGGATCAGGGATCGCGTAGATGTCGCTGACGTCAAATTTGACGTGACCGAGCATCATCTTGCCCTGCTGCCAGTTGGCCTCGCCGATCCGCTTGCGGACAATCGTGGCCATGCTGCGACGGATCAATTTGGGCCCTGCCTCGCCCTCGTCGGGCAGCCCCAGATGAGCACGCATGGAATCCCACGCATGCCTGACCGTGGCGTTCGCAAGATAGGTTGCACGGCCAGGATCGTCCTTGGTCGGCAGCATCTCATCAAGCCATGGGGCGAACTGGCGCGGGACGGGAATCTTGGGGCGAAACTTCTTGGTCTGGCGCCGCCCGATCGGGTTGAGATCAAGGACGCCCGCCGCTCGATACCATTGCTTCGGCTTGATATCGAAGATGGCATCCGGCCGAGCCCAAGTGGCCACGGCAACGCGCAAATAGCGCAGCAGTTCCACGCGAGTCGCGACAACCATGTCGCGTTCCTTTTCGCTCCAGTTGCGCCCTTCCGGCGGCGGCGGGTCGATGCAAAAGCTGAACATCGCGGCGAGCGTCGGCACATCCGCTCGGAAAATGGGAGAGCGGCTCACGTTGCGTGGCTGCTCGGCGCGAAATTGGGCTTTCTGCCCATCTGTCGCGTTGATCGCGGCGGCAAGCTGCCGGACGCACCCCTCGATATGTCCGATCGAACGCGGGCGTAGTACCTCGCCAGACGCGTTTGTAACGGGTCGCTCAGCAAGCCATTTGCGGAACCGATCGATAAACTGCTGGCTGGCCTGGGGAACCCTTATTGTAGGATCGGTCTCTGCCACGAAGTCGATGACATGCGCCAAACGACCGCGAGTCGCCTTGAAACCGGCTTTGTCCTCATTGCGCAGCAGATAGTCCCGAATCGCCAGCGTCAGAAGTGGCGCCGTCTCACCATCGAATTGCCGCCCACATGTCGGGCAAAACTTTTGTCCTTGGCTCTCGAGATAGAGCCGATCGAGCGCTAGCTGGGCCTGCCGCACATCGCTCGTGCCAGCGCTAACGCTTCGCTCGCGACTTCGGGCGGCATCATACCAGATGATCTCGAGGGGCCCCCGATCGGCTCGGCGATAGAGCGCAAAGTCGCCGCGTTGGTAGAGCGGCTTCTGGCGTTTCGTTCTCGGCATAGTTTGACCTGCAAAGCAGTCGCCGCGTCGGCGAGCGCGGCAAACGCTCCGACTTCGACGAGGACAGCGAGTTCGACAGACGTGAGTTGGATCCCACGCCCATCCTCGATTTTCTTGGACAATTTGCGATGAAGCCCCAGCAACATGACCGGCGACTCCGAGGCAGCTCCGGCGCTCATCGTGAGCAATCCGGCTCGCCGCCGGACAGGTCAGGCGGCACGTAGAAGTTGCAGGCCAGGAAATCGGCGATGGCGTCTTGCGGGACAAGCACACGACCGCCGACGCGAACGTGGGGCAGTTGCTGATGCGCAACCATCCGGCGGATGCGGGACACCGGCCAGCCCGAATGCTCGGCCAGCTTCGGCAGAGTAAGCAATTGCATGGCTTACACCTATGTAGTATGTTTGCGGGAACGTAGAATTAATTTGGTATTCGTGATGTATATTACGTTTGTGATTTCCGTCAAGCCCTTTCAGCGCGTGAAAAACGCGTGAGCATAGGCGCACGCTTTTTTGAGGTTCGAAGGAGGCTTGGGCTCCACCAGGCTGACGTCGCTGCGGAGATTGAAATCTCGCAAGCAGCTCTGGTGAACTATGAAAAGGGCACGCGCGACCCACCGGCCAGCACCATTCTCGCATTCGCGAAATTCTACAAAGTCAACGCGGCCTGGCTGCTCACCGGCGAAGGCCGGCCTGACCAGACCAGCCTGGACGAAACATACGAGATCTCGATCGACACAGCCTGGGATTACCTCGCCCGTGGCGGCGATCCAGTCGAAAAGGAATCGCTGATCAAACTGAGCGGCGCGCTTTTCCAGTACCTCCTGGAGCACGGCAGCATCAGCGACACGATGTCAGAAAAACTGCTTTCCTTGAGTGCCTGAGATGACCGCAAGACGCACAGAAACCAAAGCCTATCTGCTGGCCACGATGCAAGCGGTCAACCCGCCGCTCGAAAAACTGATGGCCGAACGGGCTGCCCTGAGGGAAGAGATCCGATCAGCGCAGTCGGCCCTCGCTGAAACTGAAAAACAGATTGCCCACCTGCAACAGGTCCGCGACGTGCGCATTGCACGCTACATAGCGATCGCCAAAGCCGTGGCACTCATCGCAACGACAGCCGCGCTGGTCGCCCTCGCCCTGTCGCTCTTCACCGACCTACTCGAGCTCAAAATCACCGCCCCCCTCTTTGCCTCTCTCCTGATCCCCCTGTGGCTGGTCGATTTCGCAGAGCGACATTTCGGCCGTTGGCGGCTTCACCTTGATCGAGCCCCGACGTTTGCCCACCAAAGCAACTAAGCCGAGCACTGCAAGCGAGGCTCAATTCCCGTTTTGAGGACAATGCCAAAAACTCCCCTGCCGGTATCGATCGATTGTCTGGATACGTGCATGGGTAGGCGCGATATCCATTTCCACATAAATTCACGCGACATCCAGAATCCAACTGTTTCATATAGGAGTTTGAACCGTCCCGGGTTTCCCGGAGGCTCCTACTTGTGAGAAGAAGGAGCCACCATGAGCAAGACGACAAACAAGTTTTCACCTGAGGTCCGCGAGCGTGCGGTGCGGATGGTTGATGAGCA
>Ga0116227_10000872_pt1 | contig 63400 bp, 46 predicted proteins | sample S1TSphgellanicum_FD_89693 | JGI IMG/M metagenome (GOLD analysis project Ga0116227, IMG submission 89693) | Host-associated microbial communities from peat moss isolated from Minnesota, USA - S1T2_Fb - Sphagnum magellanicum MG | ecosystem: Host-associated > Plants > Peat moss > Unclassified...
AGCGCGAGCGTGAAGCAGCTATTCACCAGGACCTGTTTGAACGAGGTCTTCGCCGCGTACTCGTTGTCGAAATGGCTCGGGTTCGTGTTCTGCGTGAGCAGCGTGAACCAGATGTTGTCGGCTTCCGTGATCGATCGGCCGAGCGGGTGCGGATAGGTGTCGCCGACCTCGAAATCCTCGAAGAAGCGTCCTTCCCAACCAATTTTCTCTGCCACGAAACCTCCTGTCGCTTAGAGTTGCGCTACGCGGGCGAACTCGACGCGAGGAATTCGCGCCGGACGGCCTACGACGATGTCGCAGGATTCCGCTCACGCGGACGCGGCCGTTCGCTCTGCCGTGACGGCGGCTTCGGTCGCGTGCCAGATGTTCGCGGCAATCGGCGCGCGCATCTCTTCGAGGATGTGGCCGACGAGGCCGACGGCGCGCGCCATGACGCCGAGTCCACGCGCGATCTGCCACGGGATGCCGAGTTCGCTCGCGAGCGCGCCGATCGCGCCCGTTGCGTTGAGCGGCAGCACTTTGCCGGACGCCCGTTCGGCATGCACGCGGACGGCTTCGGCGAGCGCGACGTACTTGCCGCGGAATCCGTGCTCCGCCGCGATCGCGAAGAGGCGCGGCGTGCGCGGGTCGTTCGGTTTGTGGATCGGATGTCCGAGGCCCGCGATCGGCGCGCGCCGCGCCCGGTGGTCCGCCACGATAGTAGCGGCGAGCGCCTCGATATCGGGCGTGTCGCCCGCATGGGCTAGCGCCTCTTGAAGATATTTGGCCGAACCTTCGATCGTCCCGACGAACACCGTGCCGAGGCCGCACAACCCGGCCGCGACGGCGCCTTGCAGCGCTTCGGGCGCGCCGAGATAGGTCATGCGCGCGGCGATCGCGCTCGGCGTGATCCCGTGTTCGACGAGCGTGACGATGCACGCATTGAACACGATCGCTTCTCCCGCGCTCGGGAGCCGCCCCATCAGTTCGAGAAACGCCATGCCGCCGAAATCGACGTGTCCGAGCAACTGCGAGGGCAGGTCGTAGCCGCGTACGACGATGTGGTCCGCGTCGCTCCAGCCGAGCTCGCTGTGCATCTTCGCGTTCGCCACCGCTACGCCGACATTCCGAGCGTGCGGCCGCCGTCGGCGTTGATCGTCTGCCCCGTCACGAACGACGAGTCGTCCGAAACGAGAAACAGCGCGATGCCGGCGATCTCCTCGGGCTTGCCCGTCCGTTGTAACGGCGTGAGCGCGATCGAACGGTCGCGCACGGCGTCCGGCACCGTCGTCGTCATCGGCGTCTGGATGAAGCCGGGTGCGATCGAATTGACGCGGACGTTCGCGCGCCCGAGTTCGAGCGCGAGCGTCTTGCCCAAACTGATCACGCCGCCTTTGGACGCCGAATAATTTGCCTGTCCCATATTCCCGTAGGCGGCGCGCGACGACGTCAAGACGATGCTGCCGCTGCGCTGTTTCACCATGACCGCCGCCACGGCTTTGGCCATCAGGAACGAACCCGTGAGGTTGACGCGGATGACGGCGTCCCAGGCGTCGAGCGTCATCTTCTGATGCATCGCATCGCGCGTGATGCCGGCAAAATGCGCGAGGGCGTCGATCTGCCCGAACTGTTCGACGACATGCGAGACCGCGTGCGCGACGCTCGACTCGGTCGCGACGTCGCAGGCGATCGCAACCGCGTCGAGCTCTTCGCGCGCGATGTGCGCCGCCACCGCTTCGGCGTCGATGTCGAACCCGGCAACGCGTGCGCCCTCGGCGCAGAAGCGCCGCATCGTCGCGAGTCCGAGCCCGCTGCCCGCACCCGTGACGATTGCGACGCGGCCCGCGAGCCGGCCGCCCACTAGAACGACCTCGGCATGCCGAGCACGTGCTGCCCGACGTACGAAAGGATCAGATTGTTGGCGACGGGCGCCGTGATGTAGAGCCGCGTCTCGCGGAATTTGCGTTCGATATCGTACTCCTCGGCGAACCCGAAGCCGCCGTGCGCGTCGATGGAGGCGTTTGCGGCTTGCCAGGACGCTTCCGATGCGAGCACCTTCGCCATGTTGGCCTCCGGTCCGCACGAGCGCCCCGCGTCGAAGAGCGCCGCAGCTTGACGCCGCATCAGGTCGGCCGCATCCACCGCGACGTGCGCTCGCGCGATCGGGAACTGGACGCCTTGATTCTGACCGATCGGCCGGCCGAAGACGCTCCGCTCGCTCGCGTATTTCACGGCGCGTTCGATGAAGAAGCGCCCGTCGCCGACGCATTCGGCGGCGATGAGGATCCGTTCCGCGTTCATGCCGTCCAAAATGTAGCGGAAGCCGCGACCTTCCTCGCCGATGAGATTTTCGACCGGCACTTCCAAATCGCGAAAGAACACTTCGTTGGTTTCGTGGTTCATCATCGTGCGAATGGGCCGAACGTCGAGCGTGCCCGGCGCCGCGGTGCGCAGGTCGACGAGCAGCGTCGAAAGTCCGGCGGTCTTGTCTTTGGGATCGAGCGACGGCGCCGCGGTGCGCGCGAGGAGCAGCATCAGGTCGCTGTGCTGCACGCGCGACGTCCAGACTTTCTGGCCGTTGACGACGTACCGGTCGCCTTTGCGCACGGCGGTGGTCGAGATCTTGGTCGTATCGCTTCCGGCGGTCGGCTCGGTGACCGCGAACGCTTGGAGCCGCAGCGCGCCGCTTGCGATTCCGGGCAGGTAGCGCCGTTTCTGTTCCTCGTTCCCGTGACGCAAGACCGTGCCCATGATGTACATCTGGGCGTGGCACGCGGCGGCGTTGCCGCCCGAGCGGTTGACCTCTTCGAGGATGATGCTCGCCTCGGCGATGCCGAGCCCCGCGCCGTCGTAGGCCTCGGGGATGAGGGCGGCGAGATATCCCGCGTCGGTCAAGGCCTTGACGAATGCGTCGGGGTATTCACGGCCGGCGTCGAGTTCGCGCCAATAGCGCTGATCGAACGACGCGCATAACTCGCGGACCGAGTCCCGCAAGGTGAGTTGGTCGCGAGTGAGCTCGAGTCCGACCGCTTCGCTGCGAACGATCATACGCTCACGGTCCCAGTTCCGCGGTCAGCGTGCGGATGTCGTCGAGGGTGTCGAGATTCCGTACGAGTTCGACGATTCGGCGGCGGCGCGACGGCGCGTACCCGATTGCGGCGAGCCCGTCGAACTTGGCGATCAATTCGCTCCACGACAACGGATCGTGCGGTTCTCCACGCGGAGCGCTTGCAACGCGCCGAACGCGCAGCGGCCCGGCGTCGATCTCGACTGAGGCGGCCATCGCGGGGACGAGCGCGTCGATTTCGGGATCCTCGACGACCGATACGCGATCGCAGAGTGCGGAGATGGCCGCGTCGTCGATGCGCGTGTAGTCGTCCCAACGGACGGAGCCGCGAACGAGCGTGGCCGCAGCCGCATAATACATGCTGAATTGCGCGTCCACGACCGAGGCCGGCCGGCGCTTCGCGGCTAGTGGATACGCGCAAAGACGGCGGCCCGCGGGCGGCAATCCGATACGAATGCGCTCGACCGATTCCGCGGGAAGTGCGTATTCGCGCTGCAACGCGGCGAGCGTGTCGATCGCGGCATGCATGTAGCGGCAGCACGGGTACGGTTTGAACGCGGTCCGATCGATCTCGTGCGAGCCGTCCCAGCCGGCGAACACGTTGGCCGCGTCGGCGCCGTCCGAATACGCGTGCATGAGGCCGCTCGGGCCCTCGAGCGCCGCGCTCGCGCCGCGAATGCCCGCCGCCGCGAGTTCCCGCGCAATCACGGCGTTCTGCGCCGCGAAGCCGACTTGAACGGGTTTGGTCTGAGCGCCGTCGATGCTGAATTGCAGCGAACCCGCGGCTTGGCTCACGTTGATGCCGAACGCGCTTTCGAGGACGTCCGCCGAGTCGCCGTGAAGGTGCCCGACTGCGGCGGTGGCTCCGAAGACGCCGGCCGTCGCGCTCGGATGAAAACCGCGCGCGTAATGGGCGTTGGGTTCGAGCGCCAGGCCGATTCGCACGACGACGTCGTAGCCGGCAACGATTGCCGCGATGAAGCGAGCGCCTGCTGCACCGCACGATTCGGCGGCCGCGAGAGCGGCGCCGACGACGGGGGCACCCGGATGCAGCGAAGCGTGCTCGTGCGTGTCGTCGAAATCGAGCATGTGGATGTTGCATGCGTTCGCGAGTGCGGCCAGGTGCGGGGCGAAGTTCGGACCGTACCCGATCGCCGTGCACGTTCCCGCCGGTGCGAGCGCGCGGACGGCGCGATCTACCGCCGCACTCGCGGCGCATTCGAAACGCGCCCGCACGGCGATACCGATGCAATCGAGTACGGCCCCTTTGGCATGCTCGACCGTCGACTCCGCGAGCCGATCGGTTTCTACGGAAAGCGCCCGTTCCGCAAGCTTGCGGGTTACGCCGGGGCGCGTCGTCACGACGCTCATGCGGGAACGGTATCATCGTCGCCGTTCGGCGTCAGCGTTCGAAGGAGACAAGGCGGCCGCGACAATTCTGTTCGTTTGAGCCAAAGCCGGGGCGGGTCCTCGGATGGTATCGTGTTGAGCGTGAATGGCGTGAATAGCTATCTTCGGCCGATGCTGCCCGTCGGGACGTTGCTCGGAAAGACGGCGATCGTCACGGGCGGCGGAACGGGCCTCGGCAAAGCGATGGCACTGGAGTTCGCGCGCCTCGGGGCGAACGTCGCGATCGCGGGTCGCCGCCCCGACGTATTGGCGGCGGCGGTCGCCGAACTGGAAGCGGGAGGCGCGCATGCGATGAGCCATCAGACCGACGTGCGTTCCGTCGAAGCGGTGGACGCGATGGTGTCGGGGACGCTCGAGCGCTTCGGCGCCGTCGACATCTTGGTGAACAACGCGGCCGGCAATTTCACGGTTCCATCGATCGATCTTTCGCCCAACGGCTGGCGCGCCGTCGTCGAGATCGTGCTGAACGGCACGTGGTTCTGCAGTCAGCGCGTCGCGAAGGCGATGATCGCGAGCGGAAGCGGCGGCGCCATCCTCAATATCGGCGCGACGTACGCGTCGAACGGAAATCCGTACACCGTGCACTCGGCGGCGGCGAAGGCAGGCGTTCTTGCGATGTCGCAAACGCTCGCCGTCGAGTGGGCGCCGTACAAGATCCGCGTCAACGTGCTCGCGCCCGGCCCCATTGCCGAGACGGGGGCGGTCACCCAACTCTGGCCGGATGAAGAGAAAGCGCGCCGCGTCCTCGACAACATTCCCGTCAAACGCCTCGGCGAACGCCAAGAGGTGGCGAATCTCGCGGCATACTTGGTAAGCGATTACGCGGATTACATAACCGGGGCGTGCACGATCATCGACGGCGCGCGCTGGCTCGGCAAGGGCGCGTTCTCGCTTTGAGCGACGCGGCCGTTTCGCAGACCGAACCCGCGACGCTAGCCGAGCTCGTCGCGCGTGACGCGAAGACGAGTCCGGCGCGCACGGCGCTGATTTTCGAAGAGCAAACGTATTCGTTCGCGGAACTCGACGCGGCGATCGAGGCTGCGGCCGATGCGTTCGCGAGCGCCGGCGTCAAACGCGGGGACCGCGTGGCGCTCATGTGCGGCAACACGCCGCTCTTCATCGCGGCGTATTACGGGACGCTGCGTTTGGGCGCCGTGGTCGTGCCCGTCAATCCGATGTACCGCCGAACCGAAATCGAGCACATCCTGCGCGATAGCGAACCGTCGGCTGCGCTCGTCGAAGGCGACTTGTGGGCGCACGTCGCGGATGCGTACGCGTCGTGCGAGATCGCCTGCGTCGCCGTTTCCGGCGGCGCGCCGCCGGCCGGACCCGCTCGGGTTTGGGAAGACCTCGTGCGCGATGCGCCGCCGCGCGGAGACGTGCCGGGTCCTCTTCCGAACGATCTCGCGGCGCTGGTCTACACCTCGGGGACGACGGGCAAGGCGAAGGGCGCGATGCATTCGCACGCGACGTTGCTCGCAAATTGCCGCCAGGCCGGGCAGCTCGAGCGCCGCTTCGTGTGCGCGGACGATCGGGTGCTCTTGGTCGTACCGCTCTGCCACATGTTCGGCATGCAGAGCGGGCTCAACGCGCTCTTCCGCGTGGGCGGCAGCATCGTGCTCATGCGCCGATTTCTTCCGGCCGAGGCGCTCGAACTGGTCGAACGTTACCGCTGTACCTTTCTGTTCGGCGCGCCGCCGATGTTCGTGCGCTGGGCCGCAATGCCCGAGTTGCATTCGTACGATCTGAGCAGCCTGCGCGTTGTCTCGACCGGCGCCGCTCCGCTCAAGTCATCCGTGCTGGATACCTTCCGCGAAGCGACGGGCGTGAGCGTCAGCGAAAGCTACGGACTGACCGAAGCCGGTCCGACCTCGCATAGCAATTCCGCGGGACCCTTCGACCGGGCCGGGACCGTCGGGCCCGTGGTGACCGATGTCGAGTGCCGCCTCGTCGACGCGTCGGGACGGGACGTGCCGCTCGGCGAGCCGGGCGAGATTCTGCTGCGCTCGCCGGGCCTGATGCTCGGCTATTGGCGCAATCCGAAGGCGACCGCAGAGACGCTGCGCGACGGCTGGCTGCATACGGGCGACGTCGCCGTCGTCGATGCCGACGGCTACTACACGATCGTGGATCGGCTCAAAGACATGATCTCGGCCGGCGGCTTCAAAGTGTGGCCGCTCGAAGTGGAGACGGCGCTGCTCGATCATCCCGCGATCGACGACGTCGCGATCGTCGGGATCCCGCACGCGGATGCGGGCGAACGTCCGATGGCCTTCGTCGTGCGCGCCGCCGGTTCGACGCTCACCGCGGAAGAGGTCGTCGAATTCGCGCAGCGCTCGCTCGCAAAGTACAAGTCGCCCGTGCGCGTCGAGTTCATCGACGCGCTGCCGCGGTCGTCGACCGGGAAGGTGTTGCGCCGCGAACTCCGCGAACGCGCGTGAACACTTGCGGTCTAGACAAGACGAAGCCCGAAGCATGTGACAAGAAGGACTGCGAGCCCGGGCGAGATCACGTGGTCGCCGTCACGGGCCCAAGGAGCGGCAAGACGTCTCCGATCTCGAGTGCCACGTGCAGATCGAGCAACGTCTGCGCGTCTTCCAAGTCGCGTCCGGTCAGATCGGCGATCCGCGCGAGCCGGTATTTCACCGTGTTGAGGTGGACGAAGAGTTCCTTCGCGCAGAGCGCCTTGTTACCGCGCGCGCGGAGGTAGGCTCGCAGCGTCTTGATCAGTTCGGGGTCGCCTTCGATCGCGCCGAGTTGCTCGTTGCGAAACGCGTCGAGCGCGCCCCGGTCCATCGCGTCCGCGAGGAGCCGGTACACGCCGAGTTCGTCATAATGCGTCGACGTGCGCGTGCCGCTCAATTGCGCGCCGATGCTCGCTGCAAGGCGGGCCTGCGCGAACGAGCGGCGCAGCGAAGCGCGATCGGGGTACCAGCGGCCGACGCCCGCCGATAGCTCGAGTGTGGAATTAACCGCGAAGACGCCGCGCATGATGCGATCCATCCGGCTGCGCCAACCTTGCAGCGTGCCGGCGTTGCGAGCCGGGATCAGCGCGACTGCGAGATCGTCCGCCACGATCGTCGAGAGTCCCGAGCGACGGGTGTCGGCGCCGATCGCTTCGTCGAGCGCGATTGCGATGTGCTGCATCGTGGAGCGAGCGCCGTCGCGCTCGACCGACCCGGCTCGCGCGACGACGACGGCGTAACCGTCGGCGGGATCGTAGCCGAGATAGCGCGCGCGGCGTGCCATCACGTCGGCCGGCTCGTTGCCGAAGATCGACTCGTAAACGAAGACGCTACGCAGGCTCCGCTCGTGCGCGTTTACCGCTTGTTCGCGTCCGATGATCAGCGCCGCAACGGTAGCCGCGTGCTCGACCGCCATCAGATCGACGCGTTCGAGCGGGCGCGTCCCGCGCGCGACGGAGATGTAGCCGAAATAGGCGTCCCCCATGATGACGGGCGCCATCACGCGCGCGCTCATGTCGAGTTCTTCGTTTGGCGGTACGTGAATCGGCCGGCGCTCGGAGCGCAAGAGTTCGAAGGTGCCGTCGCGTTCGAGCGCATCGACGACGTCGCTCGTGGTGGAACCGTGCGCCAGCGCCCGCCGCCGCACGGAGTCGACGGCGGCGCCTGGGTTCGCGTCGGCGAGATTGCGATGATTGCGATCTTTGATGATCGCCGGCGCTTGCACGAGACTCGCTAACGTCGCCGTCAACTCTTGGAGCCCGCGGCCGTCGACCGCCACGCGCGTGAGCCGATCGTGGATCACCCGCGAACGCTCGATCTGTTCGCGCTGCGCGAAGAGCAGCGCATCTTGCACGAGGAACCGAACTTCCGAGAGGTCGGACGGCGCGTCCGGCCACGCGATCAATGCGATCTTGTCGGGCAGTTCCGCATCCGGAAACTCCGCCGCTCCGATCCCGCAGCCAATGACGGCCGCTGCACCGCGTTCGCTCGCCCAGCGAATGAATTCCCCGAGTCCCGTGCTGCGGGCCACAAGTGCCGCCGCACCACGCAGCCGCGTCTCCGATTCACCCGCGAACCAAATACCAGAGAGTTCGAGCGACGGCATGTCGAAGTCGCGCAAGCTCATCGCACCGGGTAGGTGCGGGACGAGTTCCCGGCTGCAGACGAGCGTCGACATGTCCGGACTGTTCTTTCTCCGTCCTCGGGCCCCCGTTCCGCGAGCCGACGGGCTCACCGCTTCGACAGGCTCAGGGCGACGGAGCAGAGATCGCGCGCGTTATCGCACCGATCGTAACAATTCGCGCAGCGCCTTTTCGTCGAAGCCTTCGCCCTCGATGCCCATTGCGGAGACCGTTGCGTTCGGCGCGTTTCCCGGGAAAGTGCCGGTTTCGACGCGCATGTGCGGTCCGGTTCCGGTGCATTGCAGGACGTTCAGTTTGACGGTGACCCCGCGGACGACGATGTCGTCCGTGCCGCCGTCCTTGAGGTCGCAGTGCACGAACTTGCTTACCAGGCCGAGCCCGGCCCTCGTACCCGCGAATTGTGAATCTGAGCTGGACGGCGTCATCGTCGCCTGCAGCTGAATTTGGAACCCGCCGTCGTCTCGACCGTTCGGCACGATCGAGACCAGTTGTGAAAATTTGAGATCCATCGCGGAGCCGATGTGATAGCCTTTGGGAAGGTCGAACGTCGCGATTTTCTCCGCGGTGCGCTTCGCCGCAACGGGATCGGTCGCGCTCTTCGCAATCTCCGGCCCGTAATGTGCCACGAAGACGACGAGCGCCACGATCGCGATGAGGAATACCCCGAACAGCGAGCCGAACACGATCAAGAGAATCTTGTACTCGCGCCTCATCCGTATCGGTTTCTGCCGCGCTCGAACAAACCCCCGCGAGGCGTAGCGCGTTTAGATGTGATCCGAACTCCAGGCCTGATCCGCGCGCGATTCGAGGATCGCCGCGCCGTATTCGGACCACCACGCGCGGCCGAGCGGCGAGATCGGAACGATCATGAGGATCGCGTTCCTGCGCGCGCGGACCGAAGCGCGCGGTAAGATGTCGCGAACGGGCCCGGGCGGAAGCCAGCCGCCCACGCGCCGCAGATCCCCCGCTCCCGCGCGCAGCAAGGCCGGTAGGATCGCCCGCCCGGCTTCACCGTCGTACGCGCAATCGTCCACGACGAACGTATCGTCCGGCAAGACGCGCCGGCCGATCGTGTAGGCGATCACCGAACGGCCCTTTTTCACGACGAGCTGGACGGGTTGCGTTCCGCGCGCCGCCGGGGCGTCCCAGCGATTGCGCATCCAGTCCCAGACGAGCGGCGTGCGCCGGAAACTCCATGGGCGCTCCGCATCGAGCGCGCTAAAACAGCGCCGGACGCCGGTCCAATCGGCAGCGTCGAGCGGACGCGCGCCCGCGGGCGAGCCGTCGAGCGACGACGCGCGCAGCGTGAAGAGCCGTGAGGGCAGCCGCACGAAACCGAGCTTCTCGTAGTAGGCGGGGTGGATGTCCGAATAGAGGAACGCGAGATCGCGGCCTGCCGCGCGCTCGGCGTCGAGCAGTGCGCCGATGAGCGCGGATGCGAAGCCGTGCCCGCGCAACTCCGGCGGCGTGAACACGGCGCCGATGCCGCTCGCGCGCAGCAACGTCGTACCCGAGCGCACTTCGCGATCGTAGCATTTGCACGACGAGACGAGCGTGCCGCTCTCGCGCAACCCGACCGTGAAGGGCCGCCGCCGCCCGTACGCGGACGACGCGACGGCGCGAAAATCGGCCGCATATTGCTCGAAGCTTCGGCCGTCGCCCCACATCTCGAACGTTTCGGGAAGAACCTCGCGCACGTATTCTTCGATTCCAACCGGTTCGAGCTTGACGACCACGTCGCGTCTCTCCGTCGCGCGCGTGCGCGACGCCTCTAGACGAATGCGACCGTGTCGTAGGTCCCCGCGATGATGCCCGCGGAATCGTGGCCGAGCCAGCGTTCCAGCACCGTCGCGTACACGGAGCGGAAGTCGATCGCGTGCTTGAGGTCGCCGTCCTCCAAGTCGGTCAGTGAGGGATGGTCGCCGTACACGCCGCCCTTGACCTTGCCGCCGATGATGAAGAGCGGCATGGCCGTGCCGTGATCCGTGCCGTTCGACGCGTTTTGCCCGACGCGCCGGCCGAACTCCGAGAACGTCATCGCAAGCACCTTATCCTGCAATTGGTGTGCGGCGAGGTCGGCGTAGAACGCGTGCAGGCCCTGCGAGAGGAAGCCGAGCAGCTTGTCCTGTTGCACGCGTTGCCCCGCGTGCGTGTCGAACGAGCCGATGGAGACGAAGATGATTCGCGTTCCGAGATTCGACCCGATGATCTGCGCGGCCAACTCCAATTGCTGCGAGAACGCATCCTTCGGGTAGTCGACCAGCGGTTTGTAGCCCGCTATTTTGGCCCGTAGCGCGTCCCCGCCGTGCAAGGCGTTTCGGGCGGTGTCTTCGAGGAGCGCGAGGTAGGGCGATTGGCCGGGCTTCGCGCCGTCGTACAGGCTGCCGGCGGTGGCTTTCGACGTAGCGTCCTTGCCCGTGTTGTAACCGAACGTATTGAGCGCGCCGATGGCGGGGACGTCGACGTGCTGCGCGATCAACGCGGTTGGAATCGTATCGCCGAGCGTCACGGCGCCGAAGATCTTGCTCGGGTCGAGCGCCGTTCCGTTGTGTTGCGGCGTGGTGGCGTCGAGGTAGCGCCCGAGCCAGCCGTTCGTCGCGGGATTCTCGGGCGATGCGGTCTCCCAGATCTGCGTCGCTTCGAAGTGCGAACGATTCGGGTTGGGATAACCGACGCCTTGCACGATCGCGACGCGACCCTCCTTGAAGAGATCGTCGAATCCCGTCATGACCGGATTGAGCCCGATGCGGCCGTCGATCTTGATGACGCCGTTTTCCGGGATGCCGATGACCGGGCGAACGCGGTGATACGCATCGTCCGAATACGGCACGATGGTGTTGAGGCCGTCGTTCCCGCCGCCCATCTGGATGACCACGAGCACGTTGCCGGGATCCACCGAGGACCCGAGCGCGGGCAAGGGTTGTGCGAAGGCGGCCGTGCGCAGAAACGACGGAATCGTTCCGCCGAGCACCGCGATGCCGAGACCCTTGGAGAGGAAGCTGCGACGTGAAGCCACGTTCGTCACCTTAATTGAGCTGGTTTGAAGGGAGGTTGAGGACGAGCGCGAGCGCGCCTCGGATCTTCTCTTGATAGTTCTCGGGGCCGAGCGGCGTCGGCAGCGTCGCGTTCTTCGATTCGAGGAAATCGATCATCGTGCGCCGCGTGTCGCTCGTCATGTCGTCCTGGACCGCATCGCGCGCGATTGCGGACATGACGCGGTCCACGTCCATTCCGCCCGCTTGGCGGACGATGTCGTCCGGCGTGAACGCCGCGTAGGTTCCGAGATCGACGGCCGGCGCCGGCGCCGTTGTCGTCGCGGTCATGGTCGTCATCGCGGAGACGGCGGGCGGCGACGCCTTGACGATCCGATTGACGTAGTTGAACCGGGCGAGCAGCGTCGCGGTGTTGACCCAGGTCGGTCCGCCGTCCCACCCCTTGACGCTCGGCGGCGCGAGCGGGATCTGGCCCATCCGCTGCAGCCAGTACACCGTATCTTTAGGCACCTTACGAACTTGCATGAAGCGCAGCGTTCCGACGACGAATTCGATCGGGCTCTTCGGCACGGCGCGATACGCGCGCGCCGAATAGAAGACGTTCGAACGCAGGATCGCTCCAACCGTCTGCGCGATATCGAAGCCCGAGAGCGCGTAGGTTCGCGCGAGCGCGTCGACGAGTTCGGGCTCGGGATCGGAATACACGAAGAACTCGAGCAGCTTGCGGCAGATGAAACGCTGATGGATCGGTTGCGAAACGATGATCGAGACGATGTCGCCGCCGTCGAAATTGCCCGTGCGCCCGAGGAACGTCTTCTCGCCGTCGTCGTGCTGCGCCGGACGGAAGACGAACTGCTGGTTCTTGTCGAGCGTCCAACCCGTGAAGGCGCGCGCGCCGTTCTTGACGTCGTCTTCCGTGTAGTTGCCGAGGCCGAGCGAAAAGAGCTCCATCACCTCGCGCGCGTAGTTCTCGTTCGGATGCAGTTTGTTGTTGTACCGGTTGTCGAGCCAAACGAGCATCGCCGGATCTTGCGAGACGGCGAGCAGCAGATCGTGGAAGTGTCCGAGCGCGTAGCTGCGGAAGAGATCGATCTGGCCGACCATCAGATTCGCCGGCACTTTTTGTATGCTCGTCGCGAAATGACCGTGCCAGAAGAGCGTCATCTTCTCGACGAGCGGCTGTTGCGTCCGGAGCATCCGGTCCAGCCACCACATCTGCGCGGCGGCGTTGCGCATCTTCGGATCGAATAGCAAGACCGAGTCCGGATATGCGGCAAAAGCGACGTCCGGTTGCGCCGGGTGAAGCAGCGAATCGACGGCGCCTTCGGTTCCGAGTGCTGCGAGCGCGTCGATCTCGCCGGCCGTTCCGCCGAATCCGGCGCGGCGCAGCAGATGAGCGGCGTTCCGGCGCGTAAAGGGACCGCGATAACGCTCGAGCGCGGTCGGTATGTCGAGCGTCCCCGGCGGGCGGTAGCCGACCTGCGGGTCGGTGGACGTATCGAGTTTCACTACCCACTAACGTTCGGCATTCGGGGGATGTTCGTTAGAATATCGTGAGCTTTCGACGCTCTTCGGGCGCGTTCAACGAGCGCTTCGCCAATTGTGGTTCGCTGCCGGGCGCCCTTCGACAAGCTCAGGGTGACAACGGGAGAGAGAGCGCGGATCCTCCGGTCGTGTCATGCCGGACGATCGGGCCGGCAGATTTAGGGTGATACGGCTAGTGGACCCGTCGTCGTGCAACTGCGCAATTCTTCGAGGATTTCGGGCGTGTTTTCGCCGCGGGTGGGGCGGCCTGAGGCGCTGACGTAGAGGCGGTCGCGCGCGCGCGTTGCGGCGCAGTAGAACGCGCGGCGCTCCTCTGCGTTGTATTTCTTGCGAAAGCCGTAACGGTAGAGCGCGTAGGTGAACTTAGCGGTTCTTGCTGCATCCGCGTCGCCGACGTTCTCTTTTGGAATCATTCCGGCGGCCGGCATGAAGAGGAACGCGTCGGGGACGTAATAGCGCGGCCACGCACCGGCGCGGACGTCGACGACGAAGACCGCATCGAACTCGCTGCCCTTCGCGGCCTCGACGTCGAGCACGCGCACGGCCGCGAGATCGCGCGGTGCGATTGCGAGCAGGTCGCCTTCGGCGCTCGCGACGCTCTCGGCGAAGGCGAGAAAATCGTCGAGCGTCGCGAACGGGTCGCGCGCCTCAAAGGCTTCGATCTCCAGGGCGAGCCGGGCGACGAGCGTCGCGTCGAAACGGCCGCGGGCGCCCGTGCCGAGCGTCGCGAGCACGGACTCATCGAGGATGAGGCGCGCCAGCGCCGACATCCCGAGACGCCGGCTCGCGGCCTCCCAGCGCAGCCGTGCCGACCGGAACGTGGCGAGCCGTTCGCGCGCCTCCGCGGGAAGGTCCGCGTCCACGTCGCCGCGCGTGACGTTCCGCCCGAGGCGGAGGCTGCGACGACGGTCCCAGCGGCGTTCGCCGGTTTCCGCGACGTCGTCGTCCAATTCGAAAAGTAACGGTTGCGGATCGGTCGCGTCGGCGCACAGGGTCGCTATCGACGCGTCGCAGAGGCGCATCCAGGGCGACTCGAGCGTCCGCAATAGGTAATCGTGCCGAAACGGATCGACGAGCGACCAGAGGGCGCCGAGCGCGTCGAGGACGATCGGAAACTCGTACAGGCTCGCAGCGCCGGCGACGTCGACGGGCACGTTGCGCGCGAGTAACGCGTTCACGTACGTTTGCGCGCAGGCGAGGTTGCGCAGCACGACCGCGATCCGGCCGGGCGGGGTGCCCGCCCGGAGCAGCGCCTCGATTTCGGCCGCGACGAAGCGGGCCTCGTCGCGCGGTGATTCCGCGCGGTGGAGCGTCACGGCGCGGGGATCGCCCGTCGCGACGAGTTCGGCGGGTAGCGGCGCCGCGGGGTCGAGTCCGCGCCGAGCCGCGCGTCCGATCGCGGGGTCGTAGCGGCGCCGCTCGCCGAGCGCGATCGTGACGGTCGCGTGCCGGAAGACCTCCGCACCGCGCGCCCCCGTGGCGAATGCGCGCGTGGACTGCTCGGGGTCGCCCGCGAACGTCACGCCGCCGAGCGCCTTGCCGAAGATCGCCTCGAGTAGCGCCAGTTGGCCGGCCGTGAGATCCTGCGCATCGTCCACGAACGCGGCAGCGTAGCGCGCTCGCACGCGCTCGCGCGCGCCGTCGCTCTCGCGCAAGAGCATGACGGCCTCGTAGACGGCGTCGGTCGGCGTCAAGCTGCCGCTCGTCGCGAGCGACTCCTCGTACGATGCGTAGAGCCGCGCGAGGATCTTCACCAGATCGACTTCGCGCTGGTGCTGCCGATCGAGCTCGCTCGGCGACACGTGCAGCGAGTCGCGATACTTCGCGCCCGTCTCCATGATGAGATCGGCGCTCGCGAAGTTGGGCGGTTGCGCGTAGAATTCCGTCGCCCGGCGCAATCCGAGCGTCCGGAAATCTTTCGACGAAATCAGGGACGCGCGTAATTTGCGGATGAGACGGAACGCGGCGGCGGAGAAACGCTCGGGTGCGCGCATGCCGGTGATCTCCGGATCCACCTCGCCCGCGAAAGCGGTCCACTCGAGCGCGAAGAGCTCGGCGCCCGCGCGTTCGAACCGTTGCGACGCGCGGACGTCGTCGCTGCGTTCGAGCGCGGGCCCGCCCGCGCGCGCGCGTTCGCTCTCGACGATGCCGAACGCGAGGTCGCCGAACGACGTGGCGAGCACCGTATCCGGCAAGGTCTCGCGCTGCAGGCGCGCGACGCCCGCGTCGCTCGGCGCGAGGGCGAGCACGCGCGCGCCGGATCCGGCCGCTAGCGTCGCTGCGAAGCGCGCTGCGCGCACGGCGAGCGCGGTCGTCTTGCCCGAACCCGGCGCTCCGACGATCGCCACGCAAGCGCTGCTTGCGGCTTCGGCCGTCACCGGCCGAACCGGTCTTCGGTGCGCGTCGGCCGTTCGCGGCAGGCCTGCTTATACGAACAGTACGCGCACGCCGCGGCGTCGTTCGTCACCGGAAACCGTTCGAGCGGACCGTCGGCGAGCGACGTCGCGATCTCGATCATCTTCGCGCGCGCGCGCTCCAATTCGGGAATGCCGATCGTGCCGGTCGTCGCGTCGCCGCGAAAGCTGCGCGGGGGCGCCACGGGGACGACTTCCAGTTCGATCGGCCGGACGTCGCGCGCTGCGTCTTTGAGCGGGATCAGCGAGAGTCGCGTGACGCGATCGCCTGCCGCCGTCCGCGCCCAATAATAGAACGGCAACTGGAAATCGAGAAATTCGGCGACCTTCGCGCGATATTGGTCGGCCGATTCCGCGATGCTGCCGGTCTTGTAGTCGACGACCGTCACGCCGGCCGTCGCGTCGTCGCGGTCGAGCCGGTCGATGTATCCGATGAAGCGATAGCCGTCGAGTTCGAGTTCGACGCTGGTTTCGGTCCCGATCACGGTGAACGGGTGCGTGCGCGCGCGCTCGGCAAACCACGCGAGATAGCGCCGCGCGGTCCGTTTGGCCCGGCGGCGCTGCAATTCGTATTCGACATTCGTCTCGAAGCCGGACCGAAAGCGTTCGAACGATGTGCCGAGGTATGCGTCCAGTTTACGTTCCAGCACGTCCGGCGGCGCCGCGTCCGCGCGCGGGAACTCTTGGTGGAAGCGCTCGAGCGCCCAGTGAAAGGCCGTGCCGTACACCGATGCGGACGACCCGCGATCCTCGACGGCCGCGCAAACGTATTTGTAATACCAGCGGCGCTCGCATTCGGCGAACGCGCCGAGCGACGACGCGCTAAAGTGCCCTTTACGCCGCCGCACGACGCGCGCGGGTTCGCGTTCGCGCTCCCGCAGCAGTTCGCGCTCCACCTCGCCGGCAGGCGGTGCCGCGCGGACCGCGAGCGCGCGCAGCGCGGCGACGAATCGGGTCGTTTCCCACGCGACGCCGGCCGGGCGGTGCGCGTCGAGGTCGCTCGCGACGCGCTCGCACGCGACGAGTGCGGCGCGTTCCGGCGGCTCGAGCCGCGTCTCGAGTTCGAGCGCGAGCGCCACGGTCGCGACGTGTTCGCCGGCAGTCGCACCTTGCGCGCGGTAGGCGCGCTCGATCTCGTCGAGCGCCCGAGCGAAGCGGCGCGCGGCGTGCGCGCTCTCGGGCGCCAGCGGAATTCGGTCTTTGGCAATCGCGTCCGCGACGGCGCGGCGTTCGCCCGCCGCGACGCACAGCGCGCGCGCGTCGACGTTCGGAACGCCGGAATATGGCGAACAGAGCGCGCGACGCGCGAGCGCCTCACCGCGCGTGGAGGCATAACCTGCGAGGTCGCTGATGAAAGCGACGAGCCGTCGCGCCGCGGCGTCTACCTCAACGATGGAAGTTTCCGGCATTCGATTTCACTGGGTTCGCGTCGCGCGTTGCGGGACCCCGCATCTCGTGCGGGAAGGCTCGCTACGTGCGTAAACTCGTCGTCGGGGTCACGGGAGCGAGCGGTAGCGCGTACGCCTTTGCGGCCCTCCGTGCCTTGCGAACGCATGCCGATTGCGAGATTCACCTCGTGATGAGCGAACAGGCCCGCAAGACCATCGAGATCGAGACCGAGTTGACGGCTGCCGACCTCGAAGCCTTGGCGCACGTGGTCTACCGCGACGACGATCTGGCCGCCGCCATCTCGTCGGGATCGTTCTTGACGGACGGCATGCTCGTGATCCCGTGTTCGATGAAGAGCGCGTCGGCGATCGCGTACGCGCTCAACGGTAATTTGCTGGTGCGTGCGGCCGACGTCTGTCTCAAAGAGCGCCGCACCGTCGTGCTGGTCGTGCGCGAAACGCCGCTGCACCTCGGCCATCTGCGGACGCTGACGCAGCTCGCCGAAATCGGGGCGGTCGTATTGCCGCCGATACCGGCCATGTATGCGCGCCCGCAGAGCGTCGACGACATCGTGAACCACACGGTCGGTAAAGCACTGGATCAGTTCAGAATCCCGAACGACCTCTTCAATCGCTGGAGGTAACGGTCGATTCCAATGCGCCTCCCAGGAACGATTGTGATAGTTCTTAGGGCAATCGTCGTAGAACGGTTGCCAAACTCGCAATCTTAGCTCGGAGCACGCTCGTGAACGTAACGATCATCTTCCGGATCCTCGCCCGGCCACTTCGCATCGCCGTCGCCGGCACGGCGTTCGCGCTGTCCCTCGGGACCCTCGCCGTTACCGGAACCGCCACCGGGCTCACCCCGGCCGCCGTCGCCCAAGACCAGCCGGGGGCCGGGTCGCCGGCCGGCGGCCGTCACATTATGGGTCAGGTGTTGATGAGCCTCGGCCTCAGCGACGCGCAAAAGCAGCAGATCCGCGGGATCATGGCCGATACCCGAGCCAAGAACCAAAACGTGGATCCGGAGACCAAGCGGGCCAACTACAAAGCGGCGTTCGCGAAGATCGATACGGTCCTCACGCCCGATCAGCGAACCCGCTTGCACGCGAAAATGGACCAGATGCGGAAGGAACGCGAACAAGGCACCCCACCCCAGTCCTAAAGACGGAGAGTTTCATGCGGATCATCCCGCTGCTGGTCGTAGCGGCGTTCGCGGCGACCGGCTGCGCGCATCAAGGCGCCAAGCGCGCGCGCGCGGCCGCTTCGCCGAACCCCGTTCCGACCGCGGCCGCGCGCCAAACGACGGTGCGCGGGACGTCCGCCATCTCCGGCGTGATCGCGCCGTACGAGAACGTCGCGATCACGAGTTCGCTCAGCGAGCCGACCGATAAGGTCAACGTCCTCCAAGGCGACCACGTCCGGGCGGGTCAGGTCCTCGCCGTGCTGGATACGACGGATCTTCAGGCGGAGTTGGCACAGGCGCGCGGCGTGCTCGATGCGGACATCCGGACCGCCGAATCGGACGATGCCAAGGTCACGCAGTCACAGTTCACGGCCAAGTTGAACATCGGCACCGGGAACGACCAGGTGAAATCGGCGCAGGCCGCCCTCGCCCAAGCGAAGCAAACGCTCGTCAACGATCAAGCGAATCTGGTGCGCGACCAGCAACTCGTGGTCGAAGGCTACATCGCCCAGCAGACGGTCGATCAGCAGGCCACGACGGTCATCAACGATCGAGCCGCGATCAACACGGCGCAGGCAAACCTGCAGACGTCGATCACGAACCAACAGGTGAACGGGAACGCGTCGAGCGGTCTGCAAGCCGCCACGGTCGCGTCCGCCGTCGCCGATGCGCGCGCTGCGCGGGCGGCGGTCGAACAGGCGCAGGGCCAGATCGCGCAATATCAATCGCAGATTGCGAAAGCGACGATCGTATCGCCCGTCGACGGGGTCGTGACGAATCGCAATCTCAACGCGGGCGAGTATCCGGGATCGCGTACGATCTTCACGGTCCAGGAAATCGACAAGGTTTACGCCGACCTGAACGCATCGAGCGAGGATACGTTTGCGATCCCGGTCGGCGCGGCGGTCGAGCTCTCCGTCGCGGGTGCGGGAGCGCAGAGCTTCACCGGCAAGGTGGCCGCCGTGCTCGGCCAAGTCACGCCGGGGTCGACGAACTTCACCGTTCAAGTGATCGTCCAGAATCCCGGCGGCAAACTCCAGGCGGGTCTGCCCGTGTCGGCGACGATCAGCCTGCCGCCCGTGACGGGCGTCGGGATCCCGACGACCGCCTTCCTGGACGACACGCACACGTCCGTCATGATTGCCGACGACGAATTGGTCGACGTCACCGCAAAAACGGTCAAGGTGAGCGAACTCGGCAGCGACGGAACCACGTCCATCGTCCGCGGCATCAAAGCGGGACAAGCCGTCATCTCCAACGGTCAACTGGGCCTTGCCGACGGACAATCGATCGCGCAGAACTGATGCGCCGGATCACGCAGCTCTTCGTCAACCGCCCGCCGCTCGTCTTCGTGTTGATCACGCTGATCACGCTGGCGGGCGCTTTCGCGCTTGCGACGCTCGTGCAGCAGCAGTTTCCGAACATCGACTTTCCGACGATCAACACGAGCGTCTCCTATCCGGGCGCGTCGCCGTCGGAATTGCGCGATTCCGTCGTACGGCCGATCGAAGACGCGATTGCCGGCGCCCCCGATCTCGATCACATCACGACGTCGATCCAACAGAATCAGGCGTCGATCTCGGCGACGTTCACGCTCGATTCGAATCAGACGACCGATCTGACGGAAGTGCAGGACCGGCTGCAGACCGTCAAGGCGGCGTTGCCCCAAGATCTGCCGGCGCCGGCCACGCGCTCGTTCGATCCCGCGCAAGCGACGATCGTTACGTTATCGCTCACGTCGCAATCGCTGAGCGTCGCGGCGCTCTCGGCGATCATCACGAACAACATCATCCCCGACCTCGAACAGGTCGACGGCGTTTCGAACGTCGGCGCGAACGGGACGGTGACGCCTGCGCTCGAGGTGACGCTCGATCCGGCGAAGCTCGATAGCCGCGGGTTCGTTCCGACCGACGTGGTCAGCGCGATTCAGGCCAACAACGCGCGAGCGCCGGGCGGCATCGCTTATTCGTCGAACCGCGAGACGTCGCTCGACGTGCGCGGCGACGTGCAGACGCCGCAGTCGATCGCGGATACGCTGCTGACCGGCGACACCGCGGTGTTGCAAGGCGCCACGTCGCCCTCCGGCGCACTGACCGTCAAGTACAGCAACACCGCCGGATCGACGAATCAGGCCCTCGCGCTCTCGGGCGGCGGCGCGTCGACCACGGCCGCCACGGCGAGTTCCGCGGGCGGAACGGCGGCGACGACGGCGAGCGGAGTTTCGGGGTCGAGTTTGGGCTCGGGGAGCGCGGCCGCCGGCACGTCGACGGCCGGCAGCCCGTCTTCGTCCGCCACGTCGAGTGCGGGCGGCTCGCCGGCCGTCGCGTCCAGCGCGACGCCCGCCGCATCGAGTGCGACGGCCGCCGCTTCGACCACGACGACGACGACCGCATCGACCGCCACGACGTCCGCGACCACGACGACCCTCACGGCCGGAAGCGTCGTCGCGGCGATCACGCCGGCTCCGGTCCCGACGATCGGGTCGACGAGTTCGACGGCGACGGCCGCGACCGCTGCGCCGGCGTTCACCGCGAACCCGTCTCCGACGCTGCCCGCGGCGACGACGACCGTCGGCACGACGACGACCTCCGGCACCGCCGATCTCGGCTCGGCAACCGTCGTGAGTTCCGCCGCTTCGAGTACGGGCGGTTCGGGCGCCGCGTCGACGGGCGCGGCCAGCGAGACGACGGAGCCGTTCTCGACCTCCGCCCTGCTGCCGCGGATCGGCGACGTCGCGAGCGTGACCGATTGGTACGAACCGAAGCGCGTGGACGCCTACGTCAACGGGCGCGACGCCATCTCGCTCAACGTGCAGAAGGCCACGGGCGCGAGCGAAGTCCAGTCGTCGGAAAACGTCCTCGCCGCGTTGCCGGATATCGAAGCCAAATATCCCGACATCCAATTCAAAGTCCTCAACGTCCAGGCCGACGAGACGAAGGCCGAACTCTTCGGCGTCTTGCAGACGCTGATCGAAGGCATCGCGTTCACCGGCATCGCGATGCTCGTCTTCTTGAAGTCGTGGCGCAACGCGATCGTCGTGATGATCGCGATACCGATGTCGCTCTTCGTGACGCTCTTCGTCATGCGGATGACCGGATTCACGATCGACACCGTCTCGCTGCTCGCGATGACGCTGATCATCGGGATCCTCGTCGACGACTCGATCGTCGTGCTCGAGAACGTGGAACGTCACTACGAGGACGGGGAGGCGCCGCGCACCGCTGCCATCCTCGGGCGCGCGGAGATCGGCGCCGCCGCGATCGTGATCACGCTCGTCGACGTCGTCGTCTTCTTGCCGATCGCGTTCTTGCCGGGTCAGGTCGGACGGTTTCTCGGGGAGTTCGGGGTCGTCGTCACGATCGCGACGCTCACGTCGCTTGCGGTCTCGTTCACGATCACGCCCGCGCTCGCCGGGAACTGGTCGCTGCTCTCCCGCTGGACGGCGCCGCGACCGATCCTCGCGTTCTCGCGCGGCTTCGAACGTTTGCGCGATTTCTATAGCGACCGGATCCTGCCCGCGGCGGTCCGGTTCGCGATTCCGATCGTGATCGGCGCGGCGCTACTGACCGCGGGCGCCATCGCCCTCATTCCGCTCGGGTTCGTCGGCTTCGATTTCATCCCGGCGGTCGACCGCGGCCAAATCTTTGCGAGCGTCCAATTTCCGACGGGCACGCCGCTCGCGACGACCGACGCCGCCGTTCGGAAGATCACGGACGCCTTCATGCAGATCGCCGACGTGCAACAGATCATCTCCACGACCGGCTCGTCGCAAGCGAGTTTCGGCGGCAGCGTCAACGTGGGGTCGACCGGTCAGCTGCGCGTCATCCTGCGCACGAACCGCAAGCACTCGACCGATCAGGTCGCGAGGATGATGACCGGGATGGCGCACCGTCTCGTCCCGGCCGCGAAGGTCGTGGCGGTGCCGGCGACCGGCACCCGCGGCGGCAACTCGCAGCCGATCGACATCACGGTCGCGACCAGCCGCGGAGAGCCCGACGCGTACGCGCAGAAGATCCTTGCCGCGCTGGAAGCGACGCCCGGCGCGAGCAACGTCAACAGCTCCGCCGAAACGCTCTCGCCGCAGTTCGACATCGTGTTCGATCGCGATCGCGCGCGCGTGCTCGATCTCAACATCGGCCTGGCCGCGCAAGCGGTCCGGGCCGCCTTCGGCGGAACGCTCGCGACCCAATTCGACACGGTCAACGGCACCAAGTACGTTCAGGTGCTCTATCCGCAGTCGTTCGAGGAGAGCGAAGCGAATTTGCGCAACATCGCGATCCGCACGACCAGCGGCAACATCGTTCATCTCTCCGACGTCGCGAAGCTCGTCAGCGATCCATCGCAAGTGCTCATCACGCGCAACAATCGACAGACCGTGATTCACATCGGGGCGAACGTGGAACCGGGCGCAGCGATTTCGAACGTGCAGAAGGCGTTCCAGGCGCGCGTCAAGGCGCTGCATCTCCCGAACATCGTGATCGTGGGCGTCGGCGCGGGGGGCACGCAAGCCAATCTCGTGCAGACGGTCAACGGCCTCGGCGTCTCGCTCGTGCTGTCGTTTTCGCTCGTTTATCTGTTGATGGTCGCGCTCTACAATGCGTACCGGGCGCCGCTGGTCATCATGATGGCCGTGCCGGTCGCGTCGATCGGCGCGTTCGGCGGTCTCGCGCTCACGGGGCAGACGCTGAACCTCTATTCGTTGATCGGCGTCGTGATGCTCGTCGGGCTCGTCAGTAAGAACGGCATCCTGCTCGTCGATTTCGCCGAGCTGAAGGTCCACGCGGGCATGCGGAAGTTCGACGCGATGCGCTCGGCCGCGCGCGAGCGCTTCCGGCCGATCGTGATGACGACGGTCTCGATGATCTCCGGCATGGCGCCGCTGGCACTCGCGCTCGACCCGGGTTCCGCTGCGAAACGATCGCTCGGCACCGTCGTCATCGGCGGGTTGCTGAGTTCGCTCGTGCTCACGCTCGTGATCGTTCCGATCGTCTTCGTGTGGATCGCACCGGGGCCGAAGCCGCCGCCGGATCCCGAGACGGCGCCGCCCGCACTCGCGCACCCCACGTTCGCTTCGGAGATTCGTTAGCGATGTGGTTGACGCGTCTGTTCGTCATGCGGCCGACCCTGGTCACCGTTTTCCTCGCGCTCGTACTGCTCGCAGGCTCCGTTGCGGCCACGACGCTCGTGCAGCAGCAGTTTCCGAGTACCGATACGCCCTCGATCCAAGTGCTGATCAGTTATCCGGGCGCGTCGACCACCGAAATGCGCGACGCGATCGTGCGGCCGCTCGAGGATCAGATCGCGGGCGCCCCCGATCTCGACCATCTGGAAACCTCGATCGAACCCGGGCAGGCGTCGGTCGTCGCGGTCTTTACGCTCTCATCTGATCCGAATAACGATCTCGTGCAGACGCAGGGCCGCGTGCAAAACGCGCAGCGCTCGATTCCGAACGACGTGCAGGCTCCCCAAATTTCGCTCTACAATCCGAGCGAAGCCGTCGTGACGTCGCTCGTCGTGCGCTCGACGTCGCTTTCGGTCGGCGACCTCTCGTCGCTCACGATCAACAAGATCGTGCCCGCGCTCGAACAAGTCCAGGGCGTCTCTTTCGTTCAGGACAACGGCGTCGTGACGCCGTCGATTCAGATCAACGTCGATCCCAAGCGGCTGACGCCGTCCGGGTACACGCTGACCGATATCGTGAGCACGGTGACGAACAACAACGTCCGGGCGCCGGGCGGCATTCTCTATTCGAAGAACCGCGAGACGAATCTCGACGTGCGCGGCGATATCCAGGACGCTTCGAGCGTGTCGAACCTCCTCTTGAGCGGCTCGACGCCGGCGACGAGCGGAACGACGGACGTCTGGTCGACGTCGCTGCGTCTCTACCGCATCGGCGACGTTGCAAACGTGACCGATACCTACGAAACGCAACGCGTCTTCTCGTATTCGAACGGCGTGCCGTGCGTGACGCTCGACATTCAGAAATCGGCCGACGTGAGCGAGGTGGAGACCTCCAACCGCGTGCTGGCCGCGTTGCCGGATCTGCGCCGGACGTATCCCGACGTCACCTTCGACGTGCTCAACGTTCAGTCGACGTACACCGAACAGCAGCTGACGGGCGTGATCCGCACGCTGATCGAGGCGATCCTCTTCACGGGCATCGTCATGCTGTTCTTCCTGCGGTCGTGGCGCAACGCGATCGTCGTGATGATTGCGATCCCGTCGTCGCTGCTGGTCACGCTCGCCGCGATGCAACTCGCGCATTTCACGCTGGACACGGTCTCGCTGCTCGCGATGACGCTGATCATCGGGATCCTTGTCGACGACTCGATCGTCGTGCTCGAGAACGTGGAACGTCATTTCAACGCGGGCGAAGCGCCGACCGAGGCCGCAATCAACGGAAGAAGCGAGATCGGCGTCGCCGCGATCGTGATCACGCTCGTGGACGTGGTCGTGTTCCTCCCGATCTCGTTCTTGCCGGGTTCGGTCGGGTTGTTCTTGCGCGAGTTCGGCTTGGTCGTGACCGTCGCGACGCTGACGTCGCTCTTCGTGTCGTTCACGATCACGCCGACGCTTGCGGGCCGGTGGGCGCTCCTCTCGAACTGGCGGCCCTGGCGGCCGATCGAGGCGTTCACCCGGCAGTTCGAACGGTTGCGCGAGTGGTACGTCACGCGCGCGCTGACGTGGGGACTTCGTCGCGCCCGGCTCGTCGCGGCGATTTCGGCGCTTTCACTGATCGTCGCGTTTTCCCTGATCCCGCTCGGGCTCGTCGGCTTCGAGTACATTCCGCCGGTCGATCGCGGCGAACTCTACATCACGATCACGGGCACGAGCGGCACGCCGCTCGAGACCACGCGCCGGAACGCGCTTGCAGTCGAACGCATCGTCGACGGCATTCCGGATCTGCGCGCCGAGTCGACGACGGCCGGGTCGTATCTCGGACAACTCTCCGGTTACACGCAGAACGCCGCGGTCGGACAGATCGACGTGTACCTGAGCGACAAGCGCGCGCACGATACCGCGTACTGGGCGCAGCAACTGCAAGCGCGCGCGCAGAAAGTCGTGGCCCACGCAACGGTCGTCGCCGTTCCGGCGACGGACATCTCGGGCGGCAACGCGCAGCCCATCGACGAGGTGGTTTCCAGCGTCGACGGCGTGCCGGAACCGTACGCGGCGAAGGTGACGGCGGCGCTCGCGGCAACGCCGGGCGCGATCGACGTCACGAGTTCCGCCGTCGCCGACGCGCCGCAATTCGACGTGGAGTTCAACCGCGACCGCGCGCGCGCGCTCAACGCCAGCATCGGTACGGCCGCAACGGCGGTCGAAGCGTCCTTCGGCGGCGACCTCGCGACGCAGTTCACGGGCGAGGACGGCCTCAAGGACGTTATCGTTACGTATCCGCTCCGCGATCAGGGGTCGCTCTCCGAGATCGCCTCGATTCCCGTGCGCGCGTCGAACGGCTCGATCGTCCACGTCGGCGACATCGCGAATCTGGTCAGCACGCCCGCGCCGCCGATTCTGATGCGAATAAACCGGGCCAACGTCGTCTACATCGGCGCGAATCTGGCTCCCGGTGCGCTGCTCTCGAACGTGCAGCGCGATTTTGCGGCGCGGCTCAAGAATTTGCATCTGCCCGCGACCGTGACGGTCGCGGCCTCGGCCGGCGGCAACGAACAGGAAGTCAGCTCGACGGTGAGCGGCATGTCGCTCGCCCTCGCGCTCTCTGCGGTGCTCGTGTATCTGTTGATGGTCGCGCTCTACAACAGTTATCGCACGCCCTTCATCATCATGTTCGCCGTGCCGGTGGCCGCCGTCGGCGCGCTCGGTTCGCTCGCGCTCACCCACCAGACGCTCAACCTCTTCTCGTTGATCGGCTCCGTGCTCTTGATCGGCCTGGTAGCGAAAAACGGCATCCTGCTCGTCGATTTCGCCGACGCCCGTCAACGCGACGGCATGGACCGCATCGCCGCGATCAAGGAGGCCGCGCGCGAGCGGTTCCGGCCGATCATGATGACGACGGCCGCCATGATCGCCGGCATGATTCCGCTCGCATTCGCACTCGACCCCGGAGCGCAGGCCGAGGCCTCGCTTGGTACCGTGGTTATCGGCGGTCTTTCGAGTTCGCTGCTGTTGACGCTCTTGCTCGTCCCGGTCGTCTACGTCGCAATGGCCGCCAAGCCGCGTCGCGCCGGCGACGACGCACCGGTCTCGACGCGCCGCGCGGCAACGGAGCAGCCGCCGATCCCGGACGCGAGCGCACGCCGCTAGACGTTGTCACCCTGAGCTTGTCGAAGGGCGCTTGAGGCGAGGGCTCCCTCGGCGGAGCGTGTGTTCGCGGCATTCGAGCCGATAGCTTCAAGAGACGGTTGTCTTTTCGGCTGTCATCTCGGGAAGTAGGTCGAACGTGGAACAGGGGGAGGTCGTCGCCGGAAGGCGGATCGTTCCTCGCGCGTTCCCGGCCGGAGCCTCCCGAGGGTTAAGCTTTATACGGGCGAGCGCGCTTGCGTTCTTGACGTCGGTTATCGCGCTCGGAGCGAGCGTTCAACCGGCCGCCGCGGGCACGCCGGCCCTCGCGCTGACGAAATCGCATAGCGGCAATTTTACGGTCGGGCAAAACGGCAATTACACCGTTTCCGCTGCCAATACGGGGGACGGACCGACAGCGGGCACGATCACGATCGTCGATACGCTGCCGACGGGATTGACCTACATCTCGGCGGCCGGAACGGATTGGACGTGCTCGGCAGCGGGTCAAAGCGTTACCTGCACGTCGCCCGACGCCATCGCCGCACAGGCGGTGGCCCCGAGCGTCACGATCACGGTGGGCGTGACGGCGGCGGGCAGCGTTACGAACACCGCGACCGTGTCGGGCGGCGGCGCGTCCAATTCGGCGACGGCAAACGATCCGACGACGATCCTGCCCTCGCCCGCGACGCTTGGAATCACGAAATCGCACGCCGGAAATTTCACGGTGGGTTCGCTCGGAACGTACACGATCGTTCCGAGCGATTCCGGGGGCTCGGCGACGAGCGGAACGATCACGGTCATCGACACGTTGCCGACCGGGCTCAGCTACAACTCGGCTTCCGGTACGGGTTGGGCGTGCGGGTCGAGCGGCCAAACGGTCACCTGCACGTCGAGCACCGCGATCGGCGCGGGCGCGAACGGCAATTCGATCACGCTCAACGTCAACGTACTCGCCGCCGCGGTTCCGAGCGTCACGAACACGGTGAGCGCGAGCGGCGGCGGCGCCTCGAACGCGCCCACGGCGACCGATCCGACCACCGTTGCGGGCGCCCCCGCGCTACAAGCTAACAAATCGCATAGCGGCAGCTTCGTCATCGGCCTCACCGGCACGTATTCGCTGAGCGTCACGAACGCGGGCACATCGGCGACGACGGGCACGCTCACCTACGTCGATACGTTGCCCGCCGCGTTCACGTACGCATCGGCGAGCGGGACCGGCTGGACGTGCGCCGCGGCGGGCCAGGTCGTCACCTGCACGACGACGACCGCGATTGCAAACGGCTCGACCTCGCCCACGATCTCGCTCGTCGTCAACGTCGTCGGGCCGACGGGAACCGCCACCAATAGCGCGACGGCGTCGGGCGGCGGCGCGGGGTCGAGCTCGACGAAAACCGACGCTACGAATGTCGTCAATAACGTGCCCGTAGCGGGCGCAACGAAAGCCCACGTGGGCAACTTCGTGGTCGGGCAGAACGGCGTCTACACGATTACGCCCAGCAACTCGGGAGCGCTCGCTTCGAGCGGCACCGTCACGGTCACCGACACGCTGCCGACCGGCTTTACGTACGTTTCGGCGACGGGTACCGGCTGGACGTGCGGCGCTGCGGGCCAGGCCGTCACCTGCACGAGTACGACCGTGATTGCGGCCGGTACGAATGGAAATCCGATAACGCTCACCGTCGCGGTCGGCATCGCCGCCTTCCCGAACGTGACCAATAGCGCCACGGTTGCGATCACCGGGGGCGGGTCGGCCACGAGCAACAATCCGACGCAGGTCGACAACGGCGCGCGTCTGGTCGCCACCAAAACGCATAGCGGGAACTTCACCGACGGACAAAACGGCGTTTGGACGATCGGTCTTTCGAACACCGGGTCCACCGCGACGAGCGGCACGATCACGCTGACCGATACGCTGCAGACCGGTCTAACGTTCGTTTCCGGAGTCGGCACGAATTGGACGTGCAGTGCGGCGGGTCAGGTCGTGACGTGCACGACCGCGACCGTGTTGAATCCCGGCGACGTAGCGCCGACGATCGCCCTAACGGTGCTCGCGGGTCCCGCGTCGGTCGGAACGTTCACGAACACCGTGATTCCCTCCGGCGGCAACGCCGCCGTCTACGCGAACGGCACGAACTCGACGGTCGTCAAGGGCGTTCCGCGCTTAGCGCTTACGAAAACGCATAGCGGCACCTTTTACGCGGGCTTGCAAGCGACGTATACGCTGACTCCGACCAACACGGGAACGCTCGCGACGAGCGGCACGCTCACGCTCGTCGATACGTTGCCGACCGGGCTGAACTACGTCTCGGCCTCGGGCGTTGGATGGGTCTGCGGTAACGCGGGCCAAGTCGTCACCTGCACCTCGACCGTTGCGATTGCTTTAGGTGCGAACGGCAACACGCTCGGCGTAACCGTGAATCCGCAGCCGGCCGCGGTCCCCAGCGTGACGAATTCCGCGACGCTCTCGGGCGGTGGAGCGGCGACGCCGGCTACTGCTTCCGATCCGACGACCGTGGCCGAGGCGCCGGTACTCGGAATAAGCAAGTCACACGTCGGCAATTTCGTTGCGGGCACGAACGGCACGTACACGATCGCGCCCATCAACTCCGGCGCTCAGGCCACCTCGGGAACGTACACGGTCGTCGATACGCTGCCCACGGGCCTCACGTTCGTGAGCGCGGCCGGCACCGGTTGGTCGTGCGCGGACGCGGGCGCGACGGTCACCTGTACGAACGCGAACGTGATTGCCGCATCGAGCCTCGGGCCGCCGATAACCCTTGTGGTCGGTGTGGCGGCGTCGGCCGTCCCGAGCGTGACCAACTCGGCGGGTTCGTCGGGCGGCGGCGCGCCGAACACGGGCAGCGCGACCGACGTCACGACCGTCACGATTCCCGTGCTCGCGGTCACGAAATCGCACGTGGCGTCGTTCGTCGTCGGCCAAAACGGAACGTACACGATCACGGCGCGCAACACGGGCAACGCGACGACCTTCGGAACTACGACCGTCACCGACACACTGCCGACCGGATTGCTGTTCGCGTCGGCGACCGGAAGCGGTTGGACGTGCAGCGCAACGGCGCAAGTCGTGACGTGTACGTCGACGGCAGCCATCGCGTCCGCGACCGCGTTCCCGGCCATCACGCTCAACGTGACCGTGCCCACCGGGACGGCACCGGGCAGCGTCACCAACAGCGTCACTGCATCCGGCGGCGACGCATCCAATACGGCTTCTGCGACCGATCCGACGACGCTCTCGCAGCCGCAGCTCACGATTGCGAAGTCGCACGCGGGCAGCTTCCCGGTCGGCGGCTCCGGCTCGTATACCGTGACGGCCGGCAATTCCGGCAACGGAGCGACGTTCGGAACGACCACCGTCACCGACACGCTGCCTGCCGGCCTCACGTACGCGTCCGCTGCGGGCACCGGTTGGACGTGCGGCGCCACGGCACAAGTCGTGACCTGCACGAGTGCGACGAGCGTGGCAGCAGCAGGCTCGTTCCCCGCGATCACGGTGAACGTCACCGTTCCCCCGACGACTCCGGCCGGATCCCTCACCAACTCGGCAACGGCGAGCGGCGGCGGGGCGCCCAACGCGCCCGTGGCGACCGATCCCACGACCATTGCCGGAGCGCCGGTGCTCGCGCTTGCGAAGTCTCACACCGGTTCGTTCGTTGCAGGGCAAACGGGAACGTACGCGCTGAACGTCGGCAACACGGGCAACGTCGCGACGTCCGGTACGATAACGGTGACGGACACGTTGCCGGCCGGGTTGAGCTTCAACGCGGCAAGCGGTGTGGGGTGGACGTGCGGCGCGGCGGGAGCGGTCGTCACCTGCACGAGTGCAACGCCCATCGCCGTCGCCGGTAACGCCGCCGCGATCGCGCTAACGGTGAACGTCGCTGCGAACGCGCCCGCGACCGTTACCAATTCCGCGAACGCCTCCGGCGGCGGGGCGGCAAATACGCCGGTGGCAACGGATCCGACGACGGTCGTGACGCCGGTTCTTGCGATTGCGAAATCGCATACCGGCAACTTCACGAGCGGCTCGACCGGCACGTACGCGATCGTCGTCAGCAATTCCGGCACGTCCGCAACGACGGGCACGCTCACGGTGACCGATACGCTCCCGGCCGGACTGACCTTCAATGCGGCTTCCGGTACCGGGTGGACGTGCGGCGGCTCGGGCCAGACGGCCACGTGCACGAGCGTGACGAGCATCGCGGCTTCGGGGAGCGGCAACCCCATCACGCTCATCGTGAACGTTGCCGGAGCGGCCGGCTCTCTGACCAACTCCGTGACCGTTAGCGGAGGCGGAGCCTCGAACGCGCCGACCGCCACCGACCCGACGACGCTTTCAGGCGCACCGGTGCTTGCGCTTGCGAAGTCCCACACCGGTTCGTTCGTTGCCGGGCAAACGGGAACGTACGCGCTGGTCGTCAGCAATTCCGGGAACCTGGCGACATCGGGAACGCTCACGGTGACCGACACGCTGCCGACGGGTTTGACCTTCAACGCGGCGAGCGGCACGGGGTGGACGTGCAGCGCGGCCGGTGGGGTCGTGACGTGCACGAGTGCGACCGCAATCGCGGCGGCCGCTTCCGGTAATGCGATTACGCTTACGGTACACGTGGCTGCCAACGCGCCGGCGAGCGTTACGAATACGGCGAACGCATCCGGCGGCGGCGCGGCGAACACACCGGCGGCAACGGATCCGACGACGGTCGTAACGCCGGTGCTCGCAATTACGAAAACGCATGCCGGCAATTTCACGGTCGGTGCGACCGGAACGTACACAATCGCCGTCAGCAATCCCGGCACGTCCGCGACGACGGGCACGCTCACGGTGACCGATACGCTCCCGGCCGGACTGACTTTCAATGCGGCATCCGGTACCGGGTGGACGTGCGTCGGCTCCGGTCAGACCGCTACGTGCACGAGCGCCACGCCCATCGCCGCGACCGCGAACGGTAATCCCATCGCGCTGACCGTCAACGTTACGGGAGCGCCCGGCTCGGTCACCAATTCCGTGACCGTGAGCGGCGGCGGAGCCGCGAACGCGCCGGCCGCCACCGACCCGACGACGCTTTCGGGTGGACCGGCGCTAGCGCTCGCGAAGTCGCATACGGGTTCGTTCGTTGCGGGGCAGACCGGATCGTACGCGCTCGTCGTAAGCAATTCCGGAAACGCCGCGACATCCGGCACGATCACCGTAACCGACACGCTGCCGGCGGGCTTGAGTTTCAACGCAGCGAGCGGAACGGGCTGGACGTGTAGCGCGGCCGGTGCGGTCGTGACGTGCACGAGTGCGACGGCAATCGCGATGAGCGCGAACGGCAATCCGATCGCCCTTTCGGTGCACGTCGCTGCCGGCGCGCCGGCCTCGGTAACGAATTCTGCCGGCGCGTCCGGCGGCGGCGCAGCCAACACGCCGACCGCTACCGATCCGACGACGATCGTAACGCCCGTGCTCGCAATCGCGAAAACGCATACCGGCAACTTCACGATCGGTGCGACCGGAACGTATACGATTGCCGTCGGCAATTCCGGCACGTCCGCGACGGCGGGCACGCTCACCGTGATCGACACGCTACCGGCCGGTTTGACCTTTAACGCGGCCTCCGGCACGGGCTGGACGTGCGCAGGTTCGGGCCAGTCGGCCACGTGCACGAGCACGGCGAGTATCGCGGCGGGCGCGAATGCGAACCCCATCGCGCTGACCGTCAACGCCGTCGGACCCGCGGGCTCGGTCACGAACTCCGTGACGGTAAGCGGCGGCGGTGCCGGCAACACACCGGTCGCCACCGATCCGACGACATTCTCCGGAAGCCCGGTGCTCGCGCTCGCGAAGTCGCATACGGGTTCGTTCGTTGCAGGGCTGACCGGATCGTATGCGCTCGTCGTAAGCAATTCCGGAAACGCCGCGACTTCCGGCACGATCACGGTAACCGACACGCTGCCGGCGGGCTTGAGTTTCAACGCAGCGAGCGGCACGGGCTGGACGTGTAGCGCGGCCGGTGCGGTCGTGACGTGCACGAGCGCGACGGCAATCGCGGCGGCCGCTTCCGGTAACGCGATTACGCTTACGGTACACGTGGCTGCGAATGCTCCGGCAAGCGTTACGAACTCGGCAAACGCATCCGGCGGCGGCGCGGCAAATACCTCGGCGGCAACGGATCCGACGACGATCGTAACGCCGGTGCTCGCAATTGCGAAATCGCATACCGGCAACTTCACGATCGGTGCGACCGGAACGTATACGATTGCGGTCGGCAATTCGGGCACGTCCGCGACGGCGGGCACGCTCACGGTGACCGACACGCTACCGGCCGGTTTGACCTTCAACGCGGCCTCCGGCACGGGTTGGACGTGCAGCGGCGCGGGTCAAACGGTCACGTGCACGAGCGCGACGAGTATTGCGGCGGGCGCGTACGCGAGCACCATCGCGCTAACCGTCAATGCCGTCGGACCCGCGGGCGCGGTCACGAACTCCGTGACGGTAAGCGGTGGCGGCGCCGCCAACACGCCGATCGCGGTCGATCCGACGACGCTCTCCGGAAGCCCCGTGCTCGCGCTCGCGAAGTCACACGCGGGCTCGTTCGTCGCGGGCCAGACCGGGTCGTACGCGCTCGTCGTGAGCAATACGGGCGGCGCCCCGAGCGCCGGAACGATCGCGGTTACGGATACGCTACCGGCCGGGCTGACCTTCAACGCTGCGAGCGGAACGGGCTGGACGTGTTCGGCCGCGAGCCAAATCGTAACGTGCACGAGCGCGAGTGCGATCGCTGCAGCGGCGAGCGCTCCTCCGATCGCGCTGATCGCGAACGTCGCCACGAATGCCGCCGCCTCGCTCACGAATACCGCGGCCGCGTCGGGCGGAGGCGCGAGCGCTTCGTCGACCGCAACGGATCCCACGGCGATCGTTCGTCCCGTCCTCGCACTTGCGAAAAGTCACTCCGGAAACTTCACGGTCGGTGCGACCGGAACGTATACGCTCGCCGTCGGCAACGTCGGGACGGCGCCCACCACCGGTCCGATCATCGTTACCGACACGCTGCCGGCGGGGTTGACCTTCAAGGCGGCGCTCGGCACCGGCTGGACCTGCGCGGCGACCGCGCCCGGCGTCGTCTGCACGACGAGCGCGAGTATCGCCGCGGGAGGCAATGCGAGCCCGATCGCGCTGACGGTCAACGCACTCGCGGCGGCCGTGCCGCAGCTGACGAACCGCGCGACCGCGAGCGGCGGCGGAGCCGGCAACACCCCCGCAGCGAGCGATCCGACGATCGTAACGGGCAGTACGACGCTCGCGGGAGTCGGCGGACTCGCAATTCAGAAACTGGTCGATGCCGTGCGCTCGATCCCGGCCGCTCCCGCGTCGAGCGTGACCTACACGATCGGGTTCGAGAATACCGGCAGCGTCGCCGCAACCGGCGTCGTATTCTCGGATACGTTTCCGGCGGGAATCGCGCCCATTCTTGCGAGCGTGACCGTAAACGGTTCGGCAACCGGATTTACGGCCGCGCTTTCGGGACGTACGTTAACGGTTACGATCGGCGTCCTGGCTCCCGCCGTGCCGCAAACGGTCGCAATCCGGGCGACCGTTTCGCCCGCGGTAACCACCGGCCAAACCTTCGTTAACACCGGCTCCGTCAGCGCGAACGGCATCGCGGCGATCCATACCACGCCGGCCAGTGTCTTCAACGGGTCCGCGAACATCGTCTACAACGCGAGCACGAAGGCGCCGATCGCGGGCGCGACGATCGGGCTCCTCGACCCGGCCACCGGCAAACCGGTCGTCTTGGAAACCGTTGCGGCGGCGGGCGCCGGGAATGCACGGTCCGCTAGCGCCTCCGGTTCGTCGACCGCGAACCCGCAGACGACCGCTGCGAACGGCTCGTTCAGCTTCGCGCTCGGGCCCGCGCAGTTCGGGCAGCCGGGCGGCAGCGAAACCTATCGCGTGACGGTGGCGGCGCACGGCTTCAACAACCGTTCGATTCAGGCCGTATTCGCTGCGGATGCGACCGGCCTGCTCTATACCGTAACGCTTACGGCGCTCGACGGGCAACCGCTTGCCATCGAAGGCGGCTTCACGATCGTCACGCGTTCGACGAAGATTTCAGACGTTCTCAACATCATCGGCAACGTTCCGATGTTTGCGGCGGGCGCGCTCGAGGTGCAGAAACAGGCGGATCGCACCGCCGCGAGCATCGGCGATCGCGTGGTCTACACGGTCACGCTCGACGCGACGCAAGCCTTCGGCGCGACGCGGATCGTCGACCAGTTACCGGCCGGCCTCGTGTATGCTGCGCGCTCCGGCACGCTGGACGACGCGGCCGTCGAACCGCGCAGCAGCGGCTCGACGCAAATTTGGCAGCTGCCCTCGCTCGCGTTGGGAACGCACACATTGCGCTACGCAGCGATCCTCGGCCCGAGCGTGAATCAGAATAGCAGGCTCGAGAACGTCGTCGACGTGACCGCCGCGAATCCGGGCGGCGGCACGGTGCAAGGCACCGCCCAAGCGACCGTGCAGACCATCGCGGGACCGTTTAGCGACCGCCTTACGATCCTCGGACGAGTCGTCATCGGAAGCGCGGACGGCGGCTGGACCTCGGTCTCGCGCGGCGTGGCGGGCGTACGCGTTACGATGGAGGACGGCACGACCGTCGTCACGGACGCGCAGGGCCGCTTCTCGTTTCAAGAGGTCCGCCCGGCGGCGCACGTTCTGCGCCTCGACACGTCGTCGCTGCCGGACGGCGTGGCCGCGCACGACACACACGACTACAACGATCCGCGGAGCACCGTACGTCTGGTGCACACGGTCATGGACACGCGCTTGATCCAAGACGTTATCTTCGTTGTGGAGGAACAGCGATGAAACGCTGCGCGTCGCTCTTTCTCTCGCTTCTCTTGGCGCTCTGCGTGCCGCTTGCGCCCGCCTTGGGCGATATCGCCCCTCCCCCGGTACTCCCCGGCGCTCCGGCGCAGTTCGAAATATCGCTCGACGGCAAGCTCGTCGCGGACGGCGCGAGCAGCGCGAAGCTCGTCATCCACGGCATCGACATCTCCGGCCACGCTGCGGCCGCGGATTTTCCGGTTACGATTAGCGTCGTCGGCGGGTCGCTGCTCTTGCGCGAGGCCGGCGTCGACCCCGGCACCCACGCGGCTTCCGAGCGAATCGAAACGAAACTCGGAGAGAACGGCACGGTGACCCTCGAGGCCTTTGCCACGACGCGGCCGGGCGAGGTTCGGATCAACGCGCTGGCCGACGGTGTAGCGGTCGCCGGCTTCAGTTCGGCCACGGTCTTCGTCGCGCCGTTCGCTAAGAATCCGCTCGTGGTCGGGCTTGCGACCGCGGGCCTCGGAGCGGTGCCGGGCGACGTGGACGGCGACGATATCTTCGATAACGGCAACTCGAACAAAGGACGCTTGGCATTGTACGCAACGGGACCGGTCGCGAACGGAACCGTCGGAACGTTCGCCTACGAGTCCGCGAACCGCCTCGACCCGAGCTACGCGTTCGGCGACTATACCTACGATCCGAACGAGCGGCCCTATCTGACTTACGGCGACGATAGTACGCGTAGCGGCGACGCGCTTTCCCAGGGACACTTCTTCGGCGAACTCGAACGCGGGCGCGACAGCCTGGAGTACGGCGAATTTTCGGCCGAAACGGCGACGCCCTCGAGCGTGGGCGCTTTCCAGCAACTGCTGAGCGGCATCAAGCTGCATCTTTCGAACGAGACCGGCACGAGCTTCGTGACGCTCTTCAACGCGGCGAACAACGTCCAGTTCGGGCGCGTTGAGTTCAGCCCGCTCGGGCTTGCCGCGGCCGGACCCGTGCTGCGGCCGAACCTGATCGTGGGTTCGGAAATCGTGACGCTCGTGGCGCTCGACCGGCGCACCGGCGCCATCGTCTCGCAAACGCAGCTGATTCGAAACATCGATTACGCAATCGACTACGCGTCGGGCTCGCTGCGCTTCATCTCGATTCCGCTTCCGTACGATGCCGATTTCGATCCGCAGCTCGTCGTCGTGCAGTTCCAATTCGACGGCACGGGGACCGACGCGCACACGACCGGCGGCTCGGGCCGGTTGCTGATCGGCACGACGGCGCTCGACGCGGGATACGCAAACGATGCCAACGGCGTCGCCGACTCCGTCGTCGCATCGCAGCGAATCGCGGGCACGCTCGGGCTCGGAACGTGGCACGTGTCGCACGCTTCGACCAGCGGCGGCGACCCGGCCCTGACCACGGGCTCGACGCTCGCTCCGTCGCACGGCGACAATCTCGACCTGGCCGCCGACGTCCCGTTCGGAGCGAACCGCATCTTCGCGCAATACGACGATACGACGCTCGGGTTCGACAACGTCTTCGGCGGCTTTGCGACGCCGGGACTGACGGATCTGCGCTTCGGCTGGGAGCACAAATTCCGTAACGCTTCGCTCACCACCGGATACGACCGGCAGAGCGACGCCGCAACCGGCTACTATCAGCAAGAGCTCGGCGTGCGCTACCGGGCGAAGCCGTCGCCGAGGTTCAGTTACATTGCCGGATTGGAAGCCGTGAGCGCGTCGGGCTCCTCGCAGGGACTCGTGCTGCCGGTGTATCCCTATTCGGGGCTCGCCGCGGCGGGAACGCCGCTCGGTTCCAGCACGACTTCGCAAGCCGGTGGGTCGACCGTTCAGGGCGACCTCGGTGCGACCTGGCAGCTGACGAGCCGCGTTGCGCTCTCGGCCGAACGCACCTTCGACCTCGGACCTCCCGTCGGTTCCGTGCCCGCGCAGACGAGCGCGGAGGCGTCCTACGCCTTTCCGCGCGGGCGCGCGTACGTTCGCGAGTTGTGGAGCGATAGTCCGCAGTATGCCGTTCCGCAATCGACCGCCGATTTCTCGGCGCTCGCGGAGGCGACCCACGCGACGATCGTCGGCGTGTCGCGCGATACGAGTCCGATGACGTCCGTCGGTTCCGCCTACGTCGTGGAGCAGACGAACGACGGCACCGACGCGTACACGACGTACGGCGTGAAGCAACGCTTCATCGTAAATCCCGACTTGCACGGCGATGCGTTCCTCCAAAGCGGAGGCGGCCTCGGCACCGGGCTTACGAACACGAACGGCAGTGCGGGCACGAGTGCGGGTTCGAATCAATCGGGCTTCACCGTGTGGGGTGCCAATTTCGCCTACGACCGGTCCGACCGGGTGCGCGCGACGCTCTCTTGGCAAGACCGCTCCGGCCTCTTCGCCGGCACGGTACTCGACCTCGGCGCGAGCGGCCGGCTCAGTCCCGAGTTCTCGCTCGCGGCGAACGTCAACTCATCGCGGCTCACCAACTACAACGCCGACGATTCGCGCATCGGGCTTGCGTGGCGGCCGTCGGGCACGGATCGCGTGGCGGCGTTGCTCGGGTTCGAAGACGTGAGCGGACAATACACGACGGCAACCTCGGATAGCGCGCGCGTGCTGACCTACGATCAGCTCTATCGCCCGACGCCGCGCCTCGAACTCGCCGGCCGGGTCGCGTACAAACTCGACGGCGACACGTTTTACGCCGCGCATACCGCGCTGTTCGGTTTTCGGGCGCTGGAGCGCGTCGGGCCCCGCGCCGATATCGCGGCCGAATGGCAAACGCTCTCGACGCCCGCCATCGCCGCGGTGTCTCAAACGGCGTTCGCCGCCGAGTTCGGGTTTCGCATCGGTTCGTCGTTCCGGGTCGCGACCGGCTACAATTTCAGCGGCTCGCCCGACCCGGCGCTCGCCGGCCGGCCGATCCGCCGCGGCATCTATTTCACCGGCACGTCGACGATCGACCGCATCTTCGGCTGGGGCCGAATAGAAACGAAGACGGTGCCGTAGACGCGCGTGAGAGACCGCGACGGCCCCCGTGCCTCACCAACAAGCAAATCGCTAAGCGCGAGTACTCCTCGAAAATACAGGTTACGCGGGCAAGCCGCGCGCTCAGGTGGGCTGAAGCCGGTGCGGGTCGGAAGCCTAACGTCCGGCGGCACCGATGCCCCTCGCCTTGGCGGCGTAGAGGGCTGCGTCGGCGCGTTCGAGCAGCGTCCGCTCGTCTCCGCCGTCTCCGGGAAAGACGCTGATGCCGATGGCGACCGTGAACGATAAGGTGAGCGTCTCGAACGTGCACGGTGCTTCGAGCTTCGCGCGCATACGGTCGGCAAGCGCTTCCGCGTGACGTCCGACCGACGGACCCGGCCGGAGAACGACGAATTCGTCTCCCCCGATGCGGGCAACCATGTCCGACCGCCGGCACGAGTCGACCATCCGGGATGCAGCGGTGCGCAGAACCTCGTCTCCGATGCCGTGGCCGTAGGTGTCGTTGATCGTCTTGAACTTGTCGATGTCGATGTAGTAGACGGCGATCTCGTCGCCGGTCCGGAGCGCCGCCGCGATCGCCCGTTCGAAGTGGTCGGACAGCGCGAGGCGATTCGCCAAGCGCGTGAGGGGGTCGAGTGCGGCTAAGCTTTCGAGGCGCCGCTCCTCGGCTAAACGTTCGATGCCCGCGCCGACGAGCCGTCCGATTCCGTCGGAGATCTCGAGGTCGCCCGGCGTGAACGGCGGCTTCGCGGAATGAGCGAGGAAAACGATCGCAGCGCGATGTTGGCCGGTACGCCCGAGCGCGACACCAAGAAACGCGTGGCAGAAGGGCGGCGAGCTTTCGAGGTCGGCCGAGCGCCGGAGTAGCTCGGCCTCGTCGATCGCAAGCGGCGCCTTCGCCGCCAGCGTCTGTTGAAAGAGCGCGTTGAGGAGCGGGTCGTCGACGCCGACCGAAAGCGGTTGGCCCACCTGGCGTCTGACGGAAACGACGCCTGCATCGTCGGTGGCGGCGATCTCGAATGCGGAGTCGAACCCGAACTCGATCAGCCCGAACTCCAAACCCTTGCGCACTTGCAGGTCCGGGTCCGTCACGTCCGATCCCAAGAGGTGAATCTCGCGTCCGCGCCTATTGATGAGCGCGCTTTGTTCCGCCGCAACCTTCCCCTTCGTGATGTCGCGTGCAATGATGAACAGGCCGGTGACGGTCGCCTCGACGACGATCGGAACCGCAAGCCCTCCGAGGACGAGGCGGGAACCTGCTCTAGCAACGGTGTCGAATTCGAAGTCTCGAGGTTTTCCCGTGCCGATCGCCGACGCGACCAATCCGTCGAAATCGACTTGCTGCTGCGCAGAGAGATTCATGCCGATGCGGCCGAACAGCTTTCCGCCGAGCTCTTCCGAACGATAGCCCAGCAGCAATTCTGCTGCGGGATTGATTCGAACGCAGACGCCGTTCGTGTCGACGATCGCGATTGCGTCGGAATTTTCGGCAAAGAGCGATTCGAGTTCGGCATGACCTGTCTCGCAAGCCGCCTCGGCCCGGCGCCGTTCGATGACGTCCCGCGCGAAACCGAAGGCGCCGACGATGGCGCTCTCGACGAGCGCCGGAACGAGTCGCACGAGAACGGGGCGTTCTTTACCGCTGTCGTCGATGAATACCGATTCGAATTCGACCTGCTCGCCTCCGAGCGCCCGCGCGAAGCGGGATGCCACCTTCTCGAGTTCGCGCGGCGCGACGTATCGAGCGTAGTGGGCTCCGAGGAGTTCGCCGCCGATCAGCGCTCGGGCCGCTTGGTTGCCGGCGACGATGCCGCCGTCGGGGCCGTAGAGCGCGATGGCGTCGAAGCCGAGCGAAAATAGCGAGGGCAGCTTTGCAAGCGATTGCACGAGCTCGCGCAGACCCTCCGCTGGCTCCACGTTTCGCCCTCCTTCCAAAGGCGACCATCGATCGGTGACCGCCTAGTAAAGTATCGGTCTTTTATGGCCGCAAACGCTACTTCGGACGGGAGCGTGCCCTCGGCGGCCCGTTTTAGGTTCGTAGGGCCCGCTCCGCGAGTATTACGTCGGTCGCTCGGTCGACGTTGACTGCAATTTCGGGATGCGTGCAAACGGCCGCGCGCACCGGTGCGCCCAGTAATTCGCTGCCGCGCCGTTCCGCGTCGGCGATGCTGAGGCGGCCGAAGGCGTAACGCGCGAGCACCGCGGGCCCGAAGATCGCGGCGAGCCGTAACGGATTCTTGCGCGCGCGACCGAGGCGCCCGAGCAATCCTTCCAAGCGGGGCAGCACGCGGGGCCGTAGCGCGACGCACCCGCCGCCGCAATAGGTTCCGTCGCGCAACGTCGCCCAGGTGTGCGGTACGTCGGGATAGCGCGCGAGATGAACGGCTCGTTCCACGCACGCATACGTGAGATCCGCGCCGTTCGATTCGGCGCGCGCGACGAAATCTTCGATCGCCGCTCGCGTGAGCACCGGCAGATCCGACGCGCAGACCAGGGCGAGCACGTCCGGCGCCAATCCGGCTAAACCGGACCGCAGGCTCTGCGTCATCGTCGATCCGTCGTCCCGGATCTCGTCGGCGCCTGCGAGTGCGTCGCTTGCGAGCGGAAGGCGCGGCGCGACGGCGATGATCCGGCCGATCTTGGGTGAGGAACGCAGAGCGCGAATCGTGCGCTCGACGAGCGTCATGCCGGCGATCGGAACGAATGCTTTGTTCGGCACGCCGGGTGCGAGCGCCGACACCTCGTCCTGCGGGCCGCCGGCAAGCACGACCGCCGCGAGCAGCGCGTTCAACGCCACGCGCGATCGCGATGGAGGGGGATTGCGAACGCGGCCTCGACACTCGACGCATCGAGTCGCGATGCGACTGCAATCGCTTCCGCTTCGGTTTCGAAGAGCGCGAACAGGCACGACCCCGAGCCCGAGAGCAGCGCGTTCGCCGCGCCGGCGGCGGCCAGCGCTTCGCGCGCGCGCGCAACCGCCGGATACGCATCGAGGACCACGGCGTGAAAATCGTTCACGAGCGCATCCGCCAGCGCCGCAAAATCGCGCCGCTGCAATGCGTCGACCGCAGCGAGCGACGCGCTCGTCGCGCGCGGCCGGCTCGCGGGCGCACCGCGGCCCGATGCGCGCGACGCGTCGAGCCGCCGGTACGCGTCGGCCGTCGGCACGAACGCGTGGGGCCGCGCGACGACCACCCACCAGTCGGGGAGCGCGCCGATCGCCGTCACCCGTTCCCCGGCACCTTCGACCAGCGCCGCCGTACCCGCCAAGAAAAACGGCACGTCGCTTCCGAGCGCGCTCGCCGCCGCCATCCAATCGCGCGGCGAGACCTCACCGAGTTCGCCTTCCATCGCGGCCCGCAGCACGGCGCCCGCATCGCTCGACCCTCCGCCGAGTCCGCCGCCGACCGGAATCCGCTTGTCGAGCGTCACCTCGAAGCGCGCCTCGACGCCCGCCGCGGTCAGCGCCCGCATCACCAAATTCCCGTCCTGCAACGCCGGATCGCTCGCCCGAAAGCGCGGCGTCTCGCTCGGCACGAGGTCGATCCGGTCGTACAAACCGATCGGCACCATCACGCTGCGCAAGGTGTGATAACCGTCGTCCCGGCGCGCCAGGATCTCGAGCGTCACGTTGATCTTTGCAGGGGCGAGGAGCGTCGGCATCAGCGAACGGGTTCGCACGACGGGGGCCCCGCACCCGGCGCCTCCGAACGTAGGAACCTCGTGATTTCGTCGTACGACGCGCAGCACAACGAACGCTGCGCTTATGTGTTGCCCGAACGGGAGACGCCGTTCGGCCTGACCCTCGGCAACTTCAAGAGCTACGCATCCTGCACGCCCAAGGGCGGCGTGCGCGGGCTATGGGATGCCGACTCCGATCAGATCATCTTCGGCACGCATCAGATCGCATATCGGCTGCGCGACCGCGGACGCACGATTCTGCCGCAGCAGATCGAACGCGAGTTCACCTTTCTGCCGTACGCGCAGATCTCCGAATTCGCGCTCGACGACCGGCTCCTGGTGAGCGAGTGTTTTTACGTGCCGCACGGGCCGCGCCACGAACGCACCGTCGCGTTCGTCCTCGACGTGACCCTGCACAACTCGAGCGCCGAACCCGTCGATGCCGCGCTCTTTCCGTGGGCGCTGCTCGTCGGCCAGCGTTTCTACGGCGAACCGGAAAAAGAAGTGCACGCGATCGTGGACCCAAGCACGATACGCGCCTGGAACGACGAGACGGGCGCCGCGCGGATCTGGGGCGCGTCGCGCCCTCCGCACGCCGCGACCATCGCGCTGCGCGAACGGGTGCTCTCGCAAGCGATCCGGCGTGGGGCGCTGCGCGACGACGAGCGGCTCGCGGAGGTCACGCCGGAACTCGCGGACGTTGCGAGCGGGCGCATCTTCGGCGCGCTCGAGTACCGCGCGATCGTCGCACCCGGCGCGCGCGAGACGCTGCGGATCGCGGTGGTTTTCGATGGGCGCGGAATCGACGCCGCGCGCGCTTCGTTCGACGCGCTGCTGCACGATCGCGACGCGCTCGGCGAAACGCAACGGTATTACGGGAACGCCCTGGCCGACGCGCGCTTCATGGCGCCTTCGCCCCAGATCAGCCGCGGGGTCGTGTGGGCCAAAGCGAACATGCTACGCATCATCAAAGAATATCCGCAGGGTTGGGGCTCGACGAATTCGCCCCCGTCGGACATTCTGGTTTCGCGCGACACGTCGTGGTTCGTGCACGGCTTCGATTACTTCTTACCGCAATTCAGCCGCGACGCGATCGACGTGTTCAACCGGTTTCTCGGCGAGTCGGGCCAGGTCGTCGAGTACGTGCGCGGCGTCAGCGGCTTCAGCACCTCCTACGACCTCAACATCAACGACGACACGCCGCTGCACCTCATCGCAATCCTGCACCACTACAACGCGACGCTCGACCACGCATGGGTCGAGAACCTCGTGCCGCTCATCGTCAAGATTGCGGATTACCTGCTCGCTCAGCGCGACGCGAACGGTCTGATCTGTTGCAACGCCAAAGGCGTCGACATGTACGGGATCGCCTCGTGGCGCAACATCATTCCCTACTACACGCTCGACGGGGCCGTGACCGAGATCAACGCGGAGGCCGTGTTCGCGCTCGAAGCCGCCGCGATGCTCTGCGCCGTCGGGGGGGACAACGCGCATTGGGAGCGCTACGCACGAGAGGCCGCGACGTTGCGCGAACGGACCATGGCGTGTCTCTTCAACGCCGACACAGGCGAGTTCGTCCTCAACTACGACAAGCACGGGAACTTTCAGGATAACTTTACGGCGGACGAAGTGTTTCCGGTGCTCTTCAACGTGGCCAACGCCGAGCAGCGGCGCGCGATCCTTACGCGGCTCTCCGAATCCGACTTCACGACGCCCGTGGGCTTGCGCACGATCTCGACGGCCGACTCATGGTATTTTCCGTCGCACGGGTTCGGATTGCTCGGCGGCGTGTGGCCGGATCTCACCCTCTGGTTCGCGGTCGCCCTCGCCCGTAACGGCGCGATCGGCGCGTGCGTCGATTGGCTCGAAAAAATCTACGCGTCGATGGAAGCGGGTTCGTCACGCAACACGGTTCCGGGTCAATTCGCGGAGTGGTTCGACGGCGGGTCGCTCACGAATCGCGGCATGTACATGTCGCCGTGGACGAGCGCGAAATATCTTTGGGCCGTCGCGGAAACGGTCGGCGGACTCGACGGCTATCGAACCAGCGGCAGGCCCCACCTCTCACCACTTCTGCCGAGCACCTGGAAGTGGAGCGCGGCGTCCCGCGTTCGCTGGGGCTCGGGGCGCTGCACGTACGTGATCGACGTCGCGCGGAAGGCGATTTACGGCGACATGCGGGAAGCATCTGCCGAAGAGCCCTACCGCTGCTGTTACGCCGGTACGGATGTCAGCGGTGAATTCTCCGTGTCGCCGATCGAAGCCGGCGTGATCGCGTTCGAAGAAGAAGGGGGTTCGGTGCGCGCTTTCATCTGCAATCTCAACGACGCGGAGCGCGATGTCACGCTCGAATTCCGCGGCGCTCGGATGCGGCGGCTCGTGGCCGCGGGCGATCTGCTCGAAGTGCAGTTCTTCGGACCGGTCACGGACCGCGACGCGCTTCCATCGGCCGTCGATAGCGCGCCGTTTGCGGAGCGCACCGCATAGATGGGACCTCGGGCCGGCCTTTCGTCGATCTTGATTGCCGGAGCCGTCGTGCTGTTGATCGCAATCGTCGTCGGCCAGAACATGGGCAATCGGGTCCTCGGGCTGATTCCGAGCCGCCTGCCGGCGATTTCGGCGACGCCGATTCCAACGTCGAGCCCCTCGCCGGACGACTACGCGGGAAGTCTCGGGACGCAGTCGTGGAAGCGGCGCGAAGTGATCAGCGTGGCGACGGACCCCGCCTTCCCGGACCCGCGCGTGACGCCCGAACCGCCCCCCACGCCGAGTCCGCGCCCGACGCCCAAACCGACCCCGGCGCCGACCGTTCCCATCGATACCCCGCTGCCGGACGACGGAAGCGATCGGGTCCCCCTCTACACGTCGCCGCCGATGCCGATTCCGCTGGTCTCGCACGACCCGGAAGACACGTCCTCCGGGAACGGCGGATCGCCCGCGCCGAGCCCGACGGCACCCGCCCGCACCACGGCAAACGGCCCCCACCCCGCCTTTACCGGCCGCGGCTACCCGACGCTCCCGCCGTACACCACGGGCACACCCCTGCCGTAGTCTCCCCCAAGAAGTCCCTAATGTTCCGGTTGCCCGGGCTTGTTACAATAGGGACACTAGTGCTTTTGATGGGAGACCTTGGGCGTGCGTGACGGACAGAACGGCCAGACGGGAACGACCGTCGTCAAGCGGGGCTTGGCGCAGATGCTCAAGGGCGGCGTCATCATGGACGTGGTCACGCCCGAGCAGGCGTCGATCGCCCAAGAAGCAGGCGCGGTCGCGGTCATGGCGCTCGAACGGATCCCCGCGGACATCCGCGCCGACGGCGGGGTCGCGCGCATGAGCGATCTCGGACTCGTGCAGCGGATCATGGACACGGTCACGATCCCGGTGATGGCCAAGGCGCGGATCGGGCATCTGGTCGAGGCACAGTGTCTCGAGGCGCTCGGCGTCGACTACATCGACGAATCCGAAGTGCTGACGCCGGCCGACGATAAATTCCACATCGACAAGCACGCCTTCTCCGTACCGTTCGTGTGCGGCGCGCGCGATCTCGGCGAAGCGCTCCGGCGCATCGCGGAAGGCGCGGCGATGATTCGCAGCAAGGGCGAAGCGGGCAGCGGGAACATCGTCGAAGCCGTGCGCCACATGCGCGCGATCCGCGGAGCGATCGCCGAACTGCACGCGATGCCGGAAGAAGAACTCGTTTCGAAAGCGCGCGATATCGGCGCGTCTTACGATCTGGTGCGCGCCGTAGCGCGCGAGAAGAGTTTACCGGTCGTGCTCTTCTGCGCCGGCGGCGTCTCGACGCCCGCCGACGCGGCGCTCATGATGCAACTCGGCGCCGAAGGCATCTTCGTCGGCAGCGGCATCTTCAAGGCTGCCGCGATTTACAAGCACGGAAAGCCGGAGTACGACGACAACGGCTTCCCGAAGGTCGATCCCGAGATCGCGCTGCGCTACGCGAAGGCGATCGTCGCCGCGACGACCTATTACGAAGATCCCGCCGCGATCGTCGAAGCGTCGAAGTCGCTCGGCGGCGCGAAACCGATGTACGGAATCGACGTCCGGCAACTCGACGAAAGCCAACTGCTGAGCCTGCGCGGAAACTGACCGCGGCGCCGTGCCGAACCGCCCGCTCATCGGCGTACTCGCGCTGCAAGGCGACGTCGACGAGCACGTCCGCGCGCTCGAGCGCGCGGGGGCGCGTGCGCGTGCCGTCAAGACACGAATGGCCCTCGAGACGGTCGACGCGCTCGTCGTCCCCGGCGGCGAATCGACGACCGTCATCCGTCTCCTCGAACGTTTCGCTCTCGTGGAGCCGTTGGTCGACCGGGTCAAGCGCGGCATGCCGTTCTGGGGCACGTGCATGGGCATGATCGTCGCCGCGCGCGACGTCAGCGAACTCGATCAGAAAACGCTCGACCTCATCGACATCACCGTGCGCCGCAACGCTTTCGGCCGCCAACTCGCCTCGGAAGAAGTGGAACTGGACATTCCCGCGCTCGGCGCAGACCCGTTTCCGGCAATTTTCATTCGCGCCCCGTGGATCGAACGGGCCGGCCCGAACGTACGCATCCTCGCGAATCATGCGGGCCACGGCGTCATGGTCCGGGAGAACGACGTGCTCGGCACGTCGTTCCACCCCGAACTCACGAGCGACGATCGCGTCCATCGCTATTTCGTGGACATGGTCGCAGCGCCCGGGGCTACGTAGCCGCCGGTGCCGGTGCCGGTGCCGGTGCTTGCGGCGCCGGCGCGCTGTCGGGACCGCCCGGAGGGGGTCCTGCGGGCGGCATCGCGCCGTCCGGACCGCCGGGTTGCTGCGGCGCACCGTTGTCGGTCATCCCGGGCCGCATCGCACCCTCGGGGCCGTAGTGCGGATTGACGACTTGGCCGTTGTCGAAGGTCGCGGTCAAGACGCGGCACACTTCGGGCGAAGGCCCGGCCCACGCGTGTCCGCCGAGCAGATTGAATTGATGCGTGATCGGCGCGTTGTAGTCGAAACTTCCCGTGTCGGTGACGGTGACGGGCGTTCCGGCATATCGCACGCGGAAGGTGATCGACGTCAACTTGCGGCCTTCGGCATTGGGGAAGTAGTTGATGCGCAGGCTGTTCGAGCTAACGGTGCTGTTGCTCTTGTCTTCGTTCACCGTGCAGGACGTAATCGTGACGGGACCCGACTTGTATGGAAATTGCTGCGCCGGCATCGGTTGTGCGTTCGCGCTACCGGCCAGAAGTGCGATCGTTGCTGCGAGGGCACTGCCGCTCACGTCTAATCTCATGCGGTTCTCCTTTGGGAATCGAGGTTGGGGGTGGGACGCGCAAGGGCGCGTTACGACCGCTCCCCTCTTACCCGTAGACGGTACCGCCAAGCGCGCTGCAACGGTGACGTGAGGGCGTACAGAGATGCCGGAGGAGGGCTAGGTCGAGTGCATCCGCGTCCGCGGCGGGGGACCGGGGCCGGGGCGGCGTAGTTCCCGGTCTGATGACCGCGCAACCGCACGCAACCGGCGTGCCGCCCGTTGAAGTCGTCCTCGGCGAGTTCGTTGCAACGCTCGCCGCGCTCGCACACGCCTACCTGGAACCGCCGGCCGGGTCGGAGGCGTCTCCCGACCTCGCCGCTGCCGAAATCGCGATCGATATTGCCGGGCGAACGTTCGACCGAATAGAACCGAGGCTTGGCCCCGAGGAGCGGTCCGTGGCGGCGAGGATGCTGACGGATCTGCGCCTTGCCTACGTCAGGAAGCGAGGCTCGTGAGCCTCGCTTCTTGCGTTCGCCCGTTTGCGGATCGACCGTCGTGACGGACGTCCTCGTTTTGAACTTCACCTACGAAGCGCTCAACATCACGAGTTTCCAGCGGGCCGTGAAGTTGTTGTTCTCCGGCAAAGCGGAAGTCGTTCACGGCCGCTCGCAGATGTTGAGCTCGCCGACCTACGAAATGCGCCTGCCGTCGATCATACGGATGCTCTACTACATCAAGCGGCCGATGCAAAAGGTCGCGTTGACCAAGAAGAACATCCTCTTGCGCGACGACTACACCTGCCAGTACTGCGGCCTCAAAGGCGAGCGCTTGATGACCGTCGACCACGTTCTGCCGAAGAGTAAGGGCGGTCCGTCTACGTGGGAAAACCTAGTATGCGCCTGTATGCGCTGCAACAACCGCAAGAACAACCGGACGCCCGAACACGCGAATATGGTGATGCGTCGAAAACCGCGGGCGCCGAAATATATTCCGTGGATACGCGTCAAACGGAACACGTTACCGGGGGAATGGCACAAGTTTCTCTTTTTGTACAACGTCTCCATCGACGAGCGACTCGAATAGCGCGAGCCGGCTGCGAGGTGCGGCAGCCGGTTGCGCGGAAGCGCCTCATCCGTGGATCAAACGCGGACCCCGTACTTCGATGTCCTACTCGACTACGTGGACTCCGGCGTCATCCCGTTTCACACTCCGGGACACATGCAGGGGCGCGGCATGGATCGCGCGTTACGCGATTTTCTCGGTGACAACGTGCTCGCGATCGACCTGACGCAGATACGCGGCCTCGACGATCTGCTGCAGCCCGAGTTCGCGATCGCCGAAGCGCAAGAACTCGCGGCCGAGGCCTACGGCTGCGATCGCTCGTTCTTTCTGATCAATGGATCGACCAGCGGCAATCAGATCATGATGATGACCGCACTCAATCCCGGCGAGAAGCTCGCGTTGCCGCGCAACGCGCACAAAAGCGCGATGGGCGGCTTGATCATGAGCGGCGCGTTCCCGGTGTGGATGAAGCCGGAAGTCGACGATACCTTACATATGGATCACACGATCACGCCGGAGACCGTCGTCGCGACGCTCGAAGCGGATCCCGGGATCAAAGCGGTCTACATCGTGAGCCCCACCTATTACGGCGTCGCCGCCGACCTCGAAGGCATCGCGCGCGTCGCCCACGACTTCGGCGTGCCCCTGCTCGTCGACGAGGCGTGGGGACCGCACTTCCACTTTCATCCGGCGCTGCCGATCGACGCCATCGAAGCCGGCGCCGACATGTGCATCAACTCGACGCATAAGATGCTCGGCAGCCTCTCGCAGACGGCGATGCTGCACCAGAAGGGCGATCGCGTCCGCGTCGACCGCCTCAAGGCGGTCGTCAAACTCTTTCTTTCGACGTCGCCGAACCTCGTACTCGTGGCGTCGCTCGACGTCGCGCGCAAACAGATGGCGACCGAGGGCAGCGCGCTGCTCTCCCGCACGATCGAGCTCGCGAACGACACGCGCGCGCGGCTCAATGCGATCGACGGCATCTATTGCTTCGGCTACGAACAAGTCGGCAAGCCGGGCGTCTTCGATCTCGATCCGACCAAGATCACGATCACGGTCAAGGCGCTCGGTTACACGGGATACGAGGCCGAAGAGATCTTGCGGCGCCGGTACAACGTCCAGTGCGAACTCGCCGACCTCTTCAATTGCCTCGCGCTCTTCACGATCGGCACGACGCGCGAATCGGCCGATCGGCTCGTGTACGGCGTCAAGGAACTCTCGCGCGAGGACCGTCCGATCGACGTGTTCTCGCCCTCGGGCGTTCTCGAACGCCGCCTGCAGACCGGAACGTACAATTTGCCGAAGATTCCGCCGATCCGCATGAATCCGCGCGACGCGTTCCTCGCGGAGACGGAGTTCGTGCGTTTCAAGACGAGCGCGGGACGCATCTGCGCGGAGGTGATCACACCGTATCCACCGGGCATCCCCGTGATCTCGCCCGGTGAAGAAATCACGCCGGAGATCGTGGCGTACCTCGATCTCGAGAAGAAGGCCGGCGTGCGCATGCAGGGCCCATACGACTCGGAACTTCGGTCGATCCGGGTAGTACGAGAATCGACATGATTCAGAGCTACGCTTTCGTGCCGAGGGCTTGCCCGTCGGTAGCGAGAAAGACCGCACCAACGGTATCGTCCGGAAGATTTCTTCCGGCGCCGACCGATTTTATGACGAGGATGTGCATTGGCTGTTAACGCCGAGTCCGTCTCATCGCATTCCGAACTGATCCAGCTGCTGGACATCTTCCCGCTCCCGATACGGCAAGGGCTCGTTCGGCTCCCAAACCTAGAAGCGCTCGTCGAAGTCGTCCTGGATCTCGGGCGCCCGCCCGAGGCGCGCTTTCCGGACGACTTCGTTTTTTTGAGCGACCACCCGGTCACGTACGAGGATCTGGCGCACGTGAGTTCGCGCCTCTCGCCGTTTGGGTCGGACAACCGGGCAGGCATCGAACTGACGTTGCATCGCATCTCGGCGATCCGGAATCGCAGCGGGCGGGTCGTCGGGCTCACGTGCCGCGTAGGCCGCGCGGTCTACGGCACGATCGACATCATTCTCGACGTCGTGCGCGGCGGAAAATCGATCTGCTTGCTTGGGCCGCCGGGCGTCGGCAAGACGACGATCCTGCGCGAATGTGCGCGCGTCCTCTCGGAGGATCGCAAGCGCGTCGTGATCGTCGATACCTCGAACGAGATCGGCGGCGACGGCGACGTTCCGCATCCCGGCATCGGACACGCGCGTCGCATGCAAGTCGCAGACGCGGCGTTCCAGCACGGCGTGATGGTGGAAGCGGTGGAGAATCATATGCCGCAAGTCGTCGTGATCGACGAGATCGGCACGGAGCAAGAGGCGATGGCCGCGCGCACGATCGCCGAACGCGGCGTGCAGTTGATCGGCACGGCGCACGGCAAGACGCTCGAGAATTTACTGATGAATCCGACGCTCTCGGATCTCGTGGGCGGGATCGGCACGGTGACGCTTTCGGACGAAGAAGCGCGCCGCCGCGGTACGCGCAAGACCGTGCTCGAGCGCAAAGCGCCGCCGACCTTCGACGTGCTCATCGAAATCAACGATCGCAATCGTCTCTCGATCTACCAGAACGTCTCGGACACGGTCGACGCGCTCCTGCGCGGTTACCAGCCGCAACCCGAAGTGCGTCAGCGACTCCCGGGCGGCAACGTGCAAGTCGTGCAGGAGGCGGTTCCGGCGGCGCAGCCGCTCAAAGGGCGCGCGAGCGTTCCCCAAGCGCTGGCGAAGACGGTGCCGGAATCCGAGTTCGCTGCGGCGCTGCGGGAGTCGGAGATCGACGAACGCGACGATCGCGAAGGCCACGTCTTGCTCTTCCCGTACGGCGTTTCGCGCAACAAGATCGAGCGCGCGATCCACAATCTCAACGTGAACGCGTCGATCGCGCGCAAATGGGACGACGCCGATGTCGTGCTCACGCTCAAGTCGCTCGAACGCAAAGAGTCCGAGAAGCTCAAGTCGATCGCATCGGAGAACGTGCCGATCTATTCGATCAAGACCAATACCACGGCCCAGGTGATGAACGCGCTCAAGGACATCTTCGCGCTGCCGTCGATCGACGCCGAGGAGATCGCACTGCGCGAAGCGAGCGAGGCGATCTATAAAGTGTTGCTCGACAACAAGCCGATCGAGTTGACGCCGCAGACGTCGTACGTGCGGCGCATGCAGCACCAGCTCGCCGAGCAGCATCGCGTGATGTCGCGGAGCACGGGCATGGAACCGAATCGCCGCGTGCTGTTCTTCCGTTCGAACGATCTTCCGTACGGCGCCGGAGCGTCGGCGTAGTCGCGATCGTTTCAGGCGGGCTATTCGTCGTCGTCGAAGGCATCGAGGGGAGCGGAAAGTCGACGCTCCTCTCGAGCCTCGCCGTCCGATTGCGCGATCTCGGGATCGACGTCGTCACGACGCGCGAGCCCGGCGGGACGGTTCTCGGGAATCGCTTGCGCGCCGCGTTCGTCGATCCCGAGAGCGCGATCGATCCGCTCGCCGAGGCGTTCGTCGTAAACGCGTCGCGCGCGCAGCACGTGAGCGAAGTGATCGAACCCGCCTTACGCGCGGGTCGCGTGGTCCTCTGCGATCGTTTCGCCGCGGCGACGCTCGCCTATCAAGGGTACGGTCGCGGAGTCGATCTCGAAACGTTGCGGACGCTCGCCCGGATCGCGACGAACGGTCGCGAGCCCGACCTCACGCTCCTGCTCGACGTCGACGTCGAACGCTCGCGCGAGCGCGTCGCGGCGCGCGCGCGCGCGAGCGGCGTGGCCGCGGACCGGTTGGAGCGCGAGGGTGCGTCGTTTCACGAGCGCGTTCGCGGCGGCTACCTGACGCTCGCGCGTGCGGACGCCGCGCGTTGGTCGATCCTCGACGGGACGAACCCGCCGGCGGAGGTGAGCGACGCGGCCTTCAGTGCGCTTGCCGCGAAGCTTCCGGTATGACGGGAAACGGAATCGAAGGCGCGTTCGACGTTGCGGGCTCGCATGCGGCGCTCGCGTTCTTTTCCACGCTCGCTCCGAGCCGCCTCGGCCACGGCTATCTCTTCACCGGGCCGACCGGCGTCGGCAAGAAGACGTTCGCGCGCCGGCTCGCGCAATCGCTGTTGTGCGAGACGCCGAAACGGACGTTGCTCGGGTACTGCGGCGCCTGCCCCGGCTGCACGATTTTCGTTGCGGGGACGCATCCCGATTTCGTGAGCGCCGAAGGCACGATCAAGATCGGTAAGGAGCCCGGCAGCGCGCTTCACGACGAGGACCTCACGGCGCGCGATCTCGTGCGCGAACTCTCGCTGCACGGCTATCGCGGCCGCTACCGCGTCGTGCTGCTCGGGGATGTCGCGTTTGCGACGCACGAGGCCGCGAACGCGCTGTTGAAGTTTTTCGAAGAGCCGCCGTCGGGCGTCGTCGTGTTGCTCACGACGAGCGCGCCGGGCTCGCTGCTCGCGACGATTCGCTCGCGGTTCGTCGAACTCGCATTCGGGCCGCTGCCGGCGGCAGACGTCGAACGGATCCTCGCCGCGGGCGGAGCGAGCCCGCAGAAGGCGCGCCTCGCGGCGGAGGTCGCGCTCGGCAGCATCGTGCGCGCCCGCGCGTTCCTCGACGAAGACGACGCGGGCACGCGGGACGCGTCCTACGCGTGGTTCGCGAGTGCCGTCCGCGGCGAGACGCCGGATGTCGGCTTTCTGCGCTTGGACGATCGCAGTTTGACGGGCGCGGAGAAACGCGCCGCCGTCGGCGAGCTGATCGAACTCGTGCGCGCCGCGGCACGCGATTGGGTTGCGCTCAGCCTCGCCGGAGCGGACGTGCCGCTCCTTGCCGCCGACCAAAAGCCGCTCTACGATCGCTTACCGGCGCGCGACCCGAAAGCGCTCGTCGCGCTCCTCGCGGCAGTCGGCGACGCGGCGCGCCTCGCGACCACGAACGTCTCCGCAGGCCTCGTCGTCGACTACCTCCGCCTCCAACTAGCCCCCCGTCGTGGGCGGGGCAGCGACGAACGCTGCTAACGAAATCGACCGTATGAAGCGTCGTCGTACGCTTTCGCGAGGACGAGGGCGACGTAAGCGGCCACCACCGCTCTGATCGCGGCGATCAAAATGTCGATCACGGTCGTTTGCGCCAGGAACGAGTTGTCCAGGAGCAGCGGCGTCAGCGCCATGACGATCAACGTCGGAACGTAGGTAAAAGCAGCGACGAACGCGACCGTTACGAGGAGCGTCGCGAGCGGCGCGCGCTTCGCGCGCTGGATCGAGATTTCGAGGGCGCCGAAGCCGGGCACGCCGCCGATTGCCGCGGCCGGAATCGTATAGATGAAAAAGTACGTCGCGACGAGGCCCAGGACCGTTCCGACCGCGTCGAGCCCGAGCATCCCCCCGACGACGGAACCGAGGCTCACGATGAACGTGAAGCCGAACGCCGCGAGCGCGATGTCGCCGAGCTTCCGGCGGCCTTCTTCCCAGCCGTCATCGAACGACGCGCGGCCGCCCCGCCAGGCGTTCTCCGCGAAGATCAGCGCGAAGCCGAGGCCCGAGTACCACACCAGTTGCGAGAGCAGTTGGGCGAGCCCGGAATTGGCGGCGCCGAGAAAGCCGCTGCCGATCTCGGCGGGAAAGATCATCCGCAGAAGGACCTCGATCACGCCCGCGAGCAGCGGAGCGAGCGCGATCAGCGGATGGCGCGCGAGCAGGCCGAACGCTCGCAGGTAGGCCAAGAGATCGACGCTCCCAAGCGCGCGCACGCCGCTCGGGCGCCGGCCGCTCAGCGCGCGCCCGCGAGCGCCGAGCCGCAGCCGCAGGTCCGTTCCGCCGGCATCGCTTCGACGATCTTGAAGATCCCTTGCTTCACGCGTTCGTTGTTACTCGCGAACACTTTGAGGACGTCTTCGTGCGTGACCGGGCTCGCGCCGGCAAGGCCGACGTCGTAGTCCGTAATCAGTGAGATGTTGACGTAGCAGATCTCGAGTTCGCGCGCGAGGTAGCACTCGGGGTATTGCGTCATGTTGATCACTTCCCATCCCGCGTCTTGGAACCACTTGGATTCCGAGCGCGTCGAGAAGCGCGGGCCTTGGATCACGACGATCGTTCCCGTCTCGTGCGTCGTGATGTCGAGCGAGCGCAGCGCGCTCACGGCGATCGGCCGCAGCTGGGGGCAATACGGGTCGGCGAAGCTCACGTGCGTCGTGATCGGCCCGTCGAAGAACGTGTCGTGCCGGCCGCTCGTCCGGTCGACGACTTGGTCGGCCACGACCATGTGGCCCGGCTCGACGTCCTTCTTGAGCGATCCGCAGGCCGTCGGGGCGATGATCCGCGAAACGCCGAGCTCTTTCATCGCCCACAGGTTCGCGCGATAGTTGATCGCTTGCGGCGGAAAACGGTGATCCTTGCCGTGGCGCGGGAGGAACGCGACGGATTTGCCCGCGATCTCGCCCAGCGCGACTTTGTCGCTCGGCGCGCCGTACGGCGTTTCGATCCAGACTTCGCGCGCGTTTTCGAGCAACGAATAGAAGCCGGAGCCTCCGAAGACTCCGATATCGGCACGTTCTTTTGGCACTTTTGTCCTAAGTCGGGGCGGCACAGCCCCCCGACGGCCCCCGAGCCCGCACTCGCGGGCTCCCTTCGGCGGGTGTGTGTGAGTGGTATTTTGGCGTTCGCTTAGGTGGTGGGGCCTCCCCCGCTATTCTTTGAAGTCGCTGGGGCGGAGTTCTTCGATGAATTTCTTGAAGCGTTGGGACTCTTCGGCTTCGGCTTTTTTGTCGGCAACGGTTTCTTCGAGGACGATCTTGTCGGCCACGAAGATCGGGGCTTGCATGCGGAGCGCGAGGGCGATGCCGTCGGAGGGACGCGCGTCGATCTCCTGCGTATCGCCGTTCTGACGGACGATCAGCTTCGCGAAGAACGTCGAGTCCTTGATGTCGTGAATGATGATTTGCTCGAGCGACGCGTGGAGCGACTCGAGCATCGTTCGCATCAGGTCGTGGGAGAGCGGTCGCGGGACCGCGGTACCTTCGAGCGCCAGGGCGATGGCGGTGGCTTCGAACGGTCCGATCAGAATCGGCAGAAACCGTTTGCCTTCGAGGTCCTTGAGGATGACGACGGGATCGTGAGTCAACAAGTCGATGCCCAGCTTGTCGACCTTCATTTGGCGCATCCTCAACACTCCTACGCGTCCAGGACGAATCCTTGCCTCGAGCGAACGCACGGGGTCGTTCTTGATGTCAACTTCATGCGGTATCGTCGGTTTGCCGAATGTCGGCAAGTCGACTATTTTCAACGCCCTGACCCGTTCCGCGCAAGCGCTCGCGGCCAATTACCCGTTCGCGACGATCGAGCCGAACGTCGGCGAGGTCCCCGTGCCCGACGACCGCTTGCAGGTCCTCTCGGACATCTACACGTCGCGGCGGATCGTTCACGCGACGATGCGCTTCGTCGACATCGCGGGGCTCGTGCGCGGCGCGAGTTCGGGTGCGGGGCTCGGAAACGCGTTCCTCAGTCACATTCGCGAGACCGATGCGGTCGCGATGGTCGTGCGCTGCTTCGAAGATGCCGACGTCATCCACGTGGAGGGCGCGCCCGACCCGCTGCGCGACATCGAGATCATCTCGATCGAGATGGCGCTTGCGGATCTCGGGACGCTCGCAAAGCGGCTCGACAAGCTCGAGCGGGAGGCGCGCGTCAACGCGAAGCTCGCGCCGCAGGTCGAAGCGGCGAAGCGCCTGCGCGCCGCGCTCGAGGAAGGCCGCCCCGCCCGGTCGTTTCCCGCAGGTTCGCTCGAACTCGAACTCGCTCGCGAGAGCTTCTTACTCACCGCAAAACCGATGCTCTACGTCGCCAACGTCGACGAGGAGCAGATCGGAGCGCTCGGCGCGCTCGCGACGAGCGTCTTCGATCTCGCGCGGCGCGAGGGCTCGAACGCGATCGCGTTCTGCGGCAAGATCGAGGCGGAATTGGCCGGGATCGAGGACGACGCCGAGGCGCGCACGTTTCGGGAAGAACTCGGCATCGACCGCAGCGGCCTCGACCAGTTGATCCTGAGCGCCTACGATTTGCTCGGCCTCATGACGTTCCTCACCGCGGGCGAGCAAGAAGTCCGCGCCTGGACGATCGACAAGGGCACCCGGGCGCCCCAAGCCGCCGGCAAAATCCACTCGGACATCGAGCGGGGCTTCATCCGGGCCGAGATCGTCTCGTACGACGACTACGCCCGCTTGCGGACGATGGAAGCCATCAAGGCCGCCGGCCTCCTGCGTAGCGAAGGGAAAGAGTACGTCATGCAAGAGGGCGACGTCGTCAACTTCCGATTCAACGTATAGACCGATTTCTGCGTCTTGCAACAATTGTCCAAGTCCATGCGTTCCCCATTGGACAAATGTAGGATAATGCGGTACTTTCCATGATATGGAAAGTCTGACTTTCAGGAGTTTTCTGCGTTCATGATGCAAGCCGCGCGCGAAGTCTCAGTCTTCGGGGATGCGATCGCCTACTTCAACGAGGCGGCCACGCTGCTCGACCTGGAACCGGGCGTCAGGCGCCTGCTCACCAAGCCGTCCCGCCAGATCATCTTCTCGATCCCCTTCCAGCGGGACAACGGCGAACTCGAAGTCTTCACCGGCTACCGCGTCCAGTACAATTTCGCGCGCGGCCCGGCCAAGGGCGGCATTCGCTACCATCCGGGCGTCACGCTCGATGAGGTGACCGCGCTCGCCTTCTGGATGACCTGGAAGTGCGCGGTCGTGGACCTGCCCTTCGGCGGCGGCAAGGGCGGCGTCACCTGCGATCCGACCACGCTGTCCAAGGGCGAACTCGAGCGGATCACGCGCCGCTACGCGGCGGAACTGGTCGAAGTCGTGGGGCCCGACAAGGACGTTCCCGCGCCCGACGTCGGCACAACGCCGCAGATCATGGCCTGGTTCATGGACACCTATTCGATGCACGTCCGGCAGCACGTGCCGGGTGTCGTCACGGGCAAGCCGCTCGAGATCGGCGGCTCGCGCGGCCGCGTCGAAGCCACCGGGCGCGGCGTGTCTCTCGTCGGGCTCGCCCAGATGCGACGCATGGGCATCGATCCCAAGGGCGCGAAGATCGTCGTGCAGGGCTTCGGCAACGTCGGCTCGATCGCCGCGCAGATGTTCGTCGACGCGGGCAGCAAGGTGATCGCGATCTCCGACGTGACCGGCGCCTACGCGAACGAAGGCGGGATCGACGTCGCCAACGCCGTCGCGTACGCCCAGGAGCACCATTCGCTCGACGGGTTCCGCGGGGGCGACAAGATCACGAACGAAGCGCTCCTCGAGTTGGAGTGCGACGTGCTGGTGCCGGCCGCCCTCGAGAAGCAGTTCACGATCCGCAATGCCGCCCGCGTGCAGGCCAAGCTCGTCGTCGAAGGCGCGAACGGACCGACCACCCCCGAAGCGGACGCCATCCTCACCCAGCGCGGCGTCGTGGTGATTCCGGATATCGTCGCGAATGCGGGGGGCGTGACGGTTTCGTATTTCGAGTGGGCCCAAGATCGCGCCGGCTACTTCTGGAAAGAATCCGAAGTGAACGAGCGGCTCGCCGACGTGATGCTGGAGAACTTCTCGAAGGTCTCCGATCTCGCCCAACTACGCGGCGTCTCGCTCCGTACCGCCGCCTATATGCTCGCAATCGATCGCGTCGTGCGCTCGATGAACACTCGCGGCGTCTACGCCTAGGGCTTGTGATCGCACCAGGCCGAGAGCGAGCGCAGGGCCGGGCCGAGTTCCACGGCGGCGACCGTCAACTCGTAAAGCACGCGGAGCGGCGGGCCGGGATCGACGCGCCGGGTCACGAGGCCGTCGGCATCGAGTTCGCGCAGACCGGCGCTGAGCACGGGCTCGGGAACCGCTCCCAACTCCAAGATCAGTTCGTTGAAGCGACGCGGTCCATCGGCGAGGGCACGCAGGATCGACGTATTCGGATGGCGTCCGATCGAGCCTAGGGCCTCGACATAGCGTAGCTTGTCATAATCTGCGCGCCCGGCAGGCATCATTAGCGGTAACGACCCTTTCCCGATCACCGGCGTGTCACGGTGGTACTTTAGACTCATCGGCTTTTCGTGCATATAGATAAGACCCATATGGTCGGCGGGATGCGACAGTAACGATACTCACAGTCCCCGCGCAGGGACGCGCCCGATCAACCGCGAGGCGCTTACGACCGTGGCAAGGAGCGCCGTTGCCGAAGCGAGCCAGAGCGCGTGGTGTGCTGCGCCGAGGAGCGGCCCGGCCGCGTGCAGCGGGCCGAGGGACGCCCCGGCCGACGTCCCGAGCGCGATCGCGACCGCGGCTGCGCCGAGCGACTGTCCCGTCAGACGCACCGTCCCGAGGACGCCCGACGCGCCGCCGCTGCGATTGCGGGGCGCCGATCCCAGGATCTCGCGATTGTTCGGGGCCTGAAAAAATCCGAACCCGAGCCCGGAAACGATGCCGCATGCGACGATCGCCGCGATCGACGCTTGCGCCGGCAGCACGGCGAAGAGCGCGAGGCCGAGCGAAAAGACGGCGAGCCCGATCGTGGAGAGCACGGGCGGATGCAGCCTGTCCGCCAGGCGGCCGGCGAGGGGGGCGACGAGCGCGATCGAGAGCGGCCAAGGCGTAAAGAGCAGGGCCGCTTGGAGCGGCGTAAATCCGTACGAACCCTGCACCAGAAACGGCAGCACGACGAACGCGAGTCCTTGCGCGGAAAAAGAGCAGAGCGACGTCGCTGCGGCGAGCGAGAAACGCGGGATCGCGAAGAGGTCGAGCGGCAGCATCGCGTCTTGGAGCGAGCGCTGCCGCACCACGAAGGCGAAACCGCAGGCGATGCTCGCCGCGAGCAGCGCCGCGATCGCAAGCGCGGAGAGATGCCGCGCGAATCCGTCGAGCGCGATCACCAGGAACGCGAGGCAGGGGCCCGAGAGAAACGCGCTCGGAAGATCGAAGCGGCCGCCGCGGCCCGTCCCCCGAGGCAGCGCGCGGGCGGAGAAGACGGTGTCGAAGAGTCCGAGCGGGACGTTGACCGCGAAGATCCACGGCCACGGCGCGATCGCGAGCAGCAAGCCGCCGATGGTCGGACCCGCCGCCGAACTCGCCGCCACGGTCAACGCGCTGATGCCGACGGCGACGCCGAGTTGCCGGGCCGGGAAGATCGAGCGGTTGAGGGCGGGCGCGATGCTCATGATCGCGGCGCCGCCGAAGCCCTGCACGACGCGCGCGCCGATCAGGAAGCCGAGGGTCGGGGAGAGAGCGCAGGCGAGCGATCCGAGCGTGAAGACCGCCACGCCGGCGGCGTACAACTTGCGGTAGCCGATCACGTCGCCGAGCGAAGAGAGGGGCAATAGCAGCATCGCCACGCAGAGTTGATAAGCGTTGACGACCCAAATGGACGAGGCGGCATCGACGTGCAGTTCGCGCGAGATCGTGGGCAGGGCGACGTTCGCGATCGAACCGTCGAGCACGGCCATCGTCGTTCCGATCGCGACCACGGCGATCGCCAAGCGGCGTTCGACGGTCGGAAGGCCGTCCGATTGTAGTAAGCGCGCGGGTTCGGTCACGGTTTCGGGCTTACGCGAACGCCTGCTCCGCGTGGTACGAGCTGCGGGATAGCGGGCTGCTCACCACTTGCCGGAAACCCTTGGCCACGCCCGCTTTTCGTAAACGTTCGAACTTCTGGGGCGTTACGAATTCGACGACGTCGAGATGGCGTTTCGTCGGTTGCAGATACTGGCCCATCGTAAAGATGTCGACGCCCACGGCGCGCGCCGCGTCCATCGCCTCGTGGATCTCGAGCTCGCTCTCGCCGAGCCCGAGCATCAGCGAAGTTTTGGTGTACCGGACCTTGCCGCTCTGCTTCGCACGCTCGAGAATGGATAAGGACTGAACGAAATTCGCGCGCCTGTCGCGCACGGAGGGTTGGAGCCGGCGGACCGTCTCGAGGTTGTGCGCGAGCACTTCGGGCTCGGCTTCGAGCACCACGTCGAGCGCGGCCAGATCGCCCGCGAAGTCGCCCGTGAGACACTCGACTTTCGCGCCCGGCGAGAGCTTGTGAATCATGCGCACGGTGCTCGCGAAGACGGCGGCGCCGCCGTCGGCGAGGTCGTCGCGGTCGACGGCGGTCAGCACGAGGTACTGCCAGCCGAGGTCCCGGACGGCTTCAGCCACGCGCTTGGGTTCGAGCCAATCGACCTCGCCGCGCGGGCTGCCCGTCTTGACGTTGCAGAACCGGCAGCCCCGGGTGCACGTGTCGCCGAGGATCATGATCGTGGCGGTTCCCGCTCCCCAGCACTCGCCGATATTCGGGCACATCGCTTCTTGGCACACCGTGTGCAGGTCGAGTGCTTTGACGTCCCGCTTGAGCCGCTCGTAGTTCTCGCCGTGCGCGAGACGGACTTTGAGCCAATCGGGCTTGCGCTTCGGCTCGGGTTTGGTCAGGTCGATCACGGTTGTGACGTTCGCTATTGGGCCGGCATTGCCCGGTCTGGGCGGGGCGCGCGCGGCGCCGGCGTCGTACTGGTCTGCCATGCCGAAACTAGCCGTGGGCGGACGCGCGCCCGATTTCAGCCTTGCGACCGAATCGGGCGAGACCGTGGTCCTCGCGGAGGCGCGCTCCCGCGGGCCGGTCGTGCTCATTTTCTATCCGATGGATCAGACGCCGGGGTGTACCGCGCAGCTCTGCGCCGCGCGCGACGACGCGGCCCAGTACACCGCCGCCGGAGCAAGCGTCTTCGGGGTCAACGGCGGTCGCGCCGCATCGCACAAGAAGTTCGTGGAAAAGCACGGACTCACGATGCCGCTCCTGGTGGACGAAGGTCTCGCGGTGGCCGCCGCCTACGACGCCGTGCTGGGAGTCGGTCCGCTCAAGGTGATCAATCGCACGGTGGTCGGCATCGCGCCCGACGGCACGATCGCGTTCTACAAGCGCGGCATGCCGAAGACGGATGAGATCTTGGCGGCGATCGGGGCTAATTCAGGTTCTTCGTCTTGACGAGCTTCGCGAGCTCGTCGCGCGAGATCGTTGCGAAGCCCGCCGCTGCGTCGCATTCTTCGATGCCGTTGAAGACGTCGGCGGCCGCGGTGTCGGGGTCGTCGCCGGTGCGTGCGATGTCGGCCGGCAAGAAGCGGTCCATCCATGCGATGCAGTGTTGTTGATAGCGGACGCGGGCTTCGCCGTCGTGCGGAAGGGCCGAGATTTCGGCGGGTTGATCGGGGACGCGGACGTTCGGGTGGTGCTTGCCGTCCGCGCCGTCGAGCCACTTCGAGACGTCGCGCGTCGGCAGGTGCGCGAGACCGTAATCCGCATCGCAGACTTCGAGGCCGTTGAGCGTCCGCGCGAGGAACGCGTCGATCCGCGTGACGGCGAGTCCCGCGAGATGCGACTTCAACGCGACGATGCACGCGCGTTGATTCGCGGCGGCGTCGGCGAGCGAGACGCCGGGCGCCGCGGCGTCCGGCGCGCTCTGCGACGACGATTGCGAACTGCAGGCGGATGTTGCGAACGCGAGTGCGACCGCGATCGCGAACTCGAATTTCCTCAGTACGACGAACGCGCGCATCAGCCGATGCCAGGGAACGCGCCGCCGTCGACGAGCAGGTTCTGCCCGGTCACGTAGCCCGCATGGACGCTGCAGAGGAACGCGCAGACGGCGCCGTATTCCGCGGGTGCACCGAAGCGCTTCGCCGGAATCTCGGCGCTCGCGCGCGCCGTCGCTTCGGCTTCGGTCAGGCCGGCCTTCGCGGCGTCCGCCGCCATCGTCGTGCGCAGACGGTCCGTTGCGAAACGGCCCGGTAAGAGGCCGTTGATCGTGACGCCCGTCGCGGCGAGCGATCGTGCCAGCATCACGCTAAACGACGTGAGCCCGCTGCGCGCCCCGAGTGAGAGCCCGAGGGTTCCCGCCGTGCCCGGCATCTTCACGCCCGCGGTCGTGATGTTGACGATGCGCCCGAAGCCGCGGCTCGCCATGCCGTCGACGGTCGCCTTCATCAGGAAAATCGGCGTCAGCATGTTCGACTCGACCGCGCGGATCCAGACGTCGCGATCCCAATTGCGAAAATCGCCGGGCGGCGGTCCGCCCGCATTGTTGATGAGAATATCGGGCTCCGGACACGCTTCGAGCAACGCGTCGCGGCCTTCTTGCGTGGTGACGTCGGCGACGACCGCCGTTATGCGCCCGTTCGACGACCGGCGAAGTTCTGCGGCCGTTGCTTCGAGCGAGGCGGGGTCGCGCCCGTTGATGGTGACGTCCACCCCCTCAGCCGCCAGTGCCGCCGCGCACGCCTTCCCGAGCCCTTTCGAGGATGCGCAAACGATGGCACGACGACCGGCAATTCCGAGATCCATGCACGCCGGTTCTTCGCAAGGGTCGCGGGCCCCGGGTTGGCGTCCGCTACGTCACCCTTCGACAGGCTCAGGGTGACAGAGGGAGACGTCGAATGCAAGCGCGAGCGAGGCAAGGAGTGCTGCCCTCACCTCAGAGATCGTTACGGCTCGACCCAGCGCACGCTCCATCGAGGTGATGCCGAATCGCGGCGTCCCGCAGGGTACGATGAGCGTGTCGTAGTCGAGCGCCGTCGACACGTTGAGGGCGAGGCCGTGCAGCGACGTCATGCGGCGGACGGCGAGGCCGACGGCGCAGATTGACGCGTCGCCGACGTAGACGCCGCGATGTTCGGAGCGTCCGCGCGCGGCGATCCCGAATTGCGCGAGCATCGCGACGACGGCGCTTTCGAGCGCGCTCACCATCGGCACGACCTCACGAAACCGTTCGAGCCGGACGATCGGATAGACGACGAGCTGACCCGGCCCGTGATAGGTCACGTCACCGCCTCGCTCGACCTCGACGATATCGACACCACGAGCGGCCAGCATCGCGGCCGAGACGAGCACGTTCTCGCGCTTCGCGTTCCGGCCGAGGGTAATCACCGGATCGTGCTCGACCACGATCCACGTATCGCCTCGAACGCCGCGTGCGACCTCGTCGTGGATCGTTCGTTGCAGTTCGAGAACGTCACGATACGGCGAGCGCGGAAGCTGGAGGACGCGCACGCTCTTCGAAGCGCCGCGCACGCCGGCCGCCGTTGCGGCAGCGTTAATCCCCGGCTGCTCCCACGGGAACCGGCGCGGGCTTCGGCTTTGCGTTGACGATGTGAATCGCCTTGCCGTGCGCTGCCTCGGCGGCATCCATGATCGATTCGGTCAACGTCGGATGCGGATGGATCGAGAGCCCGATGTCTTCGAGCGTCGCGCCCATCTCGAG